>Ga0316217_10000339_pt1 | contig 68620 bp, 38 predicted proteins | sample 1anoAmetaG_FD_203633 | JGI IMG/M metagenome (GOLD analysis project Ga0316217, IMG submission 203633) | Freshwater microbial communities from Trout Bog Lake, Wisconsin, USA - 1anoA | ecosystem: Environmental > Aquatic > Freshwater > Lake > Hypolimnion/Profundal zone | place: USA: Wisconsin... | reverse complement strand
GCGCCTCAAGGCGGGCGTCGGCGCGGGCGCGCTGGCCTTTCCGATACGTCCACCACCCCACGGTCCCCATGCCCGCCACAAAGGCGAGCAGGCTGACGATTAAGGTCAGGCGACCGGCGAACTGGCCATCCAGCGAGGACCCGGAGTCCGTTTGAGCATGCTTGAAGGGATTCATGGAGTCAGATCGGGAACCGAGCCAGCCGCGCGGCGACCGGAGCCAAAACATCGCTCCGGCGGCGGGAATTCCGGCACATCTGGCGGCTTCCGGTGTCGCGGGCCGGAATAGGATACCGGGCATGAGCCCGTTGGATGCGAAGGGGTTTCGCCATGGCCGTCATTTTGGCCCGTCCGGGGTTTGTGTCAACCATCAAACCACGGAGCCGACGCGGCCATCGCCCTGAGCTAGCCATGGGACCTTGCGGCGGCCGCCGGTCGGGCGGCGGCTATCGCAACAAGTCGGCGTGACGCTTGAGCCAGCGCTCCGCCTCGGCAAACCCGGGGCAGAGTCGCTCAACCTCAGCCCAAAACCGTGGGGAGTGGTTCATTTGGCGCAGATGGGCCAACTCGTGAAGAATGAGATAATCCCGGACGCTGGCCGGCGCCTGGATCAGGCGCCAGTTGAGGGAAATGGTCCCGCGCCGGGAACACGAGCCCCAGCGGGTGCGCTGGTTGCGGACGGTGACGCGGTGGACAGAAAAGCCATGGTGGGCGGCGAGTTGGCGGACGCAGGGCGGCAACTCCCGGGCCGCCAATCGCCAAAGGTGTCGTTCGAGGTCCGGCCGCAGATTGCCGCCAGCATCGCATACGCGCACGGCCTGACCGCCGAACCGAACCGTGGGAGCGTCGTTCCCGACGTCCGCCTCCAAGCGGACCAGGTCGCCGCGGAACAGGATTTCCCCGCCGGCCAGCCAGGGCCGCGGTCCGGGAGGATGGAGGGTTCGGCGAAGCATCTGTTGCTCCAGCCACGCCGCGTGTCGCTCCGCGAAGCGCCGGGCTTCCGCCGCCGATCCCGCCCGCGGGATGGTCACGCGCGCCGCGCCGTCGGCGGTCAGGCGGAGGATAAAGCGCCGAGCGCGCCGGTTGCGAACCAGGCGCAAACGCACCCGCCGCGCCCCGACGGCCAGCCAATCCTCGCCCGGGGCCGCCATTTCCGGCCAGGGAAGGCCCATCTGTTTTGCTTCGACGCTCTCCACAACCAACACGCCCTTGGGTAGTGGAGTCGGCGGCCAGGCGCAAGCAAATGTTGAGGGGGATGGTTCGCCCTCGCGCGCCCTCACGCGCATTGACAACGGGACGCTTCTGGCGAATCCTGCGCTCATGTCGGAATCCCTTTGGTTCGTGGCCCATACCCGGCCGCGGCGAGAGAAAAAGCTGGTAGAGTTCTGTGCGCGGCAAGGCTTTGCCGCCACGCTCCCCTGCTACGATTCGCCGCACAAATACCGCGGCAAGACCCTGGTCTTCCGCAAGCCGCTCTTTCCCGGTTACGTTTTCCTGGAACTCCAGCCGGGCCAGACCACCGCCATCCGCAGCAGCGATTATGTCGCCAACCTGCTCGATGTATTCGACCAGGAGACCTTTCGCCGCCAGCTTCAGGACATACTCCTGGCGCTGGAGAACCAGGTGGGAGTGCGCCTGGCCCCGGCGATTGGCGAAGGCATGCGCGTGCGCATCAAATCCGGCCCGCTGCAAGGCATCGAGGGGTGGGTCGAGCAACGCTACGGCATGTCCACCATCCTGCTCCGCTTGGACTTCATCAACCAAGCCGCCGCCGTCAAACTCGACGCCGACCTGCTCGAACTGATCTAAATCCCCAGGTTCGACAAGGTATTGCTGATCGCGCTGACGATCTGGACCAACCGCGGGTGAGACTCCTCAAAACCCGAGGCCGAAGAACCCAGGCCCTTGAGAGAAAGCTGCAGCAGTTCCGGATTTTGTTCGGTCCGCGTCGCCTCGTGCGTGGAAACCTCGGCGAATCCAGCGATGCTCTGGGCCTCGTCGCCGTGCGTCTTGGACAACTCGGCGACCTCAGTCTTGAGGGTGCCAAGCAATTGCAGCAGTTCGCGCCGCCGCTCGTCTTTGATGGTATCGGCCCCCTGAATCCGAGCTTCGATTTTTCCAATGGTTTCCTCGATCATGATCTCATTTCGGTTTCCTCCCTTAACATAACGAGTTGCCGCCGTTCGGCAAGGGTTGACTGGGCTATGGGTCAACGGTGGAACCGGCCCAGCGGCGCGAGTTCGGCGCGCAGGCGATGGAGCTGGACGGAGACGCCCTGAGCGAGAGAGAAGGAGGAGAAACTGGCGCTGGTAGCGCAGAGGAGGGCGAAGACCCGCTCCTGGTCCTTGATCGGCAGGAGCAATAGCGGCCGGACCTGTCCCGGACGCAGCAACCAGGAGGGAACGAAGGGCCGGATGCTTCGGGCATCGGGATCCTGGATCAGGACGTCCTCGCCCCGACTCATGGGCAAGGAAAAGATGTCGCGTCGCGAGGGGTCCAGGGTGACGCAATCACGAACATCATCCGCCAAGGGGCCGACGCCAAACTCCACATGGAAGAGGCCGGCGCGGGGCTCGCGCAGAAAGACCAGGCAACTGTTCAAGTCGAGGGCCCCGCACAGGCTCTCGGTCAGCGCGCGGAAAATGCGGCGCTGATCCGGCTGGGACTCGTTCACGAGCCGGCTAATGGCGGCGATCGCCGTTTCCAACGCGGCCGCCGCCTGGGAGTGGTCAAACGCCTGGAGGCGGGGGCTCGCGACCGGGGCCAGGCCCGGTTCGGCTTTTCCGAGACGTCCCGAAAAAGGCGGCGGCAAGTGGCGGCGCGCTACGAGGGCGTCGAACCGCTGGAATAGAGCGACTGACTTGAGGTTAAAGCCGCCCTGCCAGCCATAGGTTTGAAGCGTCTCGAAGACCTGGCGCGCCAACTCTTCGGCGGCATCCTTCGAGAGAATCAGCTCCGGGTCGTATTCCCGGCTCAAACTCTCGATGCGGAAGGCGAAGGTATCGCTCGTCAAATCGGGGGCCTGGATAATCTCGGCCAGCCGAAGGCCGAAATCGGCGACCACTTGCAGGGCGGTCGCTGGATTGTCGGTGGGCAGGCGGCGAAGTTCGGGCGGCACTTGGACGATCGTCCCGGTGATGGTCGCAGGCAAGCCCATGACGGAGAGGATGTCGCGGCCCAGCTCAAGCGGGGTCAGGCCAAAAACCGATCGGCTGGCCTCGTCGGAAAAACCATTGCCCGCCCGACGTACCAGGGCCGCGAAATCGTCGGCCAGAAACGTCGCCATCAACATGCGGCCGTAGCCGCGCAGGGCGCCGCAGAGGAACGCCATATCCCGGTCCACCCAAAGCCGGCGCTCCGAGAGGTTGGCGGCGAACAGGCCGCTCAACAGCGCCAGGCTGGCTAACTCGCGGTTGGCCGCCGCCGTGAAGGGCGACTGGGCTTGATCCAGCAGCAACAGCGAGACCGCCAGGTTGCGAAGCCGCTCAAAACCCACCACGATAATGGCCTGATGGATGGAGGTGATGTGGACGCCGCAGGGATTGTAGCCCAGCGAGTTGGCGATGGCGACGATCCGCGCCATGGTGGACGGCTCCCGGTGGATATACTCCGCCAGTTCGCTGATCGAAAGGGTGTCCGCCTTGGCGCTGATATCCCGAATGATCCGCAGGAGTTCGGACACCATCGGCACCTGGCCCGACTCCAGGCCGTTCCGGACGCAAGCCAGGGTCGCCTCGGCCTTGGACATCGCATCGCTTTTCGCGCTGGCGGTCATCTCGGTAAGCGGAACAGCTAATGGTCTGAGGCCCGCCGAGGTTCGGGTCGGCGGGCGACGCGCCGGCGGCACTCGACGCAGCAGAACCGCTTTCCATCAAAGAATATCATGAACGGCATGAACAGCTCTTCGCAGCGGTCGCACCGCTCGTAAATCTCCTCCAGGGGCACGGGGGCCGACTCCAGACAAATGCCTTCCGCGCGCCGGATCACCTCCAGTTGTTCGGCCACCCGATCGGCCTCATAGCTGAGCACCAAGGCCTTGCCGCGATCCGCCGTAAAGCGCAGTTCCTCGCTCTCCAACGCCAGATACAGGCCTTGGGGGTTCACGATATGCACCCGGACATCCGGCGCATGGTTCGATTGATCAGCGGTCGGCAACATCGGCAATCCATCACGGCGGTCTGAGCTTCTAGTCTGCCCCGTTGCCAACGGAAACTCAAGGATCATCGGTTTTGATGCCCCGGGCGAAGCGGTTTTGGCCGGCGCTTTTCCGAGCCAAAACGGATGCCTCGGAAGGCCCGAAAAGGCCCGGTGGGCGGCCTAAAAAAGCCCCCGGATCGGCTTTCCACGCCAGGCAAAGGCTGGGGGAACGCAGCGTTAAGTAATTACGGTGTAACAGGTTACATCACCGCAATCGCTGGGGCCGCGCCCGGGGTGATTTCCCCTGCTTGACAGGCAACCGATCCAACCTATAGTTCGCTCATAACGAAATGCAGACTGAGATTGCAACCGATACAAAGGAAGATCCGGACCCATCACACGGTCCGGACTCGCTAAAGGAGTTTCGCTCCGCGGGCCGCGGATTTTGGAACCAGGTGGACGAGGCCTCTTGGAATGATTGGCGCTGGCAGCTCCAGCATCGCATTACCAACGTCCAACAATTGCAACGGCTGATGCCCACGCTTACGCCCGAGGAGCATGCGGGCGCAACGCTCGCCAACCATAAGTTGGCGCTGGCCATCACCCCTTACTTCTTCAACCTGATCGATCCGGCGGACGAAAACTGCCCGATCCGCTCGCAGGTGATCCCGCGGGTGCAGGAGACCCACACCGCCCCCTGGGAAATGAGCGACCCGTGCGGGGAGGATTCGCACTCGCCGGTGCCGGGCCTGGTGCATCGCTATCCCGATCGCGTGCTATTCCTGGTCACCGACCGTTGCGCGGCCTACTGCCGTTATTGCACTCGCTCCCGGCTGGTGAGCAACGCGACCGGCTACGATTTCCATCCCGAATTCGATCGTCAGATTGACTACATCCGGCGCCATCCGGAGGTTCGGGACGTCCTGCTGAGCGGCGGCGATCCCCTGCTCCTCAATGATGAGCGGCTGGAGGCCCTCTTGACCCGGCTCAGCGCCATCTCCCACATCGAGTTCCTGCGGATCGGCACCCGCATCCCGATTTTTCTGCCCCAGCGCATCACGCCCCAGCTTTGCGAAATGTTGCGGAAGTTCCACCCGCTGTTCATCAGCATTCACTCGAACCATCCGCGCGAATTGACCACCGAGGCGCGCGAGGCGCTCGGGCGGCTGGCCGACGCCGGCATCCCGCTGGGCAACCAATCCGTCCTGCTGCGCCACGTCAATGACGACCCCGAGGTCATGAAGGTCCACGTGCAGAAGCTGCTCCGCTGCCGCGTGCGGCCCTACTACATTTACCAGTGCGACCTCATCGCCGGGTCGGCGCATCTGCGCACCAGCGTGCGCCAGGGACTGGAGGTTATGGAGAATCTGCGCGGTCACACCAGCGGTTACGCGGTCCCGCAATATGTCATTGATGCTCCCGGCGGCGGAGGCAAGGTGCCCATCAATCCCGATTACATCCTCAGTCGAACCGCCGATCAGGTGGTGATTCGCAACTACGAAGGACAGGTGTTCGAATACCCCGAGGCCGCCGACGGCGCGCCCTTGGTTAAGGCCCGCGCCAGTTTCGAAGCGTCCCTGGTCGGGTGAGGGAGCCGGCGGGCGGGCCATCGGGCCCGCTCAGGCCTTGCTTGCCACGCGATGTCGACCGCCGCCCATGTCAGGATTCACGCCAGCCAGTTCCCGGCGGTCGTGAGGCGCACCCTGCTGGAGTCCCTGCGGACGCGCCAGATCAACCCCAAATTCCACTACGAAAGCGTCAAACAGGTCCGGAAATGGCTGGCCCTGCATCAGGTCTTTTCCCCCTCCCGCGGCGAGTCGAGTTGCGCCCGGGCCTACGAAACGGGCTTTGCGGCGGCGACGGCCCGCCTGCAGGCCCCGCGCGTTCACCTGGTGGGATTAGGCTGCGGCGGCGGCCGTAAGGATGCGGCGTTGTTGCGACGGCTCCGGTCTCCCGGCCGCGAGTTGTTTTACACCCCGGTGGATGTCAGCCCGGCGATGGTCCTGGAGGGCTGGCAGACGGCGCTGGCGGAGCTCCCCGAGACTCATTGCTTTCCCTTGGTTTGCGACTTGGCCGTAGCCGACGATTTGGCCGCCCTCTTCGCGGAACCGCCCGTCCCGAAAGCCGCCCGGCTTTACACCTTCTTCGGCATGATCCCCAACTTCGAGCCCGAGACGATCCTGCCGCGGTTGGCGGCTTGGGTGGGGCCCGAAGACGGACTCCTGTTCAGCGCCAACCTCGCGCCCGGCGCGGATTATGCCGCTGGGGTGCGGCGCATCCTGCCGCAGTACGACAATGCCTTGACCCGCGATTGGCTCCTGACCTTCCTGCTCGACCTCGGCGTTGAGAGAGGAGACGGCGCGATACGGTTCGGAGTGGAAAGAGATCCGGCGGGAAGCGACCTCCTGCGCGTGACCGCCGATTTCGATTTCGACCATCGTCGATCCTTCGAGGTCGATGGCGAGGTTTTTGAGTTCCTGCCCGGGGATTCGCTCCGGCTCTTCTTCTCTTACCGGCACACTCCGGACCGGGTGCGCGCCCTGTTGGAGGCCCGCCAATTGGTAGTTATTGAGGATTGGGTGTCGGACTCCGAAGAGGAGGGCGTTTTCCTGGTTGGGCGGGCCGGCCGTTAGTTGATGGCCGGGGTTAGAGGCCCGTCCACTGGGCGCGATAGAACGCGCCCGCCGCGTTGGTGGCCGGGAAGGGCGGCAGAACGAGAAAGTTGGTGGCCAAGGTATTGGTCTGTACCGGGGCCCAGGTTTCCAGGTTAGCGCTCGACTGGATCACGTAACGCCGCCCCGGCGCGCCGTCCAAACGCAGGCTTAAGGCATCCGCGGCAAAGGCGGCCACGCTCAGGCGGGGAACCGAACCGCCCGGCAATACGAACAGGGTGATGCTCTGCGGCGGCAGCGCGTTGGCGAGGAGCGCTCCCGCGAGGGGCAGGTCGGGCAAGCGCCTAATAACGTTCGCGCCCGTCAGTTGCCAGGCGTGGGCGTCGCCGGCGGGGACGAAATTCGTCACGCTCACGACGAGTTGCGCGATGGTGGTGAGTTGCTTGTTGACGGCCATAATAGTGAGCGCCCCATCCGAGGACCGTAGCGCGGCGAAGGCCGAAACCGCATCCGGATAGGGCGCCGCGGCTTTCACGCTGAGATCGCCGAAGGTGGATTTGTTGCCATCGTAGTTCCGATACATCTTGATTGCCTGGCTGGCGGGCGCGCCGGCGGCGGGGACCGTCCAGCGCGTGGCCAGGTCGAGTCCTTCGCGGCCAAAAATGCCAAGGATATCCGCCTGCGCGGTGGCGCCATTGATGGACCCCTCGGCGCCCCAGTTGTATTCGGTGATGCCGATCTTGGTGCCGGGATAATAAGCGGCGACCCAGGCCTTCATCCGTGGAATAAGCCTGAGGATCGTGTTGGTCGCCTGTTGGCCGATCCAACTGGCGTCGACGTAGTTGGCATCCCAGAGCTGGCGCGTGGAGCGATTGCGCAGCAACTGCATGGCGGCGCTGACATCGTCCCCGCTCTCGCCGGCCTGGGGATAACAATGGAGCGTAAAGTAATCGAGCAACCGCTGGCCGGTGCTCGCGGCGCGCTGGTAACATTGGTTGAGCAGCCAGGGACAGTAGTCCCAGCCCCCGTTAGTGGAGCGGTCTGGAAAATGCGACGCGTTGTAGTCCTTTTGCTGCCCGGACCACTGTTGGTCGTAGCCGCTGAAGAAGTAGCCCGACCACCCCCACTCCTCCGGCGCGCCCACCAGCGCGTTGGGATCGAGCCTCTTCACCATGCCGGCGTAGTCGAAGAATTTGTCGCGGATCTCGGCCATGGTGGCGCCCGTCGGGTGGATATCCTGGTGGGTTGAGTGCCAGATCGAGTGCTCGTTGTCCATCAGGTAATAGCGGACGCCGCCGTTGGTGGAGACGCCCCAGGTGTTGGTGAGGTGTTGCAGCCACGCCTGCTGGAACGCGGAGGTGACGGCGAAATTGGCGTCATTCGGGTTGTTCCACGTGATCGCCGCGCTGTGGTTGGTGCTGCTCTTGCCGTTGCCGGCATCGGTCATGGAGGAATCATGATCGGTTTGCGGACCGTATTTGGCGATGGAGTAACTGGCGAGTTTGCCCCGCGCGGTCCCCAACTTGGGCGCCCACCCGATCATCGGGACGGTGAGCGCAGCCTGGGCGCCCCCCGCATCGCTGTTGGCAACGTGGTCGTCAGCGGCGGCGCCGGGTGAGGCGGAAGCGTCAGCGATACTTTCGAAATACCAATCGGCCGCATGGTTGTGAGCATTGGTCAGCCAGTTGTAGCGGGTCTCGGAATTGCCACCGGACCGGTTCAAGGGGCTGTTGAGTTCCGCCAATTGGTTCGACGACGCGAAGGCAACGCCATAAATGAGAGGACTAATTGGATGCGGGTTCGCCTGAGCATCCACCTCAATGCCGAAGACCTCGTTGGTGGCCGCCACCACGATTGCCGCCAGTGAACTCACCGTGCTGGTGGCATCGTAGATCAACCGAGCGCTCAAGGAATAGATGCCGGCGGCGAGGTTGTTCCAATTGAAGGCGTAAGGCGCGACCGTGGCCTGGCCGATTAAGTTCGTGCCGTTATAATATTGTACGCTATTGATAGTATGGCCATTGGGGATCACGTTGACGCTGGCGTTGACGGATCCCGGCGCGGACGTGATGGTGTAGTTCGTCGGGGCGACCAGTTCGATGACCGGCCCCTGCATAAAGCTGATGTCGTCCAGGTAGAAGGTCGGCCAAGCCCGTCCGATACGGTCCTGCAACCAAAACCCGGTCACGTCGGCGCGGTCGGCCAGTCCCAGCGCCATCAGAGGCACATTGATTAACTGCCACGTGTTGGTCGACAGCGGAGGGAGGTTGAACGAGCCTTGCACCGCGCCGGAGGCAAGGCCCTTTACGCTCAATTGCTGCCCCCCGACGGAGCCGCCGTTCACCCAGAAACCGAAAGCGTTATTTGGGCTCGGGTTGAGGCCCGCGTTGCGACCTATATAGATCGCTTCCCAGGCATTGTTGATGGTGACGCTGATGGACTTGGCGCCGGAATGGACCGGGCTGGGGTTGGAATAGTTCACGGCCGCCCAGCCCCAATCCCCCCACCCGTTCTGGAGCGAGTCGGTGTAGATTGCCTGGTCGGCCCGCGCCAGGAACGGGGCCAGGCCCGCCAACGCTAACCAGCGCAGGATGCCGCGCGCCGACGCCCGGAACCGTCCGCTCGACTTTCTTGCCATGCTGCCAGTTTCTCATGGGTCCGAGCCCCATGGCAAGCAACGTTTCCGGTGGCGCATATTGTGGAGGATGTGCTTGATCCCGATGAGGATCAGATCGAACCTTCTCTCGAATGCTCACCAGGATCACTGAGGCTCTGGGCGCCGTGAAAGACCGGGCCCTCGAGGCGTCCGCGAAAGCGCTGATCAACCAGAAATTCGCGGACATCGGCAGCGTCATCGAACTCCGCATTGAGTCGAAGCAAAAAACCATGGTGGCGCACTTGGCTTTGAACGGGGAAACCGCGCCCATCTCCATCAGCGTTGGGGCTTATCAGGTGGCGCAGGAGGATGGGGTTACTTGCATATCGTTTCACGGTTTCTCGGCCTCCAGGGAGTGGATTGGCGTCCTCCTGAATAAATATCTCGCCGGGCAAAAGCTCCCCATCCCCGATGCGTTGAGGATGGGCTTGTGAGGCCTGACGCCCTTTCCGCCTATGCAAACACCCCGCAATCTCTCTGACAAGACTGTTCCTCACTCCCCCCCTCCAGCGGGCGTCTGCCCGGTAACCGGGCGGCCGTTGGAACCGGCGCGACGCCGGTTAGGGTTCCTGGGCTGGCTCTTTTCGGGCATGGGCCTGGTTTCGTTGCTGTGGTTTCTGGCGCGGGTCATACCCAAACCGAGCCGCGCGGCTTACCCGTGCCAGCGCATCGCTTTTCCGTTGGCGAGCAGCTTCGTGGTTTGGGTGGCCGCGATTGCGGGGTCGGCTTTTGCCTGGCGCAAGGCGCGGGAGCGGCAAGCGCGGTTCTGGAAGGCCTGCCTGTGGGGCGCCGGGGCCATCGCCGGATGCGCCCTGGTGGCGGCCAGCCTGCCTGCGGCGCGGAGTTGGGCGGGAAATACGCCCAACGCGCCCGTCGGCGCGGCCAAGGGCATTTTCCCAGGCCGAGTGGCCTGGGTCCATGCGCCTGAAGCGGTCACCTGGGCCGGCTACACCTCGACGGAACACTGGTATGAAACCAACCACACCGATATTTCGGTGGTGGAACAGATGATGTCCACCGCCCTGCAATCCATTGGCGGCGGTGGTTCGGACGCCGCGGCCTGGGATGCCATTTTCAAGTATTTCAACCAGAACCATGGCAAAGGCGCGCTCGGTTACCAGGCCGGCGAGAAAGTAGCGATCAAGGTCAATCTCACGACGTGCAATGGGGGTTCCGGAACCACGGTCGTTGACATCAACGGCGCTTACGAGAAACAAGACGCGTACTGGGATGGGCATTGGCGCAACACGATCGATAATTCGCCGCAGATGTTACTCAGCCTCCTCCGGCAGTTGGTCTATACGGCGGGGGTGGATCAGACCAACATCTTTCTGGGAGATCCGACCGGCAATTTCCCCGCCTACCAGTGGAACAAGCTCCACCCCGAATTCCCGAATGTCCACTATTTCGACAATTTTGGAGGGGCGGGTCGCATGAGAACCGAGTTCTCCGCCGTCCCTTTCCACTGGAGCGCGACCAATGCGACCGCCGGCAAGGCGGTTGTTCAAGATTATGTGCCCGTGCCTTTCGCGCAGGCGGACTACCTCATCGATTTCGCGGTGCTCAAAGGGCATAGCATTGGGGTGACGCTCTGCGCCAAGAACTATTACGGCGCCTTGCTGCGTTGTCCCAACGGCTACTATCGGGATGCGTTGGGACGCAACCAGGGCGGCATCCTCAATTACCACAACCTGCACACGAGCACGCCCGACCCGAGCTTGCCCGGAACGCCGGGCAGGGGACGCTACCGGGCGCTTGTGGATCTGCTGGGCAGCCCGGTCTTGGGCGGCAAGACGCTGCTGTTCCTGGTGGATGGCCTCTATGGCGGTTATTTCTGGGACTCCCACCCCAAGCCATGGACGATGGCGCCCTTTAGCGGCAATTGGCCCGCGAGCTTGTTCGCTTCGCTCGACCCGGTGGCGATTGATTCCGTCTGCTACGACTTCCTCTACGAAGAATGGCCCAATGTGGTGAATAATGGCAGCGATACCCCGGGCGCCGGACTGCAAGGCGGCGCCGAGGATTATCTCTACGAGGCGGCACAGGCCAACAACCCCCCGTCAGGCGTCTTTTATGATCCCGGCAAAACGGGCGCTCGCCTGCCGAGCCTCGGGGTCCATGAACACTGGAACAACGCCTACGCCAAACAGTACAGCCGAAACCTGGATCCGGTGGGCGGCAAAGGCATCGAACTGGTCAAACTCACGGCCACTAAACCCGCGGCGACCCTTGCGATTACTCGGGCGTCCGGCCAGACGGTGCTGGCATGGCGGAGCTCGCTCCTGGGCTACAATTTGCAAACGACGACCGATCTGCGCTCCTCGCAGGCCTGGTCGCCGGCGACCGTATCGCCGGCAAGGGTGCTATGGTGGAATACCGTTACGAACAACCCCACGGAGCCCGCGCGGTTCTACCGGTTGAGCCAGTAAATTATCTGCCCGCGCGACCGCCAACAATTTCCCTTTCTTCTTTCTCGGTTTCCGCCTAACAATGGGCGATATGAAACCGAGTGTCGTTTTGAAACTTTGGCGCGAGTGGGTTGTGTGCCTGATTCTTTCCATTTCCACGGCCCTGCCTGTGCTCTCCGCTCCCGCCCTCAGCGCGGGAGATTTGCGTTGCGAGTACGACCGCAACCCCGGCGCCGTCGGCGAGACCCAACCGCGGCTCAGTTGGCTGGTCGAAGCGGGCAAGCATCGCCGGGGCGTGATCCAGGTCGCCTACCAGGCGCTGGTAGCGGACAGCCGCGAGGCGCTCGATCAAAACCGCGGCGACGCCTGGGACAGCGGCAAGGTCAATTCCGACCAATCCACCCAGGTCCTTTACGGCGGCAAGACCTTGAACTCCGGCCAAACCTACTACTGGAAGGTCAAGCTCTGGGATCAGGAAGGTAACGCCTCCGCCTGGAGCGCGCCGGCCCAATGGACGATGGGCTTGCTCAGAAGCTCCGATTGGCAGGCCCAATGGATCGGTTACCAGGCCCCTGCCGACCAGGCGGGTTCCGAGGGCGCGTTGAAGAAACTACTGGTCCTGGACGATTGCCCCTGGATATGGGCCAGCGACGCTAAGGCCGGCGATCAGCCCGCCGGCAAAGCGTTCTTCCGAAAAGTCATCGACCTTCCCGCCGGCCGCGCGGTGAGCAAGGCCTCGTTCGCGCTTACCGCCGATGACAGCTTCCGCCTCTACGTCAACGGCCATCCGGCGGGAGAGGGAACTTCCTGGAAAATCGTCTCTAAACTTGAGATCTCCGCCTTCCTTCAGCCGGGCGCCAACGCCCTGACCATCGAGGCCACTAACGGCGGTGACTCTCCCTCTCCGGCGGGCGTGATCGGCCGGTTGGTCCTCCTGTTCACCGCGGGCGAACCGATGATTGTGCCGGTCGATAGTTCCTGGGTGACTAGCCGCGAGGCGGCCGAGGCCTGGAAATCAATCCCCTTTGACGCGACCTTCTGGAAGCCGGCGTCCCAGGTGGCCCGCTACGGCGACTCTCCATGGGGCAAAATCAACTCAACCGTCGCCGCCTTGGAGCCGGCGCCCTTTTTCCGCAAGACCTTCACGATCTCCAAACCTATCAAACACGCCTCGATCTTCGCCTCCGCCCTCGGCGTCTATGAGTTGCGCCTCAACGGCAAACCGGTCGATTCTGATGTTCTCTCGCCCGGGTGGACCGACTACAGCAAGCGCGTTCATTACTTCGGCTACGATGTCACCCGCCAACTCCAAGCGGGCCCGAACGTCCTGGGCGCCATCCTCGGGGACGGTTGGTACGCCGGTTATCTCGCCTTCACCGGCCGCCGCCACTATTACGGCGACCACACCCGCTTCATCGCCCAATTGCAGATCCAGTACCAGGATGGCTCCAGCGAGGTCATCGCCACCGACGGCTCCTGGAAAGCCACGACCGGCCCCATCCTTGAAAACGACATGCTCATGGGCTGCGTCTATGACGCGCGCAAAGAGCTCCGCGGATGGGACGCGTCGACCGGCGCCGATGACAACTGGCAACCGGCGCTCGTCGATACCTCCGTAAAGGCCAATCTCGAGGCCCATCCCGGCGCTCCGATTCGCCGCATGCTCGAGGTCCACGCCAAGAAGATCTCCGAACCTCAACCCGGCGTCTATGTCATTGACCTCGGACAGAACATGGTGGGTCGGGTTCGCCTCCTGGCCCAGGGCAAGGCCGGCCAGAAGGTCGTCCTGCGCCACGTCGAGATGCTCAAGCCCGACGGGATGATCTATACCGACAACCTCCGCGCCGCCAAAGCGACCGACACGTTCTACCTGGCGGGCGGACCCAAGCGGGCCTACGAGCCGTACTTCACTTCGCACGGCTTCCAATACGTCGAGGTGACCGGCCTGGACTACAAGCCGGACCTCAAGGACATCACTGGCATTGTCACTTATTCGGATCTCCCGCAAACCGGGTGGTTCGAGTGTTCGGAACCGCTGGTCAACAAGCTCGCCCTCAACTCGCTTTGGGGCCAAAGAGGCAACTTCCTGGACGTCCCCACCGATTGCCCCCAGCGTGATGAACGCGCCGGTTGGACCGGCGACGCGCAGGTCTTCATGAAGACTGCCTGCCTCAATCTTGACGCCCCAGCCTTTTACACCAAATGGCTCACCGACCTCTGCCAGGATTCCCAGCGCGCCGACGGCGGCTTCGGCGATGTCGCTCCCCACATCAACGTGGTCGGTTTCGGCAATACCGGGTGGTCCGATTCCGGTCCCATTTGCAACTGGCGCATGTACGAGATGTACGGCGACACCCGCGCGCTCCAACACCATTATGACGCCTTGGTCCGCCATAGCGATTACCTCGCCCGGACCAGCAAGGACCTGACGCGCGGCACCCTGGCCTATGGCGACTGGCTTCGCCTGGCGGGCCCGCAGCATTCCGAGGTTATCGGCACCGCCTACTATTTCTACACCACCCATCTCATGGTCGGCATCGCCCGCGCCCTCGGCAAAACAGCCGACGCCGAGAAATACCACCGGCTCGCCGAGGAGATTCGCGCGGTCTTCGTCAAAGACTTTATCAAAGCCGACGGTCGCATAGTGGATGGCAAAAACGAAACCGGGCAGACGTTTTACGCGCTGGCCTTCGGCCTGGACCTGGTGCCGGCGGACATGAAAGACAAGGTCGCCGCGCAGTTTGTGGCATCCATCCGCAAAGAGGATGATCACCTCGCCACGGGCTTCCTCGGCACGCCCTTTGTCCTGTTCGCCCTCCAAAAGGCCGGTCATCCTGACTTGGCCTATAAGCTCGTCCTCAACAAGACCTATCCCTCCTGGCTCCAGCAAGTCATTTGGGGTTCCACCACCATGTGGGAACGCTGGGATGGATGGCGACCCGACAAAGGGTTCCAGGATGCCGGCATGAACTCCTTCAATCATTATTGGCTGGGCTGCGTCAGCGAATGGCTCATCACGCAAGCGGCCGGCATTGACACCGACGGGCCGGGCTTCAAACAGATCATCATCCGTCCGGAGATCGTGAAAGCAGGCAACGGCTTCAGTTGGGTCAAGGCCTCCTACCATTCGCTCCGCGGCAAGGTCGCCAGCGCCTGGAAAATGGACCAGAATCGGTTCCAACTCGATGTGACCATCCCGGGCAACTCCACCGCCACGGTGTATGTCCCCGGCCTGGCGGCGAACGTAACGGAAAAAGGGCAGCCCGGCGGCCAAGCCAAAGGCGTCAAGTTCGTGCGCCAGGAGGGCGCCTCGGCGGTATTCGAAATTGGTTCCGGCGACTATCAATTCGAGGCGCGCTAGGGGGCGGTTGCCCCAACGGCCCCTGCTCGGCCCGTGATCAGGGTCTCGATTATTGATGATGATCCGGGAGTGCGCGAGAACATCGCCGGCTATATGAATGCCGCTCGCGGCCTCCGCTGTATCAGCGATTATGGCAGCCCTCGTGGGCCCCTAACGAAGCGCGCCCGAGTCGCCGCGCCACGCATCCTGGCGCAAGCCAATCTCTCCGACGGGAATCCGCGGAGCTCCGGGCCGGTGGTAGAGCGGGTTATCCGCCCGAAGCGTGATCGCGCCTTCGCTGGTCTCGACGTTGTTTGAAGCCTGGACGCTGTTGCCGGCCCGCCGCAGCATCTCGCCGCAACGAATCATCAGGTTGCCGCGGATCAAGTTGGTATTCGGCTCCAGCGCGAGCCGGGCCAGGTCCGGATATCGCTGCAAGTAAAGCGCGCGATCGATGGCGGGACTATCCAAGGCGGTCTTCACGTACTCCCTCCAGCGTTCCGGGCTCCAGGGGCTGAAACTGACGGCGGCGGCGCAATCACAGAAGATGTTGTCCTCAACCACGTTATCCTTGCCGCCATGGATTTGCACCCCGCCAAACCCTACTTTGCCGGCCGAGCATCGCTCAAAGATATTGCCGTAAATGGCGACGCCGCAGATGGCGTCGTCCAGGCGGATTCCCGCTTGGCCGCATTTCGGTTGCGCCCCCGCGCCCTGCCAATTCCCGATTTGGCGCCAATAATTGTAGCGGAAGATGTTGCCGCGAAAGGTCGGGTTCCCGAACATATCGGCGCCGCCCTGGTCGTCCGATTCGAGCACCACATGGAAGATCTCGTTGTACTCAATCACGTGGTCGTTGCCTTCCACTCGCATCCCGCTGCTCGGGATCTCGTGGAAACGATTATGCGCGAGGCGATTGCCCACGCCGTCCAGGACTACGGCCGGGGTGTAGGTATGATCGATTCGGGACAGATCATGGATGTCGCAATTCTCGATCCAATGTCGCCCTGGCGTCAGGGTCTTGCGGTCTCCGCCCGACACCAGCGCTCCGCCGCGCCCGAGCGAATAGAGGTCGCACGAAAGCAAACCGTTCCCGGAACCGCCGCTTATTTCGATGGCGTTACCGGCGCAGCGGCGCGCGATGCAGCCCGCGAACACGCAGTCCCGCCCGCCTCGCACCTGGATGGCATCCGCGCTGCCAAGCTCCCAGGTCAGGCCTTCGAAACCGACGTCCGAGACCCCTTCCAACGCGAGCATCGGGCTCGCCAATAGCGATAGCTCAACCGTCGCCGAGTTCGGGTCGGTGGGCGGAAAACAGAGGATACGCCCCCGCTGCCGGTCCAGGTACCATTCTCCAGGAGCATCCAGTTCGCTCAGGGCATTGACGGCGTAATACGGGGCGCCGACGCTAAATCCGTATTGATGCCAAGGTCGAGCCAGCGTGATCAGCCCGGTCCCCGGATCGATATGTTCCACTCGCTCATAAGAATCGGCCCAGTCCCAAAACCAATAGCCGTAAAGCAGCAGGTCGGGCTCCTGGGACCATTTCGCGAACCGATCTCCCTCGCCATAAAACTTGCCCACCTTGCTCCCTTTCCGGTCGTAACCGGTGGTCCCATCGTCGACGGCGACCTTGGTGATGCGGAGGAATCCCTGGTTCGGCCCTCGGGCCAACTGCATCGCCTGGCCGTTGAAAAAGAGTTCATGCGCCGGGTGCGTCTTGAATCCATTGCCGCTCCCAAAACCGCCCAGCTTCAGCGGCAACAGATTGGTGATGCCGAGCGCCTGGAGATCCACCGTCCAGACCTGGGCCCGCGCCTCCTCGGGAATGAGCCCGTAGCCATCCGCCGCGGCCAACGGGCGCCATCCCTTCAGCCGGAGCCCGCCCCGGAACACCGGCCTCGCATTGGGCGCGGCCACAAAACGAATCGGCGCCGCTTTGCTGCCGGAATCTCCAGCCGACAGGGCGAATGTCTTTGCCACCGCATACTCCCCGCCGTGGATCACCACCGCGACGCCGCCTTCGGGCAGCGGACCCGCCTTCCGCAAGACCCGGATCGCGTCCCTGGCCCCCTCCAAACTGGCGAAGGGCTTCGCCGATGAGCCCGCGCCTCCGTCGCTGCCGTCGGGGGCCACGTGGAAGGTGAGCGCCGGCGAAGGGCGGGGAGGAAGCGCCGCGCTCGCTGTCTGGCGCGCGAAAGCGAGGCTGAATGCGATAAACGTCAATGTGGATGCGGTTCGGGTGATTGTCATGGTGGACGGCAATTGTGATCATGAGACTCATATTCCTCCTCCCGCCTTCAATTTTCTGTCTGCCTTTTCCCTCCCGAACCCCGGAAAGGAGCAGCCCACGGCAAGCGCCGTTCCGCCTGGTTGACTCTCCCATCTTCAATCGCCATACTGGGCGACGCTCGACAACCATGAACGACCACGCGCAGCCCGCCACCGCCAGCGTACCCGAAGTTGCCCAGCGGGGACTCCCCTTCCCGCTCACGGTATTTCTTTTGCTTGCGCTGTTTACGGCGTGGATGGCGCCCGGGCTGATCGGGCGGGACCCGTGGAAAGCCGACGAGGCCTATAGTTTTGGCTTGGTCCTCAATATGATGGAGACGGGCGACCTGGTGGTCCCGACCCTCGGGTCGGATCCGTTCATGGAGAAGCCGCCGATCTTCTATATCACCTCGACCTGCTTCGCCAAAGCGTTTTCGCCCCCGCTGGCCTTGCATGAGGCGGCCCGGGCGAGCTGCGTGTTCTATGCGCTCTTAACGCTGCTGTTTGTCGCGTTGAGCAGCCGAAAAGTCAACGGCCCGGGCACCGGCTGGGTGGCGGCGCTGCTGACCATGGGGACCCTCGGCCTGGTCCATACCGCGCACATGCTCCAAACGGACGTCTCCCTCCTCAGCGGATGCGCCCTGGCCCTCTACGGGCTGTTGGTTGGCGGAAGCCGCCCCTGGACGGGCGGGCTCCTCTGCGGCACGGGGGCCGGGCTCGCCTTCCTGTCCAAAGGTCTCCTGGGGCCAGGCGCCATCGGCGTCACGATTTTGTGCCTGCCGCTGCTCAAGACCTGGCGAACGCAGAATTATTGGCGGTTGTTGGGGGGCGTGACCCTTTCGGCGCTGCCCTGGGTCGTCATCTGGCCCATCGCCCTTTATCACCGCTCGCCCGCGCTCTTCATGAATTGGTTCTGGGAAAACAACCTGGGCCGTTTCCTCGGCAGCAAACCCCACGGGGCGGGCGAAGGCGGCCCCGTTTGGTTCTACCTTCGCCTGCTGCCGGGATTCGCCTGGCCTGTCTGCCCGCTCGCCCTATGGGCGCTCTGGCGCGGACGCCAAACCGCCTTCCGGCAGCCGCAAAGGCAAGTGGTCCTCCTCAGCCTGCTGAGCCTGCTGGCGATCCTGAGCGCCGCCTGGCAAAAGCGCTCGCTCTATTCCACGCCGCTCATCCTTCCGCTGGCGTTGCTGGCCGTGCCGGCCGTGCTGGAATTGGGTCAAAAGGCCGCCCGGACCTTCAACCTGGCGGTGGTCTGGCTGTTCTCCGTCCTGGCGGGAGTTGCCTGGGTAGGCTGGGTGGCCCAGTCCGTAGGGTGGCCGGCGGTTATTCTGACGCAGATCCAGAAGGCGGCGCCCGCTTATACGCCGGCTTTCCAGGCCTGGGCCTTCGCGGCGGCGCTGGCCGCCACTTTAAGCTGGATCGCCCTGCTGCTTTGGCGCCGGCGTCAGGCGGCCTTCGTGGCCGTTCACTGGACCGCCGGAGTGGCGCTCCTTTACCTGCTGGGCATGACGCTGTGGCTGCCGCTTACCAACGGCGATATGACATACCGGCATGACTTTGCCGGTTTGCGGGAGGCGCTGGGAGAAAACCCGGGCGTCATTACCAGCCGCGGTCTGGATGAACCCCAGCGCGCGATGGTGCATTACTACGCGGGCCTCAAACCCCTGCGCCAGGAGACGCGCGGTGAGGTGGATTGCCGCTGGATGTTGGTGCAAGGGCTGGACCGCGACGGCCGGCGTCCCGTCCCTCCCGGACCCGAGTGGCGCCCGGCCTGGAGCGGCCGCCATCACCGGGAGTTGTTTACTTTGTACTTCCGCGAGGCGGTGGACCGTAAAAATCACGCGCCGGGAGCGGGGAGTTGAATATACCAAGTGCGCCAACCCTCGGGCTTGAAAACTTCGTAAGTTAATTAGCGCGCGGCGCAGAGTTCCTCCACGGCCTGCTGGACCTCGGGTTCGCTCATCCTGACGCCTTCCCGCGCAAGAGGAGCCCGGGCGTCAAGCGGCGCGCGGCGGACTTTAGGATGGGCGGGTTTAAGCGCGCGAACACGGGCCGGTCTTCGGCTTTTAAAACAATCATTCTTATGATTATTTTATCTAAATATATTCGCTGGATGGAATTTATGGCCTAAAATCGCTCCTCGGTGGGTTCGGCCGGATTCGCGCCCTCTTCGTCACGGCCGCAAAAAAGGGTGATGAAATGACAATTCCCGCACAGCCAAGCCCGGTCGCGCTGATAGGTTATGCTTTGGGGATTAGCGAAGGCTTCCCACGGCGGGCCGCGCAATCCCACACAGAGCGATATGATTGCAACGCTTGCAAATAAACAACAGAATCGGCTGCCCAAGATTTTGGAACATGCCAGCGGCGACAAGCGCTTCAAGATCCTCGAAGCGCACATGAAGAAGCACCTGTTCAAGCAAGACGCGCTCATCGAGGTGCTGCACAAGGCCCAGGAGCTGTTCGGCTACCTAGAAGATGACCTGCTGCTCTTCGTCGCCTATAAGCTCAAGCTCCCCGCAAGCCGGGTTTACGGCGTGGCCACCTTCTACCATTTCTTCACGCTCAAACCGCAGGGCCAGCATACCTGCGTGGTGTGCATGGGGACGGCCTGCTATGTGAAAGGCTCTGACAAGGTGCTGGCGGCCGTTGAAGAAAGGGCGCGCATCAAGGCGGGCGAAACCACGGTGGACAATAAACTCTCTCTCCTGACCGCGCGCTGCATCGGCGCGTGCGGCATCGCCCCCGCCGTGGTCTATGACGGCGCCGTCACCCCGCGGCAAACCCCGGAGTCGGCCCTCGAACATGTGAAAGGATGGATCGACCATGGTAATTGACGAGCTGATAGAACTCGCTGAGAAGGAACGCGCCTCGCGCAAGAAGTACGTGGTCCGCTGCTGCATGGCCGCGGGTTGCATGTCCTCCAATTCCAAGGGCGTCAAGGAGAGCCTCGATCAGGCGGTGAAGGATGCCGGCCTCCAGGACGAGGTCGAGGTGCGCGGCGTCGGTTGCATGAAGCTGTGCTGCCAGGGCCCGCTGGTGCAAATCGATACGCAGGCGGAGGGCGCCGGCGCCACCGTGCGCGTGGACGCCGCCGGTCAGAGCCCCCTTTATCAGCGCGTCACCCCCGAAGACGCCGGCTCGCTCATCGCCACCCTCAAGGGCGCCGCGACCCAGGTTCAAAGCGGCGACCCCCAGCAGCCTTTTTTCTCCGACCAGATGTCCATCGTCCTGGCCAACAGCGGTTACGTGGACCCCGAACGCGTCGAGTCCTACATTGCGGTGGAGGGTTACCAGGCCCTCCATGATGTGCTGCGGGAAATGACGCCCAAAGACGTCGTCGATGCCCTGATCAAGAGCGGTCTGCGCGGCCGCGGGGGGGCCGGTTATCCTACGGGCCTCAAATGGGCGACCGTCGCCAAAACCGTTAGCGCCAATAAATACGTCATCTGCAACGCGGACGAAGGCGACCCGGGGGCGTTCATGGACCGCAGCGTGCTGGAGAGCGACCCGCACAGCGTGCTGGAGGGCATGGCCATTGCCGCCTATGCGGTGGGCGCCAGTCAGGGCTTCATTTACGTTCGGGCGGAATATCCCCTGGCCATCAGCCGGCTTCAAATCGCCATCAAACAGGCCAAGCAACTCGGCCTCCTGGGCAGCGGCATCTTCGAATCCCCGTTTAACTTCAACATTGACCTCCGGATCGGCGCGGGCGCCTTTGTCTGCGGCGAGGAAACCGCCCTCATGGCATCGGTCGAAGGCAAACGCGGCACGCCGCGGCCCCGCCCGCCGTTCCCGGCCGAAAGCGGCCTTTGGAACAGTCCGACGCTCATCAATAACGTCGAGACCTTTGCCAACGTGTCGCCCATCCTGCGCAAGGGGGCCGACTGGTTCGCCGGCATTGGCACCGAGAAAAGCAAGGGCACTAAAGTGTTCGCCTTGGCGGGCAAGATCTCCAATACGGGCCTCATCGAGGTGCCCATGGGCACGCCCCTGCGGCAAATCGTCGAGCGGATGGGGGGCGGCGCTCCCGATGGCGGCCGCATCAAGGCCGTCCAGACCGGCGGCCCTTCGGGCGGCTGCATCCCCGCCCAGGCGCTCGATACGCCGGTCGATTACGATTCGCTCAACAAGCTTGGCTCCATCATGGGGTCCGGCGGCATGATTGTCATGGACGAGTCCACCCGCATGGTGGATGTGGCCCGATTCTTCATGGAGTTCTGCATGGACGAATCCTGCGGCAAGTGCGTCCCCTGCCGCGCCGGCACGGCGCAGATGCATCACCTGCTCACTAAGATCCTGGCCCGCAAGGCCACCGCCCGCGACTTGCAGAAGCTCGAGGACCTCTGCGAAATGGTGCGCAACACCAGCTTGTGCGGACTCGGCCAAACCGCGCCCAACCCCGTCCTGAGCACCCTGCGTTACTTCCGCAACGAATACACCGAACTCCTGATCGAGGATGCCTTCGGTCCCAATGGACATGGCGCTCCCGCTCACGCCGCCGCCCCGGCATAACCTCTCGTCGAACTCCCATCCCTGTTGCCTATGGCCGCCCGAACCCTAACCATTGACGGTAAGCACATCAGCGCCGAAGAGAGCGCGACGATTCTCCAAGCCGCCGCCGAAGTCGGCATCAACATCCCCACCCTCTGCCATTTGGATGGCGTTTATGACCTCGGCGCCTGCCGCCTCTGCCTGGTCGAGGTTGCCGGGGTGCCCAAGCTCTTGCCCGCCTGCACCACCCGCGTCAGCGAAGGCATGGATATCAAGACCGATAGCGAACGCCTGCGCAAGTATCGCCGGATGACGCTCGAACTGCTCCTGGCCGAGCGCAACCACGTCTGCGCCGTCTGCGTGGCCAACGGCCACTGCGAACTCCAGACCCTGGCCTATACCCTCGGCATCGAACACGTCCGCTACGATTACGTCTTCCCCAAATGGGAGGTGGACAACACCCACGCGCTGTTCGGCATGGACCATAACCGGTGCGTGCTTTGCTCCCGCTGCGTGCGCGTCTGCTGGCATATCGAAGGGGCCGGCACCAAGAACGTCTCCGGCCGCGGCGCCAAAGCCCGCATCATCACCGATCTCAACCAACCGTGGGGCGCGTCCGATACCTGCACCAAGTGCGGCAAGTGCGTGATGTCCTGCCCTACCGGCGCGCTATTCCACAAAGGCTCGACGGTGTCCGAAATGGAACGCGACCGCTATAAACTCGAATTCATCGTCACCGCAAGAGAGAAAAAGCAATGGATCGCCTCAGAGTAGCCACCGTTTGGTTGGGCGGCTGTGCCGGCTGCCACATGTCGTTTCTGGATCTCGACGAGTTCCTCCTCGACCTGGCCGGCCAGATCGACCTCGTTTATAGCCCGGTCATCGACGTCAAGGAGTACCCCGAAAACGTGGATGTCTGCCTGATCGAAGGCGCCGTCTGCAACGAGGACAACCTCGAACTCCTCCATCGCATCCGGCGCCGGACCAAAACCCTGGTCTCTTTTGGCGATTGCGCCGTCACGGCCAACGTCCCGGCGATCCGTAACCAGCTCGGTTTGGGCAATGCCGAGAGCGTCCTCCAGCGCGCCTACGTCGAGGGCGCCCAGGCGAATCCCGGCATTCCTAAAGAACCCGGCATCGTGCCGGCGCTCCTGGAACGGGTCCTCCCGGTGCACCAGGCGGTCTTTGTCGATTATTTCATGCCCGGCTGCCCGCCGCCCGCCGACCGCATCAAAGCTTTCATGGTCCAGGTGCTGAGCGGCGCGCCGCCCAAGCTCGAAGGCGCGCAGCTCAAGTTCGGGTGAATCCCGCCGGCCACGCCCAACCCAACTCCTTAACCGCCTATCCGTTCCATGCCAAAACGCATCATCATTGATCCGGTCACTCGCATCGAGGGCCACGCCAAAATCAGCATCTACATGGACGAGGCCGGCAATGTCTCCGACGCCGAGTTCCATGTCGTCGAGTTCCGCGGCTTCGAGAAGTTTTGCGAGGGTCGGCCCTACTCTGAAATGCCCGGCATCACCCCGCGCATCTGCGGCATCTGCCCCGTGAGCCATCTTCTGGCCTCCGCGAAGGCGGGCGACGCCATCATGGCGGTCAACATCCCTCCCGCGGCCGACAAGCTGCGCCGGCTCATGAACCTCGGTCAACTCGTTCAGAGCCACGCCTTGAGCTTCTTCCACTTGAGCGCCCCCGATTTTCTCCTGGGATGGGACACCCCGCCGGCGCAGAGGAACGTCTTTGGGCTGATTGCCGCGAACAAAGAACTCGCCCGCGCCGGCATCCGCCTGCGGCAATTCGGTCAGGAGATCATCGAAGTCCTTGGCGGCAAGAAGATTCATCCCGCATGGGCGGTCCCCGGCGGCGTGCGGTCCCCCCTCACCGAAGCAGGCCGCGCCCGCATCCGCGCCTGGCTGCCCGAGGCCTACGCCACCACCAAAGTCGCCTTCGATCTCTTCAAGCAGACCTTGGAAACGCACAAGAAAGAAGTGGAGATCTTCGGCAACTTCTCCTCGCTTTTCATGGGTCTGGTGGACGCCGACGGCAATTGGGAACACCACGGCGGCAAGATCCGTTTCGTGGACAGCAGCGGCAGCGTAATCGCCGACCAACTCGATCCCCAAAAATACCTCGATTACATCGCCGAGTCCGTGCATCCGGGCTCTTATCTCAAATCTCCTTATTACCTGCCGATGGGGATTCCCGACGGGATGTACCGGGTAGGCCCGCTGGCCCGGCTCAACGTCGCCGAGGCGATCGGCACTCCGAAAGCCGACGTCGAGCTCAAGAAGTTCAAGAAGTTCGGCCGCCATGGCGCCGTGGCTTCCTCGTTCCTTTACCATTACGCCCGCCTCATCGAGATCTTGGCTTCCCTCGAACGGATCGAGATCTACATGGACGACCCGGAACTGCTGAGCGAAGACCTTCGCGCCGACGCCGGCATCAACAGCCTGCGCGGGGTGGGCGTGAGCGAGGCCCCCCGGGGCACCTTGTTCCATGATTACACCGTCGACCGCCAGGGCCTGCTCCGGAAGGTCAATCTCATCGTGGCCACCGGCCAGAACAACCTGGCGATGAACCAAACCGTCGCCCAGATCGCCAAACATTACATCCGCGGCGACGAAATCCCCGAGCCGATGCTCAACCGCATCGAACACGGCATTCGTTGCTACGATCCGTGCCTGAGTTGTTCGACCCACGCCGCGGGCCAGATGCCGCTCCAGGTCCGCCTCATCGCGCCCGACGGCGCCGTCCTCCACGAAGTGACGCGTGGATAATTGAACAGGCTTGACGTCGGCGGCGGCTGCCTCTAGCTTGTCCCCTAGCAGTTCGGTGGTCGTAGCTCAGCTTGGTTAGAGCCCCAGATTGTGGATCTGGCTGTCGCGGGTTCAAATCCCGTCGACCACCCCACCCCCTCCGCCATTAGGGTGCTGGCGATCTTTACGACAAAACCGATATGGCCAAGCAAAAGAGCATTGCGCGCTCCTCAGCGGGCGTGGTTTGGTTCGACAATCGAGGTGGATGGAGCTCCCAGGCTATGGCAGCGGGTCTCGTATAGCTTCTCCAGAACTGGCTACGGACGAGCGCCATGAATGATCAAATCGCCCAGGTTGGCCGGAGCCCCTCCGCAAGCGTCCAACCATGGCAGAGCTCCGGGCCGGGGAGGTTGGCCCGCTTTGCCTGGGCGCCCATCCCGGTGCTCCTGGCGCTGATAGCCGGGCTCTGGGTGGCCGATCTGCGAGCGGTCCATGAGTCGCGGACGGTGATGGTGCTGCTCAACCTGTTCTTTACCTGGCTCGCCTCGCTGTGCGTATGCGTTTTGACCGCGCGCGGTTTCCTCGCCAGCGGCCGGCCTGGCTTCCTCATGTTCGGCTGCGGCTCGATGATTTGGGGCGCCACTTCCCTGGCCGCGGCGATGATGGTTGACCGCGTGAACACGACCGTCACCGTGCATAACCTGGGAGTCTTTGGGGCGGCCTTGTGCCATTTCGCTGGTTTGATGTGGCGCGGGCGGTTGGCGCGCTCGGGGCGATGGCTGGCGGCGGGTTACGCGGCCGCGCTGACAAGCGCGGCGCTCATTGTCTGGGTGGCGGCGAGCGGGCTGGCCCCGGTTTTCTTCGTGCAGGGCCAGGGCGGCACTCCGATCCGAGAGGCGGCGCTGCTCTTGGCCGTGGCCATGTTCGCCTGGGTGGGGTGGCAGATGGTTGACAAGTTCCGGCGACAGTCGGGAGCTTTCTACTATTGGTACGGCTTGGGTCTGGGGCTGACCGCCACCGGGCTGGTCGGGGTTGCCCTGCTGACGGTCCAAGGCGGCATCCTGGGTTGGACGAACCGGCTCCCGCAATACCTCGGCGGGGCCTACCTGTTCGTCGCGGCCTTAATGGCGGCGCGGGAAACCGGCGCGCGGACCCTTTCGCTGGCGGCCATGGGGGAGGCGTGGAGAGAAGGCGATTTTGTGGCGGGCCTTCAGCAGCGGATGACCGGGCGCTGGCTGTTGCGCTACGGCTCGGCGGTCGCAGCCGTCGCGGTGGCGATGGAGTTTCGGTGGGCGCTCACGGCCTGGGTCGGCCCCGGATTGCCCGTCTACATCACGCTTTATCCGGCGGTCATGTTGGCGGCGCTGCTGGGCGGTATTGGGCCGGGCTTGGCGGCGACGGTTTTGGCGGCCCTCGCGGCGGCGTACTGGGTGCTGGCGCCGGTCGGACAGTTCGCGATCACCTCGCCGATGGATCGCTTGGGGCTGGTGATTTTCGCCGGCATGGGCCTGTTCATGAGCGTGGTGGCTGAGCTCTACCGGCGGACGCGGGATAAAGCCGCCGCCTACGATCGGGAAGCGGCCTTGCGCGAGGGCCGGGTCCGGATGGCGGCCTTTGCCGAGGCGACCTTTGAAGGCATCGTTGAAAGCGAAGCGGGACGCATCCTGGACTGTAACGAGCAGTTCGCGCGCATGCTGGGCTACACCGTGGCAGAGTTGCGGGGAATGGAGATTGCCCGCCTGGTTGTTCCGGAAGATCTCGAACGCGTCTCGGCGAATGTCCGGCAGGGCCAGGACTCGACCGTGGAACACGGCGTGGTGAGAAAGGACGGCGGGCGCATCATCGTCGAAGCCCACGGCCGATCCGTGACCCCAGGCGGCGCGCGGCGCCACACCGCCCTCCGCGACATCACCGAGCGCAAACGTGCGGAGCAGGCGCTGCGGCGAAGCGAGGAGCAGCTCCACGCCTTGGCCGATTCCATGTTGAACCTCGCCTGGCGGGCGAATGGCGATGGCTTCATCACTTGGTACAACCGCCGCTGGTATGAATATACCGGCACGACCCCCGAACAAATGGAAGGCTGGGGATGGCAGAGCGCGCATGATCCGCAGGCGCTGCCCAAGGTCATGGAGCGGTGGCGGACCTCCATCGCCACCGGCGAGTCGTTCGAAATGACCTTCCCGCTGCGCGCGGCCGACGGCCGCTTCCGCACTTTTCTGAGCCGCGCGCAACCGCTGAAGGACCCGGAAGGCCGAGTCGTGCAGTGGTTCGGAACCAATACCGACATCGATGAATTACTGCGGGCCCAGGCGGCCTTGCGCGAGAGCGAGGCCCAACTCCGGCTGGCGCAGGAGAGCGCGAACGTTGGAATCTGGGATTGGAAGGTCGAGACGGGAGCGGTGGATTTCACGCCGGAGCTCAATAAACTCTATGGCCTGCCCTCCGGAAGCATCAAGACCTATGAGGATTGGCGGGTTCGGGTGCATCCGGACGACATCGGCAGGATCGAAGCAAGGCGCGATGAAGCGATAGCGAAGCGCGAGCCCTTCGACCTGGAATTTCGCGGCCGCCACGCTTCTGGAGAGTATCGTTGGATATCAGCCAAGGGCGGAGCGATCTATAATGAAGCGGGAATGCCCATTCGCGTGCTCGGTGTTAATATTGATATCACCGAACGCAAATGCGCCGAGGAGAGCATCCGAGCCTCCTTGCGCGAGAAGGAAGTGATGCTCAAGGAAATCCATCATCGCGTTAAGAACAATTTGCAGGTGATCTGCAGTCTGGTGGATTTGCAGGCGGACGTCTTCAAGGAGCCGGGCTCGCGGCAGGCGTTCGCCGACACGCGGGACCGGGTGCGCTCGATGGCGCTGGTGCATGAGAAGCTTTACCAGTCCGAGAGCCTGGAGCGGGTGGAGTTTGCTGAATACGCGCGCAGCCTGCTGAGCAGCCTGTGGCGGGTTCATAGCCGATCCGGGACGACGGTTAAGCTCAAGCTGGACTTGCAGCCGGTGTTGCTCTCGATTGTGAGCGCGATCCCATGCGGACTACTGCTGAATGAACTGGCTATCAACGCCCTGAAGCACGCCTTCGAGGGGCGGACCGAGGGTGAAGTAACCGTCGAGTTGCGCTCCAGCCCGGATGGCCGAGTCGTTTTATGCGTGCGGGACAACGGCGTCGGGCTGCCCGCGGGCCAAGACTGGCGCCAATCTCCGTCCCTGGGACTGCGGCTCGTGCAGATGCTGACGAAGCAACTCGAAGGCGCGCTTGAAGCAAAGGTCGGGGCGGGGACGGAATTTCAAGTCTCATTCATGCAATCGCACCCGGAGAGAGTGGAAAAGTAAGCGCTGGAAATGCCGAAAGGTCGCCCTACCTGGACAAGCCATAGCGCGCGGACTTTTAAACGCCTTACACCAGATCCTACTTGGTCGCGTCAGTCCGATAAATCGACTCACCTCGAAGTCGGGCGCGTGAATTCCGATCAGAAATGTGGCCATTTTGTCGGTGAGTTTCGGCCATTAGCCATCCACGTAACGGATCGAATAGGCGACACGTTCGGGGCGAAACGTGTCGCCAACGCGCCTGAAGCCGGCCATGATAAGGGTAAGCATGAAGCTTCGCGGCCAGAAGAGCCCTTCAGCGCGCCCCGGTCTTCGGACTCCTGCAGAACCGAGCTCCCGGCGACGACTGTGGCTCCTTCGTTTCACGCTGCCTCTGCTGCCGTTTTTCCTGCTCGGACTGCTGGAGGTCTCCCTGCGGCTGGGCGGTTATGGCTACGATCCGCATTTTTTCAAACGCCTCAAGATTGGCGGCGAGGAGTTCTTCGTGCAGAACGAGAATTTCAGCGCTCGCTTCTTCCCCAAGGAGCTCGAACGCCATCCCGGTCCGCTCCGGTTCCCCGCTCGCAAGGCGCCCGGGGCGTTCCGCATTTTTATTTTGGGCGAGTCGGCGGCCATGGGCGATCCCGCGCAGAGTTTCGCGCCAGATCGTTTTCTTGAAGCGCTGCTGCGTCACAAGTACCCGGGCCGCCAGTTTGAAGTGATCAATACGGCTTTCACCGCCATCAACTCGCATGCCATCCTGCCCATCGCCCGCGAGTGCGCCGCGCATGAAGGGGATTTGTGGATCATCTACATGGGCAACAACGAAATGGTGGGACCGTTTGGCGCGGCGACAGTTTTTGGCTCCCAGGCGCCGTCGCTGCCGTACGCGCGCCTGATCCTCGGGCTCCAGCGGCTGCGGGCGGGACAGTGGCTCATGGAACTAGGCCGCCATTGGGCCGACCCAAGAACGCCGGCGACCGCCTGGGGCGGGATGGGGATGTTCTTGCGGAATCAAATCGCCCCGGACGACTCGCGCAAGGAAACCGTTTACCGCAATTTCCAAATCAATTTGCATGACATCGCCCGCGCCGGGATCAATGCGGGCGCGAAAGTGCTGCTCAACACCGTCGCGGTGAATCTCAAGGACTCTCCGCCGTTTGCCTCGATTTCCGGGCGTCATTTATCCGCCGCCGACCGCGCGTCGATTGATCAGCTTTACACCAACGGGATGCGGGCGCTCGCGCAAACGGATTTCGCGAAAGCGGCGGAATTCTTCGCCCGGGCCGCGCAGCGCGACGCCCGCTCGGCCGAGTTACAGTTTCATTGGGGCGAGTGTTTGCTGGCGCAGACCAATGGGGCCGATGCGCGGGCCCATTTCCAGCTCGCTTGCGATTACGACGCGCTGCCCTTCCGCGCAGACTCGAGCATCAACGCGGCGATCCGCGCCGAAGGGGAAAAACTCGGGAACGAGCCGTGCATCTTGTTCGACGCGGCGGCCGCGCTCGGAGCTCGCGGCGGGACGGGCATTCCCGGTCAGGAAACCTTTTATGAGCATGTCCATTTTGATTTTGACGCGCGTTACGAGTTGGGGCTGGCCTGGGCGGAACAAATCGAGCCGCTGTTGGGGCGCAACACCAACGCCTGGCTTTCTTTGGCGGCGTGCAATCAAAGCCTGGGCTTGTCGGCGTGGAATCGCGCGCAGGTGATTCATGTCATGCTCGAGAGAATGGAAACCCCTCCCTTGAGCCTTCAGCCCAACCATCTCCGGCGCCGGGAAGCGCTGGAGGCGCGGATCAACCGGCTGGCCGCGCAGATGACCGCAGACAACGCCGCGAAGACGAGGAGAACTTTTCTGCGGATGCTCGAGCAGCGGCCGGACGATTATTTCCTGCATCAGGAGTTCGCGGTGTTTCTTGAACTCGTCGGCGATCGATCGGCGGCGGTGGCGGAATGGCGGCGCTTCCGCGAGTTGCTGCCGCAGGACTTTCTCGGCTACTATGCGGCCGGACGGCTGCTCAACGCTCAACAACGCTATGCCCAGGCCGAGGCCTTGCTCCGGTTCGCCCTGGCCATGCGTCCGGGCCGCACGGATGGGTGGCTTGAGCTCGGCAACGCGCTGGCGCTGCAAGACAAGCCTGCCGAGGCGCTCCCCTGCTATTCAATGGCGCTGAAGCAGGACCCTCAGAGCCCTCAGACCTTCCTTCGCCGCGGCCAGGCGCTGGCGCGTTTGAACCGTCATGCCGAAGCCATGGAAAGCTACCGCGCCGCCATCCAGTTGAACCCGGCGGACGGTTCGGCGCATAGGGAGCTGGGCGTGGAGTTGGCTGCAACCGGGGATTCCGCCGCGGCCGGAAAGGAGTTCGGCGAAGCGGCGCGGTTGAACCCGGACCATGCCGCAACGCGTTTTAGTTTTGGCGCTTGGCTAATGAACCAAAGCCATTGGGAGGAAGCCCAACGCGAGTTCGAAGCCGTCGTCCGGCTCGAACCCGGGAACCTTCCGGCGCAGACCAACCTCGCCTTCTTGCAGGCCAGGAAGAAGCCGACGCCCTAACTGGGTTCTGGATGCCAGCCACTCGCCTCGCCCGCCAACCGTTGGACCTCCGCGCCACTCCACGCGAGCCATCATGGCGCCCGCGCGGTTTTCCGGCATTGCGGGACGAGGCTCAGGCGCCGATACTCAAGCCCATGATGCCGCGCAATGCAATGACCCGATGCCTGGCCGCGCCGCTCCTGGCGGTTCTGCTCCGATCCATGGCCATGGCCCAAACGGCCGCCCCGGTGACGACCTGGGCGGCGCCGCCAGGCGAGACCCTCTGCGAGGATTACGCGCTCCGCGTCAACGGACAGCCGGCGCCGGTGTATTCCTGCCGGGTGTCGGCCGTGCCGCTCAACCAGGTGTGGCCAGGGTACCAGCGCCCCCTCGACCAAACGGAGCTCGCGGGCTTCGCGCGCTGGGGCATGACGGGCCCGGTGTCCGTGGAGATCACCTCGAAGCGGGCCTTTACCAACGTCGTCATTCGGCCAAGCGCGAGGGGATTGCGCCCGGACGTGAACGGCCGAGTCATCACCTTCGCGCTCTCCAAGCCCGGCCAGATGACAGTCGAATTGGATGGCCGGCATCACGCGCTGCACCTGTTCGCCGATCCGCCGGAAGTTGGCGCGCCCAGCGGCGACGGGGCCGGCGCGCGTTACTTTGGGCCGGGCGTTCACCGGCCCGGCAAGATCCAGCTCAAGAGCGGCGAGACGCTCTACATCGCCGGCGGCGCGGTGGTCTATGCCGCGGTCGAAGCGCGCGGGGCTTCGGGGGTGCGCATCCTGGGCCGAGGCATCATCGACGCCAGCGGGTACGACCGCGACCAGGGCGGCGGCTGCATCCGGCTCACGGACTGCTCCGACGTGAAAATCGAGGGGGTGATCCTGCGCGACCCGGACGTCTGGTGCCTCAGCGCCTTTGGCTGCCGAAACGTCGAGATCGCCAACGTCAAGCTCGTCGGGTTGTGGCGCTACAACGCCGATGGCATCGACCTTTGCAACTGCCAGGACGTTGTCATCCGCAACTCCTTCGTCCGCGCCTTCGACGACGCCATCGTGCTCAAGGGACTCAATTGGGGCGCGGGCGGGTTCCATGACCGGCCGGTGCGGAACGTGCGGGTCCACGACCTGGTCCTCTGGTGCGATTGGGGCCGTGCGCTGGAGATCGGAGCCGAAACGTCGGCGCCGGAGATCGCGGACGTCCGCTTCCACGATTGCGACATCATCCGAACTACGCACATCGCCCTGGACATCCAGTGCGGAGACCGGGCGCTGGTCCACGACATCCGGTATGACCACATCCGAGTCGAGACCGACGACGTCAATCCGGCCCCGCGCATACAAGCCAGCCGCGACGAACGATATGTGGAGGACCCCAAGGACCCGTACGTGCCGGAGCTGTTGACGATCGTGATCGGAAACAACCACTACTCGAAGGATCTCGAGCGCGGGAACGTCCGCGACATCACCTACGCCGGGGTGTCCGTCACCGGCCGCCGCGCTCCGCGCTCTTCCTTCAACGGTCTCGACGCCTTGCACAAGGTTCAGGGGATCACGATCGACAACCTGCGGCTGAACGGGCAACCCGCCAAGTCCGCGGCCGAGGCAAACCTGTCGGTTGGCCAGTACGTGAGCGACGTCCGCTTCGGCAACACGGCGAAATAACGGCAACCAGCCGGCAAGGGAATCCCTGAATTCCGCCGCGGGTTGTTTCCAAGATCCCGCGCCCGCCAAGCACTGCGACCGCTTCACCACTACGCTCGTAAGCCCATTCATCAACTACAATTCGGATTGCGCCGACCTTGGCGTCCCGATTAGGTTTCCCTTCTGAACATGAGATGGGAACGATACCGCCGCGCGCGACGCGGATTAGCACTGGTGGCTTGGCTCGCCATCACCGCCTATACCGCCGCGGGAAACGAGCCCCCCGCCAGCCCCGAAGTAACGGCCGCCATGCAGCCATACCTGGACAGCTACAAACTGGCGGGCGTCATCGGAATCATTGCCGACAGGAACGGAAAGATCCGTTACCGAAATATTCTCGGTTATGCCGATGTCGAAGCGAAGAAGCCGATGAGCGAGGACAACGTGTTCTGGATTGCCTCGATGACCAAGATGTTCACCGGCGCATCCATCATGATGTTGGTGGACGAAGGAAAGATCGCCCTGGATGACCCCGTCACCCGGTTTATCCCGCAACTCGAAAAATGGATGGTCGTCGAGGAGAAGGACCAGTTCCACGTCCTGCTGAAACCTTTGGCCAGCCCCGTCACGATTCGACACGTGTTGAGCCATACCAGCGGCCTCACCGGTTTGTCCGAACTGCAACAGGTAACCGGGGCGGACAGTACGCCGCTAAAAGCTCGCGCGCTGAGCTCGGTGACCGGTCCGCTGCAATGGCAACCGGGTGAGAAGTACGCTTACGGCAATCAAGGCATGAACATCGCCGCGCGCGTCGTGGAAATCGTCAGCGGCCTGCCTTACGAGGAGTTTTTGCAAAAACGCTTCTTCGATTCGCTGGGCATGACGGAAACCACTTTTTGGCCCAGCGAAGCGCAAATCGCCCGGCTCGCCGGCGCCTACGGCCCGAACAAAGAAACCAATGGTTACGCCCGCGGAACCATTGGCTTCCTGACCAAACCGTACAGCGATCGCGTTCACCGTTTTCCCGAGGCTGGGGGCGGCTTGTTCTCCACCTCGCGCGACATTCTCCGCTACGGCCTCATGCTGGCCAACGACGGCGAATGGGAGGGAAAACGCTACCTGTCGCATGCGGCGATGGAAGAACTGAGGAAAGAGCAAACCGGGACCACCAAAGTCAACTACAGCCTGGGCTACCATCTGCGCCAGGGCATGTTCGGCCACGACGGCGCTTACGGCACTGATTTGTCAGTCAACCCGGCAACCGGAATGGTGGCTGTTTTCTTGATTCAATGTACCAGTGGCGACCAATGGGCCGCCCGCGACTTGTTTCTCAAAACGGCCGCGCAAGTCTTTCAACCATGACCCCGCGCAACGCCCCTCGCGCCAAAGCGCGCGGTATCGCGGCAGGGACATTGTCCTCCCCGTAGCGCAAAACACTCGCGGGGACTTGCCGAGGAGGCCCGGCGGGAGCGGCATGCAATGTATGCCGCTCCCAGGATTAACCGGCGCTTCCGCTAGCGCGGAATACCGTCAGGCCCGAACCGAGGCCGACGTTCAATCGATTTCAATCCCCACGGGACAATGGTCCGAGCCCGCCGTTTCGCGGCGGATGAAAGCGCGTTTTAGTCGCGGGCGCAAGGCGGCGGAGATGAGGAAGTAATCGATGCGCCAACCCACATTCCGCTGGCGGGCGCCGCCCATGGGGCTCCACCAGGTGTAATGCCCGCCGCCCTTTTCGAAATCGCGGAACGTGTCGACGAAACCCGCCGCGACCAAGGCGCCAAATCCCGCCCGTTCCTCGGCCGTGAAGCCGTGGTTGTGAGCATTCGCCTTCGGATGGGTCAGATCCAGCTCGGTGTGGGCGACGTTGAAATCACCGCAGAAAACGACGGGCTTCCGCTTTTCCAGCTTTTTGACGTACCGCAGGAACGCCTTATCCCAGAGCTGCCGGTAAGCCAGCCGCGTCAACTCGCGCTGCGAATTGGGCACATAGACGTTCACCAAATAGAAGTCCGGATACTCGGCGGTCAGGACCCGGCCTTCCCGGTCATGCTCAGCGGCGCCGATGCCGCTGGCGACCTTCAGGGGTCGCTGGCGCGAGAAGATGGCGGTGCCGGAGTAGCCTTTCTTGTCTGCTACGTTCCAATAGGTCGAGTACGCGGCGGGCCAAAGCGGCTCGACCTCCGCCGGCGTCGCCCGAGTCTCCTGCAAACAAAGCGCGTCGGGCTGCTCCTCCTCCAGGTAAGCCAGGAAGTTCTTTCGCATTACCGCCCGCAGTCCGTTCACATTCCAGGAAATGAGTTTCACCCGAACATTCTACCGGTTCCGGGCGGAGTAGCCAGAACTGACGAGCCGACGCCCGCAAGCGCAGGACCTGTGGAGGACGATTCCGGCCGGGCCTTCGAACAAGCGCACGTTCTTGCCACCGTGACGCCTTGCCTTAGCGATGGGCTTAACCCCTATTGCCACAATACTCAGTTGTTAGGGGGCCCGAGCCGGAAAAACCGAACCCCAGAATTGGCGATCGGCAGGGTTAGCCTCAGCATTCCCTCCTTGTTCTCTGGCGCATTCGTAACCTGCTGCCACAAAATCGGGAAGCTCAGATTCGTGGCGCTATAGAGCGTGTATTCCGATGCCGAACCTGCCCAGAACAGGGTAAAATTGTCAGCGCCAACGGTCCACCCCAGATTAGGTGGGGTGACTTGCGGTGCGACGCCACTCTCGTTGGAGTCGCCGCTTTCGCCAGCCTCATTCACGGCGGAAACCACGTAGTATGAACTGCTCTGCGCAAGTGGCAGCGCGTCTGCATAATTGGTGTCTGCGGTCATCCCGATCCACTCGTAGGGACCTCCGCTAGTGTCACCTCTGCGGACATAATAAGCCTTCGCGCCCGGAATTCCGGCCCAAGACAAAGCCACATGAGCGGCCTCGATTCTTGCCATTAAGTCGGTCGGCGCCGCCGGAATCGCTTGATAGACCTCGATGCCGTTGACTTTGGCATCCCCGACTTGATTAACGAAACTGACAATAATGTGGCCGGCGTCATTCGCGCTCGTGAGGATTTCTTCCGCAATAGCCTTGAAGCGAGCTCCGGCGGCGACGAATACATCAAACGCGGGCAGCGCGATATTGCCGTTGAGGTATAAGTCGAAAACACGCGCATGAGCATTAGTAAAGACATTCTCCGCAAAATGGAGCCTAACCGTGTAAGCAGCGCCCGGCGTCAAGCTGCCAAGCGTATAACTGAAGGCCCCGTAACGCTCGGTTTGGTAAACCGCTTGCGGGGCGGGGTTGGGTACGGCTGTTACGTCGACCGGATTGGTGACCGAATAAATGTCGCCGCCCGCATAATACCGGTCCGCGCTAAATGAGCCCGCAGCCAGCCCCCCAGAGTTTAGCGCGAAAATCGGACGCAGATTCACCATGAGTTTGGCCACCGCGCTCGTAACCGCTCCTTGGGAGTTGCTAACTAAAACATCATAATAGCCGACGTCACCGAATTGGACGTTCGATACCGTCATCGATGATGCCATGGATTCTGGCAGGATCGCCCCATTTTTCCGCCATTGGTAATGCAACGGCGAAGTCCCCAAAACAACCACGCTGAACCCGCCGGTCTTGCCAGCGTCGATCGTTTGATCGCTGGGCTCTCTTTGGATGTACGGGTCAGCCAATCGCAACATCGCGGTTTGGCTTGTCGTCATGCCAATTCCGTTAGTAATAATTACTCGATAGGGTCCAACATCGCCGCTTTGCACGCTCTTTAGCAGCAACCGAGCCGAGGTAGCTCCGGGCAAATCCGTACCGTGCAACTGCCACTGGTACCCGAGTTGTGGGGTCCCCACTACAAGCGCGTCGAAGGTCGCATCCAAGCCAGCGAAGCAAGTGAAATCACGAGGTTGTTTTTTCACCACCGGCGAGCCTTCATTCAGAAGGACCACGCTGTGGTATCGTCCGCCAGCCAAGTCGAAAACCGTCCTCAGCCCTGCTGGAACATCACTTTGTCCAGCGCCGTTCGCGCCCCAAGCGACCAAGGCGCCGTCCGCCCTCAGCGCAAGGCTGTGGAATGCTCCCGCGGCGATGGCCACTAAGTTGCTCAGGCCAGTCGGCGGGCTCGTTTGGCCATAAGTATTGTCTCCCCACGCGATTAGCGTGCCGTCCGACTGCAAGGCCAAATTATGATACTCCCCCGCCGCGATCGAGACAGCGTTGGTCAGCGCCGTCGGGACGCTCGCTTCGCCAAACCCATTCCACCCCCAAGCGACCACCGTGCCGTCGCGCCGGAGCGCGAGGCTGTGGTAGCCTCCCGCAGCTATGGCGTCAACCTCGCGCAAGCCGTAAGGCACGCTGGCCTGCCGATCGCTGTTCAACCCCCAAGCAACGACCGTCCCATCGGTCCGGAGGCCGAGATTGTGATAAGCGCCCGCGCGTAGCGCCGAAAGATCTCGCAGCCCTGTCGGAACCACCGTTTCCCCATCTCCCGCATAGCCCCACGCAAGCAAGCGATTGTCTCCCAGCAACGCTAGGTTATGGTATGCGCCGCAGGATACCGACACGACATTGCTCGCGCCACTGGGCACGTTCAGTTCTTCCATCAAATCACAACCCCAGGCCGCGACTGTGCCGTCAGCGCCGAGCGCCACGCTGTGGAGCGCTCCAGCAGAGGTCGCTACTGGATTCTTCACTGCTGACGGAACGTTATACTGTCCATAACCGTTGTCGCCCCAGACCGCAACCTCCAGGGGCAGGATGGAGATCGGGTTATTAAGGACCATCCCCTGCAAGTTGCTGATCAGAAGCGTATATATTCCGGCGCTTCGCCAGGTGGCTGAGGGCACCAAAAGGTCCGCATTCGTAGCCGCGGCTATGTTCTCGCCGTTGAATTTCCATTGATAAGCCAGGGGAGAATAGCCCAATGCCAAGGTACTGAGTTTAAAGGGTGACCCCAGGTAAACAACAGCCGGCTGCGGCTGGCGCGCTACGAAAGGCGAGCCGTCGTTCACGAGCGCCAGACTCTGATCGCCACCCCCGGCGATCCCCACCACGTTCCCCAACCCGAGCGGAATATCTGTCTGCCCTTTCCCGTCAGATCCCCACGCGGCGACCGTGCCGTCGGTCTTTAATCCTAGGTAGTAACCGTAGCCGGCGCTGACTTCAAGGAGATTAGTGAGCCCTGCCGGCAGGTTGGTCTGCCCGGATGCCGTGGTCCCCCAAACAACGACGGTGCCGTCCCCTTTGAGGGCCAGGCTGGAAAAGTACCCAGCGGCGACAGCGGTAACATTGCTCAAACCGGCGGGCACAACGGTCGCGCCGTAAGTCGAACTACCCCAGGCGATCACTTTGCCCTCCCTCGTGAGCGCAAGATTATGGTACGCTCCGGCAGCCACAGCGATCACGTCTTTAACGGCTGCCGGCACAAGGGTCTGGCCCGACGATCCCAGCCCCCAAGCCACCACGGTTCCGTCGCGCGTCAGCGCCAGATTGTGATAGAAGCCCGCAGCGATGGCCGTCGCATTGGTCAAATCGGTTGGGACCCGGGTCTCGCCGTCGGTGTTTTTCCCCCAAGCCGCCACGGTGCCGTCGCTTTTCAACGCAAGGCTGTGCGCCCACCCCCCGGAGATCGCCGTCACGTCGGCCAGTCCGGCAGGCACGCTCGCCTGCCCATCCAAATTATTGCCCCAAGCAACGACGGTCCGATCATTCTTGAGCGCCAGGCAGTGGGATCCACCCGACGCCATGGCGAGCAAATTCGTAAGACCGGCCGGTACGTTGGTCTGGCCTTTCGAGTTGTCCCCCCACGCCACCACGGAAGCGGGATGCGCTGGCCCAAGGAGAATCGGCGTGGTGAAGTTGGTCCCCAGCGCATTGCTCACCCGCGCCGAGTAGGAACCTGCCGTCTCAGGTTGCGCATTCGTAATGGTCAAAGTTAGATTGGTAGCGCCAGCGACGTCGATGCCGTTGAGCTGCCACTGGTAGGCCAACGGTCCTGAACCAATCGCCTTGATGGACAATGTAGAGTCCGTTCCCCACGGGAGCGGTGACGCAGCCGGTCGGACCACAATTTGCGGGGCTGAGTCGACGACAGTCAGCGTTGCGGTCGAGCTAGTCTGCGTTGCAGCGGCATTCTGAACCACGACGCTGTAGTCGCCGGCGTCACCAGTGCTTACGCTTGCGAGCCGTAACGTGGCATCGGTCTCTCCAGGAAGGTTGATCCCGTTTAATCGCCATTGCCAGGCAAACGGCGGCTGCCCAACCGCTCCCACGTTGAGCATCACGGCAGTACCGCTGTAAGCTACCTCGCTCGCCGGTTGGCGACACAGGACCAAGGGGCTGTTGTTCAACAGCGCCAGATCGTAACCCTCGGCGCCCGCGATTCCAACGGCGTTCGAAATGGTCAACGGGGTGCTTGCCCACCCAAAATTCCATCCGAAAGCCACGACGGTGCCATCCTCCCTTAAGGCCAGGCTGTGATCTCCCTCGGCTGCGATAGCCACGACATTGCTTAGTCCCGGCGGAAGGCCATAATAGTTGCCAGTGGCAATTAAGGTCCCATCACTCCTCAATCCCAGGTTGTGCGATGCGCCTGCCGCAATGGCGACAATGTTCGTCCATTCCGGAATCTCATTGCCCGCAAGCGTATCCCCATGCCAAGAGACCACGCTTCCGTTATTCAATAAAGCCAGACTCCCATCGTCGGCAGCGGCGATCGCTTGAACTCCGCACAGCCAGGGCGGGACATTCGTTGTGGATCGATTTCCCCAGATGCCGACCTTGCCATCATTCTTCAAGGCAATGAAACGGTCCGGCCCCGCCGCAATCGCGGCTACGTTGTTCAAGTCTGCGGGCATATTCGGCATCGAACCCCAGGCAGCCACCGAGCCGTCGCTCCTTAGAGCTAGACTATAACCGCCCCCTTCGGCTACAGCCCGGACCCCTATTAGCCCCTGAGGAACATCCGCCTGCCCAACATCGTCCGAGCCCCAGGCAATCACCGTTCCGTCCCGGTTGAGGGCTAGCGATGCGCTGCCCCGCGAAGACAATGCGCTCACGTTGGTCAATCCGTGTGGGACAAAGTTCCGTCGCAATCCCGTAATTGGGACCGCTCCTGAGTCGCCTGAACTCCAGCCAACCACAATTGAGTTCACGGCTGATACGCCAACCGGAGCGCTCGTGAGCGCGCCGAATGCATTGCTCAGGACGACATCATAACAGCAAGCCGTCTCGGGGCGCGCATTGGCAATGGATAGCGTCGAGTTCGACGCATCCACGAGATTGGTTCCATTGAATCTCCACTGATAGCCCAGCGGGGCCGCACCCTCGGCGATCACTGTTAACCAACCGTCACCACCCGCAAACACGGGAGGGCCTGAGGGTTGGTCCAAAATCAGTGGCGGAGAATCGGCAATGGCCAGCAATGCATTTGCACTCGTCACGGAACCAGCCGCGGACGTTATTTCGATACTGTAGTTCCCGCTTTCGCCGGATAAAACGTCCCCGAGCCGGAGGTTCGAGTCGGTGCCGCCGGAGATATCCGCGCCATTGAAACGCCATTGATAGGTTAGCGGCGATAGTCCAACGGCCGCCGCGCGCAAAAGCAAATCGCGACCACTGGAAGTCGTCTGACCACAGGGTTGGCGAACCACCACTGGCGGGCCGTCGCGCCAAAGCGCCAGGCCGTGCAGGAGGCCTTGGGATACAGCAACGATATTACCGGCTCCGGCGAGCGCGTTGGATGCCGCGGAGGCTCCGCGGCCCCAGGCGACCACCGTGCCATCGGTCCGCAATGCCAGGCTCGTAAAGCCCCCGGCCTCAAGCACCGCGACATTTGTCAGGCCCGTCGGCACATCAGTTGCCCCAGCGACGTCACTGCCCCAAGTGACGAGCGCGCCATCGGACGTGAGCGCCAAGCCATGCTCGTCACCCGCGGCTATTGCCACCACATTGCTTAAACCCGTAGGCGCGCTGGTAAGACTGATCGAATCGTCGCCCCAGGCGACGATCTTCCCTTCGCCCGTCAGGGCCAGACTTGCTGTTTTCGTCGCCCGAATGGCAACAACATTATTTAGTCCCGCCGGCACTTCTGTTTGCCCATAGTCGTTGTTGCCCCAAGCGAGGACTTTCCCATCGGTTCGAAGGGCCAGACAGTGAGCGTCCCCGGCGCTGATAGCCGCCACGTTCGTTAACCCTGCCGGCGGACTCATCCGCCCATTGTTCCCCCAGGCGACCACGCGCCCATCGCTCGTGAGCGCCAGGCTATAGTAGCCATAGTTGGGTCCTGCGGCAATCGCCACTACATTAGTCAAGCCGCTCGGGATGTTCGTCTGTCCGTGCGTCCCGTCGCCCCAAGCCACTACCGTGCCCTGGCGCGTAAGGGCCAAGGAATGGAAACCCCCAGCCGCCACGGCCGAAATCTCCGGCAAGCCATGCGGAATGCGAGTTTGGCCTTCAGAATTGTCGCCCCAGGCAAGGATGGTGCTGCTGAAGGCGATCGAGGTGTTGGCGCTCCTGGTTTCCCCGTAGTCGTTCTTGAGCGCGACGCTATAGCAGCACGCGTTGCTTAGTTGGGCATTTGTGATGACTATCGACCCATTTGTCGCCCCAATAATATCCGCTCCATTGAACTTCCACTGATAGGAGATGGGGCGCGAACCGCTCGCAACCACCGTGAGGGTTGCGTTTTCGCCGTGAGCCACCGGCGAGTTGATGGGCTGCTGGACGATGATCGGAGCCGCGGCCGAGACCAAGAGCTGGGCGTTGGAGCTAATGGCCGAGCCGTAGGCGTTACTGATCACCAAGCTGTAACTACCGCTATTCGCAAGTTGCAGATGGGAAAGCGATAAAACCGGGTTGGCGGCTCCCGGGATATCAACCCCGTTAAGCCGCCATTGGAACCGCATGGGCGCCCCACCCACCACCGCCGCGCTCAAGAAGGCGTCCGCGCCAGTATAGCTGGCCTGCGATGCTGGCTGCGCGAGGATTGAGGGAGAATGGACGGTCCGCAACGCCAGTGAATGGTAACCGCCGCAGGCGATCGCCGCAACGTCATTCACATTAGCTGGCACTAGGGCCTGACCATTGGTTCCCAGCCCCCACGCCACGATCGTGCCGTCCCCCCTGAGGGCCAGGCAATGCTGGGCGCCAGCGGCAATCGCCACGACATTGCTTAAGCCACTGGGGACGCTCGTCTGACCAGCAGAATTATACCCCCAGGCCACGACTTTGCCGTCTGTCCTAAGAGCCAGGCTGTATTGGTCTCCCGCCGCCACCGCGACCACGTTATTGAGTCCGGACGGTGGCCTCGTCTCGCCGCCGATGTCCCGGCCCCAACCGGCGACGGTTCCATCGTTGAGAAGGGCCAGACAATGCTCATAGCCCGCCGCGATGGCTACGGCTGGTTTTAGTCCCTGGGGAGGCGCGCTGCCACCCCGGACGACAATACTGCCGTCCGATATCAGCGCCATGGTCTGGTAAAAACCACAAGCAATGGCCGTCACATGGTCCAGTCCATCCGTCACGGCAGCCCCACCGTAAGTGTCGCTGCCCCAGGCCACTACGGTGCCATCCCGCCTTAACGCTGCGCTGTGTACCCATCCGGCAGCAATGGCTGTAACTTGGGTCAAGTCCGCTGGAACCGTGGCCTGACCGTCAGAATTCTTGCCCCACGCCGCGACAGTACCGTCCGCTTTGAGGGCCAGGCTGTGGTATCGGCCTCCGGCGACCGCCAACACATTGGTCAGGCCCAAAGGCGGATTGGCTTGGCCATAGTCGTTTCTTCCCCAGGCAGCCAAAAGCGAATCGGACACGCTAAACGCCACCGGCGCGCTCGTGGCGCTGCCCCATGCATTGGTTACCACCACCGCATAACAACAAGCGCCGTCCGATTGCAGGTTGCTCAGTGTGAAGCTGGCGTCCGTCGCCCCCGGTAGGTCCACGCCGTTGCGCTCCCACTGATAGCCAAGCGGTCTGGAACCCGTGGCGTTGGCCGATAAAATCGTGTCCGCCCCGTGTAAAGCGTCGCCCCCGGCTGACTGACTCAACAGCACTGGCGGCCCTGTAAGCAGGGTCAACATAGCGCTTAGGCTCGCGCTGCTGCCGAACGAGTTGTTTACTAGCACAATATAAGCTCCGCCATCCCCTGCGGTCGCGTTCGTTATCGTCAGGCTCGCATCCGTCGCGCCCACGAGGTCCGCCCCCTCATGCTGCCACTGATACGTGAAAGGACGCCGGCCCGCGACGGCAACGCGAAAGCTGACCGGCGTCCCGCTATAATTTGTCTGGTCCAGAGGTTGACGCGTGACGAAGGGTCGTGGGTCTCGCACCAAAGCTAACGTGTGCGAGCTTCGAGCCGCTATATCTACTACATTGGTCAGCGTCTTCGGGACGTTCGCTTGTCCATACCGATTGTTTCCCCAAGCCGCCACGGTTCCATCCGCCAGGAGCGCGACACTGAAGCCATCGCCGGCGCCCACCGCGACCGCATTGCTGACGCCCGACGGCACGTTCGTCTGCCCGTAATAATTGTACCCCCAAGCCACAACCGTTCCATCGCTTCTAAGGGCGAGGCTGTGCATATCGCCTGCCGCCAAGGCGACCACGTTGCTCATACCCGGCGGTGGCGCGGCTTGACCATAGGAGTTGGCCCCCCACCCCGCTACGGTTCCATCGCTCAGGAGCGCGAGGCTGTGCGACCCTCCTCCCGCAACGGCGACTACGTTGCTCAGGCACGGCGGTACATTGATCTGCCCGCCCGCGTTGTTCCCCCAGGCGCTTACCGTCCCGTCGGAAAGAACCGCGAGGTTATGCGCCGCGCCCGCCGCAATCGCAATCACGTTGCTGAGCCCGACCGGAACATTGGTCTGCCCTTGAGTATTCAGCCCCCACGCAACCACCGTTCCATCCGCCTTGAGGGCCAGGTTATGCCCAAAGCCAGCCGCTATCGCGACCGCATTGCTCAATCCGCGGGGTATATTTGTTTGGCCCCAACTGTTATTCCCCCAGACGCCGACCGTACCATTACTGTTCAGGACCAGGTCGTGGCTCGAGCCAGCGGCGATCGCGATTGCCGCCGACATGCCAGGAGGAACGTTAGTGCGATCCCCCCAGGATGCGATGCCGTTCGCCACCGGGCCGGTTTGCTCAGAGCCCGCAACCTCTACCCGGTCCAGCCAGGCGGTGTCCATATAGGTAGCCCCGTAATCCGTGGCGTTCTTGGAATAGACCCATCGCAACAGGTTTGTGCCCTTCGCCAGCGGGCAGGTCAGCGCCAACCAGCCGCTAACGCCGCTAATCGCCGCGGCTTGAACTCCGTTCGTATAGAAAGTGAGAAAATCATTGTTGGTTTCCGAAGAGACCATCCAGTGGAAGGAAACCAAGGCGTTGCTGCCCGCATTAACGGAGGTCTCAACCCAAGTGGCCTGGTTGGCATAAATAATGCCAGATTGAGCCGCGCTGTAACCGTCGTACGTAATCGCAGCTTGCCCGAACCAACCTGCGTCACCGCCCGTCCTCCAAGTCAAACCGGGCGCATCCACGGCCCATCCCAACGGCGCGCCAAAGACCCCCCGGATGCTCTTACAGCCGTCCATGACCAAGCTCAGGGTGGCTGCCCCGTTCGTCACACTCCCTACCCAGCCAATGAAGGCGTTGCCCGGGTCCGCCGAAGCGCTGACTTGCACGGTTTCGTTCAAGGCATACTTCGCCTTGAGCGGGGCTGCCGTAACCGAACCTCTCGAAGTCGCGGCCAATCGCAATCGCGGGAGCAATGACGTTGGGTCCGTCGGATCCGTTCCATCGATATATTCATCGTAGTTCGAAACTCCGTCCCCATCAAAGTCATCCCAAGGCGTTTGCGCCAAGTTCCCAAAATACTGAACCTCCCAAGCATCCGGAAGTCCGTCGTGGTCCGTATCGAATGAAACCGTCATAACCGCGCTGGTCACCGAGCCGAAACGGTTGCTGGCGATCACCTGATAGTCGCCGAGATCGGAAAAATTGGGCTGGCCGATAAGTGCGATCTCCGCCAATTGAACTGCTATGGCGGTCGTAGGGTCGGAAACCCGACTAATCTGCAAGCGGTACGTATTGTAGCCGTTCGTGTTGCCGCAGCTAAACATGCGCGTTTGCAATCGAGCGGCGAAAACCTCATTGCTGCGCGTATCCAACAGAGTCCATGTTGTCCCACGATCGTTCGAGGCAAGCAGTTGCCAATCGGCAGGATCGCGTTCGGGCGCGTCGTTCGCGGAAGTCAGCATGTATCTGCTGACGGTGCAGGCGCGTTGATCGGGATACTGGTAATTAATCCAACTGGACCGGGTTCCGGGGTGCTGGTTGGCGAAATCCAGCCACTTGGTCCCATACCTGCCATCGAAGGCGTTGTTCGCGGTCTCGTTTGGGGGATTCTCACCTTGCGCCGTGACCACTCCTTGAAAGTTCAATCTCAGGAGCCCGGCTAACTGGAGGCTGTCATTTGTAGCTCCAACGATAGCAGAGCCATTAGCCAGCCATTGATAGCCAGGATGATCTACAACAGGGACCGACGCCGAAAGTGAGGCTGCGCCGTCAGACGCAGCGGTCACAAAACGCGGTGCGGAGCCTAAGGAGCTCGCCGGTTCTGCGAGGACATTGCTTACCGAAACCATGTTACCGAGCAAATCATAGTCGTACACAGCTTGCGCCCTAAGTCTTACGCCCCTGACCAATACACCTACAACAATAGCTGCTATTACCAGACTCTTCATATAACCATTTTCGTCCGTGAGGTTTCTGCAACATCGTTTGAGCCGATCGCTCTATTCCCGGCCGAACACAAAACGGCTGAACTATTTCAGTCCCAAACATATGTACCATCCGAGAGCGCAAACAAAGTCGCTCGCCCCCATCACCGAACCACAGTATGCGGCTGCCGAGAGTTCATCTACGTTCGGATAATAAACACACCTGGTACCTGAGCACCTTGGGCAAGTCTGACCATTGAACCGACCTATGCAGTCCCAGTAACTGACAATATTTGCATCAGTGCAGGCGTGATACTCTCTGTAGCACTCTGGACAAGTCCTTTTCAGCCCCAGACGGTCAACGAATGTCACCGGCGCATTGCCAGTATAGAGGTAGAGATTAGGTTCACCGACTTCAGAGACCACACCACCCGGCCCTGGATCAACCCGAGGTTCGTCCGAAAGGTCCCTACTCAGCCATCTGCCAATTTCCGGGCTATAAGCGCGATAAGGTGCGAGTAAAAGACCAGAGGGTGAATGGTAGAGATGGCCGGTAAAACCACGGCGTGGTGATTCCCCCGCACCAAAGTAGGACAAACGACCATAGGGGTCGTAGTTGAGCGTCCTAAGCGATTGCCCATGCGCGTCGATTAACTGGCGCACAGATCCAAGATGATCCAATACATAAAACGTATTCGTTCCCTGAAATTGCTCTCCCGCTTCGAAAAAACGAGTTACAATTGCGCCGTCGCTACGCTGTTCCTCGCACAGCTTCAGGTCGCACCAAACGTAACGAAAATCACTTTGGCCATGCGCGGCCGTCTTCTCCACAATCCGCGCACGCCTGCCAAGACCATCATAATAAAATTCACTCCTACCAAGACCGCTGACAACGGCAACCAGCCGCTGCTCCGCATCCCATTCGTACCTCACGTTCGTCGCGGTTTCGTCCGAAGCATAGAGTAGTTGGTTGACGGAATTGTACGAGTAGGCTTGACTTACATCATTTATTGATTCACGGATTCTATTTCCAGCGAGGTCGTACTCGTACTTGTAGTTGCTGATATTTGTCCCGCTCTTCGCGATAGTCACATCCAACAATTGATCCCCTTCATCGCTCGCGATTCTCCACTCTTCCATCGTAGAGCCGGTTTCTTGGATCCAATTGGTTATGTTTCCGTTGCGGTCATATCCATAAGTGAATCTGGATAGTAATTTATTGTCAGGATTAGTGCTAATTATTTGTTTGAGCCGATGGTCACCAACGTCATTGAAATAGTCATAGTGTGCTTTTTGACCGTTGGGGTACGTGACCTGAACGACACGGTACGTAGCGCCGTCGTAATCGAATTGGAAGCCGCCGAGCGCATTCAGTTCGGAAATGGGACGGCCGGCAGCGTCATAGGAGTACACTTGTTCCATTTCATTGATCTTTCGGCTCTTCAAGCGGCCGACGACATCATATTTATACGTAACTACCGTATCTGGCCACGGTCCGCGCACCAGGGCTGGCTGGAGTGCGCCTACGGTTCCGGCTGGGTGGTACATCCACGTTGTCATACCGATGCCATCCTGCATTGACGTGCGTCTTTTGTAACACGCGTCGTAAGTAAAAGTTACTGTTGGTGTAGGTTTTTTTGTATTTGCGTACGAAAGGCTGGCTAGCGTGTCATCCAAGTTATAGACATAGAGCTTGAATTGGCCGAGTTGGTCAGCGGTGGACAGCAAGCGACTCGTTGTTGATTCATAATTATATATTTTCCGAGCACCGTCGGGATACTGAATGGCGCTTAGACGGCCTTGGACGTCGTACTCCAACAGGGTCTTTCGCCCCATGCTGTCTATTACTGCTGAAACAGCCCCGCAGCCGCAATACTGAAAGGTGGTTGTTCGCTTTAGCGCGTCTTGCGTAGTACTCAGGCGGCGTAAAGCGTCATGGGTGTAGTTCAACACCCGTCCTTGACGGTCGCGCGATTTATTACGGTCCAGCTTGTAATAATAGTAATCCACAGATGTGTTGTCTGGATAAGTAATGCGCGTGGGCCGATCCAAGTCATCGTAGGCGTATTTAAGAATGTAGCCGTCTGCATCTCTCTTGCTGCTGAGGCGGCCGCAGCTATCGTAAGTAAATGAGGCCACATCGTTTGTGCCTGGCAGCGTTCCGTCTATGGAAAGCAAATAGCCGTCAGTGTTGTAGCTAAAAGTGCGAGTCTCGCCGAGAGGATCGCTGGTCGTAAGCAATTGACCGCATGAATTGTAAGTATTCGTCGTCATTTGTCCCGCTGCGTCCCATACGGCGACTCGTAGGTGCTGAGAGTTGTACAGGTATCTGGCGAGCAATTCATTATTCGTGCCAGTCGTCTGGCGCACCTCTAACAAATCAATTAAGTCCGGAGAGTAAATATAGGTTATACTGCGCCCTACGGGGTCAATGGAATTGGTTACGTTGCCGATGGCATTATAGCCGAAGCGCCTGAGTTGGGTAGTCCCGTCATCAAGCACGCGGCCAATGACCGATGGCCGGCTTGAGGTTCCGACGACGATCTGGTTGACCTGCCCCGGGTAGTTGTACCAAACCCGGCTCTCGAGCACTAGTTTTTCGCTTTCCAACACGCCTGTCGCGGTTGAAAAATCCGGTGAGTGAAGCCAGTGATATACGTGGGCTTTCGAGTAACTGTTCGTATCAGCGAGGTAGGCGGGATAGGCTCCACGGTTCCAGTAGGCCGTTTGGCGCAGATTGAGAAAATAGTTCAGGCTAAGCAGGCCCTGGGGAACCGTTGAAGCCGGATCTTGAATGGGGATACCGTGGCCCGTCTCGGAGTATTCGACGCGCTCTTTTTCAGCAGTGGGGTAAGTCACCTCCAGCCAGCGGTTTCGATCCGACCCGGCGCCGGTTTCGCCATAGGCAAAGGCGGTGGTGCCGTAGGGGGTGGTCATCGCCTGGATAAATGTTCCCGCATCATAGGCGAAAGAGGAGACCAGGCCGATGCAGTCCTGGATCGATGAAAGTCGGCCGCTGGCGTCGTATTCGAGCTGGGCCTGGCGCCCAAAAGGGTCAACGACCTTGGTGATTCTCAACTCGTCGCGCGGATCCTGGTACAGAAAGGAAGTCGCTTGTCCGATGGCATCCTGGACCGCGATAATCCGGAAACCGGCGTCGTAGAAGATACTGACCCGGTTGCCATAAGGGTCAACGAGCGCGGTCATAAACACGCGCCGCGAGATCCCGCCGGCCGAGTCCGGTTGACTGAAAATGCGTTTCGACCCGTCGCGAAAGAGCATTTCGTAACTCGTCGGCGAAGTTCTCTTGAGCAGAGCCTGGCTCTTTAGCTGAGAGGAATAGGTTTGCGAATTGTTGTCGAAACCGCTGAAAGGCAAACTACCGCCGCCATCGGTATAGTATTTTACATCACCCCCTGGCGCGCCCGGGTTGTCGGTGATGTACGCGAGCCAATTGAAGGTCCATTTCGGACCCAAATTCGAGTACGAGAAGACCGCCGGCTGTCCGGCCTCGCGTTGGTTGTAAGTCGCCAGCAAGCGAACGGCGGGGCCGACTGGGGGGCTATAACCAACCGGCGAATCCTTGATGTTCAGGCTGACCAGCATCAGGTGAATGCTATGCGCCGCCATCCCCTTGCAGGGCTTATCATCGTCGTCTTCTTTGTCGTCGGGCGTATCCGCGTCCTGATCGCTCTGCCCCGTGGAGCCTCTTCCCCACACCCTTGCGCCCTCCGCCTCGCTGACAGCGCGGAAGCCGGAAGGCAAGCCGCCCGCCTCAGGAACGAGGAAAAGTCCGCTTGCCTCCTCCTCCAGCGCCCTTGGCGAGACCCAGATGCTGGCGCCGCTGCCGAAAGTGGGGTCCTGCAACAGGAAGTTCCCGCCCGCTTCCTTTACCAGCGCGGCATAATGCCCGACCTTCAAATGGACCACGGACGGGACCGGCAGAGCGCTCTTGGGGAGACGCCGCACCATTTGATAATGCATGCCAAGGTCGTAAGAAAGCCTGGCTAATTGAGCCAGCGAATAGCCGTTGGTGGTCGAGCGCGAATGGTAAATGAGCAGGTCGCAGGCGGCCTTCGCATCCTGGCTGGCGCGTATCCGGTCGAGAGCTATGGGCCCGCAGCGAAAGGCCTGGCTGGGCCGGTTTCGCATGCTCCAAAGACCTTCCCTCGCCCCCGTGATCTTCTCCGTGGCGGGCCCCGCAAAAACCCGGCCTTCAAGCGAGGAAAGAAAGGCGGCGAGTTCATCCGTTTGGCCAAACCGGCCGTACATCATGGCGAGTTCGCCCGCCGCCCGATCGGCAATAGCTTTGGTCCGCAGGTCGGTCGAGTCCTTAAGGAGCGGCCAGGCCTTTTCCCACGCGGCAAGCGCTTTTGAAAACCAGCCTGTGTGGGAATAATCGACCCCCAGATTGAAGAGCAAGACTGGAGCCCAGGGAGAATCAGTGCGCTCGGAGAGGAACTGCTCCAGCGCGGAAAAATCATCTGGGATGGTCCGAGCCGCGAATGAACTCAGGGCCAGGGCCAACTGACGATTCTGTTCGCCTGAGGGCGAGGGGCCCACCGGAAGGAGCGGCTCCGCAAACAGGCGAACTCGCCGGATATCGTCCACCGTTGGATTATCAACGAGTCTAAAGGAAGGGTCCGGGACCGAGTGCGCGGGCACGACTCGATTCGGAAGCGGTCCTTGGCGGTTACCCTCGGCTTGCGCGCCGCTCAGTTCCGAGCTGCCTAGGCAAAGGGAGAGGAGTGATATCAGAACACGATGAGTTATTGCGGACTTCATAGGGCAAGACGTCAGTGGAAGGGCAAGCTGCGGCTGAGCTGGCAAAACGCCCAAGGCAGCCTGGTCCAGCGCGGTCTTGGGGCCGCGCCATCCATTCGCCCAGACACGACTCTTGCCAAATGCTGCGTTCGTGGCATTCATCGGTGTACCACGACGCGATTGATGAAATGTCACGAACTAACTTATGGATACCGAATGCCGAGAAGGCGGATGCTCCCGGCGCGGGGGATCGCATCGCTGCGCCAGCACCGATGCTTGAAGTCGCGGTTCGCAGCCGAACGCATGCCCCTAGCGGGACAGGCGAGAATTCTGAGCGCTGAATTTCTCCCACGCCGTCCGCACCTGCTGGGCCGTGGCTGGAACCAGACCGCCCGTGGCATCGACTCCTCGCCCGGAGAGCAACACGGCCGCGGTTGCGGCCTGCTCGAGCGTAAGCGAAGGCATCGTCAGGGGCCAAAGTCGAATGATCGCGTCGTCCCCGCCCGTCGCGATGAAGGCGCCGCGCGGGCTGAAGCAAGCGGCCCGCAGCCGCCCGGCGTGACTCAGGGGAGGGCAGACCCGCTCGCAGGTCACCGCGTCCCAGAGGCGGGCCCCGTAATCATTGCCAATGGTTAGAATCCAGCGACCGTCGGGACTAAATTGAGCCTCAACGTCGCCCACATGACTCAGCAGGCTGGAGAGCAGCCGGCCCGTGGCGGCGTCCCACAACCGGGCCAGGCCGTCTTGACATCCGGTGAGAACCCGTTTCCCGTCGGGGCTGAAAACCGCGGTCCGCACGGCATCAGGGTGCGGGAGCGGCGCCCACAGTTCCTTGCCCGCGCCCAGGTCCCAGGCGCGCGCCAGACCATCGCCGCCCGCGGAAACCAGCCGCGCGCCGTCCGGGCTGAATTTGAGATCAAAGATCTCGCCCGTTTGCGGCAGCCACTCGGTCAGGGGTTGTCGCGTCGCGGTTTCCCAAAGCCGCACGGCGCAGCCGGAGAGGCGCGTCGCATTCGCATGTCGCGGGCTCCGCGCGGTGGCGAACGTCCGCCCGCTCGGAGAAAACGCGACTCGGCAGATCGAATTGCTGTCGTTCACGGGGGTCGCGACCAACGCGCTCGTGGCGGTATCCCACACCCGGACGACGCCATCCCCCCCGCCGGTCAGCAACCAACGGCCGTCCGGCGAGAGCCCTGCGGAACGGGAGGGGCCGGGATGCGCCAAGGGCGGCGTCAGCGGGTTGCCCGTAACGGTCTCCCAAACGCGGGCGGCGCCGTCATCGGAAAGCGTGAAGCAGCGCGCGGCCTCCGCGTCGAATCCGACCGCCTTGATATCATCACGGTGAATTAGGCGGATCGGCGAGTCATTCGGCGTCGCCAGGCGCCGCAGCCAGGCGCTTCCGTCCTCGCAGCCGGCCAGAAGCAGTCGTTCGTCGGCGCTCACGGCCAGGGTTAAGACGCGGGCGACGGTTTGGAAGGTCCGCGGCGACGGCCCGTTCGCCGGCAGCTCCCACCAACGGGCGAGAAAGTCGCGGCTGGCGACAAAAACCCCCTCGCCGGAAGGATGCCAGCAAACGACATTAGCGAGAGCGCCACCCTGGAGCTGGGGAGCGGCCAACTCGCCCGTCTCCGCGTCCCAGATGGATATGGGATTATCATGATCGGTGGTCAGCAGCCTGCGGCCGTCAGGGCTGAAGCTGACCTGGCGCAGCCCGCTCGTATGCTTCAAAGGGGGAAACTTCAACCGTCCGGACCCGGTTTCCCACACGCGCGCCTGGCCGTGGTCGTCGCCTGCGGCGAGGCTCGAGGCATCGGGCGAAAACGCAACGGACATTACGCGGCCCGAGTGGCGCAGAGCCGATCCGACCGGGTCGCCGCGCGGCAAGCGCCACAGATGGACGGCGCAGTCATCCCCGGCCGTTGCCAGCAGACGTCCATCCGGACTAATGGCCAGGTCCCGGACCAGGTCCTCATGTTGAAGCGTGGCTAGGACCGTTCCCGTCCGCCAATCCCACACCGCGGCGGTGCGATCCCAACTGGCGGTGATGAGCAGCCGGTTGTCGGGGGTGAAGCAAACCCGGCGCGCTTCCTGGTGATGACGCAACTCCGGCGAACGAGGCGCCCCCGATGCGGCATCCAGCACCCGGGCGAAACCCGCGCGCGAGGCGTAGGCGAGGTAGTTTCCAGTAGAGTCAAAGGCCAGATCCCGGACATGGTCGGATGCCAGCGCTCGAAAGAGCAGCCTGCCGCTGGCGACATTCCACATTCCGATTTCCGCGGATTCGCGGTCTTCGCCGCTGGCCGAAACCAGGCGCCGCCCATCCGGGCTGAAGCGGAGCTGGCTTGGCGCGCCAGCCATGCGCAGCGCGGATCCCAATGGCCGGGCGCCCGGGAGGTCCCAACGGTAAATGGCGCCATCGGCGCTCCCGGTCGCGAGGTAGTTGCCGTCGGCGGAGACGGCAAGCACGGACACCACGTCGCCATGGGACCAAAGTCCTCGCAGGCGCGGCGCGCCGGCCAAGACGGAAGCGAAGCGAAAAGCGTGGGCCTGGAGTTGATGCGGTGGGACCGCGGGCAATAATAGCGCGCCGGCATCGGTCGCAAGCCGGGCATCATTCCGCCAAGCCGCCACGAACCAAGGGAGCGCTCCCAGAGGGTCATTGAGGTCAGCCGCTGCCCATCCTCGCGCGACAAATTGCCGCGTGAGCCCCGCCCGGCTTTGCGCTGCGTAGCTAACCGCCGCCGCGCGATGGGTTTCAGCCTCATGCAACGCCCGCACTACGCGACGGTTGGCGAACCACTGCGCGGCCGTAAACGTGATGGCCCCGAGCGTCATCAGAATAAGTGTCGCGGTCGTCAGCGGGCGGCGGCGGCACTTGCGCCAGGCGCGTTCTGCCGAGGAAACCGGCCGGGCGCGAATCGGTTCGTCTTCGAGGAATTTCCTCAGGTCATCGGCCAGGGCCTGGGCCGATGCATAGCGTCGGGCGGCCGATTTCTCAAGACATTTCAGGCAAATCGTCTCGAGATCGCGCGGCGCGGCAGGATTAAGGCGCCGCGGAGCAATGGGCTCCGCTTCCTGAACCTGCCGCAGGGTCGTGCCAAGGGAATCCGCAAGGAACGGGGGCCGGCCGGTGAGCAAGTGATAGAGCACCGCTCCCAGCGCATAAACATCCACCGCAGGCCCGATTTGGTCCTTTCTTCCGGCGGCTTGCTCGGGGGCCATGTAATTGGCGGAACCCAGCGCGGTGCCTGTGAGCGTGAGGTCGAACTCCACGCCCAGGGGCTTGGCCAAACCGAAATCGGTCAGGTGCGGCGCGCCGCGCTCGTCAATCAGAATGTTGGCGGGCTTGATATCGCGGTGAACGACTTTGCGACTGTGGGCGTGTTGAACCGCGTCCGCAAGCTCCCGGAGCCATTGCGCTGCTTGACGGGAACTGGGCGGCGCTTCGCGGAGCCGGGCCGACAAGTTGCTCCCCACGACCAGTTCCATGGAAAAGAACGGCCAGCCATCCTGGACGCCGATCTCGTAAATAGTGACGATATTCGGATGCTTGAGCGCCGCCGCCGCCAGCGCTTCCCGGCGAAAGCGCTCGTTGGCCTCCTCCGACGAGAGCGACCCAGTCAACAAGACCTTGACCGCCACCACCCGATTCAGGCTCTCCTGCCGCGCCCGCCAGACTACCCCCATCGCGCCGCGGCCTACTTCCTCGAGCAACTCGTAATCGCCAATCCGGTGAAGTCGTTCAAACTCCGGCCGGGGCTCGGACGGGTTGAGCCATGAATTGGCGGCAACTCCCGCCAGGCAACCGGGGCAGAGACCCCGCCAGGCATCGACCGGCAGCAAACGGCCGCACTCCGGACAGCTTGGTGAATCAGATCGCCGTTCCGTCATGGCATCAGAGTGTACAACGACATCCCCGGGCGAATGTCACAAAAAGCCGCTTAGCCCCTGGTAAGCACGGTCACGATATGGCGCAGCTCAGCCTCGACCTCATCCTCCGCGACGGTTTCCGCGACGGCTTGTCGGAAGAGCCTCGCGAAACGCTCGCGCAGCAGCAATACCTCGTTTCGCACCACCCCGTGAGACAGGTTCAACCTGGAAGCCAGTTCCGCGTGTCGCACGCGGTCGGGGTCGCGGACCACATGTTTGAGAAGGAGGTCGAAAAGTTCGACCTTGCCTCTCTGGCGGTAGTGCTCCTGCAGCCGGGTCAGGGCCAGATCCAGAACCGCGCGGGCGCATCGGCTCTCGAAAAGCCGTTCGGGGGTCAGCTCATCCGCCGGCTCCGCCAGGTAGCGCTCCTCCACGTCGGGTCCATCGAGGGACACCAGCCCGCCCTGGGGGGAGCGCCGCTCCCGTTTGGCAAACTTGGCCTTCTCCTTGACGAAGTTGCTCAGGCACACCAGCATAAATGACCGCAGCCGCGTAGCGCGGGGCGTCACCCGGGCCAGTGTCTGCTTCTCAATAAATCGCTCGAAGAACCCTTGGGTCAAGTCTTGAGCATCCTCTGGACTATACCCCGCGCGCCGGACATAGGCATACAGCGGATACCAGTATAGGTTGGCCAGCTCCTGCCACGCTTGGGCAGCTTCCTCGTCCGTTCCCCGACTCGCGGCCAATACGACCATCCAGCGCGTGCTTGGAAAAACCGCTGGTGAATACAGGTTCTCAGCCCAAGTTTCCATGATGATCCGACGGCCACCTTATCAGGGAATCCGCGGAGCGCAACCGGAATCCAGATCGCCGCGGAACTTAGCGCTACCTTCGAGGACGAGCCGAAGAAAATCCCGGGCTTGGCAGTCTCGTGGGAGATCATCCGGTCCGCTCCTGTTAGGCTTGTCCCGACGCAAGCGGGCAACGGAGCTCCCTTTCCATCGCCCCGAGTTGGCGAGCTTGCGTTCGCGCCAGGGATTGCGCCGCCGTCCCCAAAGCGGCATGCTAGGCCCCATGAGCGGGCTGAACCATGAGGCGGAAATTCTGGCGACCGACACGCCGTTGCTGTTCGATGAAGCGGTGCGTCAGGCGGCCGCGTTGCTGCGCTCCGGCGGGGTGGTCGCGCTGCCCACCGAGACGGTCTATGGGCTGGCCGCGAACGCCTTGGACGCCGCGGCGGTAGCCCGCATCTTTGAAATCAAAGGCCGCCCGGCCCACAACCCGCTCATCGTGCATGCGGCGGACCTCGCGATGGCCAAAGCGTGCGCCGCCCATTGGCCCGCGCTGGCGGACCAACTGGCCGCCGCGTTTTGGCCGGGACCGCTCACGCTGGTGCTGGCCCGCGCGCCCGCCATCCCAGACGCCGTCACCGCCGGCGGCCCGACGGTCGGCATTCGCTGGCCGAGCCACCCATTGATCCAGGCCGTCATCCGCGCCTGCGGTTTTCCCCTCGCCGCCCCCAGCGCCAACCTCTCGAACCGGGTTTCCCCCACCCGCGCCGAGCACGTGCGCCGCCAACTTGGAACCCGCATCCCCTTAATCGTGGACGGCGGGGACTCGCAAGTGGGCATTGAATCGACGGTTCTGGACCTCTCGGACCGGCTGCCCCGCGTGCTCCGGCCCGGCATGATCCACGAAGAGGCCCTGCGAGCGGTGACAGGACGCCTGGCCCCGGCGGCCGGGGAAGGCGGGACCGTGCTCAAGAGCCCGGGTCAGTTGCTAAAGCATTACGCGCCCAAGGCCCGTCTGCTCGTCCGCGCCTGGCGGGAGGCCGCCGAGCTCGACGCCCTCTGCGCGGACCTGCGCGTTCCCCCCTCCCGGGTCCACGTCCTGGCCCACACCCGCATCCCGGCCGGGTTCGGCCGCGTTTCGGTCATTCCCCGCGAGCCGGAACCGTTGGCGCGAGCGCTTTACGCGGAGTTGCACCGTTGCGACGAGGCGGGGGCCGAGCTGATCATTATGGAAGCCCTCCCGGAAACGAGCGAATGGCGCGCCCTGGCCGACCGTCTCAAACGAGCCGCGTCCTCCTAACCTCAAGAGGCGGGAGGGTGATGGGTTCTTATACCCCTCTCCCGCTCCCGATGGAAAAAAAGAGAAACTTTCCCGGGCCGCGATGTGTATTTGACGAAACAAAGCAAATGCTACAACCTTCGCGCACGATGAGATGCTTCGGAATGCTTTTGGTTTTGGCCGGCGCCGCGGCGACGGTCACCGCGCGAGCGGATATCGCCACGAACCGCAACCTTTCACTGGACGATTGCGTTCAGATCTCCCTCCAGCACAACCTGGATGTGCAAATTCATCGATTAAACCCGGACCTCTCCCGCCTTTCTCTCCGGGCCGCCTACGGAGCTTACGACCCGGTCTTTAGCATCTCGGGCGAACATGATTTTAACCAGTCGGCGGGTGGAATTGACCCCGAGGGCCGCATTTACGGCGGAACCGCAAGCGACGTGAACCAGGGGAGCACCGGTTTCTCCGGTTTGCTCCCGTGGGGCCTAAATTACAGCGTCGGCGGCAGTTTATCAGACACTTACGGCACCTTCCCCACGAGCGTGCAGGACACCACCGTCCCCCCCTCTTACAGCACCAATTCGTTCCTCGACCTCAACAGCGGCAAGCAACTCGCGTTCGTCACGACCAACTATCATACCCGGACGGTCCAAGCCCCGTTCGAAAACACCTCGGCTCGAGCGGGCGTGCTGCAACTGCGGCAACCCTTGTTGAAGAACTTCTGGATCGATAACACTCGCCTCCAGATCATCCTCGACAAGAAGACCCTCAAGAACTCCGAGCTGGATTTTCGCAACCAGGTCATGACCACCGTCTTCCAGGTCGAGCAGGCTTATTACAACCTGATCTATGCCCAGGATAATGTCGGCGTTCAGAACCTCGCCCTGCAACTGGCGGAGCGCCTGTTGGCCGAGAACAAGAAGCGGGTCGAGGTGGGCGCCCTGGCCCCCCTGGACGAAAAACAGGCCGAATCTCAGGTCGCCAGCAGCAAAGCCAGCGTCCTGTCCGCCGAAAGCGACCGGGACACTCAGCAACGGCGCCTCAAGAGCCTGCTGAGCGACGATTATTCCAAATGGCAGGACACGGTCATCAAACCCACGGAGGCCCTCCTGGCGGTCCCGGAGACCTTCAACCTGCAAGCAAGCTGGCGTCGGGGCCTGACCTTGCGCCCCGACTTGCTGCAGCAAAAACTGAGCCTCGAAAAGCAAGGTTACATTGTCCGTTACCAGAAGAACCAATTATTCCCGCAACTGGATTTGGTCGGCAGCTATGGCTACCAGGCTTCCAGCCCGGATATTACGGGCACCATCAGCGAACTCCGCGGCAAGGAGAATCCCTTCTACACCGTGGGCGGGCAGATGACTATGCCATTGGGCAACACCACCGCCCGGCACAGCTACCGCTCCGCCAAGGTCACCAAAGACCAACTTGCTCTCCAGTTGAAACAGCTCCAGCAAAACATCCTCATCACCATCGAAAACGATGTGGCGGTCGCTCAAACCGCTCTCCTCCGCTCCAGCGCGACCCGCGAAGCCCGCCTCTACGCCGCCGCCGCCCTGGATGCCGAGCAGAAAAAGCTCGATAACGGCAAGAGCACCAGCTTCACCGTCCTCCAACTCCAAAAGAACCTCACGGACGCCCAATCCTCGGAAATCCGCGCCCTGGCCGACTACAATATCGCCCTGGCCCAACTCGCGTTGGATGAGGGCGCCACCCTCGAACGCCGCCACATCGCCCTCGATGTTAAGTAGCCGCGCAGCGTTACTCCGGCTCATTTCCAGGGACGGCTCCGGAATTGGAATAGATTGCCTGTCGCCGTGCGGAATCCCCGCGTGCCGCCCAACCGCCGGTCAGTCCGGCCGAGCCGATACCAGGCGCGCCGTCTCTTGCCTGGTCGCCATGTTGTTCCTGGCTCTCCCCGCCCTGGGCAAGGACGAGGCCCTTACCAACCTCTGGCAAGTCTGGATCGGCGCCCACAGCGATTCTTCTCCCGCCCTGAGCGACGACGGAACGCTGTTCCTTGGAACCGGCAAGGGCGACCTCTACGCCATCAAAACCAATGGCGTCGTCAAGTGGACTTTCCACACCGGCGGCGGGATCAAATCCTCTCCCGCCGTGGCGCTCGACGGCACCGTCTATGCCGGTTCCCGTGATCGCCATTTCTATGCCGTCTCGCCGGATGGCCGGCTGAAATGGAAATTCCGCACCGGCGCCTGGGTGGATTCCTCCCCGGCCCTGGCCCGCGACGGCGCCGTCTATTTCGGATCGTGGGACAAGAACTTTTACGCCCTGAACCCGGACGGCAAGGAGCTTTGGCGTTTTCAGAGCGAAGGCGAAATTGTCTCTTCCCCCGCCATTGGGGCGAACGGCATCCTCTATTTCGGCTCGCACGACAGAAAATTCTACGCCCTGGACCGGGAGGGCAAGAAGGCCTGGGAGTATGCGACCGAGGGGCCTATCATCTCTTCGCCGGCTATCGGCCGGGACGGCGCGCTCTATTTCACTTCCGTGGACGGCGCTCTTTACGTTCTGAACCCGGACGGCAGTCTGCGCTGGCGCCTGCGAACCGGGGGCATCACGGAATCGTCTCCCGTCCTTGGCGAAGATGGCACGATCTACCTGGGGGTCAACCTCTGGCTCTGGGCCATTACGCCGGCCGGCAAACTCCGCTGGCCCCACGGCAACGAGGAACCGGTCCTGTCCACTCCGTTGGCCCTGGCGGATAAAACCGTCGCTTACCTCTCCCGGAACGGCGTCCAGATCATTTTGGATAACCATGGAGACGCCCTCGCGAGCTATTACTGCTACGGGGGCGGGTATGCCTCGGCCGCGGTCGGTCCGGACGGCGCCTCGTACATTATGGATCGCAGTTACTATTTTTCCGCCCTGAACTCTTCCCTGCCGTTGGCTGGCAGCCGTTGGCCCAAGTTTCGCGGCAATCCGCGCAACACCGGCAACATCGCCGACTCCCCTTCGCCTTAGGCGACGCGCAGGTTCCCGAGTTCCCCGCCGAAGAGGCGGCGCTTCAGTCCCACTGGACGCCCCGCCGCGGTGGCGGGTGTTATTTCGTGGCGTAGATCAACGCGCTCGACGAAGAGCGAAAACCGCCACCCCCGCGATGGCAAGCGCCGTCAAACACCAATGGAGCGCGCTCGGATCGGGAGCGTCCTGCGCCGGGGCGACGGACCGGGCGGCGTCCGTTCCGGCGCAGACGACGGGAACGACCTCCTGTCGGCGGGCCAACTCGGTCTTCATCCCGCGGATAACTGATTGGCGCAAAGCGAGCTTCTGCTCGTAGCGCGCGCGACCCACACGGAGCTTCTCGTCTTGCGCGTTCCGCGCGTCCACCTGGGCGCGCTCGAAGTGTTGCCGATCGGATTCTCCGGCAGGAGCCGTGCCCACGACCACGGAGGCATGGGCGCTCATCACGATCCCCGCGACGATAACCAGGATGAGGGTTCCGAGACGGGCCCGGGGTCTTGGCCGAGGAGACCGGACGCACAGGAAGAGCGCGTGGAAGCGAAAAGCGGATACGATCGGCGTCATAAGTTCGCCCAGTTGGGCGCCAGCTCGGTAAAGTTGTCGATTTGGATCGCTTTACCCCAGGGCAAGCCCAAGTTAATGAAGGAGTTCGGATTGTTATGATAGCGGCTGTTAACGCGGGAGTCGTAGTTAAAAGTCAGCACGCTCTGGAAGACGATCTGCTCATTGCGCGAGACGATGGTGCCGTGCCAGACCGAGGAGGGGTTGGCCATGCGCATGGCGACGGCGTGATTGCAGTATAAAATGCCATCAATGCTCCCCATGTTGTCCGTGGCCACCTGATTAAACGCCTGCGGTGTCCCATCGCTGTTGGTGGGGTAGTTCAGGATGCTCGCCGCCCGCGCGGCATTCATGTTGATGTCCGTATCATAAACATAGTTGTGCCCCACCTTGCCGTCGCCATCCGCATCGTACCACGCGCTCCAGGTGCCGTCGGCGTGGAGAAACGGAATGCCGTCGTCCGGGGTGCCGGCGATGCCGTCGGCGCCCAACTGAGACTCGTCGCCGACATAGGCCAGGCCGGAACCTCCAAACCAATAACACCAGTTGATCCAATCCCCACAGGTGACATCGCCGCCGAAGATGGACCCGCGGACGGCGTAGGCGATCAGGTCGGCGTTGGCATTGGTGGTCACCCAGAAATCACGCGCGGAAGGCAGCATCGTCTCCGGTGGGGTGCTGAAGTTTGGCCCATGCGCATAAGTCAGGTCGCCGGCGACATACAGATTGCCGCCGACGTAAAGCGCGCCGCGGCCGGTAACCTTCCCGGAAATAACGACATCACCGTGAACCACCGCCGTGCCCTTGATGGTAATAGGGCTGGCGTCCGTGCCGACCACGTAAAGCCCCGGTTGAGCCAGGTTGTTATGCACGCCAAAGACGATCTGAGTGGTTCCCACCCAAAGGCCGTTGGTGCTCGTATCCGTCATGGCCGCGGCCACATAATTGCTGAAGTTGAGCAGGTTGGGCATGGGCACTTGGGGCACGCCAGGATGCACCAGATCCAAGGGGTCGGCGCCCGCCAGGCCGCCAAAAGGCGGGCCTTCCGTGTACATGTTGTAGGGAATCTCGTTCATTTCGACCTTGTCCCGGGCATAGATTAAACCGTTCACCTGTGGTAGGCCCTGGAAGTCGAAATCCCAATTGGCGCGCTGCGCGCCGTTGCCGGTGATGGTCGAGCCCCACCACCAACCCCAATTATTCAGAAAGTACTCGTAATCGAAGACCTGGCTGGGCGGATAGAGCGTGACGCGGGCCTGAAGCGTGCGCACGACGTTGTTCACCTTCGCCGAAGCGGTAATGACGACGCAGTTGGCGAGCGCGGTTGTCGGCTGCACTACGCTCACCCAGGCATTGGAGAATCCGGAGTTCGTGCCGGCCGCCAGCATATAAGGCAATACAAGCGTGGCATTGGCGGTTGAGTAGTAGTTGGAGGACCCCGCGGCCGGCAGGGTGTCCACCGACTGCTGGGCCGCCCACACCAAGGCGTTTTCCGCGTGGTAGAACGCCTGGGTCCAGGCCACGCGCCGATAGGCATTACGCAGGGAGGCGCCGCTCAACGAAACGGTGGCGGCGATGGTGATGCCCATGAGGCCGCCAATGAATACCACCCCAAGCAGGGTGTTGCCGGCTAGGGGATTGGGTCGCGAAAATGCGGTACGCATAAGTCAGATCAGTTGCTTCTCAGTTGAACGGAAAAACTGCGGTAAATACCGGCCGGCCCCGACGAAAAGCTGGTCGCGATACTATCCGTGGCATTGGTTGTGTGGCGAGCGGAGAACGAACTGGAATAACCGCCGTCGTCCATCTCCAGCCGGATATTGACCAGAGAGGCATCCATCGAGTAACCCTCGCCGCACTCGGGTTGGAACAACAGTTGGCGCAGCACACAGTGGGGCGCGTTGGTCATCCATTGCACGGCGCTGCTGAGGCTCCTCATATCGGGGATGTAAGTCACCGCGCCGTTAGTAAAGCTGATTTGCTCCGTGCTATAGCTGCCATCGGGATTACCCAGGAAGAACTGGATGGTTTGATAACCCAAAGGGTTGCCGGCCGCGTCGGAGACTAACGAGGGGTCGGCAAATTTTACCCCCATGCCGGAACTGTTGCTCCGCAGGCAGCCGCAGATCGCGGCTTGCAGCAGGGCCGCCTTCTGCTCCACGGTCGCGCAGGCAAGGCAGGTCCGCTGCTCCCTGACCACCTGGATCAGCAGCAGGATGACGCTGCCGATGAGGATGATGCTCACGGTGCTGGCGATCAGCAACTCCGGCAGCGTGAATCCCGCGCGGGGGCGTTGGGCTGAAGTGGTACGGGGGGCGATGCGCATGAGCGGAACCTTGGGTTGAAACCTTACAGATCCTTGGTACGGAGCATATCGACTTGGACTTCCAACCGACCGCCGCGGGAGATCGGGGCGTCCCAGTCCAGCTTGACGTTCACCTCGATGCCCGTGGCCGCGAAGTCGACCAAGGTGGACGTCAGGGTCACAAGCATCTGCGGGTGGCGGTTCTGCAGCCACAGCAGGTCGGGGTCGAACAGCAGGTAATCCTGCGTGTTCACCGCCACCCAGGTGTTGGCGGCCGGAATTGTAATGTTCATCGGGAGATCGTTGTTCTGGGCGCCTGTGCCGCCGAAAAGCGGGTTGATCGGAACTCCCGGGCTTCCGGCGGCCGCCTGGAGCGAGGCGAATGGCATGCCCTTGATGTTCTCGACATAATGCGTCAGGAAATCGAGCCCAATGGCCTGTTCCTTGGCCTTTTGGACGGCGACCCGGTCGAAAGTGACCGAGGAGAAGCATACCAAGACCAACAGCACCATCACCCCCATGGCGATCGTCGCCTCGAAGAGGCTAAATCCGGCGGCGCCCCCACGCCGAATCCTCTGTTTGGATCGAGACGATGTCGTCATACATTCCACTTTTTATTAAACTCTCTCACGCTGATAACCGCGCAACCGGTATTCCAGGGCCCTCGTTGGGCGCCCGAAGACCAGCCCGGGTTTCCATCAGCAGCTTTGCTGCCAACCTCGGGAAAGAGGGTTCAAACCCCTGCCGCCTGGGAGAGACGGTCGCCGCCTCGGATCTCGATGTTTGCAAAAGGCCTCCCCAAGGCAAGTGGCCTCGATCGCTTTTGGTGCAGTGTCTTACCGAAATTGGACAGTTATTACCGGAAGAGCGAGGCGCCCTCAGGATACCCTCGGAAACGCGAAGTCGACCCCGCGGCGATTTCTTTCACTTCCAGAGCTGCCACCATTTTCTCAAGCCCTCCGCCCCCCGAAGATTCGCCCTGGTCAGCCTGGCCTTCCTCAGGTTGGCCGCGCTCAGATTAGCATGGCTTAGGTCGGCCTCTCTCAAATCGGCTCCGCTCAAGTTAGCTCCGCTGAGGTTGGCTCCTTCCAACCCGGCCCGCCACAGCTTTGCGCCGCTCAGGTCGGCTTCGCTCAGGTCGGCTTCGCTGAGGTTCGCCTGGCTCAAGTCCGCCTTGCACAAGTCGGCGTGGCTCAGATCCGCCCCCCGCATATCGGCCCCGCTCAGCTTGGTCCCGCTCAGGTGCTGCTTGAACAGTTTGGCCCCGCGCAGATCCGGGAGGATCGTCTGATTCTGGCTTCTCCAAAGATTCCACTCCGCAACTCCCTCGGATAAAATGTTAACATGCTGTTCGTCGGCCACGCGTGCCTTGTGCGACAGGGTCCCTTTTTTGTCAAGGCTCCAAAGCAGGTTGAACCTCGTCGTCATCACCTTTGTCGCCATCGCAGGATCCCCTCCCCAGGACGCCTAGTTGAATCGCTGCGGGGTGGATAAGCCGTTCACCTGGCGAGCGGGGCTTTCCGACGCTCGGATACCGCTGAAATGGAACAACAAACGGGGTTTACGAAGCTCCGGTTCAATCCGAGCATGCCACAGATGATTATGGCGCGAATTCGGAACTCAATGCGCGGCGTACCGGGCGCCGTTCCACTAATCCTCCTCGCGCCCTGCCGGGTTAGCCGGGTGGCGGGTGTGCGGAGATCGCCTAAGCGCTGTGGGCGATTCTCATGGCAATACTCTTACCCGGCTCGACAAAACCGCTCCAGCGAAGCGCGGAGCGACCGAATCGTTTGGTCGGCAACGCGCCATCCGGTTCCCGGCTGATAAGCGCGGCGCCGGGAGGGAGGACGAGTTCAATCACCCCATTGAACCGGTCGCTGGCGCGATTCGTAATCCGAGCGGACATCCGCCCCGCTGCCCGCTCGTAACTAAAATCGAAGGTCGCCTTGCCCAAGCGGCAACCTTCCCAACCAAACTCCGGCCAGGGGCAGAAGGGGCGCAGAGCAATTCGACGGCCCGCCACATCGACCTGGATGCCAAGGATGTTGCTGATGAACTGGCACAAATATATGGCCGCGGCATAGCCGCACTTGCTGCAATCGCTCGGCCAGTCCCGACGCCGGACTTTTTGCCGGTCATTGCACGGGTAGAGGTAGGGCCACCACCAAACGGAGCCGTCGGCGTCCGTAAGGCCTCGGAACTGCTCGAGCCGCCTCAGCAGTTCCTGCTCGCTGGTGATGGCAGCCAGCATGGCCATCTGCCCCGGCATCGAGGTGCCTGACCAGGACGTACCGGGAGAATCCCACCAGATGCCGTCCACCGCCGGTTCATAAAGCGGATTGCTGGGAGTAAAGGCCAGCTTGGCATGGTTAATCAGGGCGGGTTCGTCGGCCTCACAGAAGCCAAAGAAGGGCGCCAGGGTAGTGAACGCTTCCTCGCCGTCGTGCCCCTGGACAAAGGAACCATCGACGTTGGCGCCCTCAAAAAAGCGGCGTCCGAGCGGACTGTCCCCCACGCAGTGGCGGAATACATCTCCCTTGATCTTTTGAGCCACAGCCCACCACTGGTCGGCCAGCGCCGCTTGCTCATAGGCCTGGCGGGCCACGGTCGCCAGGCCATCGAAGGCCAGCCAAACCAGAATATTCGACCCCGTGTGGTAGTCTCCTCGCGCCGGCCCATCCCAAATGTTCTTTGAGGGAAACAGGTAGGGCTCTCCCTTACGGGTCATCAGGATGTCTTTGAGTCTTTCCCGAGCAAACTCAAGCAGACCTGGATTCTGCTTAAAAAACTCACGATCGCCGCTCATTCGATAGTAAAGTCCCATCACGCACAAAGGCCAAACGGAGTTGGTCAGGGAATAGCTTAACCCCTCCCAGGCTGGCTGTCCGCTGGGACGAGGGCTAAAGCCCGCTTGGCTGCGCAGCGTGGGCAGCAGCAAATCGGGCTCGAATAGCGCCATTCCAAAATCAGCGGCCCCGCTGGGCCCGCCAGTGAATTGGCGGCCGTCTGCCGAGTAGAGGAGGGCGGAACTGCCGGCTTCGAAAAGGCGAATGTAGTTTTCCGAATAGTAAGGATTTTCCGGAATGGAGAGCTGTCCATATCGTTGGATGCGGCCGCCCACGGTTTCGTTCAGCCACTCAAGCGCGGAGCGTTGGCGCAATTGGGTTGCGGTCTGCCGCAGTTCATCGCAACTCTGGCCGAGGAGTAGGCCAAACGTCAAATATCTTTCTTGCCCAGCCTCAAGTTGGAGGCTGACTTCCGGGCAGGTCGGACTCCACTGGGTTTCGTCCAGACAGATCATGGCCTCGAACCCCGGCTGGAGGGGTACAGGATGCTCGGTAAACCGCGGGTGCGGGCTTTCCACCGGAGTCGCCACGCCATTCGAGGCGTTGACTTCGGCGACGTCCCGGAGGTTTGGCGCTAAGAGACTCCCTTGCCAAAGACCTTGGCCCTGGTTCCGCACCTGGGCGATCACCAAGAGCGCGCGGGGATTGGGATGGTCTGGACCACCGATCTGCGGCGCGAAGGCCAACAACTCGACGCTCGCCGTCCCGTGTTGATAGACGAAGATGGGGAAGACGGTCTCCAGCAGTTTAAGCGTGGAGCCGTGCGTCATGGGCAGGCGGAGAGGTTGCGCATCCGCGACGCGCAGGCCGAAGCCCCAGGGGCTGCCGCCCAAAAGTTCCTCGGCTTGGAACCGCTCCCCGCGTCGTTGAGAGGACGCCATGCGAGAAAAGATGCAAGGATGTTGCAGCAAACCTGTACTGCTCGCGCTGCAAAGGATGCGGTTATTAGTGATTTCGAAGGTCAGAAAAAACGAGTGGGGTTCCTCTTCGCCGCTGACGCCTCCCGCCAAGTAAAGGGTCTTCGGATCTCGGGCCGCGCGCTTGGCCCGAACCCCAGCCTTGCCATTGCCGAAGTTTTCCGTCCGCTCTTCCATTTTGACGCCGAAGAACTCGCTACACTTCCCACTGAACACGCGGTTGAACGAGGCAAACGGCGCAACGCCAACGCTACCGAATTCTCCGGCTAAGCCGCGCACGGAAGTCGTATTGGCGCGGTTGGATGCGGCCCCGGTCGCTTGGCTAATTGCCAATCCTCCCAGGCTCGTTAAGAGGAAATCTCGACGATTCATGGTCACAGCTTTCGCATCGCCGACTGAACCAGGGAATGGCGGTTTGCGCAATAACTAACCATCGAATCCATCGACATTGCGATGGGATAAGCGGCTCAAAGTAAAAACGGATGTTCGAGCGGGTACTCGAAACAATAAGCGCCGAGCTCGGCGGTCTTTCATTTTGCTTGAATTTCCCCGCCGCCTTGGACGTACTGGACCACCATGAACATCCGTATTCCTGAGAGGGTCGCGCGCGCGGCCTGGGCATTGAATGGAGCGGCCGCCCTTGCGGCGGGGATCGGCATCGCGTCGCCCGCGCCGACCTTGGCCGCCCCACGGCACTCATTTTCCGTGGGCGTGAACACCTTCCTGCTGGACGGCAAGCCGTTTCAAATTCGATGCGGGGAAATCCACGCCCCGCGCGTGCCGCGCGAGTATTGGCAAAACCGCCTGCGCGCGGCGCGGGCCATGGGTTTGAACACGGTCTGCGCTTACCTCTTCTGGAACATGCACGAACCGACCCCCGGCCAGTTCAACTGGGCGGGACAGGCGGACGCCGCGGAGTTCTGCCGCCTCGCGCAGGAAGAGGGCCTCTGGGTGATCCTCCGACCCGGCCCCTACTCCTGCGCGGAATGGGAAATGGGCGGTTTCCCCTGGTGGTTGCTCAAAGATGACGACATCCGGTTGCGCTCGAATGATCCGCGTTATCTGGAAGCCGCGCGGCGTTACCTCCAGGAGGTCGGCCGCGCGCTGGGGCCGCTCCAGGTCACCCGCGGCGGCCCCATCCTCATGGTCCAGGTCGAAAACGAATACGGGTTCTACGGCAAAGACGCCCAATACATGGGCGCCTTGCGCCAGGCCATGATCGACGCCGGTTTCGATGTCACGCTCTTCGACTGCAACCCCCCGCAACAACTCAAGGACGGCTACCGCGCCGACCTCTTTCCGGTCGTCAACTTTGGCTCCGATCCCGCCGGCGGTTTCAAGGCGTTGCGCGAGATCCTGCCTCAGGGCCCCCTCATGTGCGGCGAATTTTACCCCGGCTGGTTCGACACCTGGGGCGCGCCGCATCACACCGGCAATGCCGCCCGTTACCTGGCCGATCTCGAAACCATGCTCCAGGCCGGCGCCTCCTTTAGCATCTACATGGCCCATGGCGGCACCACCTTCGGTTGGTGGTCCGGGGCCGACCGCCCCTTCAAACCCGACACCTCCAGTTACGACTACGACGCGCCGATCACGGAGGCGGGATGGGTCACCGATAAATTCCTGCAAACCCGCGCGCTCTTCGCCAAATACCTCCAACCCGGCGAGACCCTGCCCGAAGCCCCCGCCCGCAACCCTGTCCTTGCCTTCGGGCCAGTCGCGGCCGCCGAACAAGCCTCCCTTTTCGCCAACCTCCCCGCGGCCAGGCCCGATCTGAAACCGCGCGCCATGGAGCAATACGACGAAGGCTACGGCTGCATCCTCTACCGGACGACCCTGCCCGCGGGACCCGCCGCGGTCCTGGAGGCGACGGCCGTCCACGACTTCGGCTATGTCTTCCTCGGGGGCGAGCGACTCGGCGTGATGGACCGCCGCAGCGGCAACTTCAAAGTTCGGCTCCCCGAGCGACGGCAACCGGTCACGCTGGATATCCTGGTTGAGGCGATGGGGCGCGTCAATTTCGGCCAGGAGGTCCACGACCGAAAAGGACTGCGCGGCCCCGTGCGGTTGGCCGCGACGGGCGCTGCCGCGTCCGAGCTCACGGGATGGCAGGTCTTTCCGCTCCCTTACGGCGAAGGAGGGGCTTATTTCGACCGGCTGCGCTTTAGCGCTTCCCCTGCGGACGGTCGCCAGACTGGCCCCGCCTTCTGGCGGGCGACGGTCCAACTCGAAAAGGCGGCCGACACCTTCCTCGACCTTCGTTCGTGGGGTAAAGGGCTCGTTTGGGTCAACGGCCATTGCCTGGGTCGCTTCTGGAACATCGGCCCCACCCAGACCATGTATCTGCCCGGTCCGTGGCTCCAGGCGGGACAAAATCAGATCGTGATCCTCGACGTGCTTGGCCCGGATAAGCCGGTCATCGTCGGCCTTGAAACTCCCATCCTTGACCAGTTGCGGCCGCAGCTCGATTTCGCCCAGACGCGCCGCCCCCCCGTCGCGCTGCGCCTGGACAGCGCCAAACCCGTTCATAGCGCGGCCTTTCTCCCCGGACCGGCCGCGCAGGAGGTCCGGTTCAACACCGCGGCCAAGGGGAGGTTCTTTTGCCTCGAATCGCTCTCCGCCCAGGACGGAAAAGCCTACGCCGCGGTGGCCGAACTCGACCTGTTGGACGAAGCGGGAAAACCGCTCAGTCACGAGGGCTGGACCGTTGCCTACGTGGATAGCGAAGAGCGCGAGCGGGAAGACGGAACGGCGGAAAACGCCATTGATGGCCAAACCGCCAACTTCTGGCACACCCAATGGGGCGGCGCTTCGCCCGGCCATCCGCACCGTCTGGTGCTCGATCTCGGCCAATCCCGTCTCCTCAGCGGTTTCCGCTACGTCCCCCGGCAGGGCGCCGCCACTGCCGGCGGGCGCATCAAGGACTACCGCGTTTATGTCGGCGACAGCCTGGTCGCAACCGGCGGCAACTAACAGGACAGGGACGCTTCAAGGAATGGACCACGGCTTTCCCGGACCGCAACGACAAAGTAAATGAGCAACGTCACGCGACTTTTGAACCGTGTGGAGCAAGGGGACCGCGAGGCGGCCGACGAGCTGATACCCCTGGTCTATGACGAGCTACGCCGGATCGCCGCGCGCAAAATGTCCAACGAGACGCCGGGCCAGACCCTCCAACCGGCGGCTGGTGCATGAGGCGTGGCTCCGGCTGGGGGCCGATGCGCAGCCCCACGGGGAAAGTCGAGCCCATTTCGGCCACCATCCCTGTCGTGGGGTGGTTTGAACGCCGAAGTCTCGGTCCTTTTTCTCCGTACTTTATGCCGACGTTTGGCGCATGTGAAATCGAATGAAGCTTTTCGTCAAACTATGAATTCGGACCAGAATCGGGAAGCGGAACTCTTTCGCGAAGCCGCGCGGCGC
>Ga0316217_10000338_pt1 | contig 68631 bp, 64 predicted proteins | sample 1anoAmetaG_FD_203633 | JGI IMG/M metagenome (GOLD analysis project Ga0316217, IMG submission 203633) | Freshwater microbial communities from Trout Bog Lake, Wisconsin, USA - 1anoA | ecosystem: Environmental > Aquatic > Freshwater > Lake > Hypolimnion/Profundal zone | place: USA: Wisconsin... | reverse complement strand
GATCTCCCAGTGGGGCTTGGCCGGAAAAGGAAGCGGCTGCGGCTCGCCCCAGCTTCGGACCACCACGTTGTCGTTTTCCGAGTTTCCCAGCGGCGTAGTGGGGTCGGGCAGGTTGGGAACGGTCATGAGAACCGCACTCAACTCATCATCCGCCTGCTTGAGTTCCTCATCCAGAGTCTTGATCCTGTTGGACACTTCGCGCATCTCCAGGATCTTGTCCTGGACCTGGCTCTTGTCCTTGACCTTGCCGATCTCCTCGGATACGCTGTTCTTGACGGCCTTGAGCGATTCACCCTCCCGGAGTAGCGCCCGGCGCCGCTCATCCAGGTCGCGGAACCCGGCCAGGAAGGAGGCGCCACCGCGGGTAGCCAAGCGACGTTCGGCCTCGTCCAGGTTTTCACGGATAAATTTCATGTCAAGCATCTGAAACACCTTTATTTTTAGGGATTAAAAGTGTATTTTTTAGCATCTGCACCACGCCACGTCAATGTAATTCCGGTTTCAAATCAAAGATGACATCAAGGCAGCGAGGATTTGGGGCGACGAAGGCATACTGGCAGCAGGTCGAGGAGCCGAAGACGACAAAGGTGCCGCTTTGATTTCGCAATCGAATAAAAAGGGACCTATGAAACAGAGACGCGCCGGCCTGGCCACAATCGTCATCCTGCTCATCGCCCTGCCGCTTTGCGCCCATGGCGGTGAGATCGTCATCGGCGCTGTCGGCGATATCATGCTGGCCGGAAAATGGACGCCGCTTCTGAGGGAGAAAGGCTACGACCACCCCTTTGGCGGGGTATCAGCGGCATTGGCCGGGAGCGACATCAACCTGGCAAACCTGGAATGCCCCATCGCGACCGCCGGGCAAGAATACACCGCCAAAAAATTCCGTTTCCGGGCCGAAAAAGGGGTGGCCAAGGCCGTTCGCAAGGCCGGCTTCAATCTGGTCAACCTGGCGAACAACCACAGCATGGACTTCGGCGACAAGGCGCTTTGCGAAACCATGGCCAATCTGGAGGAGGCCGGCATCGCCTGGATCGGCGCCGGGGAGGACCTGGCGCAGGCGCGCAAGATGGCGCTTTTTACCGTCAAAGGAAAAAAGATCGCCTTTCTGGGGTATTCCCTGACCCAGCCGATAGAGTTTTTTGCCGGGCGGGAGCGCCCCGGCACCGCACCAGGTTATGAACACATCTTCGTCCCGGACATAGCCCGGGCACGCCGCGAGGCGGATTACGTGATCGTCTCCTTTCATTGGGGCAAGGAGGGGAGCAGCATGCCCCTCCCCTTGCAACGCAGCATCGCCCACAAGGCCATCGACGCCGGGGCAGACGTGATCATCGGCCATCACCCCCACGTGCTGCAGGGCATCGAGCGCTACGGGAGAGGCATCGTCTTCTACAGTCTCGGCAACTTTACCTTTGCCAGCAAGGGCACGGCAAATGGCCTTAGCGCCATCATCCGCCTGCGGCTGGACGATGCGCGACGCGAGGCGGAGATACTGCCACTGGATGTGCTGTACCGGCGGGTAGGGTTTCAGCCCAGGCTTTTATCGGGAAAACCGGCCGCGGGCATCATTGAACAGTTGAATATCCTGTCCAAGCCGCTTAATACGGAGATCAAATCCCGGAACAATTCGTACGTCGTGAGTTTCTGACATGAAAATCCTGTTGACCACGCTCCACGCCAAGTATTCCCACTCCTCGCTGGCGCTTCCATGCCTTGCGGCATACTGCCGGAACATCCCCGGCGTATCGATCGTGATCCGGGAGTGGACCACCAACGAGCCGCGCGAGCAGCTATTGCGCCATATCATGGCCGAACAGGCGGATATGGTGGCCTTTTCGTGCTACATATGGAATATCGAAAAGACGCTGCGCATCGCGTCCGACCTCAAGAAGATCGTTCCGGACATACGCATCGCCCTGGGCGGCCCGGAGGTCTCCTACAACATCTTCGAGTTGATGCACGACAATCCCGCCATTGACTTCGTGATAAAAGGTGAGGGGGAGCGCGTCTTCCAACTGCTGATCACGACCCTTGTCAAACACGGCGAAAGCAACCTGCTGGAGCGGTCCCTGGCCGAGATCGCCAACCTGTTTTACCGCGACGGGGACGACATCACCTCCGGACCGCTCAGCAAGCACTTCGTGAACCTGGACGGCATCCCCTCCCCCTTCGAGGCCGGACTGGTGGATCTGAAAAAACCGCTGGTCTACTACGAAACATCCCGCGGCTGCCCGTTCTCCTGTGCCTTCTGCCTCTCCTCCACCGAGGGGCACGTCCGATCCTTCGGCATGCAGCGCATCAAGAGCGACCTGGGCCTCCTCATGCGCCAGAATATAGGCAGCATCAAGCTCGTGGACCGCACGTTCAACTTCGACGCCCAGCGGGCCAACGAAATCTGGGAATTCATCCTGGAACACAACCGGAGCAGCCATTTCCATTTCGAAATCTCCGCAGACCTTTTGACCGAAGACAACCTGAACCTGCTGAAAAGGGTACCGCCCGACACGTTCCGTTTCGAGATCGGCGTCCAGTCGTCCTCTGAAACCACACTGCTGCGGGTCGGCCGCAAGGCCAACCTCGTCCGCATCTTTGAAAACGTGCGCCGCCTGGGGTCCGAGACCGGCATCGAGCTGCACCTGGACCTGATCGCCGGGCTGCCCGGGGAGGATTTTACCGGTTTTCTCGCCTCCCTGCGCGTCGTGGCCGAGCTGGAACCGCACATGATCCAGATCGAACCGCTCAAGGTGCTCAAGGGCTCTGCCATGCGGGAGATCGCCAGCCGAGACGACTATCATTTCTCCGGTTTCCCCCCATATACGATACTGCGCAACCCGTGGCTCAACTTTGCCGATATCAGCCGCATCGAAACCATCGGGCGACTGCTGGACCTGTTTTACAACCATGGGAGTTTTTCCGCGGCCCTGAGGCTTTTGCGGCGTACGATCGATACCGCCTCCCTCTTCGACCGCATGGCGCGCCAGGCCGGCAACGACAACCTTTCCGGCCTTTCCACCCGGCGCACGTACGAACTGTTTGCCCGTTTGGCGGGACCGCTTGTGGATGATGCGACGCGGCGCCTTTTGAACGATGCACTTTTCTTCGACTACTGCCGGCAGGAGATGCCGTTGATGGGCAAACTCCCCTCCTTTGTCGCCGAGCGCCAGCACGAATGCGCCTGGCCGAACCCCCGCGAGATGCCGGCCCAACCGGCACTGCCGGCGGAAAGCCGGGCCAAGGCATTCCGTTTCGCGTTCTTGAAGGATTATCGTGATGAGGAGTGGAAAAGCGGGGCGGTGAACATCACCTTCGTGTATGTTTCCGGGGCAGGCCGCGGCTTGCAGGTGACGGTGGTATAGATCACTCCCTCACGTCAATGGGGTGACTGAAGACTAGCTTCCTATACCGCAAACATGCGCAACAGAAGTTACGCATATAGTCCCCTCCCACAGCGGGGAGGGGGAATTGGCTGCAATTCACCGAGCCCCCCTCCCAGCCTCCCCCCGCTGGGGGGAGGAGTCACTTCTTTTTTGCGTTCCCATACTAATATAACAGATACCTGCTCCGCAGCACCCGGAACCGCTCAAGTTCCTTATCCCAGCGCCGTGCCACGTCAAGGGGGGCAACCCCCTTCTGTCTCAGCAAGCCCCATGCCTTCCGGTCTCCAACCTCGGTGCCGAATCCTTCATAGACCCTGAATCGGCGGGGGTGCGTCTCGTTGAAGGCCTGTACCAGGTGCAGCCCGGCCAGGATCGGATCGAGCCGGTCACGCTCCAGGCTGGCGACGCAGACGCCGAAGCACTGTTTCCCTCTATAGGGGTGCCCGGCCGCGGTCGGCACGAAACTGCACGCTCTAAAGGTGATGCCGGGGATGTCGCGGCCGGCCAGGTTGCGCGCCACTGCCGCGCCGTCCACCCAGGGGGCGCCGTAGGCCAGAAAGGGGCTTTTCGTCCCCCGCCCCACCGAGAGGTTGGCAGTTTCCAACACCCCAAGGCCAGGGTAGAGGATGGCTGCCGAAAGGCTTTTCATGTTGGGCGAGGGGTTGATCCAGGCAAGGCCGGTGTCGTCGAAGTACATGTCGCGCCGCCATCCCTGCATGGGGACAACGGTCAGGCGGCAGTTGATGCCGAATTCCTTGTTGAAGAGCTGCGCCAGTTCACCTATCGTCATGCCGTGACGGGTGGGGATGGGATGGATGCTGGCGATGGCGCCGCAGCTGTCAGCCCCTTCGCGAGGTGCCATTGCAGGGATGGCGCCAGCTACCTGCTCTCCCCCCAGCGGGTTGGGACGGTCGAGGACCACGAAGGGGATGCCGGCCTCGCGGGCGGCGCGCATGGCAAGGGAGAGGGTGCCGATGTAGGTGTAGAAGCGGGTGCCGATATCCTGGATGTCGAAGACCAGTATCTCCACTCCACGCAGCATCTCGGGCGTGGGGCGGCAGGTGGCGCCGTAGAGGCTGTGCACCGGCACGCCGGAGGCAAGATCAATGGCGGAGGAGACCTTTTCGTCCGCTTCGCCGCGAATGCCGTGCTCCGGACTGAACAAGGCGGTCAGGCGAACACCGGGCGCGCGGCTGATGATGTCGATGGTGCTGCGGCCGTCGCGGGAACGGCCGGTGTGATTGGTGATCAGGCCGACCCGCTTTCCCAGCAGGAGGTCAAAACCGCGCTGTTCGAGTACGTCTATGCCGGGCAGGACGGTGCCGCCCAGAGCAAGCGACTGCGCCGGCTGGCACAGGGAAACCAGGATGGCCAGGATCCACAGGAGGACACCCATGCGAGCGGTAGGTTCATTCACCATTCCCCCAGGGAACCGGCTCCATCGTCACCTGAGCGCCCAGTTCGGCCAGCAGGGCATCCATATCCTCTACAAAGCCGGGCATGATGGCAATGCGGATGATTCCGGCCACATTGTCCACCGTGCTCATGGTATTCATCCCCTCGTAGGCCTCCAGGATGAACTTGAGGTGGACCATATCGCGGTGCTTTACCCGAAAATAGCGGCAGACGGGATCAGTCACGGCCGGTTCGCAGGCATCACATCGGGGCGGTGCGCCACCGTATGCCAAAGGTCGAAGCCTCGTCATGTAACCTGTTCCCCCTGGATGGCCACCTTACCCGCACGCCCGGCAATCTCGCCCATGGAAATACGGCATGCCGGCACGTTGGCAACCCGTTGCGCCGCCTCGCCCAAGGTGATGCAGCGGATACCCTGTGCCTCGAAACGCTCCAGCAGTCGCACAAAGGAAGACCTGATGGCGCCCCCTTCCAGTTCGGCGTGGATGGTCAGCACATTGAGCCCCTCCCTCACCTGGGCGGCATAGTAGTCGTGGATGTTTTCGGGGGTGATGCCGTTCTCGCCCAGGATCTCGTCCGCGGTCGGCAGGGTGGTAGGTATCTGCAGGGTACGGAAACGGCGGCCGTCCGTGACCGGGTAGAAGGGGTGCGTGCCGCGTGCGTCGCTGCAATAACCAAGCCCCATGGCGTCCTGCACCTCCAGGGAATCGGCTGACACGGTCCAGCCCGGGGCTGCGGTGGTTTCGGCGCGATGGGCCATGATATCCTCGAAGAGTGCGCCGGCCAGGCCAAGCTCCATGGCGGTCAAGTGCTTGGGAAACAAGGGGAGGTAATCATGCCATTTGATGTGATCCCAGCAGTGGATGCCGACCTCGTGGCCACGCTGTTCCGTCTCGCGCAGCACGCCGGGAAAGGTTGCCGCTATCATGGGAGCCGGCAATAGCGTGCCGTAGAGCATGGTTCTTATGCCGTAAGCCGACGGCGCCTTGGTGCGCAACATCTTTTTCAGGAAGCCCTTGCGGGTAAAGATGCGGCGGACGGCCTTGCCCGAATTGTCCGGCCCCATGGAAAAATAGAAGGTGGCTGAGACCCCGAAACGGGCTAGGTCATCAAGCAGGGCAGGCACGCCGTCACGCGTCCCGGCATAGGTATCCACATCCACCTTCAAAGCAACGATCTTTTCAGCCATGAGCGATTCTTTCCTGTGCTATTACTAAATTGATGGAGTTTATCAAGGTTTGCCTGTTGTGTACAACCAAATATGTTTCCAGATCCCTTGCGGCTGGCGTGGTCTGCATCAAGAAGCAAAAACCGCACCGGACACCGGAGTCATGCCCAGGCCATCTTGACGTTTCTTGATACTGCGGCCTATCATATTGATGATTTTTTGATAATGTTGTTGATATATCGTCAAGCTTGTAGCACAAGGTACATTTGATGCGGCCATCGCCAGGCCGCTTTCAGGGGAGTCCCATGGAACCGGAAAACGGTCCAGCCGCCAACGGCATTTTCCACAAGATCGCCCGCGCCTTGTTGGGCGATCCCAAACTCATCAAGGATCCCCATCTCTTTCACAAGATGTCCCTGATCCCGATCCTTGCCTGGGTGGGCCTGGGAGCCGACGGCCTTTCCTCCTCGGCCTACGGCCCCGAGGAAGCCTTTCGCGCCCTGGGGCAGCATACCTACCTGGCCATCCTGCTCGGCCTGACCACAGCCGTCACCGTCTTCATCATCTCGTACGCCTATTCGCGGATCATAGAGCACTTTCCCTACGGCGGCGGCGGTTACATCGTGGCGACACACATGCTGGGGGAAAAGGCGGGCGTCGTCTCGGGGAGCGCCCTTTTGGTGGACTACGTGCTGACCATCACCGTTTCCATCGCAGCCTGCGTGGATGCCATGTTCAGCTACATCCCCCAATATTTCCACCATTACAAGGTGCCTTTCGCGTGTTTCCTGGCAGTGGTGCTCATTATTCTCAATATCCGCGGGGTCAAGGAATCTATTTCAATACTGGCGCCCATTTTCGCCACCTTTGTCATTACGCACATCCTCATGCTGCTGTACGGCATCTTCACCCATACCGGGCGCTTCGCGCCGCTGACCAGCGATTTCCAGAGCGGACTCCATCATGATCTCTCCACCATCGGTTTTATCGGCATCCTGCTGTTGTTCCTGAGGGCCTATTCGCTGGGTGGCGGCACCTATACCGGCATCGAGGCGGTCTCCAACGGCCTGCAGATCATGCGCGAACCGCGGGTGCAAACCGGAAAACGGACAATGATCTACATGGCCACCTCGCTGGCCTTTACCGCAGGGGTGCTTTTTCTCTGCTACTCGCTGATCGACATCAAGCCGGTCGAAGGAAAGACCCTCAACGCCGTCCTGGCGGACGGCCTGTTCAGCAACTGGCCGCTGGGGCACGCCGTGGCCTTTATAACCATCTTCTCGGAGGGCGCCCTGCTCCTGGTGGCCGCCCAGACCGGTTTCGTCGACGGACCGCGGGTCATGGCCAACATGGCGGTAGATTCCTGGTTTCCCCACCGGTTCGCCGCCCTCTCGGTCAGGCTGACCATGCGCAACGGCATCATGATGATGGGCTTGGCGGCCATTGCCCTTTTGGTCTATACCAGGGGATCGGTCGATGCGCTGATAGTCATGTACTCGATCAACGTCTTCGTAACCTTCTCTTTTTCCCAGTTGGGCATGTCGCGCTTTTTTATCCAGCGCCGCAAGGAAGATCCGAAATGGCTCCGGCATCTGAGCGTGCACCTCGTTGGCCTCTTGATCTGTTCCACCATCCTGGTCATCACCACGGTGGAGAAGTTCGCCGAGGGGGGGTGGCTCACCCTGTTGATCACCTCGGTGGTGATCGCCCTCTGTTACCTGATCAAAGGGCATTATAAAAGGGTCCGCACGGCGGTTTCCGTTCTGGACGAGCAACTCCTGGATTTTCCCACCAGCGGCCCGGTCAACAAAGCGCCACTGGACAGAAACGCCCAGACCGCCATCCAGCTGGTATCCGGTTACGGCGGCTTCGGGGTGCATACCTTGCTCTCCATCCTCACCACCTTCCCCAAGACCTATCAGAACATCATATTCGTCTCCGTGGCGGTGGTGGATTCCGGCTCATTCAAGGGTGCCGCGGAGATGGAAGCCCTTGAAACATCGGTCAGAAATGGCCTGGAGAGATATGTCAACCTGGCGCGCCGGCTCGGTTTCGCTGCCGACTACCGCATTACCGTGGCAACGGATGTGGTGGAGAGTGCTGTCGCCATCTGTAAACAGACTGCGGCTGAATTCCCGCGCTCATCGGTCTTCACCGGGCAGCTCACCTTCAGGCTGGAGAAGTTCTACCACCGGATGCTGCACAACGAGACCGCCTTTGCCATCCAGCGCCGCCTGCAGTGGGAGGGCATCACCACAGTCATACTCCCCATACTGGTAAAAGCCTGACGAATTCTATTAATCCGAAAAAAGGAGGATGCGGTTCATGAAATTGACCTGGGACAAACACTTCAGTGTAGGCGTTACGTCAATGGACAAGCAGCACCAGGTGATCTTTGATCAAATGTCGGCTATCGGCACCGCCCTGGAGGAGGCTGCGCCACGATCCAAATTCGAGGAGATGATGGAATACTTTGAAATGTACTGCAAAATGCATTTTTTTGAAGAAGAGCGTCTCATGGGTGTGGTAAACTATTCAGCCCTTGCGCATCACCAGCGACAGCACGATCTGTTTGTAACGAAACTGGAGCGTTGCATGGCTCAGGAGCAGCAGAGGCTGGATGATTTCATAGCCCTCCAGGATTGTTTCCTCAGCCATATCCTCAAGGAGGATATCCCCTACGGGGCGTTCATGAGAAACCACCCCAGGTTAAAGGGCATGCAATCTGGCCGATGAAATGGGCACCACTTGCCCCGCATCCCGGCAATCGACAAGGAACCGGCTATACGCTGGACTTGCCTGAATAGGGATTTCCCCGGCGGCACGGTGAGAACCGTTTTGAATATGCAGCCTTATTGCCTTCCCCCCAGGAAGGATAGAGGTTTATTATGGAAGGAGAACACCCTATGATTAACGTGATCTGGGACGAACATTTCAGCGTTGACGTCGTAGCAATGGACAAACAGCACCAGGTGATCTTCGACCATATGTCGGCCATCAGCTCGGCGCTGGAGGAGAAGATGCCCCGCTCAAAGAGCTTGCCCATGCTTGAGAAGTTCGATATCTACTGCAAGATGCATTTTTTCGAGGAAGAACGGCTTATGGATGAGATGGAGTATCCGGCTCTTGCCGGCCATCGACGCCAGCATGATCTGTTCGTCAGCAACCTGGAAGAGTTCATAGGCCGGAAAGACCAAGGCCTTGTCGACTTTTTAGGGATCCGTGATTGGTTTCTCAGCCACATCATCAAGGAGGACATCCCGTACGGGGCTTTCAAAAGAGACCACCCTGACGGAGAGTGAACGCGATGGCCGACGAAAAGGGCACACTACCCCGCATACTGGTAATCGACGACGAACTGGCGATACGCCGTTTCCTGCATACCGTTCTGTCCAGCGAGGAATTTGCGCTGCACGAGGCTGAAGGAGGCCATAGCGGGCTGGCGGCTGCAGCCGCGTTCCGGCCGGATGTGGTCCTTTTGGACCTGGGATTGCCGGACCTGGACGGGATCGAAGTCATCTCGCGGATCCGCGAATGGTCCCAGGTTCCGATCATCGTGCTCTCGGTGCGGGAGCGGGAGGACGACAAGATCGCCGCCCTCGATGCCGGCGCGGACGACTATCTCACCAAGCCGTTCGGTGTCGGAGAGCTTTTGGCCCGTATCCGGGCCTCATTGCGCCGCACGCTCCAACAGGCTTCGGAACCGGTCTTTACGAGCGGCGGCCTCACGCTTGACCTGAACCTCCGCCATGTGGCGGTCAACGGCACCGAGATCCAGCTGACCCCGACCGAGTATGATCTGCTCAAGCTGCTGGCCACCCACGCGGGCAAGGTGCTTACCCACAGCCAGATACTCAAGCAGATCTGGGGGATCGCCTATCAGGAACAGCCCCACGTACTGCGGGTGAACGTCAGCAACCTGCGCCGCAAGATCGAGGCGGACCCTTCGCGCCCCCGTTACATCGTTACCGAGCCGGGCGTGGGATACCGGCTCAAGATCATCGATTAAAACGATCCCTCACTGCCCCTTTTCCAACAAGGGGACGGTTCGGCGCAGATAGAAAATGAGCATCTATTGTCTTGAACAACTTCCCGTTTTCTTTGCGAGGCGCACCCGTGAAGATACGCAGCCGCAGGGATCATGCGGATGCCCCGCTATCACGCAGAAGGAAAATCACACCGCCATGATCAATTGGTTTTTGTTGCTGATCGCCCTGGCCATCATCCTGCTGGGAGCGACCGTGTTCACGAATGGCCTGGAATGGTTCGGCAAGAAATTGAACCTGTCGGACGGCGCCGTTGGAAGCATCTTCGCCGCCGTCGGCACCGCCCTTCCCGAGACCCTGGTGCCGATCATCGCAATCCTGTTCGGCTCCAAGGCCGCCGGCCACGAGATCGGCGTCGGCGCCATCATCGGCGCCCCCTTCATGCTCGGCACCCTGGCCTTCTTCATCAGCGGGATTGCGGTCATGGCCAACCGCGGAAAGCGGGACGACTATCCGGTCATGCGGGTGGACACCAGCGTCATGCGGCGCGACATGGAGTATTTCCTGGCTCTCTATGCGCTGGCCATCGCCGCCTCGTTCCTGGGGGAGCAGCCGGTGCTCAAGACCTTCATCGCCCTGGTGCTGTTCCTGGCCTACTGCTGTTACGTGCTCACGACCCTCCGGGGAGACTCCGGCAACCACAAGGTCGAGGAGGCGGACCTGGACCCGTGCTTTTTCGCGCCCAAAGCCCATGACCCCCACATGGCCATCATCGCCTCGCAGGTGTTAAGCTCGCTGTTTCTGATCGTGTGGGGATCATACATCTTCGTGGTCAAAGTGCAGGCCATTTCTGCCTGGATTGGGGTTTCACCGTTCATACTGGCCATGATCATCGCCCCGATCGCAACCGAACTGCCGGAGAAATTCAACAGCGTCATCTGGATCAACAAGGGCAAGGACACCCTGGCAATCGGCAATATCACCGGCGCCATGGTCTTTCAGGGGGGGGTCATCACGGCCATCGGCATCATGATGACCGAATGGAGGCTAAGCGCCACGGCCTTGACGACCGTTGGCATCACCTTCGCCTCGGTGGGGCTGGCCTACTGCCAGATCCGGTGGAAACGTCACCTGACACCGGGGACTTTGCTGGCGGGTGGGGTGTTCTACCTGGCTTTTGTCGCTTTCATCGCGGTAAGAGCCTGTTCGTAAGCAACTGCCGCGAGGTCCGCGCACGGATTTGCGGCAGATTTGACTTGGCCGATTGAGCAAAACCGCAGGGTGCCAGGGCTACGTCGAGGATTTTGCGATTGAGGCCGAGGCCAAGATGCCGTGAAGACGGGATGCGGAAAGCCCCTGCCGGCTGTTGCGCCGTTCCAGTTCGGCGTCGATCAGGTTGAGCACCTCGAACTTGTTCAGCGACCAGAGCGGCGCCACCAGGTTGTCCCGGCCGCCGTCGCCGGTCAGGCGGTGGATCAGGACAGAGGGGTCGAGCAGTTCCAGGAAATCGCAGACCAGCCCGGCATAACCGTCCCTGTCCAACAGCGGCACCTCGCCTTGCCCGTGCATCTCCGCCAGGCGGGTCCCCTTCATCACATGCAGCAGGTGCAGCTTGACGCCCTCTATGCCGAGCAGGTTCAACGCGCCCGCCATGGCCAGCATCTCCTCCCGCGACTCGCCGGGGATCCCCAGGATGACATGGGCGCACACCCGGATCTTGCGTGCCAAGGCTCGTTTCCTGGCATCCACGAAACAGGCGTAGTCATGGCGGCGGTTGATGAATGCCAGGCTCTTGTCGTGAATGGATTGCAGACCAAGCTCCAGCCAGAGGTAAGTCTCCTCACCGAGTCGGGCAAGGTAGTCGAGCACATCGTCGGGCAGGCAGTCGGGGCGGGTGGCAACGATGATGCCGACCACGCCGGGAACCGAGAGCGCCTCGCCGAACAGAGCGCTCAGGCGCTCGACGGAACCATAGGTATTGGAATAGGCCTGGAAGTAGGCGATGAAACGTTCTGCCCGGTATTTGCGGCGCATGATCTCCTTGCCGTCCTCGACCTGGGCGGCCACGGACAGATCGGGACGGATACTGTAGGCGCCGGAGCCCGATCCGCCGCAGAAGATGCACCCCTCCCTGTCCAGCGTTCCGTCCCTGTTGGGGCAGGTAAAACCGGCATCCACGGAGATGCGCTGAACCTTGCAGCCGAAAATGCGCTTCAATTCGTCGGAAAATGCGTTGTAGCGTTTCGGCCTGGACACTAGTGTTTCTTCTCCGCCCGCTCCACCCAGCATTGCTCCACTGCGAGGGACCGGAGGAACTCCCCGGCAAAGAGGAACTTGTTCAAAGGGACCGGCACGCTGATGAAATCCTTGCCGCGCCCGACCGTGAGCGCAAAACCGCTCTTGCCCCCCCGCTCCCATTTTTCCACGGAAAGGGTCGTCACCGTCTCCGCCGCCTGATCGTTGCCCGCAAACTTGTGCGGGGCGAGTTTTTCCTTGCACGGGGCCGAAGAGGCGGCCACCTGGCCGATCATCAGCGCCAGGCCGAAGGCCTCGTCAGGTTCGCAGATGAAGCGGATCTGGGTCACCTCGTCCGGCTTGGTTTTCGGGGTCAGCTTGAAGAAACGCAGCTGCACCCTGCCGGCGCGCTCTGTCACCTGCCCCCCCTCCTCATGGCTCTTGAACGCCTCGCGGATCTCGACTCCGGTTGACTGGGAAAAGATCTCGTAGCAGCGGTATTGTTTCAGTCCGTTGGTCTGCGGCATGCATCCTCCTTTGGTTTCTAATGGCGAAGGACCGATTACTCCCCGATGATCTTGACCAGCACCCGTTTCTTCCGCTTACCGTCGAACTCTCCGTAGAATATCTGCTCCCACGGCCCCAGGTCGAGCTTGCCATCAGTCACAGCCACCACGACCTCACGTCCCATGATTGTCCGCTTCAGGTGAGCGTCGGCATTGTCCTCGTAGCCATTGTGCTTGTAGCGCGAATACGGTTTCTCCGGCGCCAGCCCCTCCAGCCACACCTCAAAATCCTGATGCAGACCGGATTCGTCATCATTGATGAAGACGCTTGCTGTTATATGCATCGCGTTACACAGAAGAAGACCATGTATAATACCACTCTCTTGGAGACACTGGGCAACTTGGCCTGTTATATTAATAATTTGCCGTCGACTATGTGTTTCAAACCACAATTCTTTCCTAAATTGTTTCAAATTCTCGCTCCTGCTAGTCCGCTTGATGCTGAGTATATCTCAGTAATATGCTACATGTTATTTACAATGAAAGTTCAGAAAACATGGTGTTTTTTTGAAATTTATGTAGTGTTACAAAAAAATGATATCGCTTTATAGATCAAGTAGCATATAAACATATATATTTGTGTAGTAATATTTTATTTCAAGTTAAAGATATTTAAACCAGAAGCAATATTACCATTTTAACTATTCATGATAGTTTTATAGCAGCAAAACAATATCTATACAAGTTGATAAAAGTAATGCAAAAAGCATATATCATATACTCTAGTGTATTCAGATGTGAACTCATGGGAAATTAAATATTCGCAATTATTAAATTGTTAGTATTCATTCCACATTTAACGAATACTGGCAAGGCGATACAATAACAATAGCATCGGTTTATATCGTAGAGACATGGCTCCCAGTACTAATAGTTGCTTAATAGCATAAAAACCAAGATGAGGCTAATTAAAAGAAATACCGCAGGCATACAGCCCCCCACAGCCCCCCACAGCCCTCCACATTTAACGCTGACGTCCAGAGCATGTTAGCGTAATTCCGATCTGGCGTTATATTTTTGATTTAGCACTTGAGATGCCAACTGCCCGCTTCCATGAGAAAATCAACCGGGAATTCCCCTGTTTCCAGCCATTAAACAGTAACTACATCATGTGGGAAATATAAAGCCTCACCGTTATTTTACAGTGGATAATGCGGGTATTTAACCATACGGTCTTTAGCTGGCATCATAACAACCTGAATTAGATACATATTTTAAATGGTACATTTATTGCTTTTAATACAATATTATCATTTCCCCGTCTCAGGGTAACCCTATCGAGAGATAGGCGCACAAAGCCACAGGTCCAATTCTTATTAAAAGGACAGCTGGGCTGCCGGATTTTTTCTGGGGGTCCCTGTGCGCCCTTTCAATCATTCACAATTAAATGTATTTTTATCGTTACTAACCGGCGTTACGGATTTATTCCGTGCTCCGGCTTGTTGTTTATGTGAATCAGGTTCCAATGTTGACCAACCATCGGTCTCGAACCGTGCCCTTCTTCAGTTACTAACAGCCTTATTTTACAATAATAAAACCATATGGGTCAACGAGGGAGTCGATTGTTGGTACAAAACCGGCTTAGAGGCACAAGAATAATTACGTTCCGGAGCACCCAAATGAGTTGCATTCACAATAAAATTTGCGCCGAAAATGGTGCCACGCCGCCACGCGAGATACTCATCAATTGGGCAGATCGAATTTATTGGTATCATTTAGGTTTATTGGCGCTTGGAGCATTGGCTGGGATCATTGTTGCGTATTACTTCAGTCTCATACCGTTCTCATTCCCAAGTCTGATAGCTAAATCTCGCTCAATTGGTATAGTCAGCGTAAATGTTCTCCAAAATCATGCCGAATTGGAAAATATTATCCAATATTTATCCGTGCTTGGTTTCCCCGTTGTAGGCGGACTAGGTGTCTGGTGGCTTTGGGCGCGGAATTGCAGACCCGAAATTGAACTCTTATTTGCATCTTTGGATGGGCAAGAAGCAAAATCAGTTCGGAGTAAGCGGGTCCTGCTCATGCTACTTATCCCGATTTATTTCTACCTTTTCTTCAATATCAATTTACTGTATATGACCAATTATGGCTGGCAATTCCTTGGTGAAGAGGGGGAAACGTTAGCGTGTGTGAATAGAATACTCTTAGGAGATGTCTACGGCAAAGATTTCGCTTCCATCTATGGGCCATTAATGATTTACCCACTAGCATTGTGCATGAAACTATTTGGTGTAACCGTCACTGTTCAGCGAGGTTACACCCTGTTTCTTAATGTGCTAGCGCATGCTTTGGTCGTTTCCTTTTTATGGAAAGGGATAAAGAGTAGAGCTGTTTTTTTTATATCGTGTTTAATTTACTTTTCTGTATTTCATTTATCAAGATATGCTTCTCCGAATACTACCTATCTTCGGTGTTCATTAGGAGTATACTCAATTGGATTATGTTCACTTTATATAGATTGTAATCGCAGATATATACTTATTATAACAGGTATAATTGAAGGTCTATTATTATTATTTAGTCAGGAAATTGCAATATGTTCATTTGTATCAATTCTGGTAATGTTGTTTCTCAAAACATATAATAAAAATGGTTGGGTCGAAATGATCCGAGAAATGCTACTCTTTTTCACGAGCATCTTTGCAACTATTCTACCTTTCCTGATTTATTTCATTACCAATAATGCTTTAATGCCTGCTTTCCATATGCTGCTCACATATCCAAAACTCTTTTCAATAGGCTTTAACTGCCTGCCATTCATCGATTTTAACAAATTTATCAATAATCCATTAGGACAAAGCACATTGTTTCCCTACTGGATTATTTTCATTTACATCATATCAGCACTTGCTTTTATTCCGAGATTGCTGTCAAAGAACATAAAGAGATCATCAATCCTTCGAATCGGTATCCTCATCTTCGGTATGATACTATTTCGCTCCGCCCTTGGACGCTGTGACATGTATCATGTTTTATTTGTGTCTCCACCTGCATTCATTCTCACCATGTTTATGGCTGACGATTTAATGAATCAGAATAAGGTTGGACTCAACTTTGGACGAACATTTGTTACTATTTTAATAATAATATCATTTATACCACTATTAACCAGAACAATTGCTGGCGATGTATTACTTACTGAATATAAAGATATGACCTTACAAAATAAACGGTTTTCTATTGCCGAATCGGGAATATTTGCTCATAAAATCACAAGAGGTAAAATATTTTATGCTGCGAATCAATATAAAGACATCAATAAAATAGGTTATTTCCTTGATTTATATACAAAAGAAAATGATTATGTTTATTTTTTTCCCAATGAAGCTACCTACTATTTTCTATTCAACAGAAGAGAACCAACTCGTTATAATGTTTCTTATCTGGCTGCTACATTTCAACAACGGCAAGAATTGTTGAACGATTTAGATAAAAACAAACCTGAATATGTAGTTTACAGTTTGGATACTTGGCGTGTAGATAATATTTCTGAAAATATCCAGGAACCTGAAGTAGTTAAATATCTCCGCCAAAAATACAATACATTTAAAAATATGGGAAACATTTTGATCCTAAAAAGAAGGCAATAGACACAAGAAGAACAAAAACTATTATTAAGTGCAATATCATCTAATGTTCTTGGAAATAGCCTACCTACCAATCAGGTAATAATTTTGTAACTTAAATGCATAAAACACATTTAAAGTTCTTTTACTTTAATATATATTATAAACGATCACGCTAATTTATCCCAGATTGAGAAATACATGGACAAATATAGTATAATAAATACAAAATACAATTTTTATTTGTGTTTAATGTGTTTGGTGCTAATTATTATTGTATTTGCAGTATATGCACAGGTAGAAAATTACCAATTCTTTGCTTTTGATGAGAATGATGGCGTTACGAATAACGCTCATGTTGCAGGCGGCTTAACACGTGAAAATATTGTTTGGGCCTTTACTTCTGTAGAGGCATGTAACTGGCACCCGTTAACTTGGTTATCGCACATAACAATTGCCGAGTTATATGGAATGAGACCGGGTGCTCATCATATTGCAAACGTCGTTATTCACACTATTTCTTCAGTACTTCTTTTATTACTTCTTTTTAGATTAACCGGTAAACTTTGGCAAAGCTCATTTGTCGCTTATCTGTTCGCGCTTCATCCCTTGCATGTGGAATCGGTAGCTTGGGTGGCAGAACGAAAGGATGTCCTCAGCGCTTTTTTTGGGTTTTTGACGCTACTTTTTTATGCAGAGTATGTAGTAAAGCGAAAACCTAAGATGTACATCTCATCTCTATTTTTCTTCATACTGGGCCTAATGTCCAAGCCTATGCTGGTGACACTTCCCATCGTGATGTTATTTATTGATTTTTGGCCACTTAGCCGCTACTCATACGAGAAAAGCGATAATTTAATACGTTTCTTTTTAACTCGTTTGCAAAACTTCACCATAGAAAAAATCCCATTTATTGCCTTCTCGCTTCTATCAGTTTCAATGACAATATACGCTCAGAACAAGAGTGGGGCAATAAGCAGCTTAGAAAAAACACATTTTTGGCTCCGAACAGAAAACGCTCTTGTCTCATATGTAAAATATATCTGTAAAAGCTTCTGGCCTCATGATCTAGCCGTTTTATATCCAAGCCTTTTGTCTTTCCCAATTTGGCAGGTCATCGGTTCAATATTCGTCCTTCTCCTATTTTCAACGGCAAGCCTCTGGGCTGTGCGGCGATGCCCCTACATCGCTGTCGGATGGTTCTGGTTCCTAATTACCCTTGTTCCTGTTATCGGATTAATCAAAGTGGGAAGCCAGTCTATGGCGGACCGCTACACATACATTCCTTTGATAGGGCTTTTCATTATCGTAGCATGGGGTGTTTCCGATTTAACGGAGGGTTTGCGGCATAGGGTGAGTATTCTCGCCTTGCTCTCAGTTACGGTTATTTCAATATCAACTGTACTAACTTGGCAGCAATTAAGCTACTGGAGAAACAGTATTACTATCTTACGACATAGTCTTAAAGTAACTACTGGCAACTATATGCTTAACAATTTTCTAGGAGTTGAATATGCCAATATCGGGGCTTTAGATGCTGCAATTAAGAGATTCCAGGAAGCGCTTCGCATAAATTCCAATGACCCAACTGCTCACAACAACCTAGGACGCGCTCTTGCCAGTGAGGGAAATCTTGAAGCTGCAATCAATGAATACAAGACTGCTCTTAGTATTGATCCAAATTTGAATATTGCCCAAAAAAATATGGATGAAGCTCTCGCCGTTGAAAACAAGGTTAACAGACCTTTAATTAATTCACCCGTTATTGATTTTAAGAAAATATTGATTTCAAAATAAATATTATAGTGTTTTGTTTTTTCGAAAATGTTTGATAGCTTCAGATGCCTTCGATATTTAGTTTCAATAGTGCAAGTCACAATTGGAACACATTCCATCTAAGGAACACATTGAGCAGAGAGCAAAGCTTATTCTGAACACAATCCGTCATGCATTCAAAAGCAATGGCGGCATTGAGAATTTGACCTATGAAGAAAAACGCAGGCTCATGGAGAAGGCTTTTTCAGGTAAAGATGCAGAGGGCAAGAGATTAGGCATATATGTTCGCAAAGTTGAAAACTCGGACAGACCAATTGCATTCACCGTTAAAGGGATTCTAGGCGAAATTGAAGGGTCGTTGCCGTTAACAATGTTGGATTTGGAAGAAATCGTTGGGCAAGAAGATATAACTAATTTTGCTTTGTATTGCAGAGCACAAGCCCCTCACGGATGCCGCTCTCCTTTAGGCATTCCGCAACCGTGGGGGTTATGTTGATCAACTCCCGGCGGCTTCGCGTCTCGAACCACAACTCCTTGCGAAAACTCTTCATTGCCCCTCCCCCCGGTTTCAGGAATAGCGGTTGCGCTTCACCTTGTCGTACTGCAGCTCGCCGGCCATCAGCGGCTTCCTGGTCTCGGCCGGGTGGCCGATGCCTACGATGCACTCCACCGTCATGTGGTCCGGCAGGCCTAAAAGTCCCCGGAGATACTCCTCCGCGGACCTTTCTCCATCATGAGCCCGGTTGCGGATCTGGACCCAGCAGCTGCCAAGCCCCAGGGACAGGGCCGCCATCTGCACGATGATGGCGGCGATGGAGCAGTCTTCCACCCACACGTCCGACTTGGTGCTGTCTGCGCAGACCACGATGGCAAGCGGCGCGTTCTTCAGGAATCCCGAACCATGCGCCTTGGAGCGCGAAAGGCTTGACAACAGTTCCCGGTCATCGGCCACCACGAATTCCCATGGGTTGATGCCCCGGGAGGAGGGGGACCTGAGCAGGGCCTCCACCAAAAGGTCAACGGTCTCCGGTGCAACCGCTTCCGGGGTAAAGGCGCGGATGCTGCGGCGTTTCCTCAGCAGTTCGATCATGTCGCTCATTGAGTCTCCTTCTGCTTGTCGCTAGTGTCCCATCGTTTTCAGGTTATTATCCGGCTCGGCCATGAGCAGCCGGTTCTTGGGGGTGATGTCCACCGGGATCTGCTGGGTAACCACCCGGTACCCATGGGAGCGCAGCCGGGCGACCCGGGCCGCATCCATTGCCAGCGGGCCGTCCAGCCACCCCTCCAGGCCGCCCAGATCGCCTCCCTTGAGGTCGTGGCAGCAGGGGAGCACCGCAATCCTGGCCCCGGCCTCCATTGCCCGGTCCAGGATCAGGTCCGTCAGCCCGCCGCAGGCATGGGCCGAAACGACCAGATCACCGCGAAAAAGCTCCACCCCCGCAAGGTCGGCCTCCACGAACCGGATGCGCCCATCCAGGCGCGGCCAAGCCGCGTTCATGGCACAAGCCAGGGTTGCTGCGCTCTTGGGAAGTCGGCAGTCAACGGCCAGGGCCGTGGGAGAGGTGTCGTCCAGCAGCAGCAGGATCTGGGCGAGCAGCCCGTGACCGCAGGCGAGATCGACGATCCGCCCCCCCCTGAAACGGCGGCGCACCCGCCGGGCAACCTCCCAAGCCTCGTACAGCTCCTTGCGCGGCAGGCAGCCGGCGCCGCAGACCGCCCGCCCGATGGCGTCGAAAAGGGTTTCCCCGCCAAACTGGGGGAGGAGTTTATCCGTAAGCCGGTTACGCGAGAAACGGTCCATGAGGTCAAAGGTGTGTGGTGCAGGGTTGTTGGCGCTTACTTGATTGCGTGGCGCGCCTCTTCCAGTTTTTCGTTCAACCAGACCTTTATGAGCGACTGATACGGCACATCCTGCCTGTTGGCGGTGGTCTTGATGGAATCCAGCATCCAGAGCGGCAGCCGCAAGGATATGGATTGAGTCGTCGGTTTAAGATTCGGGAAGGTTACTCTTTTGGCTTTAGACCAGTCAACGTAATCAGTCGAGTCATGAGTCAGCCAGAACTCCCGTTCTTCGTTTTCGTTGGCAAATTTCGGAATATTTTTAAGCTTCTTGTTCATATATAGTTCGCTCCTTTCGGTGCATGTCACGAGCGGATATAATTCGAATTTTGCCGGTGCGGATGGTAAAGGTGATATGGAGCAACCGACCCTCGCTGTTTTGTCCCAAGGCATGAAAACGTTGCTCCGCTTCACTGTGTTTCAGGTCATCGAGAACGACCAGCGGCTCATTCAAAAACACCTGTTCTGCTTCAGCAGTTGAAACACCATGCATTGCATTTTTTTGATCGTTACCCTTATCCCATTCAAAACCGGTTATCGTTTCCAATGGCCCCATTACATTCCCCTGTATATGGCTAAGATATACATCAAAACGCAATCATTGGCAAGCGAACTTGCCGGACTGGTCAACAACCAGCAGGATCCTTCCGGCCACCCACGACCCGCAGCGTCGGCTGCTCACCCTTGCTCACGGGATCCCGGCCTGGAACGAGACAACCGTCCCCTCCTCAGCCTGATAGCTTATCTCGATGGGATTGCAGCAGACCTCGCAATCCTCGATGTAGCGCTGAAACCCGGCCGACAGGTCCAGCACCATGGAGATGCGTTCGCCGCAGTGGGGGCAGGCAAAGACCTGCTTGCGTGTCGCGAGCGGTTCTTCTCTCGGTGAGTGGTGTCTTGTCATATGGCTCTCGCTGTGGCTTCAACCTGCTGCATCCGACATCCTCCCCCGCTGGGTGAGGGAATGTTGGACCTGGGTTGAGGTTAATCACTGCATGCTGGAAGTCCACTGCCTTGTCAATACGGGCGCAATTGCGCGCCGCAGCCGATGTGCCAGTGGAGGTGCTTGGAGGACTGGTATTCCCCCAGGTTGGTGTACACCCGGCAGGCCCCGAAGCGGTCCATGAAGTCGCGGGCGATCATTTTGGCCGTGCGCATCAGTTCCAGGAGCAGGTCGTTATCGGCCTCTTCCAGGGTGATGAGGGATTCGACGTGGTGCCTGGGGAGCAGGACCACGTGGTTTTCCCAGAGAGGTCGGGTATGGTGAAAGGCAAAGACCCGTTCGTTCTCGAAGTACACCGGCACGTCGAGAAGGCCTTTCAGGATCTTGTCGCAATAGAAATCACAGGCGGGTGAGGTCATGTCGGCTCGATTCGCGGGTTAGTGATTGTGTAGATAAGATGGATTTCGGTTTTTCTGTGTTCTTTGGTCTGGCCATGGTGTTTTTTCGGGAATTCTGAATTTTTTTGGATTTTTTTTAAAAATGTGATAATTTTGAAATGCGACTAGTGCACTCGTTCCAAAGCGAGTCCCTCCCTTTTGGGGCTGGTCGTTCCGATTTCAAGGCCAGCGTTGAATGTAAACATTCCCGCTGGCCTTAATTTTTTGCCACGCCTCGTAAACCTGCTGTTCATGCCACCGTTCCGGCTCAGCCGGAGCATTCTCAAAGCGCCCCGCCATGTAGACCAATAAATCGGCAACCTGCAAAAAGCGGCTATGATGAGATTGCGTGAAGTAAACTGTATCCAGTAACCTCCCAAGAGGACGACCGAAATACATGGGCGTCTTACCGGCATTTTTGAATTCGGAAAAATCGACTACCGCACCAGTAACTTCGTCTGCTTCATAGTCACCAAACACCAAACCCAGATCATCTACCATATCCAAATACTCGCAGAAACGTTCCAGAATCAACATAAGTCCAAGTCGATATGGCGGCATTGGATAAGCGTATTTCTGTTTATGACGCTCAACATCGATGCAGATCATGCGAACCGGAATCTTGTTATTGGTAACAAATTTCGCAACATCTTGAAAAACCTGCACTCGTTCAGCCAGTTTACGTCCCTTTGCATTCCCTTTACCATGAAATAGTTCCTTGCCGTGGAGCTCACTTTGCACGTTCATGGTGCGGGTACCAAAAAAGTTAAATGCTATTTGGGAGAGCGTCCTTTCAAACTCTAGCGCCTTGTGGTCAGGGATCAGAAGGCCGCCAATAAAAAAGTATGGGTTATCTGCTGTGTGTTTATTTTCGTCGAAATAACAAAGGTGCATGATGTTATGCCTCACGTTCAAATTTCTGCGCCAGCAGACGCGAGGGAAGCCGCTTGATATCCTTCAAGTATGCTTCCACAGCGGATTTCATGGTCTTTGGTCATGCTGGGCTCGCCGTATGGTTCTAAAATTCCTTCTCCCAGCGGGGGAGGGCTATGGAGGGGTGGTATTGCCGGGTTGGTGCTATGGAGCATGGGAAAATATTCCCTTTATCCCTTCTCAACTACCAACACTTCCTCTCCAAGCATGTCAATGATCTTCACCGCAACGGTTGTTGTGTCTGCTGGCGCGGGCAATATGTACAAGCCCTCAATCAAGTCGTTCTTCTTCTCCGGCACATCGGAAAACGTCACATTGAACACCTTTTCATTGTAGGCGGTGTCGATCATTACGCAATCTACTTGGCTCCGCCAGTCGGTGATCTTGGCCTTAAAGAGCGGCATATCCATGTCGAGTCGTTTGAGAATTGTCGGGCTGATAAAGTCCTCAATCCGCACCTTGATCTGGTCGCCCTCTCGTGTAATAGACACCTTGGCCGTTGCCGGATCATGCTTGATGAAGTTGCCGTATTTGGCATCAGTGCGCAGTTCAATGACCTCGATCTTGTTGACAGTATGCTCACTTTTGCGTAAGCGATTCCAGTCTTCAATCCAGGTGCGAGCAGAAAGTTCGATACCCAGGCAGACGAAGACAATAGTGTTCTCCACATCGGGCCTGGCCTCAAGCTCACGTTTCAATTCTTCAAGGTCAAGCGGCGAAAGTGGGTGCTCAAAGGGTATGATCTTCGCCATTTTTTTGTCCAGCTTGCCGTCAAAGTAGCCTTCAGACGCGACTCGCTCCACACCGATATGTTCACAGGCCAGCTTGACGGCCTCATTGCGTTGGATTTTCAGGTCATAGTCATTGACGCGCCAGACATCAAAGGATAACTGTGCAGGTTCAGGCGAGAATTCTTTTGTAGTGAGAAGGGTTTTCTGCACCGTTTCCTTCACCTGTTCTTCAATAATCCCCTGCAATCGCTTTGCCGTGGTCTGGATTGCACCTTTATTGATATCGCAGCCGATCCAGCGACGCCCCAATTTTTGGGCTACGGAGGCGGTAGTGCCAGAACCGATGAAGCAGTCTAGGATTAGGTCATTTGGATTAGAAGAAGCATTTATAATTCTTCCTATTAATTCTTCGTTCTTTTCAGTTGGATAAGTAGCATAAGTCGGATCTTTCATTGTCCAAACATCTTGTACTCTATTATTGCCTTTTTCATCCGCGAAATTTATTAATCGCGGGTTGCCTGTGGAAGACCACTCAATTTTTCCTTCTGCGTCAAACCGGTCTAATTCAGCGGGGACGTATGCCCAATGGCGCCCCGGAGGAGGAAAAATGCCACGCCACGGCTTACCTGTTGGTCCATTTCTAGTCCCGGAGGCATGAAGCGCAACCGTAGTGAATCGCCTCCCATTTTCAGTAGTTTTTGCAAACAACCTTTCCATGTCCTCTGAATCAGCCTTTTCAACTTGTTCATTCCAAATATTGTCATCTGACTTACCATAGAACAGGACAGCATCGTGTATATTTCCATATGCTGGGCGCTCAAAGTTTTTTGGATTACACTTTATTCTGACGATTTCATTCTTAAAGTTGCTTTGACCAAACACTTCATCCATCAAACAACGAAGATGATGTTTTTTCTTTTGGTCACAATGCAGATAAATACTCCCATCCTCCGTCAACAACTCTTTCAACAACTGCAACCGTTCATACATGAATTGCAGATAGTTATCATTGGCCCATATGTCGGTATATTGAATCTGTTCACCAAGTGCATAGCTCTCGCCATCGATCTTGGCCGTCGCTGCTCCACCGCGCAGTTGTACCTTGCGTACATAATCCGCACCAGAATCAAAGGGAGGGTCGATGTAGATCAGCTTGACCTTGCCGCGAAACCCATTGGCCAACAGATGGGCCAGCACCTCTTTGTTTTCGCCATGAAAGAGCAGGCCACCTTTGGTATAGGCTGCTGGCCAGTCATTCCAGGATTCTGAGGTTTCGGAAGCTTTGCACTTTTCTACCGGGGCAAAAGTTTCTATATGCTGGGCCGGAAAAGCCGTGACGTGTCGCAAGGGACGCTTGCCAACCCAGGAAAGCATCGGCCGCCCCTTGGCGGCGCTGATCTTTATATCTTTTTTTTCACTCATTGATTCCCCTCGATAACAAATGCCTTGACTGCCGTAAGCTCGTTGGCCGGCAATCCGGTGTCGGCATAGATGATCTGATATTTTAAAGTGTCAGGATTGAGGTCTGTCCAACGGGTAAGGGCCATGGCCTTACGCGCTTCGTTGCTGACCGCCCTTCCGCTCTGCATTTCGCTTTTGATGGTCGTCTCCCACTGGGTGCTTTTGATCTCTACGATCAGACACTTGCCTGGCTTCTTCCCCTTGCCTTTCAGGCGGATGATAAAGTCAGGAAAGTAGTTTCGCCAGTGCCCCTTGTCGTCCCTGTATTCAACAAAAAAATCGGTCTTTGCGGAGTCAGTTATGCCGCCGGTGAAATATATGTCTTCCACCGCGTCGGGGTGCAGGTCGATGTGCGGCAGTAGGTGGTCAATGTAAAAACTCTTTTCCGCGTTGGAATCGAAATTGTATGGATCGTAATGATAGCCAAAAGGGCTGTCCTTAACCGGCGCATCCTTTAAATACGCCACCAGATTGTTTTGGTCCTTTTGGATGCGTATCTCGGCGGTATAGACCACGTCACCGTTTTCGTCCTCTTCGCGTGTAAAACCTTCCGGCTTCACCAGGGCCAATGCCTTATCCACCCTCGTTTCCTTGATTTTATACTTGCAGATTTGCTGCTCAATCTGACGGGACAGCTCGGCAAAATGAGCAAGCGGCACCTCGCCTGATTCATCATAGAGCCGTTTAAGTTCGGTGTATACCGCCCACAGGTCAAGCCTATACCATTCAGACAGCTTTACTGATGCGGAATAAATGTCTTCATTGTCCATCTCTGTCTTGATTACAAAGTCAGATCCAAGTTGCTGCAATATGCTGGCGGTGGCTTGCTGTTTGGTGATAGCAAAGCGTTGTAGGGTCATGGTATCGCCTACGGCACTAGGTTTGGTTAAGGCTAGTGACGGCGGTTTCTGCTCATCAATACGCGTGACGGTGCGAAGTATTTGCTGAATAATTAGCGGCGGCGGGTCTATCTTGCGCATCCTTAGCTTGATGGTAATGGTTTCTCCACCTGCATGGTTTAAATCCTCAAGGGTTTCACCGTAAGTCTCCCGAAGCTGTTTATCAAGGACATCCCGGTTATCCATGGATAAATAGATGCGAGCCTTAATGTTGTTGCCCATAACTTCGCGCAGACAGCGTGTTGCAGCCTGCAACACAAAATTATTAGAGTTCTTCAGCTTACGCGCCAAAGCACAGCCAAACAAGCTGGGGCAGTTCCATCCCTCGGTTCCCTTGTTGACTAATAAGATAATACGGTGCGGGCTGTGCGGGTCATTGAGACGGTTGAAGGCTTCGATTTCCTGCTTGCTTGATTCGGATGTATTTCTAAGGACCATAGCGGGGGAATGGCCCGCAAGCGTCAATGCCGACTCGATAGATGGGCGCAGCTCTTCCAGATCATCGGTCTGAGGAAAGTAAATCGCCAGTTTTGCTGGTGCACCATTGGGAAGAGTGACATTCGCATACTCCGCGAAGAAGTCCTTTACAACCTCGGCAACGAACTTGTCGGCGTTGCCTGAATCAAAGCTGTAGGCGTTGATATTGCCTGATACATCCTTGAGTATGCGGTCCTTGATCCCCTCGGAAAGGCCGTACCAGGTAACAACGTCCTTGAGCGGCTGCTTCTCGTAATACGGCGTGCCGGTGGTGTTGATGACACAGATCAGGTTTGGGCTATTGTGATGCAAGTAGTCCACGGTCTGGCGAACCTTCTTCAACTCCTTGCCCATAGCTTGGCCATAAGTATGATGGGCTTCATCCGAGAACACTGCCAAATGAGGAAGGCTGGCAATCGTCTGTAAGCGCAGGTTTGCCTCTTCGTTCAGTTGTTTTTCTTTCTCTTCAAGCTGTAACTGATTCCAACCCGCGTTGGCGCGGACAACTGGTCTTTGAATCCTGATCTTCTCCGTATTGGTTACTATGACGTTGAAGGAAGAATTTCGAATTACCGGAATATCCTTGGCTCCGTCCGGGGTAAAAGTAAGCTTTACCGTGGCAGCAAACGCCTTGTAAAAACGGGCTGGTAGGATTTTGTCAAACGGCACCTCGGCCAGTTCGCGCAGAGATTCGATAATGGTCTTGCCTGGAGCAAAAACTAAGGCGTTTTCAACAAACACGTCTTTTAAATCGCCATTGGATGCCGGATATTCAAGAGCCATGGCAAATTCAGTGGCTATGATGGCCCCGATAAGGATGGTCTTACCGGCCCCCATGGCAAGGGCAAGGATATAGCTTGAATAATCAAGGGTCAAGGTTTCACGAAGAGATTCTAGCTTGAAATCTTTGACAAACTGGTCTTCGGTAGAAATTCGCATAAGGAGCGCTTCAAGATCATAATCAGCCTCTTCAAAGGCCTTTTGCGGCATTCCCAACGCCTTGATAAGGTCTGCTTTCTTGGAGTAACACGACTTGTAGAGATTAAGAATATGTGATGTCTTTTCAACGAGACGAAGATACCAGTAGACCTCAAGCGCCCGGAGCTGCGGCGGCCGGAGAAAGCGCAGATTCTGCCCTACGTCATCAAATCGCTGAAATTGGAGAATTTCGCTGATCGCCGGAAATTGCTCGCATAGATATTCATTTTCCCGCCATTGCAGTGTGCGTTCAGCGAGAATTTGGTAGAGATGATTCACAATGTCATCCTTTATTAGTCCATCAAATTACCGCAACAAAGACACTCTTTCAAACAATCACCTATTAACATAAAAAAACCGCCCAACCGGCATCTCCCCGGTTCAGCGGCCTCTATAATTAATCCAATCTTCCATCCAAAAATCCCCACTCCATAGCATAAAAACAATCCACATTAGCCCGCCACCCCCAGCATGTCAACTCTACAGGCTAAGCAAGCAAAACGTGTGAGATAGCAGTTATCGAGCTGTACCGCAACCAATGCCTGCTGAGATCGGTTTCGGTGCCGGCAAAGAGATAACAAGGAAATCCCGTCAGTCACATCCTTGCCCGTAACTCCAGCACATCAAAAACAGCACATCAAAAACCTCGACCTCCAAATGTTGGTTATGCTTTAGGCGGGAACCCTTGACCCCGTTCATAGAATATCTTACCCACCCGCTCTATATGTTCCCTAAGATTAACGTGATCAAGGGTATCAAATATCAGCAGATCAAAGGTATAGGGAAGCAGCAGGTCATCCAATTCGGAGTCGATGTCACCCATCTCGCTCAAAGTGATCGTCGCGCCGTGGAGACTCAAATCAATATCCGACCCTGGCTTGAAAGTCCCTTTTGCTCGCGAACCGTACAACGCCGCTTTTTCCACCGACGGATGCCGTGCAAGAACGCTACATATCCGTTCGATGGTTTCCTCGTTTAGTCCATATTGCATGAGGCATCTCGCGTCTGTTCTACCAGGGCGGAAAAAGTGGCGGTCAATTGTTCGAAAGCAGGATAAAAACGCACCAGGATATTTGTCACTACTTCCTCTGCAACATCCTGATTATAGGTATGTGAACTAAGATTGCGTGACTTGATCATTTCCATCCATGACTCTCCATCAAGAATCAATCCGTTTTTGAACGCCTCCCGAGTCGCCCCTTTTGAACCGATAATCTCGGATATGCCGGCTTCTTCAAGATAGTCCTTCAACACATTCCAAGCCAGTTCATGCGTGAATTCAAATCCTTGAATCAAACCTTGCTGCTCCAACTCGGATAAGCTTCGTTGCCGGGCCAAGTCCACCGCCCGGCACAATGTTTCAAATGCCCGAAGATAATTTTCGAAGCGCTGTTTCCAGCGGACGTCTTCAGCCATATTAGACTCCTGTTTTGGCTTTAACTTCAATGATCTTACCTTACCCCGCCTGTAAGTACCTGTCAACGCCGCAAAACGCTAGCCGCTGTCGGCAGAAGGTGCTCTTGCCGCTCGCCGGTATACCGATGGGGATGATCGCGTTCATGGTATTTTCTTCCTACCCGGATAAAAGAAAAGCCCACCGCATAATAGGTGGGCTTTTGGGAATTTTTTCTTTCTTTGTTCCTCTTGCGAGGATATGTCCGATCCGAAATGCATCGGATTATGGTTACTGCTATACTACCTTAAAAAGCCAGGCGGAGTGTCTTCCATAGAAAGTAAAACCTCCTTTGTATGGTTTTATGTATCTTTCCAGCTGATTGTATTTTACCACCGAAAGAAGAAAAAAACAGTCTGTTAAAAAAAAATTATTGTGAGTATACTTAGGAAATTCACTAGAGCGTCATCCCCCAAGACCCAGCCCGGCAGGCTTTCCGGTTGTCCTCCTTCACCATCACATCCTGCGGCAACCGCCGTAAAAAATGACCTTGATCCTGTCAAGCCGACGGAGGCTGTCAATAGTTCGCTGCTTGTCATGCGGCGATGGTTGTTACTGCCAAAGCTCCCGCAGCAGCGCCTCCTCCATGCCCCGGTAGCGTGGTGAAAAGTGAAAAGGGATCACCCTGGCGACACCCGCCTGCCTGGCGAGCAGCCCTGCCTCGCGGGCGGTCAAGTGATACCGCTCCCCGGCCTGGGCCTGCTCCGCATCGAGAAAAACCGCCTCGATGAAGAGAAAATCGGCCTTGCGGGCGATCTCTACGATCTTTGCCGCGTTAGCCTTGGTGTGGGCGGCGTCGGTGACATAGGCGATCCTCTGGCCGGGCACGATGTTGAGAATCTTTGCCTTCAACTCCCCCAGATTGAACCGGCGTTCTTCCATCCCCGCCTCTACGTCGCACCTGACCCGGAAAAGCTTGTCGTCGTCCTCCCCCCGCATAATCGCGCGCTTCAGGTCCGCAAGCCATGGGCCCGTGGGCAAACCCAGCTCCATCAGCCTGTTTTTCATGATATTCACGTGGTCTTTCTCCTCCAGGGCAAATGCCAGGGAGACGGTCTTGTGGTCCAGAAAGGCGGTGCGGATGCGGAAGGCATCCTCCTCCAGTATGATGCCGTCGGCAAAACGCTCTGTCCGTTCCTGTTCCCGCTTGAATCCGCTGCGGCAGTGAAATTCGACGGTGCCGCACGTGCCGTCCGGATGGAGTTCCGAGGCTATTACCGTGAAATCGGTGGGATAGTTTCCCACCAGGTTCCAGGTAAAGGAGGCAAGACTGTGCTCCACTCGGGCAATGAAATCCGGCGGCCCGAAGAGGTGAAGTGTTTTTTCGCGCCCCAGACATAGGCGTAGCACCTGGGTGAAACCGATGAAGTGATCGATGTGGGTATGGGAGATGAAGATGTGGGTGATCCTGAGGATCTTTCGGGGAGAGAGAGCCCTGATGTCTCCCAGGTCAAACAGGAGCGCCCTGCGTTCATGGAGAAAATCCACGTAGACCGCCGGATCGTCAAAGGGACCGTTAACCAGGCAGGGATGGAACTGGGGGGTCATGGGTCGCAATCCTTACTTTTTTCAAAAAGCATGGTCAAGGCCGGATCAGAACTAACTGCGCGGTTTCATGAAATAGATCGCCAGGAGCAATGGCGGGAAAAAGGCGCACAGCAGGCACCAAGCCGCAACGCTCCGACCGCGGTTGGCAGCCATGAACCCGCCAACGGCGCCCGCCACGATCACAACCAGAAGCCAAAGGAATACGGGTTTTATGTAATCAAGCATGTGGCCCCCTTCCTGTGCTCTCTCTTCCTGTAGCAATATTACTGCGGGAACAAGGCCATTTCAACCCGGATTTCCTTTAGCGGCTTCCGACTTCGCGCCGTGCGTACCCATTGAAACAGAAACCGAGATCCGGCTGTCCCGCATCGGCACAGGGATCGGTCCGAACGCCCTCCGCCAGGAATCCAGCCCTTGCCTGCATACGGTGCGGTTGCATGTCGGGATACATACAGTATAGTTGTCTCATGCCGGAACGAAAGCCATCGGTCTGCCTGATTGCCAATGACGGAAAAACCCTGGGAGAGGAGGAAAACATATGCCGACTTACGATTATCGTTGCGAAAATTGCGCCAAGACTTTCTCTGTCACGCTGAGCATGTCGGAACGCGACAAGGTGAACATCGCCTGCCCGGGTTGCAATAAAGACAAGGTGGTGCCGATCTATTCGACCTTCTATGCGAAAACAAGCAAGAAAAGCTGACTCGCACCAACGGCAGCAAGGTGAGATGGCTCACCTGTTCATAGGGTGCAGCGGATTCTCATATCCCCACTGGCGCGGGCGCTTTTATCCGGAAAAGCTGCCGGAAAAGAGCTGGTTCGAATACTATTGCTCGACCTTCGCCAGCATTGAGCTGAACGTCACCTTCTATCGCCTGCTGAAGCCGGCGACTTTCGTCCGCTGGCAGACGGAAGCGCCAGCCGCCTTTGTCTTCAGTGTCAAGGGGAGCCGGTTCATTACCCATGTCAAGAGACTTGCCGATCCGGAGGAGCCGCTTGCGCGTTTTTTTGAAGGGGTTTTGCTGCTCGGTCGGAAACTAGGGGTGGTTCTCTGGCAGTTTCCCCCTGGTTTTGCCTATGATGGGAACCGTCTGGAACGGTTCCTTGAGCTTCTGTCCCGATATCCTGTCCGCAGTGCCCTGGAATTCAGACATGAAAGTTGGTGTTGCCAGGAGGTTGTCTCCCTTTGCCAGGGCGCGCACGTTGCCCTGTGCATGGCTGACTGGCCCGGATTTATCGCTGAACTCCCGCTTACGGCCGATTTCGTCTACATCAGGCGGCACGGCCATGGCGGGAATTACTCCAGTCGCTACTCCACTGATCAATTGCAGGCCGATGCAGCGAGAATCAGGCAGTACCGGAATGGGAGAAGGGACGTATACATCTATTTCAACAACGACACCGAGGCCTTTGCCACGGCTAACGCCCAGGAACTCACAGGCATGTTAGACACTGCCTTGCCGTAGCTTGTAGTACCGTACCGGTTGTCTTTTTTTATACGATGGATTATGCAGGCTTTGATGGCGACGGGCATCGGATACTCTACATGCTTCAAGGGTCGGGTGTGTCTATCCTTCCCACCAGACGGGTGAAAAGATCCGGGATGCCGGTTTCGAAAAAAAGCCTTCTGCCGCTTTCCGGGTGGGTGAACGAGATCGAGCAAGCATGGAGAGCAAGGGTTGGGTAGCCGTCGTTTCTGCCGTATTTCCTGTCGCCAGCCACAGGGTGCCCCTGCTCCGACAGGTGCACCCTTATCTGGTGCTTGCGGCCGGTCAGCAGGCGGATCTCCAGCAGGCTTAGTCCCTTGGCTTCCTTTATTACCGTATACTCGGTTAAGGACAGCTTTCCCAGCACAGGGTCTTGAGTGGAATAGACCGTCAAGGCGCTATTCTCGGCCAGGTAGCTTTCGATCGTCCCGCACTTGGGGTCAAGAATGCCGTGGACGACTGTCAGGTAGCGCTTGTCTGTCTCGTGCCAATGTTCCTGCAGAAAGATCTTGGCTGTCTCGTTCTTGGCAAAAACCAGGACGCCGGAGGTATCCCGGTCCAGGCGGTGGACGATGTAGATGCGGTTCCGGGAGCGGGGATCGCCCTTGCGAACGTATTCGTTGAGAATGGTGTGGGCCGTCCGCGACTTGTCCCGTTCCGTTCCGATGGTCAGAAGACCGCTCGGTTTCTCCACCACAATGATTGCGCGGTCCTCGTGCAGGACCGTGAGTCCTTTGGGCTGATATTTGGCTGAGGGTTGTCTGATGGTAGTCATGGCTTTAAAAAACGTTGGGTTCCTTGCTGCGAAGCAATGGGGACATTTTACAGCGAACCTGATATCACAAGTCTTAGGTGCAATCGTGTACAAAAAGAAAGAGCGGCATCGCTGCCGCTCTTTGAAGGAATTATCCGGAACAAACTACCTGCGAACTGCCTTGCCTGCTACCTGCACGCGGATCATGGCGCGTTCCAGGGCTGCCTCGTAGACTTTGAACTGCTTGTCTTCCGTGGTGAGATGCTTGAGCTTGTCCTCGGCCCGGCCCTGGGCGGCCTTGGCCCGCTCCAAGTCGATCTCTTCGGCGGCTTCGGCGGTCTCCACCAGGACGATGATCTTGTCGTCCCTGATCTCGAAATAGCCCCAGTTGAGAGCCATATGCTCGACCTTGCCTTCATATTTATAGGCAAGTTCCCCGATCTTGAGGGAGGTCAAAAACGGTGCGTGGCCCGGCAGGACGCCGAATTCGCCCAGCTTGCCGGTGGCGGTGACCTCTTCGACTTCCATGTCAACCACCTTCTTGTAAGGGGTGACGATCTCCAGCTTCATCTTTTCAGCCATATTTCAGTCCTTGAAAGGGGTGTCCCCGTAAGGTTAATTTATACTGCAGCCAGCTTGGCGGCCTTTTCAAGGGCCTCTTCAATCGAACCTACCATGTAGAAGGCCTGCTCGGGGAGGGCGTCGTGCTTGCCGGCCACGATCTCCTGGAATCCCTTGATGGTGTCCTTCAGTTCGACGTATTTGCCGGGGGAGCCGGTGAAGGCCTCGGCAACGTGGAACGGCTGGGACAGGAAGCGCTGGATCTTGCGGGCGCGGGCAACGACCAGTTTGTCCTCTTCGGAGAGCTCGTCCATACCGAGAATGGCGATGATATCCTGGAGGTCCTTGTACTTCTGAAGCACGTACTGAACGGAACGGGCAACGCCGTAGTGTTCTTCCCCGATGACCTGGGGATCGAGGATGCGCGAGGTTGAGTCCAGCGGGTCAACGGCCGGGTAGATACCCAGCTCGGCGATCTGGCGCGACAAAACCGTGGTGGCGTCCAAGTGGGCGAAGGCGGTGGCCGGGGCCGGGTCGGTCAAGTCGTCGGCCGGGACATAGATGGCCTGGACCGAGGTGATGGAACCCTTCTTGGTGGAGGTAATGCGCTCCTGCAATTCACCCATCTCGGTGGCCAGGGTAGGCTGGTAACCGACGGCCGAGGGGATACGGCCCAGAAGGGCGGAAACCTCGGAGCCGGCCTGGGTGAAACGGAAGATGTTGTCGATAAACAGAAGAACGTCCTGGCCTTCTTCGTCGCGGAAGTACTCGGCTACGGAGAGGGCGGTCAGGGCAACGCGGGCGCGGGCGCCTGGAGGCTCGTTCATCTGGCCGTACACGAGGGCAGCCTTGTCGAGAACGCCGGATTCCTTCATCTCCATCCAGAGGTCGTTCCCTTCGCGGGTACGCTCGCCGACCCCGGCAAAAACGGAGAAACCACCATGCTGTTTGGCGATGTTGTTGATCAGCTCCATGATCAGAACGGTCTTGCCTACGCCGGCGCCGCCGAACAGGCCGATCTTGCCGCCGCGGGCATAGGGGGCCAGAAGGTCAACTACCTTGATGCCGGTGGTGAAGGCCTCGACCTTGGTGGACTGGTTCTCGAAGGAGGGGGCTTCGCGGTGGATGGCGTATTCTTTTTCGTTGCCGATGGGGCCCATCTCGTCAACCGGCTCGCCGATGACGTTCATGATGCGGCCCAGGGTCTTATGGCCGACAGGGGCGCAGATCTGCTTGCCGGTGTCGATGACCGCCTGGCCGCGCTTGAGACCGTCTGTGGAGTCCATGGCGATGGTGCGGACCGAATTCTCGCCCAGGTGCTGGGCAACCTCGAGAACGAGGTTGTTCTCGCGGTCATCGATGGCCGGATTGGTCACCCTCAGGGCATGGTAGATCTCCGGCAGTTTGCCGGGCTCAAACTCGACGTCGATAACAGCGCCGATGACCTGCGAAATTTTACCGATGTTCTGACTCATGGAACTCCGTCCTCCTGTGGCCGTCAGGCCTTATATAGTGATTCGGTTCTCTTGTTATCCCTTGATCGATTCGGCGCCGGAGATGATTTCCATCAGCTCTGTGGTGATGGCGGCCTGGCGGGCTCGGTTGTACTGCAGGGTCAGCTTGCCGATCATCTCGTTGGCGTTTTTGGACGCGCTATCCATGGCGGTCATGCGGGCGCCGTGCTCGGCAGCCACCGATTCCAGCATGGCCTTGAAGATCTGCACCTCGATGTTCTTGGGCAGGATCTCGGCCAGGAGTTCGCCGACCGACGGTTCGTAGATGTACTCCACCGGGGTCTCGTCGGCCAGGGTCTTCTCCTCCGGTTCCACCGGCAGAAGCTGCTGGAACGTGATGTCCTGGGACATTACCGTGCGGAAGGCGTTGAAGAGCAGGATGACCTGATCGTACTCCTCGGTCAGGTAGCCATCGATCACCTCACTAGCCAGCATGGCCGCTGTCTGGTAATTCGGCTTGGCAAGCACATTGGGAAAATTCTTGGCAACGTCGTGACGATTCTTGAGCGCTTCATATCCCTTGCGCCCGACCGTCATCAGCGAAATCTGCTCGAACTCGCCCTTCTTTTCCTTGATGTAGCGCTCGGCCGCCTTGCACAGGTTGCCGTTGAAGCCGCCGCACAGGCCGCGGTCGGAGGTGATCACCACCAGGAGAAGCTTCTTGGACTCGCGCTTCACCAGGAGCGGATGAAGATCGCCTTCCACGCTGCCTGCCAGGGATTGCAGCACCTCGGCCAGCTTGCCGGCATAGGGGCGCGCCGCAACGACGCTCTCCTGGGCGCGGCGCAGCTTTGCGGCCGAGACCATCTTCATGGCCTTGGTGATCTGGCGGGTATTCTTTACGGACACGATCCGTTTTTTAATGCTTTTAAGGCTTGCCATATCTCAAACCGTCCTTGTTTACGCGGTGAATTCCTTCTTTAACTGCTCCAGCGCGGCAATGATCCTGGTCTTCAGATCATCGTCAATGGCTTTCTTTTCACGCAGCTCGACCAGCAGCTCGGCCTGGCGGTTGTCGAAAAAGGCGTACAGTTCCGGCTCGTAGCGCTTGAGGGCCGCCACCGGGTAGTCGTCCAGGAAGCCGTTGTTGGCGGCGAAGATGATCAGAACCTGTTTTTCGTTGGGGATCGGACGGTACTGGGGCTGCTTCAGGATCTCCACCAGGCGCTCGCCGCGGGCCAACTGCATCTGGGTAGCCTTGTCCAGATCGGAACCGAACTGGGCAAAGGCGGCCATCTCACGATACTGGGCCAGGTTGAGGCGCAGCGTGCCGGCGACCTGTTTCATGGACTTTGTCTGGGCGGAACCGCCGACGCGGGAGACCGAGAGGCCAACGTTGATGGCCGGACGGACGCCGGAGAAGAACAGGTCGGATTCCAGATAGATCTGGCCGTCCGTGATGGAGATGACGTTGGTCGGGATGTAGGCCGACACGTCGCCGGCCTGGGTCTCGATGATCGGCAGAGCGGTCAGTGAACCGGCGCCGCACTCGTCGGACAGTTTGCAGGCGCGTTCCAGCAGGCGGCTGTGGAGATAGAAGACGTCGCCCGGATAGGCTTCGCGTCCCGGCGGGCGGCGGAGCAGCAGGGAGAGCTGGCGATAGGCAACGGCCTGTTTGGAAAGGTCGTCGTAGATGATCAGGGCGTGTTTCTTGTTGTCGCGGAAGTACTCGCCCATGGTGACGCCGGTGTAGGGGGCGATGAACTGGAGCGGGGCCGATTCGGAGGCGGTGGCGGCAACAACGATGGTGTAATCCATGGCGCCGTGCTCGCTCAGCTTGGAAACGACCTGGGCGACCGTGGAACGTTTCTGGCCGATGGCGACATAGATGCAGACAACGTCGCCCCCCTTCTGGTTGATGATCGTGTCGATGGCCACGGCGGTCTTGCCGGTCTGGCGGTCGCCGATGATCAGCTCGCGCTGGCCGCGCCCGATTGGGACCATGGAGTCGATCGCCTTAAGGCCGGTGGCCATCGGCTGGTGTACCGACTTGCGGCTGACGATGCCGGGAGCCTTGATCTCCACCTTGCTGAAGGTGCTTGTGTTGATGGGGCCTTTGCCGTCGATGGGCTGACCGATGGCGTTGACAACACGGCCGACCAGGGCGTCGCCTACCGGTACCTCGGTAATGCGGCCGGTACGCTTGACGGTGTCCCCTTCCTTGATCTCGGCGAATTCACCGAGAATGGCGGCACCGACGTTGTCCTCCTCCAGGTTGAGGACCATGCCGGACACGCCGCCGGGAAACTCCAGCAGCTCACCGGCCATGGCGCCGGCCAGGCCGTGGATGCGGGCAATACCGTCACCGATGGAGATGATCGTGCCGGTTTCCGACACCTCTACCTCCTTGCCATACTCCTTGATCTGTTTCCTGATGATCTCGCTGATCTCTTCGGCTCTGATTTCCATGGAAGCATTTACCCCTTCTGTAATATATCTTGAATCCGTTTAAGCTGAGTTTTTATGCTGCTGTCAAAGACGGTATCGCCGATCTGGGTTACAACTCCACCCAAAAGGGCAGGATCGACCGTCACCTGCGGTACGACCTTCTTGCCGGTCTTCTTTTCCAGGGCGCACTGGATGGCAGCCACCTGGGCGTCATCCAGCGGGAAGGCGGTACTGATGAAGGGACGTATGACGCCGGACTGTTCGTCGGCCAGCTTTTCGTACGTCTGAACGATCTGGTCGAGAAAGGCCACGCGGTTTTTGTCCACCAGAAGGAGCAGAAAGTTGCCCACCAACTCGGAGCAACCGGCCTTTGCCACCAGCTCCTTCATGATCCCCTTTTTCTGCTCGGCGGTGAAGGCCGGGTTGCCGAATGCGGCCCGCAGCTCGCCATTGCCGGAGAAGAGGCGGTCCACCGCAGTCAGTTCTTCGCTGAAGCGGTCGATCAGCCCTGCCTCCGAGCCAAGCTGCACGAGGGCCTTGGCATATCGTCTCGCAATCGTATTGTTGATCACTGGATCTGTACCACCTTGTCAAGATATTCACCGACAAATCGGTCGTGGTCGGCCTTCTGGATGGCGCCGCCCAACTTGCCGGCAGCGATCTCCACCGCCAGGCGGGCAGCCTCTGCACGCAGCTCGGCGCGGGCCTTAATTGTTTCCTGCTCGGCGGACCGGCTGGCCTGGAGCGCGATCTTCTCAGCAGCCTTGACAGCCTCTGCGATGATACGCTCCTTTTCCTGTTCCCCCTCGCGGATGATGGCGGCGTGAAGTTCGTCGATCTCCCTGGATGCCTGGTCGAGCTTCGTGCTGTACTCGGCCAGCTTGGCCTCGGCAGCGGCCCTGCCCTGCTCGGCGTCCTTGAGACTTCTCTCGATCTGGGCCTGGCGCTCGGCCAGCGTTCCCTTCACATTGGCCTTTTTCAGCGCCCACACGAGGATTGCGACCAGAACGGCGAAGTCGAACACGCGCCAGCCAAAATCCTTCATCTGGGCTGCGGCGTGATCGGCATGGTGCGCTCCCTCGCCCCCCTCTTCGGCGAAACCGGCAGAGGCGGCAAGAACGATGACGGCGATATAGGCCAGGGAGAAGGCGATTTTCTTTGTACGATCGGATACCATCAACATGTTACAGGCTCCTCCCCAGGATTTTCTCACAGATGTCTCCGGACAGGGCCTCGGCCTGCTGCTTCAGCAGCACGCGGGCGTCGGCGGCCTCCTTGGCCACCTTGTCGCGGATGGCTTCCAGGGATCCTGCAGCCTCCTTGCGGGCCTTTTCCAAGAGCGCCGTTTCTTCGGCCTGGGCCTGCTTGAGGGCCTCGGAACGACGGCCGGCGGCCTCGGTCTTTGCCTCATGGAGGCGGGCTTCGTACCGGGCCATCTTCTCCTGAACCTCCAAGTCAACTTGAGCTGCCTTTCCACGGGCAGAGTCGATCACCTGGTGGCGATCGGCCAGGACCTTGCGGATCGGCTTATAGAGAAAGATGTTGAGGACGAGGACGAGGATCCCGAAGTTGATTGCCTGGACAACGAATGCCAAATTTAATTCAATCACGACCTACCCCTTGCAGGCATGCATTTAATAAAATAAGCGCGTATACTGTAAAACAGATCGGGTGTTGGTAACACATAGTTTTACGGAATGTCAAGTTAATTGAATAAAAATGCGCGATTTCTCGGCGGGCAACGACGGTGGGCACATGCCAAGAGGGATTAATCAAAGGTTATTCGCAGTTTTTCCCTACAGATCGAACAAGTCGATGATGCGGGTCAATTCATCGGGATCGCTGAAGTGGATCTCCAGCCTGCCCCCCTTCAAACCGACCTTGCGGATGGCGACGCGCGCCTGGAACCGCTTCTGCAACTGTTCTTCCAGCGCCCCCATGAGCAGGTCGGGCTGCTGAGGGCGTTTGTGCGACACGGGATGGGGATTCATCTTCAGCCGGCGCACCAGGTTTTCGGCCTCCCGGACGCTCATCTGACGCTGCACGATCTCGTGGCGGGCCGTCAAGATCGATTCATGGCTTTCCAGCGCCAGAAGGGCTCGGGCATGGCCCATGCTCATGCGCTCTTCCACGATATCCTGTTGCACCTCAACGGGCAGCCTGAGAAGGCGAAGCGAATTGGTTACGCTGGTTCGGTTCTTGCCGACCCGCTTGGCCACGTCCTCATGGGAGATACCGAAATGCTCAACCAGCGAACGATAGGCTTGGGCTTCCTCGATGGCGTTCAGATCCTGGCGCTGGATGTTCTCTATCAGGGCCAGCTCCAGTACCCCATCCTCGCTGGCCTCTCGGATGACCACCGGCACTTCCCTGATGCCGGCCTTCTGGGCGGCGCGCCAGCGGCGCTCGCCGGCAATGATCTCGTAGAAATCGTCCCTTTGGGACACCACCAGTGGCTGAATGATGCCTTTTTCACGGATGGAGGCCGCCAACTCGTCCAGTTTGTCCGCTGCAAAGTACTTGCGCGGCTGGTTACGGTTGGGGCGGATTTTTTCGATCGGGCAGACGAAGTAATCCGAGTGCCCCCCGGTCGCCTCCCTTACCTGCAGCAGCGCCGCCATTCCTCTGCCGAGGCCGCCTTTCTTAACCATTTGCCGTCTCCCTCTGGATTAGTTCACGGGCCAGTTGCAGATAACCGGCGGCGCCGCGTGATGATATGTCGTAATGAATGACAGGCTTGCCGTGGCTTGGGGCCTCTGCCAGACGCACGTTGCGCGGAATGACCGTATCGAAGACCTTATCGGGGAAATGGGTCCTGATCTCCGTGACCACCTCTTTGCCGAGGTTGCCGCGCGAATCGAACATGGTCAGCAGTATACCCTCAACCTTCAGCAACGGGTTGAGCCCCCTCTGGATCAGGCTGATGGTGCGCAGGATCTGGGAAAGCCCTTCCATGGCGTAAAATTCGCATTGAAGCGGAATAAGCACGGAGTCGGCCGCGGTCATGGCATTGATGGTCAACAGGCTGAGAGACGGAGGGCAATCGATGATAATATAACGATATTGTTCCACCAGGGAGGCCAGGGCAAATTTCAGTTTCAATTCCCTGCCGATCTCGGAGGCCAACTCCAGTTCCGCCCCGGCAAGCTCGGAATTTGCCGGTATGACATGCAAAAAGGGCTGTCCGACGTCCATGACAAGGCTCCGCATATCGGCCTCGTTGACAAGAGCGTCGTAGATGGTCTGCTTCAGCTGTGATTTGTCGATCCCCATGCCGCTGGTTGCATTGCCCTGCGGGTCGATATCAATCAGCAGCGTCGGCTTCTCGGCCGCAGCCAGCGAAGCGGCGAGATTGACGGCAGTGGTGGTCTTGCCGACCCCACCCTTCTGATTGGCGATGCAGATTATTTTGGACATGACGGGATGGGCCTTGTCGGAAACGGGTTGCGATTATTTTACCGGGACGAGGTGCGCCGAAGTGCGCAAAATTACCATAAAGTTCCCCCGGTGCAAAGCATATTTCGCATGCAGGCCTCAAACGCAGGGTCCACGGGGGCCTTGAGACTGATCTCAGCCCCTTTTTCGTTTCTGAAGGATAGGTGGGCGCAATGCAGCATCATGCGCACAGCCTCCGCGCCGCCATAGGTGGCGTCGCCGATGATCGGCAGCCCAGAAGTCTCCAGGTGGACGCGGATCTGGTGGGTTCGCCCGGTCAGCGGGCGCGCCTCGACCAGGGAACATCCGTCTGCGGTTGCCAGCAGGCGAAACTCAGTCAAGGCCGTTCTGCCCCCTGCCATGATCCCGTAGCGCGATGTGCCCAACTTGCCGATGGCACCGTCCACCCGCCATGTTTCGTGCGCCGGTCGCCCGCTCACCAGAGCCAGGTAGCGCTTGTCCGCCAAGCCGTCGTGAAAGCGTGCCGAAAGCCAGGCAGCGGCCCGCTTGTGTTTCGGGAACACCATCACCCCGGAGGTACCCCGATCGAGGCGGTGGATCACCCGGGCCGGCTCGGTCAGCCCGTGGCGCCGGAAGTATTCCGAGACCCAGAACTCCAAGGTGCCCTTGAGCTGATAAGGGGTCCGCTGGGTATTCACCCCCGCAGGCTTGTTGACCGCTATCAGCTCGCCATCCTCGTACAGAAGCGCCTCCGGAGGCAGAACAAGCTCCCGGAACCGGCCCGGCTCCATGACGCCGACCTCCACCACGTCCCCCTCTTTGACGGTGCGCGACGCTACCCGCACCATGGCGCTGTTGACGCAGCATCCGCCACGGTCGATGATCCGCCGCGCCTCTGACTTGCTGAGCCCGTCGAACAGCGTCGACACGGCATCGTCCAGCCGCCGCCCCCCCTGATCTTCATCCACTATTTTCTTGCATATCATGACCTTGTTACTACCCCGATTCCAGGCTTCGATGCAATCAAAATTCCCTGTGGAAAAAGCGGCCCGACTCTGTTACCCTCAACCGCAATGAGTTTTGACCCGCTTCACGATATTTTGCTGCGGGGTCCGGTACCGCTTGCACACCTGGTGTTGCGGCATTTCGTCCGCTCCGGCGACAGCGCCGTTGACGCAACCTGCGGCAACGGCAACGACACCCTCCTTTTGGCGCGGTTGGTGGGCCCTGCCGGCAGGGTGTGGGCTTTCGACATCCAGCAGGAGGCCATGGAAAGCACAGCCCGAAAGCTTGCCGCAAACGGACTGTCGGAGAGGGTCTCGCTGGTCGCAAGGGGGCATGAAACCCTGGCCGGACAGGTTAACACGGCCGTGAGCGCCGTGGTCTTCAACCTAGGATATCTGCCTGGAGGCGACCGCGGCATCATCACCAGACCGGAGACTACTGGTGCTGCGCTGGAGCAGGCGCTGGGCCTTCTGTCGCCGGGTGGCATCGTGGCCCTGACCGTATATCCCGGCCACGATGGCGGGGATGCAGAGCGCCGCATGGCGGAGGGGTGGGCTGCGAAGCTCCATGCGCCAAAGTTTTATACCTGGCGCATGGGACAGATCAGCGTCACCACCGATGCGCCTTACCTTATCCTCGTGCAGAAGGGCACCTGACATGCTGCGCCTCCTGCTCCCCTTCATCATTGTTCTGCCGTCTCTTGTCTACAGCCTGATTGCCCTGATCTGCGCACGGCGATTCTTCTCGGCACCTAGGCCCGGCTCGCCGGCGGCCCCTTCTGTCACCATCCTTAAGCCGGTCAAGGGGATGGACGCAGGAAGTTACGAGAACTTCGCCTCCTTCTGCCGACAGGAATACGAAGGCCCGGTGCAACTGCTTTTTGCCGCGGCATCGGCCGATGATCCCGTTATTTCCGTCATTTACCGGCTCATGGAGGAATTTGGCGACAGCCGTGTCTCAGTGGTTATCAATCCTGCCATCCACGGACCGAACTACAAGGTTTCCAACCTGATCAACGCCTTTCCCCTGGCCCGGCACGACATCATCATCGTCTGCGACAGCGATATCCGCGTGCCTCCCGATTACCTGAAAAACGTGACCGCCCATTTCTGCGACCCCAAGGTGGGACTTGTCTCCTCGCTTTACCGCACCTCGGACGCTCCCACCATCGCCACGGCCATCGAGGCTACCGGCTTTACCGCGGAGATGATCCCCAATGTCCTGGTAGCGCTCCACCTGGAGGGACTATCCTTCGCCCTAGGCGCCTCCATGGCCGTACGCCGCGAAGCACTTTCTGCAATCGGCGGCTTTGAGGCCCTGGTCGATTACCTGGCCGACGATTACCAGTTGGGCAACAAGGTGCACCGCGCCGGCTGGCGCATCGCCCTGGACGGCACTTTCGTCGAAAGCATGCTCAGGGCGGAAGAGTTGCTGCCGGTACTCGCGCGCCAACTGCGGTGGGCCCGCACCATGCGGGTCAGCAGGCCTGGGGGCTATCTGGCCTCGGGCATTACGTTCCCTTTTCCCGCGATAATGCTGGCTGCTTCCGTCGCCCCGTCGCCGGCCCCGGCGCTGGGCGCAATCGCGCTGCTCTACAGCGTGCGCCTGGCCGTAGCCACCATCTTCAGCCGTTTTTTCGTCCGCGACCGCCTTCTCCCTGCCTGGCTCTGGCTGATCCCGTTGCGGGACATGCTGGCCTTCTTCACTTGGGCGCTCTCCTTCCTGGGTAACCGTGTCGAATGGCGCGGCAGCCGCTTCCGGCTCAGGCCGGGGGGCAAGATCGAAGAACTGGCCTGATATCGGATGAATGGAAGGCTTGACAAATCGTCTAACAGGCACTATAAATTGAATGATTATTCATTCAAACTAAAGGTTGGCTTTACTTTGTCCTGCAATGTTATAAACTTAAGTTTTAATCTGCTTGGGGGATGTGCGTGTTTACTCCGGTCCAGGCCATAGGGCGCTTAACAATCGAATACCTGCGGGAGTTGGGCAGGATGGGATGGTTCATCCTCTACTCCCTGTTCATGATCGCCCGCAGTCCCGGCAATCCCGTCTACATACTCAAACAGATGCGGTTCATCGGCACCAAGTCGCTGTTCGTCATCGTGCTGACAGCCGCGTTCACCGGCATGGTTCTGGGGTTGCAGGGATATTACACCCTCGCCAAATTCGGTTCCGAGGGGCTCTTGGGGACCGCCGTCGCCCTCTCCCTGATCCGTGAACTGGGGCCGGTGCTGTCGGCCCTGATGGTGACCGGCCGGGCCGGTAGCGCCATAACCGCCGAGATAGGCATCATGCGCATCACCGAGCAGATCGACGCCATGGAAACCATGGCGCTTGACCCATTCAAGTACCTGATCACCCCCAAATTTATCGCCGCCATGATCTCGCTGCCGCTGTTATGCGCCATCTTCGATGTCGTCGGCATCTACGGCGGCTGGCTGGTGGGGGTCAAGCTTTTGGGCGTCAACCCCGGCTCCTATTTCTACGAGATGGAAAAGTCGGTCGTGTGGCGCGATATCTACTCCGGGATGGTCAAATCATTCTCTTTCGGCATAATCATCGCCTGGATCGGCTGCTACAAAGGCTATTACAGCGGCCATGGAGCCGAGGGCGTGTCACGGGCCACGACCGAAGCGGTCGTTTTGACCTCCGTCATCATCCTGGTGTGGGACTATTTTCTGACCTCGATACTTTTATGATCAAACTTACCGACGTACATAAATCCTTTGGCGCCCAAAAGGTCCTGAACGGCCTCAACCTCGATATACCCGAGGGCAAGGTCACAGCCATCATAGGCCCCAGCGGCGAAGGGAAGAGCGTCCTGCTCAAGCACATCATAGGCCTCGTGCAACCGGATAGCGGCCTGATCGAAGTGGACGGGGAGTGCATACAGGGATTGCGGCGCTCGCAGTTGAACCGCATCCGGGAAAAGTTCGGCATGCTGTTCCAGAATGCGGCTCTCTTCGACTCCATGAGCGTGTTCGAGAATGTGGCCTTTCCGCTCCAGGAGAAGACAAAGCTGCCCAGGGACGAGATCCGCACTCGGGTGCTTTCGGCCCTGGAGGATGTGGGGCTCAAGAACGTGGAGAACAAGTTTCCGGACGAGCTCTCCGGCGGAATGAAGAAGCGGGTGGGGTTGGCGCGGGCTGTGGTGCTCAACCCCAAGATCATCCTCTTCGACGAACCGACCACCGGCCTCGACCCTGTCATTAAGCGGGCCATTCACCACCTGATCCGGGAAACCCATGTCAAGTTCGGCTTCACGGCGGTGGTCGTTTCCCATGAGATACCAGAGATCTTCGATATCGCCCAGAACGTGGCCATGCTCTATCAGGGAGAGATTCTCCAGCATGGGACGCCTGACGAGATTCAAGCTTCTACTCACCCGGTTATCAGACAATTTATCAGCGGTAGCCTGGACGGTCCTATTCAAGTGGGGTAAAATAATGAGGAAACAGGAACCATGAATATGGCAAAACTGGAAATGATGGTCGGCGCATTCATGATCATCGGCATACTCTGCCTGGGCTACATCTCCATAAAACTCGGCAAGATGGAGTTGGGCGGGGGGAATTACTACACGGTCTCGGCCAAATTCGATTCTGTGTCGGGACTGAAACCGGGTGCTCGTGTGGAGATAGCCGGGGTGGAGGTCGGCAAGGTCGACCGCATCGCGCTGGATTCCAAGGGGTGGGACCAGGCTTTGGCCTATCTCAAGATCAAGAGCGGCATCAAGATCGGCGATGACGTCATTGCTTCCGTGCGCACCAGCGGCATCATCGGCGACAAGTTCATCATGCTCAAACCGGGCGGTTCCGACCACTTTCTCAAGAATAACGACATGATCAGAGAAACCGAATCCGCCATCGACATTGAAGACCTGATCAGCAAATTTATCCACGGAAAGGTCTGAACCCGGGAGATACCTCATGAAAGCGTTATACCGACCCCAAATCAAGGCGCTATTTCTGTTGGCTCGTCTTCGGCTCCTCTACTTCCTGCCTGTACGCCCTCGTCGCCTATCGGTATTGCTCGCATCAATCCTGGCTGCCGTGACTTTCGTCCCTCTTGCCGACAGCCACGCCGCAGAGGATGCAGCACAAAACCGGCTGGTGCTGGGGGTGAACGACTGCATCCGCATCGCCCTCAAGTCGGCTCCGGAATTGGGCGAGGCCCAGGCCGACATTGAGCTGACCACCAGCAAGCTTGATGAGGCAAGGTCCAACCGTTACCCCCAGATTCAGGTCTTGAGCCTGTTCGGCCCTGCTCCCGATGCCAGCACCCGGGACATTACACCAGTCATCACTACCGACAGACAGACCAAGCTCAGCGAACTCACGTGGTTCACCAGTACCGACGCAACTCTGATCCAGCCGCTCTACACCTTCGGCAAGATATCCGAGAATATGAAGGCAGCCACCCACGGCATCGAGGTGGACCGTTCCCGCAAGGAACAGCGCGTCAATGAAATCGCCCTCCAGGTGCGGGAGTATTATTACGGCCTGATACTGGCCAGAGAGCTGAAAGAGGTGGTGCTTGAGGTCCAGGAAGACCTGGCTACGGCACGCAAAAAAGCACAAAAACTCCTGGACGAAGGTTCCGAATCTGTCGATCAGATCGACATCTACAAACTGGATGCCTTCTCCGGCGAGGTTGCCAAACTGCTGGAACAAGCCGAAACAGGCGAAAAGCTTGCCTTGGCGGCCCTTAAGAGCCGCCTGGGGCTTTCGGCCGGCACCTCGTTCGAGATCAGCAGCGAACGGCTAACCATGGACGAGGAGGTTGTACCATCCTACGATGATTTTGTGGAAAAGGCCCGTTCGCAGCGGCCCGAATTCCGCCAGATCGCTGAAGGCCTCAAGGCACGCGCCTCTCTGGTGGAAGCGGCCAAGGCCAACTATTATCCGGATATATTCCTGGGAGGCCTTTTCTCCTTTGCCTATGCCGACAACCGTGACCGCATCTACAACCCATATATCACCGATCCGTACAAACACGTAATCGGCGGTGTCGGCCTGGGCGCGCGCTGGAAACTGGACTTCGGTATCACCGGCGCCAAGGTGGCCGGCGAGCAGGCCCAGTACAACCGGCTGCTCAGCACCAAGGAGTTTGCCGACACCAATATCCCGCTGCAGATCAGGAAATTCTACCTGGAGCTGAAGGAAGCCGAAAACAGCGTCACCGCATCCCAAAAGGCCTATGCCAACGCAAAAAAATGGACAGTGGCCGCTCTGGCTAACTTCGACTTCGGCATAGGGCCGGCCAAGGAGATTTTCGACGCCTTGCAGGCCTATGCACGTATGCGCGCCGCCTATTTCCAATCGATCTACAACTACAAGATTGCCAGGGCCAACCTGAACTATGCCATCGGCGAACCGCCGCCTGAAGGCGCCAAATAAACTGGAGGAGTTTATGCTGAGACGTTTCGCCGTAATGATCATGACCTGTGTGTTCCTGGCCAGCACTGCCTTTGCCGGGGTCACGGAAAATGTCAAGAAAACCGTGGACGATGTGGTCCGCATCGTAGCCGACAAAAGCCTGAAGAAGCATGAACAGGAGCGGCGCCAGACCCTCAAAAAGGCCATCAGCGTCATTTTCGATTATTCCGAGATGGCAAAACGTTCCCTCGGCAAGTACTGGAATCAGCGTACACCAGCGGAGCGCAAACAGTTCACCGACCTTTTCGCATCGCTTTTGGAAAATTCTTATGCCGGCAAGATCGAGTCATACAACAATGAAAAGATCGATTACCTGAAAGAAACGCTCGATGGCAACTACGCCGAGGTAAGATCCAAGGTGATAACACCGAAACGCGATGAATATTCTCTGGATTACCGTCTTTTAAACGAGAACGGCAAATGGATGGTGTATGACGTCGTCATCGAAGGGGTCAGCCTGGTTTCAAACTACCGCACCCAGTTCAACAAAATTATCACCGCCAGCGGTTACAATGAACTGGTCAAAAAACTTCAGGCGAAAACCGATGAACTCAAGGCGCCGTAACACCGCAACAAGGCACGAATTTTATCGCTAAAAGTTCTTGACACCTGCTTTACGTCTATGATAAACGACACGGGCAGCAAGTTTCGGACGTTTTTGCAGAACGTTGCAGTATCAAGTTTTACCATGCTTGGCGGTTTTCCTGCATCAGACTCCGGAAACTTAAGCGGTAATCCATCTGTCCGGCGAAGGACCGGAGAAAAAAGGAGGTAGGGAAATGGCACAGGGCAAGGTTAAATGGTTTAATGACACCAAAGGGTTTGGCTTTATCGAGCAGGAGGGGGGCGAGGACGTTTTCGTGCATTTTTCCGCCATCATGGGCGATGGCTTCAAATCCCTCGCCGAGGGAGATGCGGTCACCTTCGACATAACCCAGGGCCCCAAGGGGCTTCAGGCTTCCAACGTAAACAAGGTCAAGTAATTTCTGGCCACAGATTTTTCCGAAAACCCGCTGACGGCTTCAGCGGGTTTTTTTTATTTTCCGGTGCGCCGTATTCGACCGCCCCGCAATGCTGTTCGACACGCCCAGCGTCACCGCCGCATCCTCACGACCCAGTTCCCTGAGCGCTTCCAGCACCTTGTTCCTCTCACCCGGCTGATGCCACAGCAAAAGCGCCTTCTGCTGCCCCTTCTCCCGGTCCCCGGCCGGAACATACACGGTTTTCCCGGTTTCCGGATCGATACCGGTGTAGTACATGCAGGTGGAGAGCGTGCCTGGCGTCGGGGTGAAGTCCTGGACCTGATCGACGGCCATGCCCAGCTTTTTGAGTGCCAGGGCAAGCTCCAGCATATCCGCCGTACGACAGCCGGGATGCCCTGACATCAGATAAGGGACGATGTGCTGCCGTTTTCCGAGTCGGGCGCTTTCCTCGCGAAAACGAGCCAGAAAACGTTCAAAGGCCTTTTTGCCCGGCTTGCGCATCAGCGTTGTGACATGTTCCCCGAGGTGCTCGGGCGCGATCTTTAGCAAACCGCCGACATGGTGGCCGACCAGTTCCCGGAAATAGCCGGGCTGTCGCTCCAACAGGTCATAGCGCACCCCCGACGATACAGCCACATGCTTTACCCCCTGGCGGTTTCGCACCTGTTGTAGCAGGTTCACTGCGCGCTTGTCGGCTGTGTCGAGGTGCGCGCAGATGGCAGGAAAGATACAGCTCCCCCGGCGGCAGAGCCGCATCGCTTCGCGATTTTTGCAGGCAAGGCCATACATGTTGGCGGTAGGCCCGCCAACGTCGCTTATGCTGCCCCGGAACCAGCTTTGGCCGACAAGCGCATCCACCTCCGCGATAACCGAGGCCTCGCTGCGGGACTGGACAAGCTTTCCCTGGTGCATGGTGATGGCGCAGAAAGCGCAGCCTCCAAAACAGCCTCGATGACTGGTGATTGAGTTCTTTATCTGGTCCCAGGCCGGTATCGGTTCCCGATACGAGGGATGGGGCGATTTTTCAAAGGGAAGCGAATAGATTCGGTCCATGTCCGCTTGATTCAGGGGCATGGAGGGAGGATTGCACACCAGCAGGCGGTCGCCGTGCGGCTGGATAATGGTTCGCGCGGAGAAGGGGTTCTGTTCGCTGAAGGTCAGGCGGAAGGCGTCGGCAAATTGTTTCTTGTCGCTGGCAACATCGTCAAAGGAGGGGATGGACACAATCCCTCCAGAGTCCGGACAGGACGACAGTCCATCCTCAGGCTGCCGCGCCACGCGGCACGTGCCACGCACGCTTTTGATCTCCGCGAACGATTCGCCAGCGGCCATGCGTCTCGCCACTTCCAGTAGCGGCTGCTCGCCCATACCGTAGATCAACAGGTCTGCCTTGGCGTCGAAAAGGATCGAGCGGCGGACCTTGTTCTCCCAATAGTCGTAATGGGCAAAACGGCGCAGCGAGGCTTCAATGCCGCCGATGACGACCGGCACGTCCCTGTAGGCCTCTTTCAAACGCGAGGTATAGATGATGGTGGCGCGATTGGGACGGGATCCGTGGCGGTTTCCAGGGGTGTAGGCATCATCGTGGCGCAGCTTCCGCGCCGGAGTGTAGTGGGCAACCATGGAATCCATGGCCCCGGCCGATACGGCAAAGAACAGCCGCGGACGCCCCAGAACCATGAAGGGCTCCTTCGAACGCCAGTCCGGCTGGGCAATGATTCCTACACGCAAGCCGTGGGCCACAAGCCAGCGGGCCAACAGCGGGATGCCGAAGGCCGGGTGGTCTATGTAGGCGTCGCCGCTTACAAAGATGACGTCCAGTTCGCTCCACCCCCTGGCCCGCGCTTCATCGGAATGTATGGGGAGATGCCCGGTCAAGGGAAGAATGCCAGACCTTCCAGCCCCAACGTTTCCGGAAATCCGCAGGCGATGTTCATATTCTGCACGGCCTGACCGGAGGCCCCCTTCACCAGGTTATCGATGGCCGAGACCACGATGACCCGCCCAGTGCGACTGTCCACAAGAGGAGCTATGTCGCAGAAGTTGGAACCTCTGACGTTAGCGGTCGAAGGAAGGCTTCCCTGGGGAAGAACCCTCACGAAGGGCTCGCCGGCGTAAAACTCCCGGTAGAGCGAGACCAGCTTTTCAGTTGTCACCTCTTTCGCCAGGGCAGCGTACATGGTGGAGAGAATACCCCGGTCCATGGGCGCCAGGTGTGGGGAAAAGGTTATTTTAAGCTCGATCCCGGCCAACAGCGACAGTTCCTGCTCTATCTCAGGCGTATGCCGGTGGGCTCCGCCGATGCCATAGGCCTTGAAGCCTTCATTTACCTCGCAGTACAGGCTGTCAACCTTTGCCGAGCGGCCGGCGCCGCTTACGCCCGAGGCGGAATCGGCGATGATGCTGTGTGGATCTACCATCCCCTTTTTCAACAACGGCGCCAGTCCGAGAATGATGCTGGTCGGGTAGCAACCCGGATTGGCGACCAGCCGCGCCCCTTTGATCCTGGCCCGCCTGATCTCCGGCAGGCCATAGACCGCATGCTTCAGATTTGCAGGATTCAGGTGTTCTTCGTACCATGCCTCGTAGACCTTCGGGTCGGAGAGCCGATAGTCGGCCGATAGGTCGATAACCGTCTTTTTCAGCTTCATGAAGGAGGGCACCACCTCCATGGCAGCCTTGTGAGGCAAGGCAGTAAAGATGACGTCGGCCTTTTCCGCAACCCGTACCGGCTCAAGATTCTCAAGCATTAGATCGCACCGTCCCCGCAGGGTTGGAAAAACATCGGAGATCCTCTTGCCGGCGCTCTGCTCGGAGGTAAGACAGGTCACTGCAGCTTCGGGGTGGCAGTGAAGTATGCGAATCAGTTCCAATCCTGTGTAACCGCTGGCTCCAACTATGGCGACGTTTAACATGGCAACCCTCCTGAAAGGTTGAAAATCCTGACTGTTAAAATATCCGTATCGCAAAACCGTTCCGGCTCTGTCCCTTCGGGATGAACCGCGGCGAGATGGCTGTTTTGCAAAAACCTACGAAAAAAAGGGGAAACCCTTGCGGATTTCCCCTTCTACCATACCAGTGCGGTCTAATCCAGCGATTAACGCTTGGAGAACTGGAACCGTGCGCGGGCTGCGGCCCTGCCGTATTTTTTGCGTTCTTTCACGCGGGAGTCACGCGTAATGAAACCGGCCTTCTTGAGCACGCCGCGCAATTCGGCGTCTGTCTCCAGCAGGGCCTTGGTGATGCCGTGCTTGATGGCGCCGGCCTGCCCGGAGTCGCCGCCCCCCTGAACTGTCACGTAGATATCGAAAATACCGACCTTTTCGACCAGTTCCAGCGGTTGACGCACGACCATCTTGGAGGTCTCGCGGCCGAAATACTCGTCGAGGGTCTTATTGTTGACCATGATCTTGCCGGCGCCCGGCTTGAGCCACACGCGGGCTATCGAGCTCTTGCGCTTACCTGTGCCATAATAGCTGACTGCTGCCATATCGTATATCTCCTCAGAGTATTAAAATGCCAGGTTCTTGGGCTGCTGGGCGTCATGCGGATGGCTTGCGCCGGCATACACCTTGAGCTTTTTGAGCATGTGCCGGGCAAGCTTGTTCTTAGGGAGCATGCCCTTGACAGCCTTGCGGATGATATCTTCCGGCTTTTTTTCCAGAAGCTTGCCGGCGGTGATCTCTTTCAGGCCGCCCGGAAAGCCGGTGTGGTGGTAGTATATCTTATTTTCCAGCTTGCGGCCGGTCAGCGCAATCTTCTCGGCATTCACCACGATGACGAAATCACCGGTATCCACGCTGGGAGTAAAGATGGCCTTGTTCTTGCCGCGCAATACATTGGCGATCTGAGTGGCCAGACGCCCCAACACGATATCCTGTGCATCGACCAGGTACCAGTCCCGTTTTACATTTTCCGCTTTTGCAACTTCGGTTTTCATAGCTTCCTCACATACTGCACGATCTGCGTAGACAGACCATGGTTTTTTCGAAGAGACGTAACTTACTAAAAAAAAAACGGCCTGTCAACAAAAAAACAGGCCACTCATTATCCGGGGTTTACAGAAGTGTGCATCTGCCTTGAAGTATTACATATTTTAGCCCTCAAACAGGAGAAACCATATACTTCAAATCCTAAGGCATTAATGGCCCGGCTGGCACAGTTCCGTAAGGACGCCGTTGCTGCTTTTGGGGTGTACGAAGGCAATCCGTGTCCCGTGGGCACCGTTTCTCGGTCTTTCGTCGACCATCCGCGCCCCGTCAGCCAGCAAACTGGCAATGGCAGCCTCGATATCCTCCACCTCGTATGCCAGGTGATGGATTCCGGGGCCGCTTTTTTCCAGATACTTCGCCACAGGACTATCCTCGCCGGTCGGCTCAAGAAGCTCGATCTTGGATTCGCCCACCTGGAGCATGGCGACCCGCACCTTTTGTTCCACGACCTCCTCGATGCCCGCAAAGGTCATCCCGAGATGGTCCCGGTAGAACGGAAGAGCATCGTCGAGGGACCTTACGGCAATGCCGATGTGATTGATCCTGGTCAGCATTATTACCCCCATATCAGGCTGTTGCAACCTCAGGTTGTTCAAAAATAGCCAGATCGTCGCACCCGCAGAATGCCCTGAGGAGGCGTAGCAGGCCTACTCCGCCGAAGCAGCTATGGCTGCGAAGGCCGGGCGCTACTCCGCACGAAAGGGCCTTCGAGGACAAAGGCTCGATGGCTGTTTTTCAACGACCTCCTAGAGCACCACGGTCTCGTGGTGCTTACCGAACACCTCCCTGAAGACGTCCGCGATCTCGCCAAGCGTCGCGTATGACTTGACCGCGGTCAGGATGTGCGGCATAAGATTGTCGCTCCCTCTGGCTACCGTCTCCAGCGCATTCAGAGCTTCCCGCACCGCGGCAGCGTCCCGTCCGCCCTTCATTGCGGCAAGGGATTTCTTCTGAGCGATCTCCACCTCCTCCTTGACCTTGAGCAGACCGGTTGGAGGCGGCTCCTGGACCGCGAACTTGTTGACGCCCACGATGACAAGATCGCTGGACTCGATGGCCTTCTGGTAGGCATAGGCCGAATCCTGGATCTCTTTCTGCTGGAAACCCCGAGAGATAGCCTCTACGGCCCCTCCCAACTTGTCAATCTTGTCGATGTACTCCTGGGCGGCCTTTTCGACCTGATCGGTCAGGGACTCCACCAGGAACGAACCGGCCAGTGGATCGATGGAATCGGCAACGCCCGATTCATAGGCGATCACCTGCTGTGTGCGCAGGGCGATGCGGACCGAGTCCTCGGTCGGCAGGGCCAGGGCCTCGTCGCGGGAGTTGGTGTGCAGCGACTGGGTGCCCCCCAGCACCGCTGCCAGGGCCTGGATGGTGACGCGCATGATGTTGTTGTCCGGCTGCTGGGCGGTCAGGGTACAGCCGGCGGTCTGGGTGTGGAAGCGTAGCATCTGAGACTTGGGGTCCTTGGCGCCGAAGCGCTCTTTCATGATCCTGGCCCAGATGCGCCGGGCGGCGCGAAACTTTGCCACCTCCTCCAGCAGGTTGTTGTGGGAATTGAAAAAGAAGGCAAGACGCGGGGCGAATTCGTCCACGTTCAGTCCGGCCTTGATGGCGGCCTCCACATAGGCGATGCCGTCGGCCAGGGTAAAGGCCACCTCCTGCACCGCACTGGAGCCCGCCTCGCGGATGTGGTAGCCGGAGATGGAGATGGTGTTCCACTTGGGTACGTGGTCCTTGCAATAGCCGAAGATGTCGGTGATGATCCTCATGGATTCTTTTGGCGGGTAGATGTAGGTTCCGCGGGCCATGTACTCCTTGAGGATGTCGTTCTGGATGGTGCCGGAGATCTTGTCCGCGGGAACCCCCTGTTTCTCGGCCACTGCGATGTACATGCAGAGCAGGATGGCGGCAGTGGAGTTGATGGTCATCGAGGTGGAGACCTTGTCCAGCGGGATGCCGTCGAAGAGCGTCTCCATATCGGCAAGGGAGTCGATGGCTACGCCGACCTTGCCGACCTCGCCGGCGGACATGGCGGCATCGGAGTCATAGCCCATCTGGGTCGGGAGGTCAAAGGCGACCGAAAGGCCTGTCTGTCCCGCCTGGAGCAGGTACTTGTAACGTTCGTTTGATTCCCTGGCAGTGCCGAAGCCGGCGTACTGGCGCATGGTCCAGAAACGACCCCGGTACATGGTCGGCTGCACTCCCCGGGTGAATGGGAACTGGCCGGGGAACCCGAGCTGCTCTTCATAGTCGGGATAGTCGAATTCCGGCGTAAAACAGCGCTCCATCTCGATATTCGATGTAGTCCGGAATTCCGCGGCGCGTTCAGGGGCCTTGGCAATGTTCTTTGCCACTATAGCTTCGTTCCACTCTTTGGTCTTGTCTGAAATGCTCATCTCATCTCCCCATTAGGCATAACAATCAGTCAGCGAAGATTGCGAGTACCGCGCAACGGCGCAGACGGCTCTTTGCAATAGCTTTTCAACAGCCTGCTAGAGAACTGCCTTTAGATATACCGTGGTCCGCTCACGCTTTTCCTTCTCGATCAATTTGGGGTCAACTTCGACAAACTTCTCGTCAGGGGTGATTTTGAAGAGCGGCTGGCCCTTCTGTACAATGGTACCGTCCCCCCCTTCCATAATGATCTTGTCGAGGGTTCCCGAAAATGGTGCCCGTATGGTGTTGAACATCTTCATAACTTCAATGATGTAAAGAGGCTGATCCTTCTCAAAATGCATCCCTTCGAACACAAAGGGAGGCATTCCCGGGGCTTCCTGACTATAGTACATGCCTCCGCAAACCGACACAATCTCATCGGCCTTGGTGGAAGGCGGGGGCACGAGGACCTTTTTCATCCGTGCCTGCAAGTTGGGGTCGGTCAGGTAATCGGGTATTACCACTTCCAGGTCGTCCAAAACCTTCATATCCCAGAATTTCGTGTTCTCGCCGATCAAAAACAGCATCCCGAGCAATTCGAGACCGGCCTCATAACCCATGTGGGCAGAACGGATCTGTTCCCAAGTCTCGGCGTCAAAGCTACCCTGAGGTTCATCCTTCTTGAGGAGTTCGTTAAGCAAGAAGTATTCATCACGCTCCAACCCCAGTTTTTCGCGCAGGATGCGGTAAAAATGAAGGGATTGCTGAAGAAGTTCATTATCGTGGTCCCAGATGATGTCAGCCGCCGGCTTGTGGGGACGGGCATTCATGTGGAGATATTCATAAGTTTCGTTTAGGACACCCAAAGGGTTCCTCAACCAGATAACCTTTCCCTTTTCGATACGGAAGTTAATCTTGTTCAAGCTCAGCCAGCCCGAAAGCAGGTGGGGATCAGCAAGGAGACGCTCCATGGGACGGGTGATCAAGGTCCCTTTGCGGTCAAGCAGGGCTGACATATTCTTCAGTTCCCTGGCTGACTCGTCCGGCTGATCGGCAAACTGCTCCGCCACTAGCTTGGCATAATGTTTCTTCATCTGGAAAAAAGCAAAAACAACATCCAGGAGGTTGGCCTCTTCCTTGAGGGTTCCCACAAGTGTCAGATAGGGGACAACAAAACGGGTGGTGGGCTTGGCCATGACGTTGCGACCCAAGAACCAGTTCACCAGACCATAGTGAAACTCGAGGTTCGTAGACAGGGCGCTGCCGCGCAATATAGTACTGCAAAGCACATCAGAGAGGCGCTCGTAACTGGCCTGGCGATCCTCGCCCCTCGTGAGCAGAAGGGCTATATTTGAGTCATAGGCGCCAGCCACCTTGTATTTCATAAAAATCCCGGTGTCCGGATTGAGCATGCTGATGCCCTGGTCGTCGCGCACTTCTCCTTCTATCGGCTTCGACCAATAACGGATCATTCCACCGGCATGGGGCGACAGCGAAGCATCGGTTGCGTTCAGGCGCGCCTCGACGGAAGCATTGAACCGTACGATTCTCTCCGGTTTGGGCAAGCGTTCCTTGTGGCGCGCCAGGAGGGCCATGGCCTCAACCAGTGACTCAACAATGAAAAAGTCTTTTTTGTCTTTTGGGTTGGTGAACTTGAGGCTGTAGCAAAGTTCGGTGACGCGATGTTCGACCTGGATGCGGGTATTGACCTCCATAAAGTAATGGCGGTCCCGGTCTACAATGCATTCGAAAGTCGAAGCGGAGTCGAGGCCCACTGCCTGACCGAAGCGGGCAGATTCCTCTTCCATGCGCTTGAGAACCTTGAGGTCACTTTCCAATGCCGCAACTTCTTCCTTTTTGCCTGCCGCCTTGGCCTTGGCTATGGCCTCAACCAAGCCTTCCTGGGTAACGGAAACCTCCAGAAGTTTCTGCTCGTGCATCTGAAGGGAGCAGTCGCGGCCGCCAAGAGAGATGCACCACTCGCCATTCCCCAATAGCTGGATTTCATTGTGGCGGGTTTGTTCGATATTGAGTTCTATCAGGACGTTCTTGTTGTCGCCGACCCCATTGGCCTTTACCTCGTTCAGCACTTCGCGCACCAGTGCCGGAGCCTCGGCAGCGGCTTTGGCGATCAGTTTCTCGTCGGCATGCTTGACTGCCAAAAGCGAAGCCCCAAGGATGCGCTGCCCTTTGCCCCCTCCGCCGCCGATGGCCTTGATGCGGAATCGGCTCTGCGGGTATTTTCTGAATAGCTCGATCACCTCGGTCTGCACCCGGGTGCATAGTTCCTCTATTGAAAAGAGGTCGATACCCTTGGCATACGATGCCATCAAGAGGTGATCGGCAAGAACTTCCAGGGGGATCTCGGCGTCCTTCAGCACCTTGCTATCGCAGACAAGTCCTTCAGCCTTGACCAACGCCAGAAGTTTTTCGCGGGTTGGATGCTTTGCAACGAGGGTTCTGGCAGTGACATTATCAACACCTGGAGTAACACTTACATTTACCAGCAGCGCGGTACGTTTTGCCTCGTCTTTTTTACCTGCTCTAGCCTGGGTAACGGCACAAGGACCGATAAACTTGAGGCCAGCGTTCTCTATGGCAGACACGAATTCCTCATCTTCGGCCATGAAACCGTAACCGGCAAAGATCGAGTCGTAGTTATTATCCTGGGCCATTTGTATAATCTGCTTGATCCGCTCTACCCGCTCTTCCTTGCTGGCGCCGCTATAGTCAGGCACCCGGTGAACCCGGCGAGAGTCCGTCAGCTGACGCAGTTCAGGGGCCAGTGCATTGGGATAGACAATCGAGTCTTTTTCAGAGAGCAGAATTCCATAATGAGATATCCCCATCTCCTCGTATACATCCATGGCTTCCTTCCGGATCGGGCCGCGGCAGACGATCAGCGGCTTGAGATCTTCGCAGGAAAAGGAACGCACCCACTCGGAGGAGGACTTGCTCAATCGGCGGTCACGATGAATCAGGGGATTATGCTTGTAGTAATCACTCTGTGGCATGGTCTCTATATCTCCTTAGATCAAATAGAAATAAGTGGCAGTTAATCAAGAGCCGGGACAGTGTTCCAGCATGATCCGGCTCCTGCATCACGGATTCAGACGACCGCCATTAATGAAACTCGCGTTGGATTGCCTGCATGGGGCCTGGCTTGTAATGACGAAGAAGAAAGTTCATGTTCTCACCCAGCACCTTGCGCAGGTCGGTCGGCATGACCAGGGAGGAGATAGAACCCAGTGCAAGGCCTTCTTTCGGATTCATCAGTTCCTTTTCATAACGCAGGTTCAGGGCAGCCTCTTCCATACGCAGCCAATCGGCCACATCCTTTTCGGCGTCCCTGGTTGCTTCGCCGGCCTCCATGCCTGCCTGAACACGCTCGTGAATGCCGCTTTTAATACGCTCCTTCGTGGTACTGCGGAGCTTTCTCAGTTCATCCTTGTAGACAAACTCCTTACCGGCCGGTCCCATAACCGCCAAACGGGTGGTTGGCAGGGCAAGTACCAGATCAGCACCGGTAGGATAGTTGTTGTAGGAAGCATAGGCCCCGCCGTAGGCATTGCGGATAATCAGCAGAATGCGCGGTGTCCTGATGTCGACAATGGAATCGAGCATTGCTCGGCCGGCCTGGACAATACCGCGGGACTCTTGCTCTCGCCCGGGAAGGAAACCGGTTGTATCTTCCATAAAGATCAAGGGTATATTATAGATATTGCAGAAACGGTTGAAACGCGCGATTTTGTAGGCGGAATCAACCGTTATCTGGCCTGATGCAACCGAGCTGTTGTTGGCCACGAAACCGACCACATTGCCGCCAAGGCGGCCGAAAGCGGTCACAGCCTCACGGGCGCGGTCACGCTGGAGTTCAAAGTAATCACCATGGTCACAGATCTGTTGGATCATGATCGAGACATCAAACGGGGTATTAAACCCTGTCGGCGAGTTGAAGGCTTTTTTCAACAATGTGTTTATTTCCCAGGTCTTGCGGTCCAACGGGTCGCTGGTCATCTGGAAGGGGGACATAACACTATTGTTGTCAGGCAGATAGGAAAGAAGCATGAGGGCGGTACGCAGGGCATCGACTTCATCCTCAACCGTCATGTCGGCTACACCGGATTGCCCGTGGACCTTGGGACCGCCCAGATCTTCGGGGGTAACATCCTCACCCAGGACCGACTTGACGACCCCTGGGCCGGTCAAACCGAAAAATGTGTCCTGAGGCTGGATGACGAAGCTTCCCTGACGTGGAAGATAGCTACCGCCGCCGGCATTGAAACCAAACATGCACATGATACTGGGCACCACACCACTGATCTTGCGTAGTGCGGTAAATGCCTCGGCATAACCGTCAAGGCCCCCGACCCCTGCCGGTACAAAGGCTCCTGCAGAGTCGTTCATGCCAATCAGGGGGATACCCCTCTCTCCTGCCATTTGAAATAAAAGAGCAAGTTTTCGGCCGTTGGTGGCATCAATCGAACCGGCCCGGACCGTAAAGTCATGGCCGTAAATGGCAACGTCACGCCCATTGATGTTCAGAATGCCGGTAACCAGAGAAGCGCCGTCCAGATTCTTGCCCCAGTTCTGAAAGAGGATATTGGGCTCTTTTTCGGTCAAAACCCGGATTCTCTCCCATACGGTCATGCGTTTTTTGAAATGCTGTTTTTCGATCTGCGCTATGCTGACCGACTTGACGGGGCGCTGAATCAGGTCATAGCCTTCCTTCATCGCCTCTTCATAGCCGCCTTTTTTGCCGGGAATTTCACCAGGGATGGTGAATTCAACACTCTCATCGGGTTTGAACGGGTTTTTCAGTGATGGTTTAATGATTTTCTTGGACATCTCCGCCATCCTTCCAATACGGGAATTTTTCAGCAGCGCCAGCATATGGTAGATTAATTGGGTTTGTTACAATGGCAAGAATCTTCAGCGTCACCGGTATATTCTTTCGGTGAATAAAACTGTATTATTGGGGCGAATGCTGCTCACCCCAGGTGCATGCAATACACCCCTACTCCAGGATTTGCATATTTGAGCGACGAAGCAATAAAAGGATAAAACTACCTTGTTACAACAGCCAGCACCTTGACTTCGCCCCCGTCTTTGGAAAGCAGGCGATGTTTCAGAGCAGAATCAAAATAAACGCAATCCCCCTCAAAAAGGGTGATCCTTCGGTCATCCAGCAGCAGATCGGCTGCCCCCTTCATGATGAAAAGGAATTCCTCTCCGTCGTGACTGTAGGTGTTTTCCTCAAGAGCCTTCTCCGATATCGTAAGAAGAAAGGGTTCCATCTTCTTGCTTTGTTTGCGGAATGAAAGCGATTCATAGGAATAGCCCTGGCTGGTGCCCGCGCGTGAGATGACCCGCGGAATGGCCTTGCGCTCTTGGGCGCGGACAACCTCGAAGCGGCATTCCTCCTCGTCCTCAGCAAAGAAAATTCCGATCTTGACATCGAAAAACTTGGCTATCTTGGACAGGGTGGCAATGGGGGGAGAGACGTTATTATTCTCGATCTGCGAGATAAGAGCAGGAGAAAAACCCGTTTCCCTGGCTACCGCCTGAAGGGTCATTTTCTTGGCGAGGCGAAGTTTCTTGATTTTCGCCCCAATATTGAAATCACTCATGCACACCCTACCGGAAATAAAACCCATTTTTATGCCGGGCTTTGTATACAATTTGCTTTATTATGTCAATAACAATTATTTAGCAAGGATAAAGATTATAGGTCATAATAAGTCATAAGAAAATATTTAAAAAATGATAATAAGAAACTTATCAGGATTTCAACCGTCGTGCCAGCAGTTGCAGCGTGTGCAATACCTGGACGCGGGAGCCGTGCCGCTTGAGACCATCGGAAAGTTGCATCATGCAGCCGGGGCAGCCGGTTGCCACCAGCTTGGCGGCCGTATCGATGATGGCGCGGCTCTTAGTGTCATTGATTGTCATGGACGAGCCATAGTGATAGACATTGAAAGTGCCGCCCAGACCGCAGCAGCGGTCCGCCCCCTCCATTTCGGCCAGCTCGATACCGGGCGTACCCTGCAAGAGCTCACGCGGCTGTTTGGTCAGGCCGCGGGTGCGCAGGTGGCAAGGGTCGTGGTAGGTTATGCGCACAGCATCCCCCCCCCCGGTTTCGGCAGGATTGAGGCCCAGTTGGTGCAGCAGTTGTGCGGCGTCCACAGTCTTTTTAGCCAGGGCATCCAGCCTATCCCGCAGGTCCGGATTGCGTTTGCCGACCACCAGCGGATAAAAGCGATGCAGGGCTCCGCCGCAGGTAGCGCAGGCGCTCATGACATAGTCGGCTTCATACCGTTCCATCTCTGCCAGGTTCTTCTCGGCCAGCCCCCGCACGGTGTCCAGGTCACCGCCCGACATGGCCGGCAGGCCGCAGCACTGCTGGCCTTTGGGAATGATCACCGTGCAGCCCATTTGACGAAAAAGCGCCAGTGCCGCTTCGCCTACATCCGTATAGACGAAGTTTGTCATGCATCCGACAAAAAAGACGATCCGAGGCTTGCCAGGCTCACCTGGGATCACCTCGGGATGCCGGTCCATGAAGGGTTTTTTGGCAATGGCAGGGATATGGCGTTTGCCGCCCAGGAAAGGCATCGGAAACCTTAGCCGCAGACCCGACGTTTCAGGCACCTTTTTGAAAAAGAGCGGACCCAGCAGGCCGGCCATTCTGGCGCCCATCTTCATCAGGGAGCGGTTTTTAATCACCTGGCCGACAGCCGCGTGGAAGGTGGTTAAGCCACGCCGCTTTGCCAAGGCCTCCCGTGCGGCCACAACGATCTCGTCGGTCGGCACCTCATTCGGGCATTTCTCCACGCAACTGCCGCACAACAGGCACTTCGACATGGCAACATAGGTCTGGTCATCCAACTCGATGTCGCCTTCGAGGATATGCCGGGCTAGAGCCACCTTGCCTCTGGCAACGGCCGGCTCGCGCTGAAATGCGGTGAACGCCGGGCAATTCGATCGGCAGGCGCCACATTTAACGCATTTTTTCAGATCCTTTTCAACTCGCTTAAGGGGGTCACAAGGTTGTTCCACAGAAGAGGTTCCTTTTTGTGTGCGGCCTAAATTCCCATCATTTGCATACCCAGACCTCGTTGCAGAACAAAGAGGACATGGAGAGGAATAGATGATAGCATAAAAATGCAATCAAGTGCTAGACTAGACATAACCTCCGTCATAGGCTATCAAACAGTGGATCTCTGTTTTCAAATCAAATGGCACTTTGCTGAATAAAAATTACAGGTGGCGGCATGAAATTCAACCATTTAGATGATCACGGCAACGCCGTCATGGTAGATATCAGCGGCAAACAGGCGACGATGCGGACAGCCACGGCAGCCGCGGAGGTACTCATGTCGGACGAACTGCTGACAGCCGTCAGGAACAGCACCGTAGCCAAGGGAGATGTGCTGGGCGTGGCGCGGCTGGCTGGAATCATGGCGGCAAAGAAGACACCGGAACTGATCCCGCTATCCCACCCGCTGGCCCTTCACTTTGTGGCGGTTGACTTTGAACCGGACCACGAAGCCGGCAGGATCGAGGTACGCTGTACCGTGCGCGCCTTCGAGCGCACCGGCGTCGAGATGGAGGCCATGACAGGGGCGGCCATAGCTGCCCTCACCATCTACGACATGTGCAAGGGAAGCGACAAATCCGTAAGCATCGGCGCAATACGGCTCTTGTACAAGGAAGGCGGTAAAAGCGGAGTGTACCGCAGTGAGGAGGCACGATGAGGGCGGCCATTCTGACCCTGAGCGACAAGGGGGCGCGGGGTGAGCGCGTTGACGGGAGCGGTCCGGCGTTGGCCTCATGGCTGGCGGAACGAGGGGTAGCCACGGTGCATGCCGAGATGATCCCCGATGATTTCGGCCGGATCGTGGCCGTGCTGGGCGCCTGGGCCGACGCGGACACTGCCGACCTGATCCTGACCACCGGCGGCACCGGGGTATCGCCGCGGGACGTGACTCCAGAGGCGACCATGAAGGTTGTGGAGCGCCTGATTCCGGGCATCGGCGAGTTGATGCGCCTGAATAGCCTGGAGAAGACCCCCATGGCGTCGCTGTCGCGGGCGGTTGCAGGGGTGCGCAAACACACGCTGATCATCAACCTGCCCGGCAGCCCCAGGGGAGCGCTGGAGAATCTGGAAGCGGTCTGGCCGGTCATCGGCCATGCCGTTGAGAAGATCCGAGGTGGCGAAGGCGACTGCGGGGGACAGTTTTAAAAATAGTGCCCTCTGCGGTTAGTCATGGAACACAGGCCCAGCCTCAGGGCAGTTCCGTTGACCCCATCAGAAAGCGGTCGCATTCCCGCGCCGCATCTCGTCCTTCGTTGAAGGCCCAGACCACAAGGCTCTGGCCGCGGCGACAATCGCCTGCGGCAAAGACACCCGGCAGGTTGGTGGCGTACCTCCCATAATCGGCCCTGACGTTGCTGCGGGGGTCACGCTCTACACCGAGAGCGTCGAGCAGCGTCTGTTCCGGCCCGAGAAAGCCCATGGCCAAAAGCACCAGTCCGGCAGGAAGCACCTGTTCCGTACCCGGCACCGGCTTCGGTGTGAACTGCCCCTGGTCGTTTTTTTCCCAGACAACGTTAACAGTGTGTACCGCAGCCACGTTGCCGTTCCCATCCCCTTCGAATCCCGTGGCCGTGGTGAGATAAGCCCGAGGGTCGGCGCCGAACCTGGCGGCGGCTTCCTCCTGGCCGTAGTCCACCTTATGCACCTTGGGCCACTCGGGCCAGGGGTTGTCAGCGGCACGCACATCGGGCGAGCGGGGCATGATCTCCAGTTGGGCGACCGACCTGCAACCGTGGCGCAGGGAGGTGCCGACACAGTCGGTGCCGGTGTCGCCGCCGCCGATGATGACCACGTCCTTCCCATGAGCCGGGCTGAAGCCGTCGGTCCTGTTGATCACCGCTTTGGTATTGGCGGTCAGGAAATCCATGGCAAAGTGGATCCCCTTCAGATCCCGCCCCTCGACGGGGAGGTCGCGTGGCACCGTTGCGCCGGTTGCCAGCACCACGGCATCGAACTCGCTTTTAAGACGGCCGGCCGGAAATGCCTCGCTGCCGATCTCGGTATTGCAGACAAAGGTAATGCCCTCCGCCTCCATCAGCTTGATGCGGCGCAGGACCACCCGGCGCTTGTCGAGCTTCATGTTTGGAATACCGTACATCAACAGGCCACCTGGCAGGTCCTCCCGTTCAAAGACCGTAACGCTGTGGCCTGCCCTGTTGAGCTGGGCCGCCGCCGAAAGACCGGCAGGCCCGGACCCGACCACTGCCACCCGCTTGCCAGTCTTCACCCGCGGCAACACCGGTACGATCCACCCCTCGTCAAACCCCCGCTCCACGATGCAGACCTCGATGTTCTTGATGGTGACGGCGGGGTCGATAATGCCGAGGGTGCAGGAGCCTTCACAGGGGGCCGGACAGACGCGGCCGGTAAACTCCGGGAAATTGTTGGTCTTGTGCAACCGGTCAAGCGCCTGCCGCCAGAGGTTGCGATAGACCAGATCGTTCCACTCCGGGATCAGGTTATTGATCGGACAGCCACTTGCCATGCCGCTGATGAGTTTCCCGGTGTGGCAGAACGGGATGCCGCAATCCATGCAGCGTGCCCCTTGGGTACGCAGGGCATCGTCGCTTATATGCAGGTGGAACTCGTTCCAGTCACTGATTCGCTCCAAAGGCTCCCGGTCGGCCGGCACTTCGCGCTGGTATTCCAAAAATCCGGTTGTTTTTCCCATGTTTTTTTCCTATATCGAAGTACTTTAATCAAACGAACAATACGCCTCAGGCCTTACCTAACAAAACCCAACAGCCAGCTAACTTCCCCCCAGCCGTGCAACGTTGTGGGAGTTTTCCTCGAAGGCGGCGTTCAGCGCCTCATCGCCGCTCAGGCCGGCTGCCTGTGCCCTTTCCAGGGCCAGCACGACCCGTTTGTAATCCCTGGGCATCACCTTGACAAACAGGGGAAGAAACCTGTCCCAGTCTTCCACCAAGGCTTTCGCACGCTCGCTTCCCGTTAACTCCGCATGGCGGCCGATCATCTCTCTGAGGGTGGAGACATCCCGGTCGTCAAGATCCTCAAGTCCGGCCATCTGGGTATTGCAGCGGCCGGCAAAGTCACCCTTTTCATCGAGCACGTATGCCACGCCGCCGCTCATGCCGGCCGCAAAGTTGCGTCCAGTGGGTCCGAGGACCACTACCGTACCTCCGGTCATATACTCGCAGCCATGGTCACCCACTGCTTCGACAACCGCATTGACGCCGGAATTGCGAACGCAGAAACGCTCGCCTGCCATGCCGCGGATGAAGGCTTCACCGCTGGTGGCGCCGTAGAAAGCCACGTTTCCGGCAATGATGTTTTCTTCCGCCTTGAAGGGCGAACCCTTTGGAGGATAGACAAGGATCGTGCCGCCGCTTAGCCCCTTGCCCAGGTAGTCGTTTGCGTCTCCACACAGCCCCAGCGTTACCCCGCGTGGGACGAATGCGCCGAAACTCTGGCCTGCCGAACCGCGGAACAGCAGGTTTACGGTATCGTCCGGGAGCCCCTTGGGGCCATGACGGCGGGTGATCTCGTTGCCAAGGATGGTCCCAGCCACGCGGTCAACGTTCGTGATGGCAAGTTCGCCTGAAACCCGCTCCCCACGTTCGATGGCAGGCATGCACATTTCGAGAAGCCTGGTCATGTCGATTGACTTCTCTAGGCCGTGGTCCTGTGGTTCCGTGCAGTAGCGCCCCACGTCCGGACCGACATGTGGCTGGTGAAGGATGTTGGAAAGATCGAGCCCTTTGGCCTTCCAGTGGGCAATGGCCTTTTTGGGCTCCAAAACGTCCACTCGTCCGACCATCTCGTTCAGGGTCCGGAAACCGAGTTGAGCCATGATCTCGCGCAATTCCTGGGCCACGAAGCGCATGAAGTTTACCACGTGTTCCGGCTTACCGGCGAACTTGGCCCGCAGGGCAGGATCCTGGGTGGCTACGCCGGCCGGGCAGGTGTTGCTGTGGCAGACGCGCATCATGATGCAGCCCAGGGATACCAATGGCGCGGTGGCGAAGCCGAACTCCTCGGCCCCGAGCAGTGCCGCGATGGCCACGTCGCGGCCGGTCTTCAACTGGCCATCCGCCTCTATGACGATGCGGCTGCGCAGGTTGTTCAGGACCAGGGTCTGGTGTGTCTCGGCCACGCCCAGCTCCCAGGGGAGACCCGCGTGTTTGATGCTGGAGAGCGGCGAGGCGCCGGTACCGCCGTCGTAGCCGCTGATCAGCACCACGTCGGCATGGGCCTTGGCAACGCCGGCCGCAATGGTGCCTACCCCTACCTCGGAGACCAGCTTGACGCTGATGCGGGCGCGTCGGTTGGCGTTTTTCAGGTCATGGATCAGCTCGGCCAGATCCTCGATGGAATAGATGTCGTGGTGCGGCGGCGGTGATACCAGACCCACTCCCGGCGTGGTATGGCGGGTCTTGGCGATCCAGGGGAATACCTTCTGGCCGGGCAGTTCGCCCCCTTCGCCCGGCTTGGCCCCTTGGGCCATCTTGATCTGAATCTCCCGCGCATTGGAGAGATAGTAGCTGGTAACGCCGAAACGGCCGGATGCCACCTGTTTGATGGCGCTGTTTTTGGAATCCCCCTGCTCATTGGTCCAGGTAAAGCGCTCCGGGTCCTCCCCCCCTTCACCGGTATTGGAAAGTCCGCCGATCCGGTTCATGGCGATGGCTAACGCCTCGTGGGCCTCCTGGCTGATGGAGCCATAGGACATGGCGCCGGTCTTGAAGCGCTTCATGATCTCTTCCACCGGCTCGACCTCTTCGAGCGGCACCGGCACTGTCGTTTCGTTGAAATCCATCAGGCCGCGCAAGGTATAAAGGTGGGTATCCTGTTCGTCGATCAGCGAGGAAAATCGTTTAAACTCTCCGTAGTCGCCGCTTCTGACCGCCTTCTGAAGCGTGCTGATGGTAAGCGGGTTGTACTGGTGTTCCTCCCCGGAGTCGCGCCACTGATAGACGCCGCCCGCATCCAGGGTGGGGTCTGCGGGCACGCGTTCGGGCCAGGCGCGGCGGTGCCGGGCCAAAAGTTCGCTAGCGATCCCATGCAGATCGGTGCCGCCGATGCGCGAGGGTGTCCAGGTGAAGTAGCTGTCGATCACCGACTGATGCAGGCCGACCGCCTCGAAGATCTGGGCGCCGCGGTAACTCTGCACCGTGGAGATGCCCATCTTGGCCATGGTCTTGACGACCCCCTTGATGGAGGCCTTGACAAAATTTTTGACCGCCTTCTTGTAGGTGATGTCCGTCAACATCCCCTGCCGGATCATGTCGTCCAGGGACTCGAAGGCCAGGTAGGGGTTGATGGCGTTGGCGCCGTACCCTAGCAGCACGGCAAAGTGGTGAACCTCGCGCGGCTCGCCCGACTCAAGCACCAGTGAAACCCGCGTGCGGGTGGCTGAGCGGATGAGATGGTGGTGAAGCCCTGAAACCGCCAGCAAGGCGGGAATGGCTGCATGATCCTTGTCAATGCCGCGATCGGAGAGAACCAAAATGGTGGTGCCGGCCTCAACCGCAATGCTGGATTCTCTGAAAAGCCTCTCCAGGGCTTTCTCCAGCCCGGCGCTTCCCTCTGCCACCGGGAACAGCAGCGACAGGGTGGCGGCCTTGAAACCTGTCAGCTCCACATGACGCAGCTTTTCGAGTTCCTCGTTGGACAACAGAGGGTGTTCCAACCTGATCATGCGGGCGCTGGTCGCGCCAGGCTGGAGCAGGTTGGCCTCGGAGCCGATCAGGGAGGTTGTGGAGGTGATAAGCTCTTCGCGGATAGGATCGATTGGTGGGTTGGTCACCTGGGCGAATAGTTGTTTGAAGTAATTGTAGAGCAACTGCGGCTGTTCGGACAGCACCGCCAGCGGCGTGTCGGCGCCCATGGAACCAAGCGGCTGGACCCCGTTCTTCGCCATTGGTCCCAGGATGACGCGCTGATCCTCGAAGGTGTAGCCAAAAGCCTGTTGCCGCTGAAGGACCGTATCGTGGTCCGGCCCGAAAACATGCAGCGCATCGGGCAGGTCGCCTAAAAGGATGTGGTTATCCCTCAGCCACTGGCCGTAAGGTCTGGCGTCTGCCAGTTCACGCTTTATTTCCTCGTCCGGCACGATGCGCCCCTGCTCCGTATCCACCAGGAACATCCGGCCCGGCTGCAGACGGCCCTTCTTAAGGACGCGCTCCGGCTCGATCGGCAATACCCCGGCCTCGGAAGCCATGATGACCAGATCATCGCTGGTGACGTAATAGCGCGACGGGCGCAAACCGTTGCGGTCGAGGACGGCGCCGATACTACGGCCGTCGGTAAAGGCGATGGCCGCCGGACCGTCCCAAGGCTCCATCAGACAGGAATGGTATTCGTAAAAATCCCTCTTGGAGGGTTCCATGGACTCATGGTTTTCCCAAGGCTCGGGCACCATCATCATGACGGCATGGGGAAGCGAACGCCCGGCCATGACCAATAGCTCCAGGCAGTTGTCGAACATGGCGGAATCGGAGCCGTCGGTGTTGATGATCGGAAGAGCCTTCTTGATGTCGTCTCCGAACAGATCGCTGGCAAAGAGCGACTGCCGGGCGTGCATCCAGTTGACATTACCGCGCAGGGTATTGATCTCGCCGTTATGTGCCAGGAAATGATATGGGTGAGCCCGGTCCCAACTGGGAAAGGTGTTGGTGGAAAAACGGGAATGCACGAGCGCCAGCGCTGTTTCCATCTCCGGATCGCGCAGGTCCGGGTAATACAGGTCCACCTGGACCGGCATGAGCATGCCTTTGTAGATCATGGTCCGGCTGGAGATGCTGGCCACGTACCAATGCTTGTCCACGCCGGCACGGCGTATCTCGTTGGTTGCACGCTGGTTGACGATATAGAGCTTGCGGTTGAGTGACAGCTCATCGCAATCCGCGCACGCCTTGAGAAACAGCTGGCGCACCAGCGGTTCACTGGCCCGGGCGGTTGCGCCGAGGGACGAATGATCGGTGGGCACGTCCCGCCACCCAATGATCTTAAGCCCTTCCTCGGCAAGGATCTTCTCCAGTATATGGCGGGCGCTGTTGCGCTCGGTCGGGTCGGGTGACGTGAAAACCATGGCGGCGCCGTAGCGGGACAACTCGGGCAGTACTATGCCCAGCGGCTCGCAAACCTTGCGCAGAAAGCGGTCCGGCATCTGTATGAGAATGCCCGCACCATCGCCGGTATTGGGTTCGCAGCCGCAGGCGCCGCGGTGGTCGAGGTTGACAAGTACGGTCAAGGCCTGACGAACGATCTCGTGTGATTTTGCCCCCTTCATGTTGACAACAAAACCTACTCCGCAAGCGTCGTGTTCGAACCGGGGATCATAGAGCCCCTGCTTTTCTGGTGATACGATGGTTTTCATATGGCAACCTTTTATCTGGTGCTGGTATCTCGTCATGGCCGCTCGACAGTGAGGCGGGAGGAGTATGACGTTTACGGCGCCTGTCCGGGCATGGTGATTTCAATCCGCGTTTAAATTACTTAGCATACCTAGAGGCGCTGATATTTTCAATAAAAAATGCCGATTCGGGCGAGAAGGTAAAAGGCACAGGCCTGATAGGTCCGCTGTCAAGCGAAAGCAAGGGACGTTTGGCAACTCTTTGCAAGAATTCCAGACCGCAAAAACAGCATCCAGGCTTGACCTCAGCCGGTGGCCCCGCATGAAGAAAACCGTATGAAAGCTTGCCACGAAAAAAACCCGGGCTCTAACTATTTTAATCAGAGCCCGATATGCAAATAGCCCTTCCACATAACGCGCGGAAGGGCTATTTTTTACTTGGTGGGCATAGTTGGGATCGAACCAACGACCTGCCGATTAAGAGTCGGCTGCTCTACCAGCTAAGCTATATGCCCA
>Ga0316217_10000337_pt1 | contig 68699 bp, 53 predicted proteins | sample 1anoAmetaG_FD_203633 | JGI IMG/M metagenome (GOLD analysis project Ga0316217, IMG submission 203633) | Freshwater microbial communities from Trout Bog Lake, Wisconsin, USA - 1anoA | ecosystem: Environmental > Aquatic > Freshwater > Lake > Hypolimnion/Profundal zone | place: USA: Wisconsin... | reverse complement strand
TTGACAGCCCATGGCGTCGATGGTGACGATGCAACCCTTAAGGTCAAGGACCTTTAGAAGTTCGGGGATAGCCGTGATCTCGTTGCTTTTTTCGTGAACGGCGCGCTGGCCCAGGACCAAGCGGTTCGCGGTGGACCAGGCACTCACCACATGCAAAGCCGGCTTCCCCTCGCTCATGGAGGACCGGATAGTTTTCCCATCGAGGGCCACGACCTCGCCAGGGATCTTGTCGCGGATGCCCCGAACCCAGTCCAGGAAGACTTCTCCAAAGGCACGGGGTTCCAGCATCTGGAAAACGCGATTGAAAGTGTCGTGGGAAGGGATGCGGTTGGGCAGTTCCAGGAAGGTCCGGAGCCAGGGTTCCTCCTCTTTGCCGAATTCTTCGATCCCTTCCCAGTCGTCCACGCCGCAGATGGTGGCCAGGACGGCGATGAGGATTATGTCTAGAAGGAGGTGCCGCTGTCCTCTGACCTTGCGCGGATCCGGCAGGTGGAAAGATGATAGGCAAGGCTCTTGGCTTTGGCTTCCATGGCAGGAACGCTCCACAGAATGTTTTGCCACAAGCGTCATGAAAGTCCAACGCTTCATATTCACTTTTTCGGTGTCATACTGAATTTTAAGATAAACACCGATAATTTTCTTTTATTTTATGATTGGTACATGCGTTTGCCCTGGGTTCAATCCAGTGGTAGCGCCTGAATTCGGAATGTCAGGGGGCTTTCCTGAATTTTATTTCCCAAATGGAACGCCGGCAGGAACTGTTTCCTCAGCCACATTTATCCGTTGAGAGTCGCATGAAAAAATGTCCATTCAAAGTTGGTGAATATGTACAGTATAGGCCGAGTTTTGAAGGACGCGGACGGATCATCATGACTGATCTCAACGCTTTGAAGCCAGGAGAAAAATATAAAATAATTCGGGTTGTCGATGCTTATTATTTAGTAGTCGAAGGGTTTGAATTAAGCCCTGGAGGAGGACTGTACTGGACGGAATTCAAAAAGTCCAATTGATTACTAATTAATTATAAAACTCCCGGTTTCTGGCGCCGTGGGAAGGGCGGAGGACATTGGCAATCATCATTTGGGCCGGGTGATCGTCAAATCACCAAACGTTGTTATCGGGTACTTAATGAATAGGTCCCATTCGCTCCCGCAGGGACAACCCCGGCCTGCCCGCCAGCACCGCCTGCACTTCGCTGACCATGGACAGCGCGATCAGTTCCGGGGATTCGGCCCCCAGGTCCAGGCCCGCCGGGTAGTGGAGGGCGGCCTGGGCGGCGCCGGTGAGGGGTCCGTGCTCGTCGATGAGCTCCCTTAGGATGCGCTCACTGCGGCGGCGGTTGCCCTGGAGGCCCAGGTAGCCGACGGGGGAGGCCAGGAGGGCGGCGAGGGCGGCCTTGTCGGCCTCGTACACGTGGCTCACCACCAGGGCGGCGCAGCGGGCGTCCAGGGGGATTCCAGCAAGGGATTCGGGGGGGTGGCCCACCACGATGCGGTGAGCTTCGGGGAAGCGCTCCGGGGTGGCCAGGGCGGGACGGTGGTCGGCGAGTCCCAGGAACCAGCCCAGGTGGCGGGCGAGGCGGAAGATGGGGCGGGCATGTTCCCCCGCTCCGAAGACCCACAGGGCCACGGGGGGCAGGATGGGCTCGACCAGCAGGTCGAGGTCGCCGAAGGTGCGGGTTTCTGCAAGGCCGGTCGTCTGGATCCGGAGGAGGGCCTCGCGCAGCGGGTCGGCCAGCTCGGCGGGCATGGGCAGGAGTTCCCGGGTGCCCTCCATGAGGAACCGCGTCCCCGGAGGGGGCGCGCCTTCGCCCCGGGCCGCGAAGACCGTGGCCAGGGCGCCGGTGCGGCGGGCCTCCTGCATGGCCGCGCACAGCGCCATCCACTCGGGGACGGCGCCGGCCTCCACCCGTTCGACCAGCACGTCGGCCCGGCCCTGGCAGCCCATGCCCGTGCCCCAGATGAGGTCCAGGTCGTTGCCCATGTCGAAGGTGACCAGGGACGGCCGGCGGCTCGCGACCACGTCGGCGACGCGCTCCTTGACATCGGTCTCCAGGCACCCGGCGCTGATGCTGCCGGCCTGGAAGCCCCCGGGGCGGAAGACCATGCGGGCACCGGGCTTGCGGTAGGAACTGCCCTTGACGCGCACGAGGGTGGCCAGGGCCGAAGGCTCGGCCAGGGACTTGAGGGCGTCGATGAGCTCCGCCAGTCCCTTCATGGGCGCCTCAGAACCTGTCCCAGAGCCGCACGGCCAGTTCCCTGGACCGCGCCGCGAGGCGGGCCTCGTCCAGGCCGTTGGCGAGGACCTTGCCCTCCATGAGGACGCGCCCGGCGCAGATGGTGGTGTCCACCGTGGCCTGGGAGAGCCCGAAGATCAGGTGGCCCAGCACCGTGTTCCCGTCCAGGGGCGTGGGGGGATGGTAGTCCACGAGGATGACGTCGGCGGCGGCGCCCTCGGCCAGCGTGCCCAGGGGGAAGCCCCAGAGCGACGTGGCCAGTTCGGGGTTGCGGGTGAACAGCGCGCCCGCGATCTCCATGAAGCCGCAGGTGGGGTTGTCCTGGCGCAGGTGCTGGGCCCACAGGGCCACCCGCACCTCCTCCAGCATGTTCACGGTCATGGCGTCGGTGCCCAGGCCCACCCGCACGCCCCGGGCGCAAAGGCCCAGCACGTTGGCGATGCCTACGGCGTTGTTGAGGTTGGACTGGGGGTTGTGGGCCACGAAGGTGCCGGTCTCCGCCAGGAGGTCCTGGTCTGCGGCGTTGGCGTGGACGGCGTGGGCCGCGATGCTGCCCGGGCCCAGCAGGCCATGGGCCGCCAGGCGGGCCACGGAGGTCTGGCCGTGGTGGTCCAGGTTGTACTGCACGTCGGAAGCGGCCTCGGCCACGTGCACGTGGAACCCGACGCCCACCTCCCGCCCGAGGGCAGCCGCCCGGTCCAGGGTGGCGTCCGAGAGGGTGAAGGCCGCGTGCAGCCCGAAGAGGGCCCGCAGGTGCGGGTTTCCGGAGGCCGAGCAGCGGCGGGCGAAGGCCGCGTTCTCCTCCAGCCCCTCGTCGGCGATGGCCTGGCCGTCCCGGTCGGAGACCTCGTAGCACAGGCAGGACCTCACGCCGCTGCGGAGCACCGCGGAGGCGATGCGGTCCAGGGAACCCGCGCAGGCGTTGGGGCTGGCGTGGTGGTCGACCAGGGTGGTGGTGCCCTTGCGCACGGCGTCGGCCAGCACCACCTCGGCGCTGACCTCCACGTCGTCCAGGCTCAGCTGGCGGTCCAGGCGCCACCAGAGGTTGTCCAGCACCTCCTGGAAGTTCCGGCTGGGCGCGGCCTTGCCCAGACCGCGCACGAGGGTCGAATAGAAGTGCATATGGGCGTTGATCAGGCCGGGCATGACGACCTTGCCGGCCGCGTCGATGACCTTGTCGAAGGGGCCGTTGATGGCCTCCTTCGGTGCGATGCGCTTGATCACGCCATTTTCGATCAGGAGGGCCTGGCCCTCCAGCACCTGGCAGGGGCTGCCGAAGGTGAGGATGGTGCCGCCGTGGATGAGAATTCGGGAGGACATGGCTTATACCCCATGGATGGACATGCAAAGCCAAGCTGGCCGCTGATGATATCACTCATCACGGCCTGCTTTTCCCGGACTCGACGCTGCGCGTCGGGTCCGGGAAAGAAAATGATTTTGGCTAGGACCGGCTTACTTCCAGGTTGAACGCTTCGATCAGCTTGTCGAAGGCGGCAGCTTCCTCCGTGAAGAGCTCGGTCCAGTAGTCGGGATGCCACTGGGCGCAGATCTCCTCGTAGGTCTTGCCCTGCTGCTCGACCCAGGTGTAGTACTTCAGGTTGTGGATGGCCTTCTTCTCGGGGAAGGTGAGCTCCTTGAAGTGGTCCACCCCCTGGCGCTCGAGGCTGCCGGTGTGGGCCCGGGCGGCATCCAGCGTGGTGAAGGCGCCGTGCTCCTCGGTCTGCTCCTCCAGGCGGGAGCGGTACATCTCCACGCTGTCGGTGAAGACGGTGAAGATCACGTCGTTCTCGTCCAGCTCCCAGTACTTGGCGGCCTTGATGGCGGCCAGCATGTTGCAGACGCCGCTGATGCCCAGGAGGCCCAGCTGCTTGATGACGTCCTGGCCGATGCCCAGCCCGGCCAGGTAGGCCTGGCCCTCGGGCTCGTTGAAGAGCCTGAGGATGCGCATGCAGTCCTCGTCGTCGATGGCGGCCACGGCGTCCGTGTTGCGGACGTTGTGCACCCAGGGCACATGCTTGTCGCCGATGCCTTCGATGCGGTGGTCGCCGAAGCCGTTCATGAGCAGGGTGGGGCACTGCCAGGCTTCCGTGGCGATGGTCTTGGAGCCCGGGTGCTGGGCCTTGAGGTAGTCGCCCGCCGCGATGGTGCCGGCGCTGCCGGTGGCGCTGACGTAGCCGGCGAGGCGGGTGCGGGGGGTCTTGAGGGCGTTGTAGATATCCTCCATGGCCGGGCCCGTGACGTTGTAGTGCCACACGGGGTTGCCGAACTCCTCGAACTGGTTGAAGATCATGTGCTTGGGATCGGCCTTCAGCTCCCAGCACTTGTCGTAGATCTCCTTGACGTTGCTCTCGCAGCCGGGGGTGGCGATCACTTCGGAGCCGATCTCGGCCAGCCAGGTGAAGCGTTCCTTGCTCATGTTCTCCGGGAGAATGGCCACCGCCGTGCAGCCCAGCACCGCGCTGTCGAAGGCGCCGCCGCGGCAGTAGTTGCCCGTGGAGGGCCACACGGCCTTGTGCACGTCGGGGTCGAACTCGCCGCTGACCAGGCGGGGTACGAGGCAGGCGAAGGCCGCGCCAACCTTGTGGGCGCCGGTGGGGAAGTACTTGCCAACCAGGCCGATGATGCGGGCCTTGACCCCCGTGATGGCGCTGGGGATCTCCAGGTGGTTGGGGCCGGCGAACAGGCCCGTGGCCGGGTCGTTCTTCCAGGTGATGCGGAAGAGGTTGGCGGGGTCGATGGCCCAGAGGCCGACGTCCTTCAGCCGGGCCTTGACGGCCTCGGGGGCCGTCTCCGGGTGGCGCATCTGGTGGAAGGTGGGGATGACGATGCCGCGATCCTTGCAGCGCTTGGCTGTGCGCTTGACCACTTCTTCGTTGTAGGTCTTGACGATCCTGGACATGGGTTCTCCTTGAGCCTAGGAATTGAATGCTACAGGTGCAGGCTCTGGGCACGCCGGATGATGGTCTCGAGCTTGGCGCCGGGATCCTTCAGGCGGGTGAGGAACATCAGGGCGCTGATCACGAAGGGCTTGTAGCTGGCTTCGTGGTAGGTGGGGATGCGGTACTGCTCGAAGACGTCCGCGGACACTTCGCCGGCCATGCAGCTCACGTCCGTGATGTCGGCGGGCAGGCAGTGCATGTAGAGGGCCTTCTTGTCGGCGGTGCGGTTCATCATGGAGCGGGTGCATTCCCAGCCGGTGTACTTGGCGTTGTTGGCCAGGCACTCCTTCTCGAGCTCGCGCAGGCCTTCCTTGTCGGAGTGCTTGAGCATCTCCGTGCGGCGCTCCATCACGTGGTAGGGGGCCCAGCTCTTGGGATAGACGATGTCCGCGCCGTCGAAGGCCTCTTCCATGCTGTTGGAGACGCTGAACTTCCCGCCGGTTTCCGCGGTCTGCTTCTTGGCGATGTCCACCACGTCGGGGATGAGGTCGTAGCCCTCGGGGTAGGCCAGGCGCACGTCCATGCCGAAGCGGGACATGAGGCCGATGATGCCCTGGGGCACGGAGAGGGGCTTGCCGTAGCTGGGGGAGTAGGCCCAGGTCATGGCGATCTTCTTGCCCTTGAGGTTCTCGAGGCTGCCGAAATGCTGGCGCAGCCAGGCCAGGTCGGCCAGGGCCTGGGTGGGATGGTCCACGTCGCACTGCAGGTTGATGATGCTGGGCCGGCGGTGGAGCACGCCCTGCTGGGCGCCGTCGGTGAGGGCGTCGCCCACTTCCTGCATGTAGGTGTGGCCCTCGCCCAGGAACATGTCGTCCCGGATGCCGATGACCTCGGTGAGGAAGCTGATCATGTTGGCGGTCTCGCGCACGGTCTCGCCGTGGGCGATCTGGCTCTTGGTCTCGTCCAGGTCGGAGAGCCCCAGGCCCATGGCGTTGGCGGCGCTGGCGAAGCTGAAGCGGGTGCGGGTGGAGTTGTCGCGGAAGATGGAGATGGCCAGGCCCGTGTCGAAGGACTTGTACGAGTGGCCGGCCTTGTGGAGCTGCTTGAGGGTGTCGGCCAGGGTCACGATGGCCCGGATCTCCTCCTCGGGGTGCTCCCAGGTGAGGAGGAAGTCCTTGTGGAAGAGATCCGTCTTGAGGCCCTGGAAGGCCCTCAGGTTCTCGGTGATGGTGGGGGTGGCGGGGGCGGCGGCGGTGGTCATTGGGATCCTCCTTATGGGATCAGGTGGAAGGAAGGGTTTCGGGGTCCGGCTGAAGGGGAACCCCCGTGGGGCGATCAGGTTCCAGCAGGCGTCCGTCCTGGACCCGGGGAACGCCCCGGAGCAGCACGGTACGGAATTGGAGATGGGTGGTGAAGCCGGGGAAGGGCTCGAAGGTGGGCACGCCCGTGGAACGAAGGGGACGCTGGGGGCCCTGGGCGTCCAGCACCACGAGGTCGGCGTCCAGGCCGGGGCGGATGGCGCCCTTGCGGTCCCCGAGCCCCGCCCTGCGCGCGGGCAGGGCCGAGAGATGGGTGGCCAGGCCCAGCGCGGCGCGGTCGGGGTCGTCCTCCCAGATCTTCCAGGTGACGTGCGGCAGCGCGCCCAGGCCCGGCAAGCCGTTGGGCACCTGGCGCACATCCTGGCCGTTCCAGGCGTCCTTGTCCTCGGGGCGGAAGGCGCAGTGGTCGGTGGCCATCAGATCGAAGGCGCCCTCGCGGGCCAGCCCCCGGAAGGTGTCCCGGTCGCCCCGGAGGGGGGGCGAGCAGAGCCAGTGGTGGCCATCCTGACGGGCGAGCCAGGAATCGTCCAGGATCAGGTACTGGGGACAGGTCTCGCAGGTGATGTCCCCCGTCTTCCTTCCCTCGACGATCAGGCGCGCGCCTTCCACCGTGGAGACGTGCACCACGTGCAGGGCCGCCTTCTTTTCCAGGGCGAGGGCCACCACCTTGCGGATGGCGGTCACTTCGGCCTCCTCGGGCCGCAGGCGCGTGTGGGCCGTGCCCCGGGTCAGGTCCAGGGCCGCGCCGTCCACCCCGGCGATGATGCCGTCGTCCTCGCAGTGGACCATGAAGACCGCTCCGGCGGGGCCGAAGCGCTGGAAGAGCTCCCCAAGCCATTCGTAGCTGGTGTACAGCCCCGCGGGGCGGTAGGTCGTGTAGAACTTCAGGGTCCGATACCCGGCCTCCACGAGGAGCTCCAGGGACCGCTGGTCCGAGGGCTCGAAGGTGGTGGGGGTCAGGTGCCAGAGCACGTCAGCGTGGCTCCGGCCCACGGCCTTGGCCCTGGCCACGCCCATGGCCTGGCGCAGGGTCTGCCCCGGGGCCTGGGTGACGAAGGTGCACAGGGTGGTGATGCCGTTCAGGATCGCCTCCCGGGTGCCGGTCTCGTAGCTGTCGGCCAGGTAGAACCGCCCGATGTGGTCGTCCACGTGCGTGTGGAAGTCCAGGAAGCCCGGGAGCACGTAGCAGCCCGAAGCGTCGATCTCGTTGTCCGCGGGGCCCACGTCGCCCACCCGCGCGATCTTCCCGTCCTCCACCAGGACGTCCACATCATGCAGGCTTTCGCCCTGGGCTACGCGCCCGTTGCGGATGGCGGTCTTCATGCGGGCACGGACTCCAGCCGGGGTTCGATGGCACTGGGAATGCTGATGAGGGAGAGGGGGGCCTCCACGTCCTTGAGCCCGTTGCCCGTGGCCAGGAGCACCGTCCGGGCCGAGGCTGGCAGGGCCCGGGAGGTCTGCTGGAGCTTCACGAGGCCCGCCAGGGCCGCGGCGCCCGCGGGCTCGGTGAAGATGCCCGCGCCCCTGGCCAGGGTCGCCTGGGCCTGGAGGATCTCGGCGTCGGTGACGGTGAGGGTGAGGCCCTCGCTCTCCAGGATGGCGCGGCGCGCGCCGTGGGCGTTGCTGGGGCAGGTGACGGAGATGGAGTCGGCCCGGGTGGTGGGATTGACGGCGTCCTGGTAGACGCCCGTCTCCACGTACCGGTGGATGGCGTCGGAGGATTCCGCCTGCACTCCGATGAGCCGCGGCAGGCGGTCGATGAGGCCGGCCCGCTTGAGGTCCACGAAAGCCTTGTGCACGCCGCCCAGGATCACCCCGTCCCCCACGGAGACGAAGATGGCATCAGGCACCTGGAAGTCAAGCTGAGACCACAACTCCAGGCCCACCGTCTTCTTGCCTTCGATGGTGAGCGGATGGTAGGCGGTATTGCGGTTGAGGCCGCCCCGCTGGTCCGTGTAGGCCAGGGACAGGGCGAAGGCGTCGTCGTAGGTGCCCTTGACGGGAATCACCCGGGCCCCGCAGAGCACCATCTGCAGGAGCTTGGCCTTGGGCGCCTTCTCGGGCACGAAGATGAGGGCCTGGAGGCCGGCCGAGGCGCACACCGCGCTCAGGGCCGAGGCGGCGTTGCCCGTGGAGGCCGCCACGATGAGGTCGATGCCCAGGCGCCGGGCTTCCGCGGCCACCAGGAAGGAGGCCCGGTCCTTGAGGCTGCCGGAGGGGTTGAGGCCGTCGTTCTTCACCCAGAGGGCGGAAAGGCCCAGGGTCGCGCCCAGGCGGTCCACCCGGCACAGCGGCGTGTTGCCCACGGGGAGGGCCGGATGGAACTCGGGTTCCACGGGGCAGAAGAGGTTCCAGTCGGGCCTGGCCCGGTCGAAGGCGGCCGCGATGGCGTCGTAGTCGAAGACCACCTCCAGCACCCCCGTGAGGGGGATGCCGGGGCGGTAGGCCTTGCCGCACTCAGGGCACAGGTAGCGGACTTCGTCGCGGGCGAAGGTCCGACCGCAGTCCGTGCACCGGTAGCTGAATGGGGTCATGGCTTGATCCTCGTAGAAAACTGCGCGGGGGCGAGCCCCCGCGCGGTGGGTGGGGCATTGACTAGAAGTGGAATTCGGCCGCGAACATCAGGGCGTTGACCTGGGAGTTGGCGTTCCAGGGGCCGCCGTTGGGGCCGGTGACGGCGGGATCGCTGAAGGAGACGTTCTGGCCGCCGAACTTGTTGTTCCAGTATTCGAAGCCGGGGCCGATGAGGACGGCGCCGTTCTTGCGGCCGAAGAGGCTGCTGATGTCGGCCAGGAGGTAGAAGTCACCCAGGGTCTCGGGCTTGGTGGCGACGCCGAAGCCGTCGTTGCCCTTGGCGCCCAGGTAGTTGGCCCAGCCCTTGAAGGCCAGGTCGACGGGGCCGAGGTTGAAGCTCTTGTGCCAGGCGGTGAACACGATGTAGCTGGTCTTGAAGTTCACTTCTTCCTGGACGATGCCGTTGTAGTTCTTCTCGCGGCAGGCGCCGATGCCCAGGCTCCAGAAACCCTTGGACACGTCGAACTGGAACTGGGGGCCGGCGATGATGAACTTCTTGTTCGAGGCGAACTGGTTGTCCGTGGAGTCGAAATCGAAGCCGACGGTAAAGTCGACGCCGCGCACGGGGCCGAAGGCCATGTTGGTCTTGAAGACCTTGCCCAGATCGAAGCTGGAGCGGTAGACGACGTAGACTTCGGTGTCACCGGGGACGCCGGTCTGGGGCTGGCCATACTTGTCGTTGGCGGGATCCATCTTCGCGGCGGCGAGCATGTTCACATCGAAGAAGTTCGTGCCGTAATCCCAGCCGTAGACGCCGCTGAGTTCGAGGCGGGACTTGATCTCGTTCACGTTGATGCCCGGATCGCGGAACATGTTGCTGTACTGGTACCCGAGGTAGGTGTCGCTCCAGTTGGCGGCAGCGGCGGGGACGGAGGCCAGGGCGACGAGGGCCAGGGCGGCGAGGGTGAGACTCTTCATAGCGGCTCCTTGAATTTTGGTCCGCCATCTAGGCAGGACCGACGGTTGGGGGGGGACTTACCCTATAATGACCTAAAAGTCGCCTATTGTGTGCCTAAGCTTCACTGGCGTGGGCTAACTCGCTTGAATCCTGGCTCGCCGCCTCGTAGTGCTTGAGCTTGTTGAAGAAGAGATTCAGGACAACCGCCACGATGGAGGTGAGGAGGATGCCGCTGCCCAGCAGGGGACCGAGGGCCTTGGGCATCTGGCTGAAGAATTTGTCCGCCACCAGCGGGATCATGCCAAAACCGATGCTAATGGCAACTATGTAGAGATTATTACGATTGGTCTGGAAATTCACGCCACCCAGGATGCGTATGCCCGTGGCGGCCACCATGCCGAACATCACGATGCCCGCGCCACCCAGCACGAAGGGGGGCACCGAGGCCACCACGAAGGCCAGCTTGGGCACCAGGCCCAGGGCCAGGAGGATGACCCCGCCCATGACGCAGACATAACGGCTGCGCACGCCCGTGACTCCCACCAGACCCACGTTCTGGGAAAAGGAGGTGTAGGGGAAGGTGTTGAAGATCCCGCCGATGAGGGTGCCCAGGCCGTCCACCCGCAAACCATCGGAAAGCTGCTTCTGGTTGAGGGGCTTGCCGGTGATTTCCGAGAGGGCCAGGAACATGCCCAGGGATTCCACCATGACCACCACCATCACGAGGCACATGGTGAGCACGGCGCCCAGGTGGAAGGTGGGCATGCCGAACTGGAAGGGCAGCACCATGGCGAACCAGGGCCGCTGGCCGATGCCCTCGAAGCTGACCTTGTGCAGGCCCACGCAGACGAGCATGCCCAGCACCAGGCCCAGGAGCACGGCGATGTTGGCGAAGAACCCCTTGAGGTAGCGGATGATGAGGAGGATGGCCACCAGGACGAAGCCCGCGATGGCCAGGTTCCCCGGGGCGCCGTAGCCCGGCGCGGCGGGGCTGGGCGCGCCCGCGGCCCAGTTGATGCCCACGCGCATGAGGGAGATGCCGATGATGGAGATGATGCTGCCGGTCACCACCGGCGGGAACAGGGGCAGCATCCAGCTGATGACCGGCGCCACCAGGATGCCGAAGACACCGGCGGCCATGACGGCCCCGAAGATGCCCTGGATGCCGATGGTGGGATCCACGGCCATCACCACCATGGGGCTCACGGCGGCGAAGGTCACGCCCATCATCACGGGCAGGCGGATGCCGAAGCGCCCGATGCCCAGTGCCTGGACCAGGGTGGCCAGGCCGCAGGCGAAAAGGTCGGCGTTGATCAGGAGGGCCAGCTGCTCCTTGGGGAGCTTGAGGGCGCCCCCGACGATGAGGGGGACGGCCACGGCGCCCGCGTACATCACGAGGACGTGCTGGATGCCCAAGAGTGAGAGCTTGCCGAACGGCAGCATCTCGTCGACAGGATGGACCCCTGGCTGGTTGCTCATACGGACCTCGGTCGGAGCGCCCCGGGGGCGCTTGCATGGGTTGGAATGGAAGTGGGAGTTCAGGTGCTGCGAATGGGTTCAGGTGGTCGAAGAATTTGGCTTTACCCTAAGTTTAGATTTGACGACCCAGACGTCAACAAAAAATTTCAGTCCCGGTAAATTTTTTTCACATGGTCGGCAGTTCCGCCTGGGCGAAGAGGAGTCCGAGGAGGGTCGCGCAGGGGCCGAGGTCAACCTGGGCGCCCTCCGCAAGGCCGGCCTGGGCCTCGAAGCCCAGCAGCTCCCAGGCGGGGGCCTGGAAGCGGGCCGTGACGGCTTCGGAGCGGTATTCCGCCACCCCGTCCCGCACTTCGAGGGTGTGAGCCCGTCCGGCCAGGCGGGCCTGGATGGCCACGCTGGAAGGCAGGGCCTCGAGGTGGAAGGCGTCGCCCTTGGCCTCCTGGAAGCCGTCGGCGTCGAGCCAGAACTTGGGCTTGTCCCGGTAGGGGGCGCCCTGGGCCGGGCAGAAGGTGTCGCAGTTGCCGCACTCGTTGCAGAAGTCGCCGATGTTCAAGGTCTGGATGCCCTGGGCGAGCCGGAAGTCCCGGGCGCCCTCGGCCACCAGGCGGCCGTTGCGCATCACGAGACTTGGGATCTGGAGCGTGAAGGGTTCCACGGCATAGGCCACGTTGGCCCGGTTCGGGCACACCGTCACGCACAGGCTGCAGAGATCGTCGCAGTCCAGGCAGCGGCTCGCCTCCAGGGCCGCGGCCTCGGCGGAGAAGGCGTGGATCACCTCCGCGAACCCGGCGCGCTCGGTCAGGGGCAGCACCGGGACGGTCTGGGGCTGGACCTTGCGGCTCTTCTTGTCCATGGCGCTGGCCGCGGGGATGCCTTTGTCCAGCTGGGGTTCGGGGACAGGTTCCAGGTCGTGGCGGCGGCCGATGGCCTCAGCGGCGGCCCTGCCGTCGGCGATGGCCTGGATCACGGAGGAGGGTCCGTGGACGGCGTCGCCCCCCGCGAAGAGGCCGGCCAGGCTGGTCTCCCGGGTCTTCGGGTCGATGGCCAGGGTGCCGTCCCTCTTGCGCAGTACGTCAAGGCCTTCCAGGAAGTCCAGCACGGGTTCCTGGCTGATGGCGGTGATGATGGTGCTGGCGGGGAGGACTTCGCCGGGACCTTCCATCGGGACCGGGCGGGGCCGTCCCGAGGCGTCGCGCTCGCCCAGCTTCATCTTCGTGCACAGCAGACCGGTGGCGCGGCCGTTTTCGACCACGACGGCTTCGGGGGCCAGCAGGTCCCTGAGGCCGATGCCCTCCTCGATGCAGTCCGCCACTTCGGCGGGATCCGCGGGCATCTGGGCCCTGGTGCGCCGGTAGACGAGGGTCACCTCGCCGTCCTTCACCAGGCGCCTGGCGCTGCGCGCGGCGTCCATGGCGGAGTTGCCTCCGCCGATGATCAGTACGCGCCGGCCAAGGTCCATGGGCACGCCCGTCCACGACGGATCCTGGTGTTCGTTCGCGCGAACCTGGTCGAGGAAATCCAGGGCGTCGAGGACGCCAGGGGCCTTCTCGTTGGGGATACCCAGCCGCTTGCCCTTCTGGGCGCCTACGCCCAGGAAGACGTAGGGATGGTCGCGGCGCAGGTCCTGGAGCGAGAAGTCACGGCCCAGGGCCTTGCCGAAAGTGAGCTTGACGCCCAGGGCCCGCAGGCGGTCCAGATCGGCTGCCAGGGTCTCCTGGGTGAGGCGGTAGCCGGGGATGACCCCGCTGACCATGCCGCCCGGTTCCGACTTCGCCTCGAAGACCTCCGCCTCGAAACCCATGCGGGCCAGGAAGTAGGCTGCCGACAGACCCGCGGGGCCCGCGCCCACCACCGCCACCTTCACGCCCTTGCCGGGCCCCGGGACCGGGGCTTCGGGACTGGCGTTCTCGAAGGCGAAGCGCTTGATCTCGCGGATGGCCAGGGGCGAATCGTAGAAGTTGCGCACGCAGCGCTCGGTGCACTTGTGGTCGCAGACGCTGCCGGTGATGCCGGGCTGGGGATTGGTGCGCAGGATGACGTCCATGGCCTCCCCGGGCCTGCCATGGGCCACCAGCCACATGTAGTCCGGGATGTTCTGATGGGCGGGGCAGGCCTCCGCGCAGGGTGCGGCGATGCAGTCGAAGCTCCCCAGGGGGCGGTCGCCCTTGAACACCAGGGGCCGGGCGCGGCGGGAATAGGTGTCGTCGCCCACGGCGCGGATGGCGTGGCGGGTGAGGTTGAAGCGCGCGCCATAGCCGCCCGAGACCGCCGCGACGAAGCCGGGCAGGTCCGCGGCCCCCGCGCTGGTCATGGCGTCCTCGAGGTTCACCAGGTACTGCTGGAGCCGGGCGTAGCCGCCGGGCTTGAGGAGGTCGGTGCAGACGGTGACGGGGCCCAGGCCGTCGGCCACCAGGTCCGGGAAGTTGTTGGCGTCGGCGCCGCCGCAGAAGCTGATGGGCACCTGGCCGTCCAGCTCCTCCGTGACCAGGTCCGCCAGCTTGAGGGTCAGGGGGTGCAGGGACCGCCCGGACATGTACATCATCTTCTCTGCGGTGGGGAACACGGGCCGGTGGTTGACCACCTCCAGCGTGTTGGAGAGCTTCAGGCCGAAATGGTTGGGGCGCCCCTTGGCGAGGGCCGCGAGGTTCTTCACCATCGCCATGGCGTCGTCGAACTTGGGGTCGTGGCCGAAGGCCGCGTCGGGGACTTCGATGTCGAAGCCCAGGGTGTCGTTGAGGATGCCCCTGAGCCGCTCGGGGCCAAGCAGGGTCGGGTTGAGCTTGACCCAGGTGTCCACGCCCAGTTCCGTGATCAGGTAGGCGGCGATGCGCTCGATCTCTGCCGGGGGGCACCCGTGCATGGTGGAGAGGGTGATGTGGTTGGACAGGCGCGCGGGGATGTGGATGTCGCGGACCCCGGGGTAGCTCTTGGCCACGGCCTCGATGGCCGCGGGCAGGGCGTCCGAGGCATCCCTCATGTGGGCGATGAAGGCCTGGACCCGCTCGGTCCGGATGCCCTCGAGGTTGTAGCCCACGCTCATGTTGAAGTGGGTGCCGGGGTCCTTGAGGCCGAAACGGTGCGCCAGGGCGTGGATGAGCACCCAGGCGTTGAGGTACTCCTCGAAGGACTGCTCGAGCTTGAGCTCCTGGCTCCATTCGCAGTTGTAGGTCTCGTCCGCGGAATCGATGCAGGGCCGGCTCACGGTGAGCTCGTCCAGGATCTGCACGGTCTTGAGCTCGATGAAGCGGGCGCCGCAGAGCCAGCAGGCAACGATGTTCTGGGCGAGCTGCGTTTGGGGGCCCGCGGCCACCCCCAGGGGGGCGGCCACGGTGTGCCCGAACATCTCCGCCGCCAGTTTCGGACCGGGAAGCTGGAAGTTGGCCTTGGGTATGCCCAGGACCGTCTCCCTGGACTCGAGGTCCCTGAAGATCCAGCTGGCCAGGAGTTCCAGCGAAGCGGGGCGGAATGCTTTTTCCATGGGAGTACCTGTCTGGCTTGTGGTGCGTGTGGAAGGGCCGTGGGGAACTACATCGCCGCGTAGACGGTGGGGAAGCGGGCGAGGAAGGCCGAGGCGTGCTGCAGTTCGCGCTCGTCCACGCATTCCCCGATCTTGTGGGTGTTCTGCTCGATGCCGGTGCCGAACCCGATCATGGCGGGGTGCTTGTAGACCTCGTTCTCCACCCACTTCTTGTCCCGGCTGCCGGGGATGCTGGTGGCCTTGGGGATGGGGTAGCCCACGCCGTCGGTGGAAAAGACCCAGCGGTCCACGCGGGGTTCCTTGGTGAGCACGCCGCCGGTGCCGACGACGCCATCGACGTTGGGGGAGATCACCTTCTTGTAGGCTGCCACGGCGGCCTGCACCGCGGGATGCTCCTCGGGGGTGACCCAGCCCACGTAGACCTGGGGGTTGTCCAGCACGTAGCCCTTCCAGCTGGCTTCGGTGTAGGTGGGGATGGAGATCTCGACGCCCAGGCCGGCCTTGCGGGCCACGGCGACCGCGTCCAGGGCCTCCACGTCGGCGCAGGACTGCTCGGGGGTCTCGCCGATGGTGAGGCGCCGGTCGAAGCGGAAGGTGAACTTCTCGGGCACGGCGCAGTCGCTGGGCGTGTCCAGCCTGGCCCAGGAGGCGGTGCGGGTGCCGTGGCCGAGGAAGGCGTGGTCCTTGAAGCCGATGCGCTGGTCGTACTGCTCGGAGGCCTCCTTCAGGATGGCGCCGCCGAACTCCAGGGGGTTCTTGCCCTCCCAGGGCATGGAGCCGTGGCAGGACTTGCCGGTGACCGTGACCTCGATCTGCATGCGGCCCCGCTGGCCGCGGTAGATGCCGAGTGCCCCGTTCTTCGAGCAGCCGGATGAGTCCGTGAGGATCACCACGTCGGGGATGATCTCGGGTTCGGCGGTGGGGAAGACTTTTCGGTTCAGATACATGGGGCCCGCGCCGTCGTTGTCCTCCTCGCAGACCGTGGCGTAGGAGCGCACGATGACGCCCTTGAGCGCGCCCTCGGCCTCGAGCTCGAGCATGATCTTGGTGGCGATGGCCGCGGTGATCACGCCGCCCAGCTGGTCCGCGGAGCCGCGGCCGAAGATGAGGTGGTTCCACTCGCTTTCGGGAGGCAGGTAGCCCAGTTCCTTGTTGAGGAAGGCCTTCTTGATCTTGGCGGGGTCCACGATCCCGTTGAAGCAGTCCACGCCGCTGTTCTCGAGCCACTGGGCCCGCAGGGGCTTCACGGTGTCCGTGTGGCCGTCGATGTAGATGACCTTCTTCCGGGCCGGGTCGATGCCGTCGTTGGGATCCTCCACGAACCACACCAGGTTGCCGAACTCGTCGAAGAAGGCGTCCTCGTCGCGGCGCACGGCCTTGATCTCGACGAGCTTCCTGCGCAGGTAGTCGATGCGGGGAAATTCGTGGTTGGAGGTGCCGCAGAAGGGATCGCCGCCCTGGTCCACGGGCTTGTCCACGTAGTCTGCGGGGATGCGGATGACTTCCCGGAGCATTTCCGAGGCGAGCGGCAGGTACTGGGCCGCAAGTTCGGCGATACGGGTATCGAGGTTGGTCAGGACGCCTGGGCTGGTCATCAATCCTCCGGGTTGGAATGGGGACGGTTGGCCGGCCTTCGCTCCGGCACCACCCTGGTGGAATGAGAATAGGGGCGGCTTCCTCGGGCCTGGATCACAGCTCGCAGGCATTCTGACGCCGCTCCCCCGATCGTTCTTCTTGTACGGTTCACGTTGACAGGATCATTGTGAGAACAAACGACCCAGGGATCAATAAAAAATTTTCACTGGAAAAAAAATTTTTTATCTATTATGTAATTGTAGAATTAATATTGTTTGCCTTTTGGTCCCGCCCCCGGGGCGCCAGGATCAAGCACACAATCAAACAAACAATCGTGCAGGGCAGGCCCCCCTCCAGGCCGAAACGGCCTCCGGTAAGCCAGAGCGGTTTGGCCTGGAACACGGGCGTGAAGAGGCCCCGCGGTTCCGTGCCGCTCACGCCAAAGCCCAGGAGCGAGCCCTGGGCCCAGTTCCAGCCCAGGTGCAGGCCCATGGGCAGGGCGAGGCTGCGGGTGCGGAGGTAGGCCAGCCCCAGGATCCAGCCGGCCAGAAAGATGTTCAGGCAGGCCAGGATCTCCGTGGTGCCCGCCATGCCCGGATTGGCCAGGTGAGCCAGGGCGAAGAGCGCGGACATCGCCGCCAGGCCCGCCCAGGTGCCCAGGCTCTGTTCCAGACGCTGGAAGAGGTAGCCGCGGAAGGCCAGCTCCTCGTTGAGGGCCGGCACCAGGTAGACCAGGGCCCCGGTGACCAGGGTCCCCGCGCCCAGTAGCCAGGGGGGCGCTCCCGGCGTCCGTACCAGCCGGAAGCCACCCAGGCCATACAGGCCCAGGGCCGTGAGGGCGATGATGGCCGTGCCCGCCAGGAGTCCCCGCACGTAGTCCCGGGCGAAGGCGCCGTCCAGGCGCAGACCCAGGGAGCTCAGGGGAAGACTCTCCAGGGCCAAGGCCAGGCGCGAAACCAGGAGCAGCACCGCCAGGAGTCCCAACGGGTAGGCGGCTGCGGGCAGGCCGGGCACGCTCCGCAGGAGCCACACCACCAGGGCGTAGACCGTGGAGACTGCCAGGTAGAAGAGGAGCGCCCTCACCCCCGGCCGGAGCTCCTTCGTCGTGCCCAGCAGGGGGTTGAACATGTCGGCGGTCGGCTACAGGGGCATGCAGCCGTGCTTCTTGGGGGGCATGGACTCGCGCTTGCCTTCCAGGAGGTTCAAGGCCCGGAGAAGCTTCTTGCGGGTCTCCCGGGGCATGATCACCTCGTCCACATAGCCAAGGCCGGCGGTGACGTAGGGGTTGGTGAACTTCTCGTTGTAGTCGGCGACGATCTCGGCGCGCTTGGCTACCGGGTCCTCGGCGGCCGCGATCTCCCGGGCGTAGAGGATGTTGGCGGCGCCGTCGGCGCCCATGACCGCGATCTCCGCGGTGGGGTAGGCGAAGTTGAAGTCGGCCCGGATGTGCTTGGAGGCCATCACGATGTAGGCGCCGCCGTAGGCCTTGCGGGTGATGACGGTGACCTTGGGCACCGTGGCCTCGCAGAAGGCGTAGAGGAGCTTGGCGCCGTTCTTGATGATGCCGCCGTGCTCCTGGTTTACGCCGGGCAGGAAGCCGGGGACGTCCTCGAGGATGATGAGGGGGATGTTGAAGGCGTCGCAGAAGCGCACGAAGCGGGCGCCCTTCTCGCTGGAGGCGATGTCCAGGACTCCGGCCAGGTGGGCGGGCTGGTTGGCGACGATGCCCACGCTCCGTCCGTCCATGCGGGCGAAGCCCACCACGATGTTGCCCGCGAAGGCCTCCATGACCTCGAAGAAGTGCTCGTCGTCCACGACGCCCTTGATGAGGTGGCGCATGTCGTAGGGCTTGCAGGCCTCCTCCGGGACGAGGGTGTCCAGGACCGGATTCTCCAGGGGCATCTCGTTGAGCGGAGCCCGGCGGGGGGCTTCCTGCAGATTATTGGAGGGGAGGAAGCTCAGCAGCTCCCGGGTGTGGGCCAGGGCAGCCAGGTCCGAGGGCACGAGGAAGTGGGCGACGCCCGACTTGTGGCCGTGGGCCGAGGCTCCGCCCAGCTCCTCCTTGGTGACGTCCTCGTGGGTGACGGCCTTGATGACTTCCGGCCCTGTGACGAACATGTAGCTGGTGTTGCGCACCATGGTGATGAAATCGGTGATGGCCGGGCTGTACACGGCGCCCCCGGCGCAGGGTCCCATGATGAGGGAGATCTGGGGGATGACCCCCGAGGCCATGGTGTTGCGCATGAAGATCTCGCCGTAGCCCGCCAGGGAATTGACGCCCTCCTGGATGCGCGCCCCGCCCGAATCGTTGAAGCCGATCACCGGGCAGCCCACCTTCATGGCCATATCCATGATCTTGCAGATCTTCCGGGCATGGGTGAGGGACAGGCTGCCGCCGACCACCGTGAAGTCCTGGGCGAAGAGGGCCACCGGCCGGCCGTCCACCCGCCCGAAACCCGTCACCACGCCGTCCCCGAGCATGGGCTCCGCGCCGGGGGTGGGATTGATCGCCAGGGCGTCCGTCTCCTCGAAGGAACCCTCGTCCAGGAAGGAGGCCACGCGCTCTCTGGCTGTTAGCTTGCCTCCCTGGTGCTGCTTGTCGATGCGGGCCTGTCCGCCCCCCTTTACGGCTTCCGAATAGTGGGCCCGGAGGGTCTCGAACTTCTCTTCAATGGACATCAATGCTCCTTGACCAGTTCAGGGGTGGGCCGGACCTCCGCCTTGCGCAGGGCAGGGCCCGCCTCGGCAGATTCGGCCCGCGCGTCCTCGGCCTCCTCGGGCAGCTCGGCCTCGGCCACCTCGGCCGGCCGCACCACCACCGCATGGAAGATTCGCACGTCCGAGGGGTCAGTCCCGGGAAGGCCGGATCCCGGGACGCCGGACCCGGCGCCGACGCCGGGAAAGGCGCCTCCCAGTAGCAGGACGAGGCAAGGGGCGAACATGCTGGCAACTCCGGTACGCAAACCCAACATTGTAGCTTTGCATGCAAGCCCTGCCCAATGGTCAGCTTATATATGAAGAAGACTCAAGCCGTCCGCCAGGCCGCCACCGTGCGCTCCATCTGCGCCAGATGCGTATGCAGATGTCCTTCGTCGCCTGCCAGCCACTGTTCCAGGGTCATCGTCCCGCGCTCGGAATGCTGAACGCTCGCCCTCCAGGTAGCCTCCGGCAGCCCCCGCAACTGCCGGGCCAGGATCTCCCGGAGCAGCCCGATGAGCGCCACCGCCTCCTCCAGCGGCTGGGCGGTAGCGTCCAGAGAGGCTGCCCACCGATCCTGGTCGAAGGCCTGTACCACCTGCCCCGGCTCCGCCATGATGGTCCGGGCCCGGAGGTAGCCATGCACCTCGGTTTCCGCCAGGTGGAAGACGATCTCCCTGAGCGACCAGGCGCCCGGGGAGGGCTTGAAGTCGAGGGCCTCGGCGGGATAGTCCGCGAGGGCGTCCTTCAGGCGCTGGGGGCCATGGGCGTAAGACAGGAGCAGTTCGGCGCGAACCTTGGGGGGTCATGGGGCACCTCGGGGACGTTATACGCCCGTAGGGGGGGCAAGGCGAGCCAAAACAGGGGCAGGGGAAAGGGCCAGGAGGGGGGTACTGAAAAAAAACACCATAGAAGGAAAAAAATTTATCTATTTCATCTTGTTCGAAAGCGGACGTGCGCGTATTTTGATGGAAGGAGGAATTCCCATGAATCTCAACTACACGACGGTAAAGGCTGCGGCCGAAGGCTACCAGGCGGACATGTCCAGGTTCCTGCGCGACATGATCGCCATCCCTTCCGAATCCTGCGAGGAAGAAGGGGTGGTGAGGCGGATCGCCGCGGAAATGGAGAAGCTGGGCTACGACAAGGTCGAGATCGACGGCCTGGGCAACGTCATCGGCTGGATGGGCGACGGCGACAAGATCATCGCCATCGACTCCCACATCGACACCGTGGGCATCGGCAACCTCGCCAACTGGACCCAGGACCCCTACAAGGGCTACGAAACGGACGAGCTGATCTACGGCCGCGGCGGTTCCGACCAGGAGGGCGGCATGGCGTCCGCCACCTACGGCGTCAAGATCATGAAGGATATGGGCCTCATCCCCGAAGGCTACAAGATCATGGTCGTGGGCACGGTCCAGGAGGAGGACTGCGACGGCATGTGCTGGCAGTACATCTACAACAAGAGCAAGATCGTCCCCGAGTTCGTGATCTCCACCGAACCCACGGACGGCGGCATCTACCGCGGCCATCGCGGCCGCATGGAGATCCGGGTCGACGTCAAGGGCGTCTCCTGCCACGGCTCCGCCCCCGAGCGCGGCGACAACGCCATCCACAAGATGGCCGACATCCTGCAGGACGTCCGGGCCCTGAACGAGAACGACGCCGCCGAAGGGACGGCCATCAAGGGCCTCGTGAAGATGCTCGACCCGAAGTGCAACCCCGACCACTACGAGGATGCCCGCTTCCTGGGCCGCGGCACCTGCACGACCTCCGAGATCTTCTTCACCTCGCCCTCCCGGTGCGCCGTGGCCGATTCCTGCGCCATCTCCATCGACCGTCGCATGACCGCGGGCGAAACCTACCAGTCCTGCCTGAAGGAGATCGAGGACCTGCCCAACGTCAAGAAGTACGGCGAGGACGTGAAGGTCTCCATGTACTGGTACGACAGGCCGTCCTGGACGGGCGAAGTCTACCGGACGGAGTGCTTCTTCCCGACCTGGATCAACAAGGCCAACGCCGCCCATGTGCAGGCCCTCGTGGACGCCCATCACGCCCTGTGGGGTGACCAGCGCCTGTCCCCCGCGGACGACATCGCCAAGTCGACCCGCGTGGGCCGCCCCCTGACCGACAAGTGGACCTTCTCCACCAATGGCGTCGCCATCCAGGGCCGCTACGGCATCCCCTGCGTAGGTTTCGGCCCCGGCGCGGAATCCCAGGCCCACGCCCCCAACGAGATCACCTGGAAGCGCGACCTCGTCGTCTGCGCGGCCCTCTACGCGGTGGTTCCCGCCCTGTACAAGCCCGAGAACAGGATCACGGAAGCCGAGTTCCGCCAGGAACTCACGGGCAACGTCATCAATTAGCAACTCCCTGCGCTCCGTTGTGGGGCGGATGCCGTGCCGGACCTGAACCGGTCCGGCACGGCATCCTTCATTTTGGAGCAGGAGGTGTTGTTCCGACGGGAACGGATGGGCGTCCGGTGACATGAATGGCTTGAGGGGTCTGCCCTCTGCCGCCGGCCATGTTGCCTCCCGCAAGTTGGCCCAACGAACCTTCCCTTCTCCACCCCCCGAGATCTCCCCATGCGTTCATGGCTCCACGTGCCCACCTCGCTGCTGCTGGCCCTGGTCCGCCGGCCCCCGTCGGCCTCCCGGCGCCAGGAGCCACCCCCCGAAGCCCTGTCCCTGGAGACCCTGCGGGCCAGGGCGGAGCAGGGGGACGCGGCCTGCCAGTACCTCCTGGGCGATCGTTGCCGCGAAGACCACCGGGTCCGTGCGAGCCATGGCGAAGCGGCCCACTGGTTCAGGAAGGCCGCCCTTCAGGGCCACCCGGGGGCCCAATCCAACCTGGGCTTTCTCTATGAGAAGGGCGAAGGGGTCAGCCAGGATCCAGCCGAAGCCTTCCATTGGTACCGCGAGGCGGCCAGGCGCGGCTATCCGATGGGCCAGACCAACCTGGGCACCTGCTATGACCGCGGGCTGGGCGTGGAGCAGGACCAGGTCGAGGCGGCGCGCTGGTACCGAATGGCGGCCGAGCAAGGGGAAGCGGTCGCGCAGTTCAGTCTTGGCCGCAACCTGGGCCTGGGCCGGGGCATACCGGCGGACCTCCCCGAAGCGGTGCGCTGGTACCGGCTGGCTGCGGAGCAGGGCCACGGCGATGCCCAGGCCAACCTGGGGGGCTGTTACGAGCTGGGCCTGGGCGTGGCCCCGGATTTCGTCGAGGCCGTGGGCTGGTATCAAATGGCCGCCGCCCAGGGCAATCCCTTCGGGATCCACAACCTGGCCCGGTGCTTCCGGTTCGGCCTGGGCGTGACGCCGGATCCCGTCCAGGCTGCCCACTGGTACCGCAAGAGCGCCGAGCTGGGCAACCCCATCGCCCAGACCCACCTCGGGCACTGCCATGACGTGGGCCTGGGCGTGCCGCGGAACCTCGAGGAATCGGTGCACTGGTATCGCCAGGCCGCCGAACAGGGCGTTGACATCGCCCAGCACAACCTTGGTCTGGCCTACAGCCAGGGCCGGGGCATCGCCGCCGACCCGGTGAAGGCCGCAGCGTGGTTCCGCAAGGCCGCCGAGCAGGGCCTGGCCCAGGCCCAGGGCCAGATGGGCGACTGCTGCCGCTGGGGCCTGGGCGTGGAACCCGACCTTCTCCAGGCGGCTGTCTGGTATCGCAAGGCCGCCGACCAGGGGAATCCGGACGGTCAATTCCTGCTGGGCGAGTGCTACCGGCAGGGACTGGGGGTGCCCCAGGATCACGCCGAAGCGGCCCGATGCCACCGTGCGGCCGCGGACCAGGACTATGACGAGGCCCAGTTCCAGCTCGGCCTCAGCCATCTCGAAGGCACGGGCGTCCCCAAGGACGACGTGCAGGCCGCGCAGTGGTTCAGAAGGGCAGCCAGGCAGGGCAACCCCGACGCCTCCTACAACCTGGGCTACTGCTACCTCACCGGCCGAGGCCTCCCGCGCGACCCGGTCCAGGCCTACATCTGGTTCGGCCTGGCGGAGTTCGGGGGTGTGGAACCGGCGCCCCAGGCCAAGGCTTCGGCCGCCGTGGATCTCTCTCCTGACGACCTGGAGTCAGCTGAGGCGATGGTGCGGAAGGCCGTGGCAGGTTCGGCTCAAAGGTGAGGGTCTTGGCCGCCTGAATTGGAGCCGGACTCCCCTCCCTCAAAGCGCTCAATGAAGGTTTCGCGGATGTCTTCAAGGGTATGGAGGTATTCGCCCGGAGCCACCTGGAGATCGACACCACACAAGTACATGATGCCGTCCCATATTTTTTCCTCATCTTCAGCTGGCGAGTAGACTAAAGACCCTTCTTCCTCTTCCCGTAGCATTGATGATGCCCATTCATCGGCCTTCTCTCTTGATATCTTTCCATTAATCATCAACTTAAAAATTTTCTGGGCGGTATTAAACGAAACTTTTTTCAAAAGAAACTCCTTATACAGTAGGATGCTTGGGTTTTAAGTTATTCGATTTTATTGTATTTTAAATATTTATTTGCTATGTTGCATAACAGTTTGGTGCTGACCGAATATTTATAAATGCATGTTTATTAACTAAACTTTTTTCTGGTTTTACACATGAATTTCGTTATCTTTTATTCGTATATGATATGATTCATATTGAGGTAAATCATCAAAAAAACGTAACTGTTTCCCATCATCAAATGTTAAATTTAATGTCCCATCAGATTCGGCATTGATAGAAACTATTTTGTGTCCAATTAAAAATAATATAGTAGCTGACTTGCTAGAATAATCTAAATATTCATCCTCGCTGTCGTGTTGTTCTCTGACTGCTATTGTTGTATCAGAAGTGATAGTAAAATCATCACCAAATGCAAAACTTAAATTGTTTTCAGTATACATTATGCTGCTTAATGATTCTCCAACAAAAGAGGATCCATCAAAGCCTTTAGGTAACCCGTACATTGTATGCAATCTCCTAGGGATGGGGTAAGGGAACATGAGTTTCAGGGTGAGGTCCAGGTTTCATGGTTGAAGGATTGAGTCTCTGCCAACCTCCTTGTTTCATGGGTTTCTCCAGTACCCAATATCCGTTGGGATATTGTTGCGTAGGAGGCATGACGCGGATACGACAATCCTTTGGAATCGTGGTTGGTGGCGATTGGGGCGGGTTAGTTGGTTTTTGGAACTTTGGTGAAGGTTTCGGAGGTTTCTTTGGGGGAGATCCTGCGGCTTGCTTGACGAAGGTCTGACTGGCGCCGCCATTATTTATTATTTTTATTCCGTCTAAAGGTTTTGGGGTACCCCCAACTACCTTGGCCGGTTCGCAGGTATTGGCAGACGGGTTGGTGCCTTCCTTGCCGGCCACCTGACGTGCCTTTTTCCTGGTGGACGACAATACTTGAGAAATCTTCCGGCCCCGCAGGCCGACCCGGGCCGCTTTCACTACCTTCAGGACACCGCCTCCCCCTGAAAAGTCATACATCTGGGCTTGTTCCATGAACCTGAAATGCGCTCGTAACTCGTTCGCCTTCCAGGAGTCCGTTTTTTCGATGGCTGAAATCGCCCCTTCTCTTTCAGAGGCGCGGATCCGGCCCAGACCGGCCCAGTTGCTGTCCCTTCGTTCGGTAAAATCAGCAATTCTTTCATTAACATCGTCGCGGAGCTTGACGGCCTTTCGCCAAAGCGCTTTCATCTTTCCCCAGATACCGTCCGGCGGGGGTGCTTCCCACCTTTGAACCGGAGGTGGCGCGGGTTGCGGTGCCTTGGGGGGCTCCGGCTCCTTCCTGGGCGCGCGTTTCCGGGCGGCTTTCTGCTTCTGGCTGGTGCCTTCGGGCCGGACAGGTGGGTTGGTGGTCTGACTTGGGGATCCCCCGGCAATGGAACCGGACGGAGCGGGCGGGGCCAGGTAGGTTCCGATGCATTGGCCACCCTGCATCCTGCACCGGTTGCCCGCGCGGACCCAGAACTTCCTGCCTGCGCGGACGGTGGTGCTGGCCTCGTCCGGCTTGACTTCGCCGTTCACGGTGCCGGAGCTGACGCCTTTGTCGGAGCCGTCACTATCGCCCTTGCCCGTAGGCTGGGAGCTTTGGTCCAGGGTATAGACCGGATTGCCGTTGGCTCGCACATTGGGAACCACGCCCAGGCTATCCCCCAGGTCGGAGACCACCGGGTAGGGAATGGGAATCTTGGCGTTGCCGACGGGTGTGAGATTGATGGAGGGAACGGAACTGACCGCCTTGAACTGGCCGTCCTTGCGAAGACCCAGCTGGTCAGCCATGTACGACCCCTTCGGCCGCAGCCGCCGCGGCTTCCTCCTCGGCCCGATAGCGATCCGGCTCCTGGTCCAGCCAGGCATCCAGGTCCGTGAACCGGGCCTTATCCTTCTCGTCCATCATCCGGGCCTCCAGGGTCTCGATGCCGGCCTCGAAGGGCAGCACGCACCGCCAGACGAGGACTACCGAGGCCTGCTCGGGATCCAGGCTCACGGTGTCCAGGTCCATGGCGATGGGCGTCAGCTCTCCCTCGAGTCCTCGCACCAGAAGAAACGGCAGGTGCCTGGGCAAGTTGATCCTGAGCACGGTGTTACCTTCGGTATCGAAGGAGGCGCCGGGGGCATCCTTGCGGCAGAGGTTGACCAGGGTGAGGGTGGCCCCGCCCAGAAGGCATGGGCACTGCTGGTCGGGCGGCGCCGCATTCCAGATGGCGAAGTCGAAATCCTCGGGCAGGTGGCGGCCGCTGCGGATCCAGTTCAAGTCGACGGTGCCTACCCCGAGGCGGCGGGGCATCCAACCCTTGGCGAGGATGCCGAAGCCCTGGGGCACGAAGGACGGGTCCTCATAATCCCTGCCCTGGAGCAGGTCGTGGAAACCCTCAGCGGTCACGTGTCCTCCTCGCAAATCGGGGTTTGTTCCTCGGCGAAGACCAGGGTGCCCTGGGCTAAGGTAAGCGTCTGGCGGAGAACGACCACGTGGAACTCTTCGTCCTCGGGTGTTCGGCCCTGGAAGGCCAGCGCCGGAAAGGGAGTGTGGTTGAGGAAGTTCATGGCCGTCCCTATGGAACAAGGACCTCGGTCCACCCGTGCGCGGAGGCATGGGGTCAGGGGCCCCGAGGCGGAGCTGCTTCGCGTGAATGAGGCTACGGCCCGGTCAATTCCAATCGATCATCTGCCCGACGCCTTTGATGGGGCCCGAACTCATGAGGGAAATGGATGTGCCTGAGAGGACAATGGAACCGTCGGGGTTCATGGTGAGGCTGGATTGCCCCACGGTGATCTGGAGGGTGTCCCCGGCCGTGATGGTGTAGGTGCTCCCCACCTTGGAGCGTTTGCTGGTGCCCACTTCCTCGGCCGAAGCCATGCCGACGGCTTCGTTCTTGACGCCTCCCACGGATACGGCGTAGGCACCGCCTACGGTCAACGTGCTGGCCAGGCCCACGGTCTCGGTCTTGGCGCGAGTTACCGAAAGCTTCTGGGACTTGCCGACCGCCAGGGACTGGTCGCCTTCCACGGTGAGGTTCTCGTCGTTGCCCACGGTCTCGGTGCGGTCGTGCTTGACCTCGGTGGTCTCGTCGTTGCCGATGGTCTTGCGGCGGTCGTGGTCGACGGTGTGGCTCTCGTCGTGCTCGACCTCGATGCGCTGGTCGCGCTCGGCGTGGAGCCAGACCTCCTCCTGGCCCTTGCGGTCCTCGAAGCGCAGGGCGTTGGCGTTCTCGCGGGTGCCTTCCTTCGTGGAGCGGGTGAGGAGGCCGGTCTGGGTGCGGTTGGCCGGCAATGACCAGGGCGGCATGCGCACGAGGTTCCACATGTGGCCGGTGATGATGGGGTGGTCGGGGTTGCCGTCCAGGAACTCCACCACCACTTCGGAATTCACCCGCGGCACGGCCATGATGCCGAAGTTGCTGCCGGCCCAGGGGGAGCTCACCCGCACCCAGCAGGAGCTCTCCTCGTTGAAGGCGCCCAGGCGGTCCCAGTGGAACTGGACCTTCACGCGGCCGAACTCGTCGCAGAAGATCTCCTCGCCCGGCGGGCCCACGACCCGGGCGGTCTGGGGGCCATGGATACGGGGGACCTGGGTGGTGCGGGGCGGGCGGTAGGGCACCAGGGCGGGGATGGCCGTGAACCGGTTGCGGTAGTCGGCCTCCCCGGCCTGGTTGAGGTAGTTGTTGTTGGCCTTGTGGGTGACGGCGGTAACGAAGTAGCGGCGGTCATGGACGATGGGACCCTGGCGGAAGTGGCCCTGGAGCTCGAAGGCCCGGCCGCAGGTGAGGAAGCGGCAGTTGGAGGCGCCTTCGTAGGTCTCGAACCGTAGGTCGTTCTCTTCACGGCGGGCCCGGGTGAACGCCTTGCCACCCTCGAGATCGGCGTAGGCATAGGCTCCGGCGTAACGGTAGTCCTCCATGGGGGGCAGGCCTTGCGCGTGCTGCGAGTTCTGCTCGGCCAGCCTGGGCTGGAGGGGGCTCTTGAAGTCGAAGGTCTTGGCGGCCACGCCGGTGGCCACGACCCGGGTGCTGGCCTTCCAGGCGTCGATGGTGTCCTCGGTGGCCGCCCCCGGGATGGCGTTGAAGGCGATGCGGTGGGCCAGGGGCATGTTCTCGGCCGCGATGGAGGTGTCGCAGAGCACCAGGGTGTGGCCGTGTTCGTCGAAGCGGTAGAAGTAGTGGATGCCGTGGGCTTCCATCAGGCGGGAGACGAACTGGAAATCGGACTCCTGGTACTGCGCGCACAGGGTGATGGGGTTGTAGTCCTGCCGCTTCAGGCGGAACTCGGTGCGGGCCAGGTGGCCGTATGCGCTGAAGACTTCCTTCAGGATGGTGGGCAGGCTCTTGTTCTGGAAGAGCTTGCAATTGAAGCGGTGGGCCAGGAAGTCCGTCCAGGGCCGGAGGGTGGCCTCGTACCGGGACAGGCCACCGTCGGTGCCGGCATGGCTGAAGTCCGACACATGGCCGTGGAAATGGCGCTGGCCGCCGTCCGCGGTGCGCAGGGAGACACGCAGGCCCTTGCCCATGAAGGGCTTCAGGTCGAGATTCCCGTCCTCGGCCAGCAGCCCCAGGTGGAAGGCGAAGGGCTCGGACACGGCCTCGCGGCCTTCCAGGCTGTCCAGGAGCAGGCCCGCCTCCGGGAACGGCGTATGGAGGGTCAGGAGGCGATGGTCCTGGGAGCGGAGGAAACCTTGGATCAGGGAGGACACGTTCATGGGAGGACTCCGAGGCGGCGGAGCTTCCCCATCTTTCGGGAAGCCTGGGCCATGGCTCAGCGCCCCATGGCTAGTCCATAGGGTGCGCTACCGGGCGTCCAGGTTCCGAGGCGTCCTGCTAGGCCGAACCAACGAGATCCGGCACGACCTCCTTGACTCCGAGCAGGACCACCAGGGTGGCGCAGGCGCGGAGATCCACCTCGGTGCCTTCGGCCAGCTTGCCCTGGACCTCCCAGTGGAGGAACTCCCAGCTTCCGGTCTTCAACTTGGCCGTGAAGGGTCCGCTGCGGTAGAGGGTTTCCTGGGCGCCCACGTCAAGGGTATGGGTTGCCCCGCCCAGACGGGCTTCCAGGGTCAGCCCGTGCTCGCGGCGCTGGATGCGGAAGGCGTCGCCCGCCGCCTCGCGGAAGCCCTCGGCGTCGATCCAGAAGCGGGGCTTGTCCAGGTAGGGGGCGCCGGCGGTGGGGCAGAAGGTGGTGCAGTTGCCGCACTCGTTGCAGAAGTCGGCGATGTTGAAGGTCTGCACGGCCTGGTCCACCGTGAAGGGGCGGGTGCCCTCCACCACCAGGGCACCGCCCCGCTGCACGAGGACGGGCAGGTCCAGCTTGAAGGGATCGGTGGTGAAGGCGAGCATGGCCCGGTTCGGGCACACGGTGACGCACAGGCTGCAGAGGTCGTCGCAGTCCAGGCAGCGGGAGGCTTCCCGGGCGGCGCTTTCGGCCGTGAAGGCGTGAAGGACTTCCGCAAAGCCCCCGCGTTCGGCCACGGGCAGCACCGGCACCGGTTCGGCGGGGATGACCCGCGCCTTGCGCTCCAGGAGGACGGCGGCGGTGGTGTCCTTCTCCAGGCAGGGTTCGGGCTCGAGGCGGACGCCATGCCGCAGGGCCAGGGTCTCCGCCACGGCGCGGCCGTCGGCGATGGCGGCGATGATGGAAAGGGGGCCGCGCACCACGTCGCCTCCCGCGAACAGGCCGGGCACGGAGGTCTCGCGGGTCACCTTGTCACTGTCCAGGGTGCCGTCCTTCCGGCGCCGAACGTCCAGTCCCGCCAGGAAGTCCAGGACGGGCTCCTGGCTGATGGCGGGGATGATGGTGTCGGCGGGAAGGATCACCTCGTCGCCTTCGACAGGCACGGGGCGGGCGCGGCCGGAGGCGTCCCGCTCCCCCAGGCGCATGCGGGTGCAGGCCAGGCCCGTCACCCGGCCCCCTTCGGCGATTACCCGGGCGGGAGCAAGCAGATCGCGCAGGGTGACGCCCTCCGCGAGGCAGTCCACCACCTCGGTGGGATCGGCGGGCATCTGGGCCCGGGTGCGGCGGTAGACGACGGTGACCTCGCCCTCGTCCACCAGGCGCCGGGAGCAGCGCGCGGCGTCCATGGCGGTGTTGCCCGCGCCGATGATGAGCACGCGCCGGCCCAGGTCCTTGGCCGATCCGGTCCGCACCTGGTCCAGGAAGTCCAGGGCGTCCACCACGCCGGCGGCGTCCTCCCCCGGGATGCCCAGGCGCTTGCCCTTCTGGGCGCCCACGCCCAGGAACACGTAGGGGTAGTCCCGGCGCAGGTCCGCCAGGGTGAAGTCCCGGCCCAGGGCCCTGCCCAGGTGGAAGGTGACGCCCAGCTCCACGAGCCGGTCGAAGTCCGCGCCCATGGTCTCCTGGCTCAGCCGGAAAGTGGGGATGACCCCGCTCACCATGCCGCCCAGATCGGGTTTCGCCTCGAACACCTCGGGGTCGAAGCCGTGCTTGGCCAGATAATACGCCGCGGCCAGGCCCGCCGGGCCCGCGCCGACGACGGCCACCTTCACGCCCAGGGCCGGGCCGCGGGTCTCGGGGTGGGCGCCGCCCTGCTCGAAGGCGAAGCGCTTGATCTCCCGGATGGCCAGGGGCGCGTCGTAGAACATGCGCACGCACCGCTCGGTGCAGGGGTGGTCGCAGACGCTCCCGGTGATGCCGGGCTGGGCGTTGGTGCGCAGGATCACCTCCATGGCCTCCCGGGGCCGGCCGTGGGCGACGAGCCAGAGGTAGTCGGGGATGTTCTGGGTGGTGGGGCAGCCGTCCATGCACGGCGCGAAGATGCAGTCGAAGTGCCCCAGCGGCCTGTCACCCTTGAAGACCAGGGGCCGGGGGCGGCGGGCGTAGGCCTCATCCCCCACCACCGTCACCGCGTGCCGGGCCAGGTTGAAGCGCGCGCCATGGCCGCCGGAGGAGGCCTGGATGTAGGTCTCGAGGCTGTCGGCGCCGGCGGCGTCCATGGCCGTGTCCAGGTTGACGAGGTACTGCTGGAGCCGGGCATAGCCGCCGGGCTTGAGGAGGTCCGTGCACACGGTGACCGGGCCCAGGCCCGCGGCCACCAGGCCCGGGAAGTTGGTGGCGTCGGCCCCGCCGCAGAAACTCAGGGGCACCGCGCCATCCAGCTCCTCCGAAAGGGCCTGGGCCAGGGACACGGTGAGGGGGTGCAGGGCGCGGCCGGAGAGGTACATCATCTTCTCCTGGGGGGGGAAGATGGGCCGGTGGTTCATCACTTCCAGGGTGTTGGTGAGCTTGAGGCCGAAACCCACGGGCAGGTCGCGGGCGATGCGCTGGAGGTTGCGGATCATGACCAGGGCGTCGGGCAGGGACGGGTCGTGTTCGAAGGCCTGGTCGGGCACCTCGATGTCGAAGCCCTGGGTGCGGTTGAGCAGGCCCCGGAGACGCTCGGGGCCCAGCAGGGTCGGGTTCAGCTTCACCCAGGTGTGCACGCCCAGCTCCCGCAGCAGGTAGGTGGCGATCTTCTCGATCTCCGCCGGAGGGCAGCCGTGCATGGTGGAGAGGGTGATGTGGTTGGACAGCTCGGTGGGGATGGCCAGGTCCCGCACCGGGGCATAGACCGTGGCCACCTGGGCGATGGCCTCATCCAGGGCCGCGCCGGGCTGGCGCATGGCGGCGATGAAGGCCTGCACCCGGGGAGTCCGGATGCCCGCCAGATCATAGCCCACGCTCATGTTGAAGTGGGTCCCGGGACCCGGCAGGCCCAGCCGGTGGGCCAGGGCGTGGAGAAGCACCCAGGCGTTGAGGTACTCCGTGAAGGACTCCTCGAGCTTGAGCTCCTGGCTCCACTCGCAGTTGTAGGCTTCGTCGGGCACGTCGATGCAGGGCCGGCTCACCTCGATCTCGTCCAGGATCTGGACGGTCTTCAGCTCGATGAACCGCGCGCCGCAGAGCCAGGCCGCCACGATGTTCTGGGCCAGCTGGGAATGGGGCCCGGCCGCCACCCCCAGCGGCGCGGCGATGGCATGCCCGAAGCGCTCGACCCCCATGCGGCCCGAAGGGAGCTGGAAGTTCTGCCTGGGGATGCCCATGACGGACCCGCCGGCCTCCAGTTCCCGGAAGATCCAGCCGGCCAGCATGGGGAGAGGAGCGACGCGGAAGGGCTTGCCCATGGATGATCCTTCTTTCTCAGGCCTTGTTCTTCTTGCCCAGCAGTTTCATCTCCCTGAGCGGCAGGGTCGTGCGGCGGATGCCGTCGAACTGGCAGAGGGCGTTGGCCACGGCGGGGGCCGTGGGGACGAGACCGATCTCGCCCACGCCCTTGGCCCCGTAGGGGCCGTGGGCATCGGGCACCTCCACGCCGATGACCTCCATCTCGGGCATGTCCTTGGCCCGGATGAGGCCCAGGTCGGCCATCTTCCAGGACACGGGCCAGCCGTCCTTGTAGGGGAAGTCCTCGGTCACCGCGTAGCCCAGGCCCATGTGGAGGGCCCCCTCGATCTGCCCCTCGAAGAGGGTGGGGTTCATGATGTGGCCCGCGTCGTGGGCGGCGGTGATGCGGGTGATGCGCCCGGTGTCGTCCAGCTCCACCAGCTGGGCGGCGTAGCCGTACGAGTAGTGGGTGACGATCTCCCTGCCCTCGGGCGGCTCGACGCCGACCTTGGTGGTCCAGTCGCAGATCCATTCCCCCCGGAAGTCCCGGCCGGCCAGGTCCGCCAGGGTGCGGCCCGCGGCCAGTTCCTTGCGGAGCTCCACGCAGGCGGCACGCACGGAATTGCCCACCAGGGACGTGCCCCGGGAGGCGGTGGTCATGCCGCAGTGGGTCTCGGCGTCGGTCTCCACCCGGATCTCCACGAGGGCCGGATCGAGGCCCGTCTCCGTCACGAGGGTCTGCAGGGCCATGTTGTGGGCGCCCTGGCCCATCTCGCACCAGCCGTGGTGCAGCACCACCCGGTCGGGGCCCAGGATGCTGATCTTGGCGCGGCCGATGTCGGGCATGCCGCAGCCGATGCCGGTGTTCTTGATGCCGGCGGCGAGGCCGGCGAACTTCGCCTTGCGGAAGCGGTCCTCCAGGGCCTCCAGGCAGGCCCGCACGCCCACGCCGCTTTTCAGCACCTGGCCGGTGGCGGTGGCCGAGCCCTCCACCAGGGCGTTGTCCCAGCGGAACTGCCAGCGGTCGAAGCCGCCCAGGGCGCAGAGCTCGTCCATGCTGGACTCGATGCCGAAACAGGCCTGGTTCGCGCCGAAGCCCCGCATGGCGCCGCAGGAGGCGTTGTTGGTGATGACCGCCGTGCCCTTCACATGGACATTGGGTATGGCGTAGGCCCCGGCGGAGTGGGCCACGGCCCGCTCGATGACCTTCATGCCCACGCTGGCGTACGCGCCCGAATCGGAGTGCATGTGGGCCACCAGGGCCACGAGGCGGCCCTCCCGGTCGCAGCCCACCTCGTAGTCCATGACGATGGGGTGGCGCTTGACGTGGGTGCGCAGGGAGGTCTTGCGGTCGAAGCGGATCATGACCGGGCGGCCCGTGGCCAGGCAGAGCATGGCTGCATGGTGCTGGCCCATGAGGTCCTCCTTGCCGCCGAAGGCGCCCCCGTTCTGCACCAGGACCACGTTCACGAGGCGCTCGGGGAGGTCCAGGAGCTCGGCGATCTGGCGGCGGTCCTCGTAGCCGCCCTGGCCCCCGTCGTAGATCTTCACGCCGGGCTCCCCGTCCTTGCTCCAGGGCACGGCCAGGGCCGCCTCGGGTTCCAGGAAGGCGTGCTCGATGCGCTGGGTGGCATAGCGGCGCTTCGTGACGTGGGCGGCGCCCTTCATGGCCTCCTCCGCGTCGCCCAGGCGCACTTCCGTGACCGAGAGGACGTTGCCGTGGTCGGTGAGCTGGGGGGCCCCGGGTTCCAGTGCCGCGAAGAGATCCGTGACGGGCGGGAGCACCTCATAGTCCACGCGCACGAGCGCCGCGGCCTCCAGGGCGGCGGCCTCGGTCTCGGCGGCCACGGTGGCGAGCACGTCCCCGATGCAGCGCGTCTCCTCGCCGATCTGCACCATGACCGGCCAGTCCCGGTAGATCATGCCGTTGATGCGCTTGCCCTTGATGTCCCGGGCGGTGAGCACGGCCAGGACCCCGGGGACCTTCCAGGCCTCCGAGAGGTCGATCGCCAGCACCCGGGCCCGGGGGTGGTCGGAGAAGCGCAGGGCCCCGAAGACCATGCCCGGCTCCACCATGTCCCCCACGAAGACCCGCTGGCCGAGCACGGCCTCCCGGGCGGTGTACTTGGGGTGCCGGGTTCCCACCCCGCCGGTGTCGGGTGCTGATGGCACCGGCTCGCCGGTGCGCAGGGCCTGGGCGGCGCATTCCACGGATTCGATCACTTTCTTGAAGCCCGTGCACCGGCAGAGGTTGCCGTTGAGCCCGTCGGTGATCTCCTGGCGCGAGGCCTCCGGGTTCTTCTGCAGGATGGCCGCGGCCTTCATGACGATGCCCGGGGTGCAGAACCCGCACTGGACGCCGCCCTTGAGGACGAAGGCGTCGGCGAAGGCGTCCTGCTCCCGGGCGGAGAGACCTTCCAGTGTAGTGATGGCTCGGCCGGCCACGTCCTTCATGCCCATGCGGCAGCTGAGCCGGGCCTTGCCGTCCACCAGGACGGTGCAGCAGCCGCAGACGCCCTCGCCCGAGCAGCCGTCCTTGGGACTCTTGAGCCCCGCGACCTCCCTCAGGTAGCCGAGCAGATCCATGGCGGGATCCCCGTCGAAGGTCCCGGGCCGACCATTGAGCGTGAATTCCATCACTACCTCCCAACGAAGCTCGTCCCCGCCTCCACCCTGACGCGCGGTGGAGACTCCCACCATACCGCCGCCGCGGTCCCGGGGCGTCAGGGAAAAGCGTGTTTTGACACGTTTTTAGCTTTCCCCTCTCTGGGGCGGGGCATCGCTTGAATTTTCCATGGAGCCCCCGCCACGTTCGGGTGGCCGGAGGGTGAAGAAGAAGGTGGAGCCCTGGCCCTGGGTGGCTTCGACCCAGATTCGGCCGTGCACCTGCTCGATGATCTTCTTGCAGATGGCCAGGCCCAGGCCGGTGCCTGGAAAAGTCTCCCGGGCATGGAGGCGCTGGAAGAGCAGGAAGATCCTGTCCTGGAACTCGGGTTCGATGCCGATGCCGTTGTCCTGCACGCTGAACACCTGGGCCTGCCCGTCATCCCGGAAACCGACGTGGACCCGGGGGGTGACGCCCTCCCGCCGGAACTTGAGGGCGTTGCCGATGAGGTTCTGGAAGACCTGGGCCAGCTGGAGCGGCCCGAGGGCTCCCTCCGGCAGGGGATCCTGGGTGAAGATGGCCCGGGTCTCCCTGAACGTGGCCTGCAGGTTCTCCAGGGCCTCCTCCAGGGCGCCCTGCACCGTGCGGGGCGAGGCCGGGGTGCCACCGGAACCCACCTGGGCGTAGGCCAGCAGGCCTTCGATCAGGGCGCTCATGCGTGTGGCGCCCTCTTCCACGAAGGAGAAGTAGACCGCGGCTTCGGGGGACAGCTCCCGGGCATGGCGCGTTCTCAGCAGGTCCACGTAGGCCCGGACCTGGCGCAGGGGCTCCTGGAGGTCATGGCTGGAGATGTAGGCGAACTGGGCCAGATCGCGGTTGGACCGTTCAAGCCGCTCCACCAGGGCCTTCAGGAGCACGCGACCCTCCTCGGCCTCGGCCAGGGCCCGGCGCAGGTCCGCCTCCGTGCGCTTCTGGAGGGTGATGTCGCGGCTGAAGCAGGCCAGCCGGGTGATGCGGCCCTTGGGGTCCCGCACGGGGTAGAAGGTGTGGTGGAACAGTATTCCGTCCCGTTCGTCAAAGCTCTCCACGGGGTTGCCGGTGGCCACCACCTCCGCCATGGTCGCCAGGCGGGACTTGGCCAGTTCCGGAGTGGTGAACTCCGTTATATGGTGGCCTACGATCTCTTCCAGCCGAAGAGGCCAGCGCCCCAGGGCCGTTTCATTGCCCAGCAGGACCACGCCGGTGGTATCGAAAAGGAAGATGGACTCCTTCGTGGCGTTCAGGATGGCCCACAGGGTGGCTTCGCCGAGGCCTTCGGAGTCCTCACGAAAGGGACTCCCGGTCAGGGGATACCTGGAGGGTTCGTTCGGGATCCGGGGTTCCATCGCCACGCCCACTTCGCTGGAACACTTTATAATAAAATAATAAAAATTACATTCGGATCCTGGGGCGGTATCCGAGCCTCACAATGCGAGGGCTGGACCCTGGAGGAGGTGTTCGGCGATCTCGTACATGTTGGTGATCCGTCCCACGCCAAGCAGGTCGGTCAATTGAAAGAAATCAAGGCAGGTGCCGCAGGCCAGTATCTCCACGCCGCGTCCTTCGAGGGTGCGGAGGTGCTCCAGGGAGGCGGACCCCTCCACGGCCAGTCGCACCCCTGCGTTCATGAAGATGATCCGCAGGGGAGGGGCGTCGCACTCCGTGAGGGTGTAGAGGAAACCGCGCATGAGCAGCCGGGCGAGCTCCGGGTCGCCCGTGCCGATGCCATCGTGGGCGAGGAGGACCGTGGCCGCTTGTGCCGCCTTGCCGATGGCATGGGAAGGCACCGGAGCCGGGTTGGGCTGGGCGGCGGTGGCATCCCCGCCGGACAGGGTTGGCCGCAGCCGGATGCGGGTCGAGGTCCCCTCGGCAGCGACCTCCTCCACCACACAGTGGACGAAGCCGGCGAACTTCAGGAGGTTCTCCCGGGAGGCGGCGTCGTCCACGAGGATCTCCAGCGTGTCGAACCCGCCTTCCGCCAGGGCCTTGCGGGCCAGGATCACGGGCTGGGGGCAGGGGAGGCCCTTGGCGTCGATGGTTCTAAGGGTAGGGTTCATAGCGTCTCCGGTAGGTGCCGGGCAGGGGGGGGAGGACCCGCCAGAGGCCCTCCGGGGCGGAGCGGAGGAGGTGTTCCTCGTTGCCTTCCAGTTCCAGCAGGAGGCCGAAACCGCAGGAACTGCGGACCTGGCGGGGCACGGGGATCAGCTCCACGCCGGCGCCCGCGGCCTGGAGCTGGGCCTCGGCGCGCAGGGCGGCGTGGCTGGACGGGTAGGTGGCAAGGACCTGCATGCCTAGAGCACCGTGACGCTCCCGGGGGCGCCCCCGGTGGCGCCGATGGCCCAGGCGGTGACCCCGGCCCCGCGCAGGGCGGCCAGGGCCCCGTCGGCCTGGGCGTCCGGGATGGCCGCCAGCAGCCCCCCGGAGGTCTGGGGATCGAAGAGGAGGTCCAGGACCAGGGGCTCCAGCCGCCCCCGGAGGCCGTGGCCGCGCCCTTCCCGGTTCCGGTAGGCGCCCTCGGGAACGAGCCCCATGGCCGCGTACTCGGCCACATCGGGGAGGAGGGGCACCTGGTCGAACCGGATGGACAGGCCGCACACCTCGCCCGCGGCCATCTCCGCGGCGTGGCCGGCCAGGCCGAAGCCCGTGATGTCCGTGCAGGCCTGGACCTGGAACCGGCCCAGGATGTCGGCGGCGGCCCGGTTCAGGATGGCCATGGACGCTGTCGCGGCCTCCTGGGCCTCCGGGGAGGCGCATTCGGCCCGCAGGGCCATGTTCACCAGGCCGGTGCCGATGGCCTTGGTGAGGATCAGGGTCCCTCCGGGGCGGAGCGTGTTGTTGCGCCAGGCCCTGGCCGGGTCCACCAGGCCGGTGACGGCATAGCCCAGCTTGGGCTCGGGATCCTCGATGCTGTGGCCCCCCAGGAGGGCGCAGCCCGCCTCCGCCAGGGCGGCGAGGCCTCCCGCCAGCATGGCCTTGAGCGGCTCGAGCCCCAGGGCCTTGAGCGGGTGGCACACCAGGGCCAGGGCCGTGATGGGCCGGGCGTTCATGGCGTAGAGGTCGGAGAGGGCGTTGGCCGCCGCGATGCGTCCGAACAGGTAGGGGTCGTCCACGATGGGCGGGAAGAAGTCCACCGTCTGCACCAGCGCCAGGTCCGGGGCGAGACGGTAGAGCCCGGCATCCTCGCTGCCCGAGAAGTCCGCCAGCAGCTCCGGATAGGCCGGCTGGACCAGGCCGCACAGGGCCTTCTCCAGCACGCCGGGACCCAGCTTGGCGCCGCAGCCGGAAAAGCGGGTGTAGTCGGTAAGCTTCACGCGGGGATCTCCTTCATGACCTCCATGGTCCACTGCTTTGCGCCCTTCCGTATCAATCGAGGCGAACAATCTCCCTGGATCAGGAAGGACTTGACCGGGGAGGCGTTTTCTTACCAACATCCTAGTTCAATATTAAAACACAGTGAAAAAAATACCTTGAAAATCCCCCTTGCCGAGGTGGAATTTCAAGGTAAATTTTTCGCATGAACCTACCGCGCCCTCGGCTCCAGGATGCCATCACAGAAGCCTTGGAACGCAGCCGCATCGTTGCGCTCCTTGGGCCTCGGCAGTGTGGCAAGACGACCCTCGCACGACATTTCATGACCCCGGACCACCCTGGGTATTTCGATCTTGAGAATCCTGCCAGCAGGGCAAGACTTGAGGAACCCATGACCGCTCTGTCGGGTTTCAAGGGCCTGCTCGTGATTGATGAAATTCAGCGCGAACCTGGTCTTTTCCAGGTGCTTCGCGTTCTCGCCGATCGCGATCCCCTTCCGGCCCGCTTCCTGATCCTGGGCAGCGCCTCTCCGGAGGTGACCCGGGGAGCTTCCGAATCTCTGGCGGGCCGCGTCGAACGAATTGGCATTGGCGGCTTCCACCTGCCGGAAGTGGGGGCCGCTGCCCAGGTCGCCCACTGGCTGAGGGGTGGGTTTCCCCTGTCCTTTCTGGCGGAGTCCGACAAGAACAGCTATCTCTGGCGGAAGAGCTTCATCCAGACCTTCATGGAACTGGATCTGCCCCAGTTCGGGCTGAAATTGCCTCCCCAGACCTTCTTCCGCTTCTGGAGCATCCTGGCCCACTACCATGGCCAGGTCTGGAACGGAGCGGAACCTGCCCGGGCCCTGGGCGTGGGTGAGATGACCGTCCGCCGGTACCTTGACCTGCTGGAAGGCACGTTCCTGGTGCGCATCCTGCAGCCATGGCACGCCAACATTGCCAAGCGGCAGGTCAAGGCGCCCAAACTCTATTTCCGGGATTCCGGTCTGCTGCACCACCTCCTCGGGATCCATACCCAGGCGGAGCTGGAAACCCACCCCAAGAGCGGAGCCTCCTGGGAAGGGTACGCGCTGGAAGAGGTTCTGGCCGCGGTGGAGCCCGATGAAGCCTATTACTGGGCTACCCACGCCGGTGCTGAGCTCGACCTTCTGCTCATCAAGGATGGCCGCCGCCTTGGTTTTGAATTCAAGCGGGTGGACGCCCCCAGACTCACGCCGTCCATCAAGACGGCCCTTGTAGATCTTGAGTTGGATCATTTGGCCATCATCTACCCGGGCGCCCAGTCCTATGCCCTTGCGGACCGGGTGAGCGTCCTGCCACTGGCTGCTGTCGCGACGATGGAAGGAACCCAAGGTCTGGGGCTCTGAGTCCGGGCCCTGAATCCTATTTGAATCATCCGATTGTTTAAATTAAAGTTAAGCCAATTTATTGGAATATTTAGTTGGCCAGGATGCCCTCAAGCGCAGCCAGGGTCCCCCGGATCTCCCCGTCCGTCGTGAAATACCCCGGCGAGAAGCGCAAGGTCCCCCCTCCCTCGAAGGTCCCGATGCTCCGGTGCGCCGCCGGGGCGCAGTGGAGGCCCACCCGTGTGCAGATGTCCCGGCGGTCCAGTTCCAGGGCGAGCTCCCCCAGGTCCCGGTCCGCGACGGTGATGGAGACCACGGGGGCCCGTTCCTGGCCGGGGGCGGGGCCGGGGCTCGCCACGCCGGGCAGGGCGAGGAGGCCCCGGAGGAGGGTGTCGCACAGGGCCTCCTCCCGGGCCTGGACGGCGGGCAGGCCCGTTCCGGCCAGGTAGCGCACGGAGGTGAGGAGGCCGGCGAGGCCGGGGAGGTTGGGGGTGCCGGACTCGTAGCGGTCGGGCAGGAACCCGGGTTGGGTTTCGCTTTCCGAGGCGCTGCCCGTGCCACCGAAACACAGGGGCAGGGGGGCGGCATCCTCGGCCAGACAGAGGATGCCGGTGCCGGCGGGGCCCAGGAGGCCCTTGTGGCCGGAACAGGCGAGGTACTGGCAGCCGACCGGGAGGGGGCGGTGACCCGCGGTCTGGCTGGCGTCCACGCAGAGTGGGACGCCGAAGCGGCGGCAAAGCTCGGCCACCTCATCCACCGGGGTGAGGCCGCCGGTGACGTTGCTGGCCGCGGTGAGGACCACGAGGGCGGGCCGCCGGGCCAGGGCCCCGCGCAGGGCTCCGGGTTCGGGCCGGCCGCAGGCGTCGAAGGGGATGGTGAGGAGTCGCACGCCCCGCGTGGCCTCCAGGTGCCGGAGCGGGCGCAGGACGGCGTTGTGCTCCAGGGAGGAGAGGGCCACCAGGCCGCCGTCGGGGACGCTGCCGAGGATGGCGAGGTTGAGGGCCTCGGTGGCGTTGCGGGTGAAGACAAGGCGGTCCGGGTCGGGGCAGCCGAGGAGGGCGGCGCAGGCCTCCCGCGCCGAAAAGAGGGTCCGGCTGGCCTCCCGCGCCAGGGGATGGCTGGCCCGGCCCGGACTGCCGGCGCCCTCCAGGATGCTGCGGGCCATGGCCTCGGCGACGCCGGGGGGCTTGGGGTGGCTGGTGGCCGCGTTGTCCAGGTAGATCATGCGGTCCCCAGCATGAGGAGGGCTTCCAGGACCCCGCCGGCGATGGCCCGGGCCTTGTCCGACACGGTCAGGCAGTGGCGGGGTTCGCAGCGGGGGTCCACGTCGGCCACCTTCAGGCCGGCCCGCGCCGCAAAGCCGGGGCGGATGAGGCCCCGCACCACGCCGGCGATGGCCGAGCGCACCACCTCCCCGTCGATGGCGAGAATGGGGTCCCCGGCCGCCACCAGGTCGCCGATGGCGCACAGGGTTTCCACCCGGCCCGCCCGCGGGGCGTGGAGCACCCGCTCCCGGCCGGCCCCTGCGATGAGGCCGGGCACGCCGGTATTGGGTTCGGCGCAGCCCTCCAGGAGCACCCGGCCCAGGTCGTGGCCCCGGTTGGTCTCCACCACCGCGTGGGCGTCGCGGCCCGCCTCGAAGCCGGGACCCAGGGCCACCACCAGGGGGGCGAGGTCCAGGCGGGTGCCGAGGTTGCGCTTGGCGATGATGGCGTCCACCAGCGCGAAGGGGGTCACGGAGTCGAGGACCCGGCAGTGGGGATCCTCCAGGAGGAGCACGGGGTCCCCCGGCGACCAGCTCCCGGCAAGCCTGTCGGCACGCACGGCGGTGATGCCCTCCACACAGGCCGACCCCTCGTACATGGCCTCCGAGAGGCTCACGGTCCTGCGGATGGCGCTGGGGCGGGCGGCCTCCAGGGCCACCACCCGGAAACCCGACCGCACCAGGCGGATGATGCAGCCGGTGGCCAGGTCCCCGGCGCCCCTCACCACCACCAGCCGGCCTTGGCTCACGGACATGGAAACTCCTTCACCGCCATGATGACGCCTTCCGGGGACGCCAGGGAGCACAGCAGGACCTGGTCGGCCTCCAGTTCCGCGAGCTGGAACCGGGTGGGCCGGAACGGGGCCCGGTCGGCCTTGTTCAGAAGCACGGCCCTGGGACCGGTGGCGTTCTTGAAGAGGCCCTGGGGGTGGCGGACCAGGGCGGCGAGGTGATGCCATCCGATCGCCTGCCCGGGGGCGCAGCCGGTGACGCTCTGAAAGAGCTCGGGGCGGTGCACCGTGCGCCCATCCATGGGCCGCCCCAGGCCATCCAGGCCGAGGACGCCCACCACCATGCACACCGCAGGCAGGACGGGCTCATAAGCCGCCGGCGCCTTCATCGGCAGACCTTTCGAGCCGTCGGCCTCAACCAGGATGAGCTCCCAGCGCGCCGCCAGGTGGGGAAGCCAGGAAGGATGGATGCCCTTGGCCTTCCCCTCCACCGCCTGGGAGAACAGGAGGGTCAGGCCGGGGCGGAAGGACGGCAGGGGGCCTCCGGAGAAGGCCGCTTCCAGTTCCGCGGCGAGGATCAGGTTGCCTTCGGGTCTGGATGGCTCAAGGCGGGGATCGAACATGTGGGTGGTCGTGGTGGCGAGGATGGACCCGCCCCGTGCCAGGGCCTCACCGGCCAGGCGGAACAGGGTGCTGGTCTTGCCGCCGCCGCCCACGATGGCCACGACGCCCTTGCCGCCGGGCAGCAGCGGCAGCAGGGCTTCCGAAAGGTTCACGGCGCCCTGCGGCGGGCCTTGCGGGCCTGGTGGACGCCTGCGAGGCACTCCGCCCTGCGCCGCACGGCGATGAGCTCGGCGGCGATGGCCACGGCGAGCTCCTCCGGGGTCTCGGCCCCCAGCTCCAGGCCGATGGGCGCGCACAGGGCTTCCACCTTGGCGGGGTCGAAGCCGTCGGCCAGCACCTGGCCCAGGACCAGGCGGGTCTTGCGCCGGCTGCCCATGAAGCCGGCGAACCGGTAGGTCTTCGCGAGGATGGCCCTCACGCACTCGAGATCGCAGAGGTGGCCCCGCGAGACGATGACGACGTAGGTGGAGGGATCGAAGGGGAAGCCCGCCACGATGTCCGTGAAGGATCCCGACGCCGTGGCCACGGAGGAAGGGAACCGGCCGGGTTCCAGGAAGGCCTCCCGGTCGTCCCCCACCGTCACCGCGAAGCCCAGGCCGGGTGCGATGGCCGCCAGGGCCCGGCCCACGTGGCCGCCGCCCAGGATGAGGAGCTTCTCCCGGGGTTCGACGGGGTCGTAGAAGAGACCCGAGGCTTCCGCCAGCACCGGGTGGCCGGTGGCCGCGGCCTCGCGGGCCAGGGCGGGGTCCGCGCCGTCCAGATCCCCCTGTACCCACCGGCCGGTGCCGTCCATGACCCCGGTCTCGCCGGTGGCCGGGCGCTTGACCAGGACGGCCGGCTCACCTCGCTCGAGCAGGGCCAGGGCGGCGAAGTAGGGCGCGCGGGAGGCCAGAGGCTCGATCAGGAGGCGGCTGGTGCCGCCGCAGACCATGGCCGGGCCTTCGGCCTCCAGGCCCTGCATGTCGATCTCAAGCACCGAGGGCCGGGCACCCCCCAGAAGCTCGCGGCAGGCCGCCAGGGCCATGGCTTCGCCCCGTCCGCCGCCCACGGACCCGCCCAGCAGGCCTTCCGCCCCGGCCAGCATCCGGGACCCGGCATGGCGCGGAGCCGAGCCCCGCACCTGCATCACGGTGCAGAGCACCTGGTCCGTGCTGCCCGCGGCGATGGCCTGGATGAGGTCGAGGGTCATGGCTTCTTCCGGCTGTAGGGCGTGCCCGCCAGGGGCAGATCGAGGCGCAGCTGGTTGTCCCGGTACAGGTAGGCGCCGGCCGCTGCGGGGGCGGTGGGGATGGTGGTGATCTCGCCCAGCCCCTTGGCGCCCAGGGCCAGGGGATCGGGGTTCTTCTCGATGATGAGGCACTCGATGGGGGGGACGTTGGCGGCCTTGAACAGGCCCAGGGTGCCGTACTTGACCATGGGCTCGCCATCCTTGAGGGGGAAGTCCTCGGTGAGGGCGTAGCCCAGGCCCATCACCACGCCGCCCTCGATCTGGGCCTCCACCTGGGTGGGGTTGATGGCCTTGCCCACGTCGTGGGCGGCCACGACCCGTTCCAGGCGGCCGGCTTCGTCCAGGAGCACCACCTGGGTGGCGTAGGAGTAGGCGACGTGGCTGACCGGATTGGGCTTGTCGGAACCGAATTTATCTGTGATCCCCGAGTATTCCCGGAAGTACTCCCGGCCTTCCAGCTCCTCCAGGCTGCTGTGCTCCAGGTCGGCCTTGAGCGCGATGGCGGCCTGGCGCGCCGCTTCGCCCGTGAACACGGTCTGGCGGGAGGCGGTGGTGGTGCCTGAGTTGGGGGAATTGGCGGTGTCGGGGACCGCCACCTCGATCTGGCCCCAGGACAGGCCGGCGCCGTCAGCCACGAACTGCATCAGCACCGAGGCCAGGCCCTGGCCGATGCAGGCCGCGCTGGTGTAGATGACGGCCTTGCCACCCTGGACGCGGAGGATCACCCGGCCCACGTCGGGCAGGCCCACGCCGATGCCGGCGTTCTTCAGGGCGCAGGCGACGCCGGCGTCGGGCCGGCTCGCGCAGAGGTCCTTCACGGCCAGCAGGGTCTCCTTGAGCGCGGTGCCAGGGTCGGCGATCTGGCCGTTGGGCAGCGTGTCGCCGGGTTCCACGGCGTTGAGCATCCGGATCTCCCAGGGCGTGAGGCCCACTTCCCGGGCCAGGAGCGTGACGCAGGATTCCATGGCGAAGCAGGACTGCGTGACGCCGAAGCCCCGGAAGGCGCCGCCCGGGGGGTTGTTGGTGTAGACGCCCGTGCCCACGATGTCGATGTTGGGGATCTTGTAGGGGCCCGCGGCATGGGTGCAGGCCCGCTGGAGGACGGGGCCGCCCAGGGAGGCGTAGGCGCCGGTGTCCTCCAGGAGGTGGGCCTTGACGGCCGTGATGCGCCCGGAGGCGTCGGCGGCCACGGTGTAGTCCATCTCGAAGGCGTGGCGCTTGGGATGGACGCGCAGGCTCTCCTGGCGGCCCAGGGTCACCTTCACGGGCAGCCCGGTCTTCACGGCGAGGAGGGCGGCGTGGTGCTGGACGATGAGGTCCTCCTTGCCGCCGAAGCCGCCGCCCACGTAGGCGCTCACCACCTTGACCCGGTCGGGGGCGACCCCCAGGACGCCCACGATCCCGTGGTGGTCATCGTAGATGCTCTGGGTGCCGGTGTAGACCGTGAGGGTGCCGTCGGCCTCGGGCACGGCCAGGGCGCTCTCGGGCTCCATGAAGGCGTGCTCGGTCTCGGGGGTGGTGAAGACGTGGTGGATGACGTGGGCCGCCTCGGCGATGGCCTTGTCGGGGTCGCCCCGGCGCAGGACGGTCCGGGCCAGGAGGTTGCCCTTGGGATGGAGTTGCGGGGCGCCCTCTTCCAGGGCCAGGCGGGGATCCGTGAGGGGGGTGAGGACTTCATAGTCCAGCTTGATCCGGCCCACGGCCTCCTTGGCCAGGGCCCGGGTCTCGGCGGCCACCAGGGCGATGGCATCGCCCACGTAGCGGGTTTCTTCCCCTACGGCGATGAGGGCCGGCCAGTCGGGGACGATGTGCCCCTGGTGGCGCTGGCCCGGGACGTCGGCGGCGGTGAGGACCACCCTCACGCCGGGCATGGCCAGGGCCTCGGAGGCGTCGATGCCCAGCACCTTCACCCGCGCCTTGGGGGCCCGGAGCACCGCGCCGTGCAGCATGCCGGGGCGCTTCATGTCGTCCACGTACTGGCCCGTGCCCAGCACCTTGTCCCGCACGTCGGTGCGGCAGATGCGCTGGCCCACGGCCAGGGGGGTGTCGGCGTCCGCGGGCACGGGCGCGTCCTCGCGCAGGAGCCTGGCGGAGTCCAGCACGGCCTGTTCGATCTTCACGTAGCCGGTGCACCGGCACATGTTCTGGGCCAGGGCCTTGGTGATCTGCTCGGGGCTGGGGTCGGGGTTGACGTCCAGGAGGCCCTTGGTGCTCATGAGCATCCCGGGCATGCAGAAGCCGCACTGCACGGCGCCGGCGTGGGCGTAGGACCAGCCGAAGACGTCCTTCTCCCGCTGGGAGAGGCCCTCCACCGTGAGGACCCGCTTGCCTTCGAGCTTGGCGGTGTTGAACAGGCAGGCCCGGGAGGCCTTGCCGTCGATGAGCACCATGCAGGCCCCGCAGGCGCCCTCCGAGCAGCCGTTCTTCACGGAGGTGATGTTCAGTTCCTCACGCAGGAAGTCCAAGAGATTCGTATCCTTGGACGCTATGACCGTTTGCCCGTTGACCTGAAGGGTGGACATCGCTGCGCCTTTCATGATGGGGAGGTCCAGTTTACCGCGCAGGCTAAATTTTTTCTCCAGGGGAAAATTTTTTTCTTATATCAGAATGTGAGTTTTTCAAATTGGGGCCAGCCCACCTCGACCCACTCCTCCTTCCCGCTCCGGATGATGTTCCCGAAGATGAAGATCAGGGGCGTGGAGGTCAGGTCGCCCGGGTGGACGCCGATGACCCAGGGGTGGGCCTCGTTAAGTTCATAGCCGTCCGTGCCGTGGATGCGCTCCACCAGGCCGCCCATGTAGGCCGAGGCATAGGCCAGGGCCGACTCCACGGTCAGCACCTGCATCCCTTCGGCGTGGTAGGTGCGACCCGTGTTGCTGCGCAGGAACATGGCGGGCTCGGGCAGGACCCGCACGTGGGAGGTGGGGTAGGTCTCCCGGAGGGCCGTCAGCAGGGCTTCAAGGTTGGTCTCCATCGGTGCCTCCTTGGACACCCTGGCTGGGCTTTGCCCGGCCAGGGTGTGGGGGTGTGGGGGGACGCAGAGCGAGCATCGCGAGCGGGCGGTCCCCCCACGGTTACGTTAGTACCGCATTTCACGATTGTACGGAATGCCCAGGTGCGTGGGGCCGCGCATGCGGGCCTTGCGGGCCAGGGCGAGGACCAGGATGACCAGGACATAGGGCAGCATCACTGCGAATTCATAGGGGAACTTGATGCCGCCCACCTGGATGGCCAGCTGCAGCGACTGGGCGATGCTGAACAGCAGGGCCCCGCCCAGGATACCCAGGGGGCTCCAGCGGCCGAAGTACACCAGGGCCACGGCGATGAAGCCCCGTCCAGCCACCAGGTCGTCGGCGAACATCTTGGCCTGGCAAAGCGACAGGTAGGCCCCGCCCAGGCCGGCCATGGCGCCGCCCAGCATCAGGGCCTGGTAGCGCACGCGGTTGACGTTGATGCCCATGCTGTCGGCGGCGCGGGGCTCGGTGCCTGCGGCCCGGACCTTGAGACCCCAGGGGCTCTTGTAGAGGATGTACCAGCTGGCCGGCACCATGAGGAAGGCGAGATAGACCATGGGGTTGTGGTTGAAGAGGATGCCGCCCAGGAAGGGGATGCGGTTCAGGCCGGGAATGGGCCAGGCGGCCATGCCTTCGACTCCGGTCACGCCGCCGATGAAGTGGCGGAAGAGCGTGCCCGCCACGCCCCAGCCCAGCATCTGCAGGCCGATGCCCGCGATGCCCTGCTCGGCCCGGAAGGTGACGACGACGAGGGCGAACAGGAGGCCCAGCACCACCCCGGCGGCCATGGCCAGGGCGAAGCCCAGGAGGTTCGCATAGGGCAGGAAGGGACCCGTCTTCAGGAGATAGGAGGGCAGGAAGCCCAGGAAGGCGCCCATGCACATGATGCCTTCGCAGCCCAGGTTGAACACGCCCGCGCGCTGGTTGAAGTTCTCGCCCAGGGAGGCCAGGAGCAGGGCCACGGAGAAGGGCACGCCCAGGGAGAGGATGTTGTAGATGAAGCCGTGGGTCATGCCTGACCTCCAGTCTTGGCGGGAGTTTCCGCGGGATCCTTGGGTGAGAACCACCGGCGGACCTTCTCCTGGGCATAGGCGTTGTTCAGGTACATCTTGGCGGAGACGATGGACAGGATGATCACCCCCTGGAGGACCAGGATCATGTTGGCCGGGACCCCGGCGCTGCGCTGGGTCATGTCGGCCCCCACCAGGAGCAGCCCGAAGAACACCGCCGCCGGCACGATGCCCGCAGGGTGGAGGGCGCCGAACAAGGCCACCACGATGCCCGCGAACCCGTAGCCCGAGGAGATGTTCTCGATGGCCCTGTGGTGGACGCCGGTGACCTCCACGGCGCCCGCGATGCCCGCGAAGGCTCCCGACAGGACCATGGCCGTGACGAGGCTGCCCTCGACCCGGATGCCCGCGTAGCGTGCGGCCTTGGCTTCGGCGCCGGAGGCCCGGAGGCGGAAGCCCCAGGTGGTGTGCCACAGGAAGAAGTAGACGCAGACGCAGAGCACCAGGGCGAGGAGGAGGCCCGTATGGAGGCGGGTGCCGGGAACGAGCCGGCTCAGGATGGCGGCCTCGGGCAGGCGCATGGACTGGGGCGTCCCCGAACCCGTCTCCAGCTCGCCGGGATCGATCATGGGCCCGCGCAGGAAGAAGGTGTAGAACTGCGCGGCGATGTAGTTGAGCATCACCGTGGAGAGGATCTCGTTGACGCCCAGCTTCGCCCGCAGCACACCGGCGATCCCCGCCCAGAAGCCACCCCCCAGGGCTCCCGCGAGGATCACCAGGGGCAGGAGGGCCCACTTGGGCCAGCCGGGCAGCGCCAGGGCCACGGCCGTGGCAGCGAGGATGCCCACGATCATCTGCCCCTCGGCCCCGATATTGATGATGCCGCTGCGGAAGGCGATGGCGATGCCCAGGGCCACGAGGATCAGGGGCACCGCCCGCACGAGGATCTCGGTGATGCCGAAGACGTCCTTGAAGGGACCCGTGAAGATGGTCACATAGGTGTCCCAGGGGCTCGCCCCGATGGCCCAGAGCACCAGGGCGCTGCCGGCGATGGAGGCCAGGGCGGCCAGGAGGATGATGGCCCCTCCGTAGGCGAGCTTGAACCTATTCATCGGCCACCCCCGCCATGAGCAGACCGAGCCGCTCCCGGGTCGCCTCCAGGGAGTTCACGACCTTGAGGATCCTCCCCTTGTAGATGACGGCGATGCGGTCGGACAGGTTCATGATTTCCTCGAGTTCCTCGGAGATGAGCAGGATCCCGCCTCCCGCCCGCCGCCGGGCCAGGAGCTGGGAGTGGATGAACTCCTGGGCGCCCATGTCGACCCCCCGGGTGGGATAGACCGCGATCAGGGCCCTGGGCTCCCGGGACAGCTCCCGGGCGAGGATCACCTTCTGGATGTTGCCGCCCGACAGGGACCCTCCGGCCGCGTTCGTGGAGGAGCAGCGGATGTCGAAGGCCACCTTGAGGGTCTCGGCGTTGCGGGCGATGGCGCCCAGCTTGAGGACCACCCACCGGCTGAATTTCGCCGTGTGGAAATCCTTGAGGACCAGGTTCTCCTTCACGGAAAACTTCGGGACGATGCCTTCGTGGTGGCGGTCCTCGGGGATGTAGCCCAGGCCCGCCTTGATCATGGCCGCCGGGCTCCGGTTGGTGCGGTCGGCGCCAAGGAACCGGACCGAGCCGCTCTCCACGCGGCGCAGGCCCGTGAAGGCCTCGGCCAGTTCCCGCTGGCCGTTGCCCGAGACCCCGGCCAGGCCCAGGATCTCGCCCGCATGGAGCTCGAGGTCCAGCCCATCCAGGGCCAGGTGGCCCCGGTCGCCGCGGACCTTGAGGTCCCGCGCCTCCAGGATGGTCTCGCCGCCCAGGCTCATGCCTTCGTTGTGGGGAAGGTGGATCTCGCGGCCGGTCATGAGGGCCGCCAGTTCCGCGGGGGAATGGTCGGCGGTCTGGCCATTGAAGACCACCGCGCCGTGCCTCAGGATCGCCACCCGGTCCGACAGTGCCTTGACTTCATTGAGCTTGTGACTGATGAAGATGATGGAGAGCTCGGCGGTCATGCGCTTCAGGCGGTCGATGAGGTCGTCGGTCTCCTGGGGTGTGAGGGCCGAGGTGGGCTCGTCCAGGATGAGGAGCTGGGCGCCGAAGCACAGGGTCTTGATCAGCTCCACCCGCTGCTGCTCGCCCACGGAGAGCTGCCAGATGTAGGCGTCGGGGTTCACCGGGAGCTCGTGGTGCTCGGCAACCTCGACGATCCTCCGGCGGGCCTCCTTCAGGTCCAGGTTCATGAACTTGTGCAGCTTCTTCAGCCCCAGGGCCACGTTCTCCGTGACGGTCATGTTGGGCACGAGCATGAAGTTCTGGTGCACCATGCCGATGCCCCGGTCATAGGCGTCGTTGGGCGTGTGGAAGCGCACCGGGCTGCCGTTCACGGTGATGGTCCCGGCGTCGGGCTGGTAGAGCCCGGCCAGGATGTTCATGAGGGTGGACTTGCCCGCGCCGTTCTCGCCCACCAGGGCCAGCACCTCGCCCCGGGCCACCTGCATGGAGACGTTGTTGCAGGCCAGGATGCCGGGAAAGCGCTTGGTGATGCCCTCAAGCTTGAGCTCATGGATGGGCTCGGCGGCTGGTTTCATGCGGGCTCCTGGATGGCCGGGCTGGGGCCATCGCTTAATAGCAACGAACCCCGGTATGCGCCAGGCACACCGGGGCCCTTGATCCGGTGTTGCCTAGAACTTGACTTCCTTCCAGGCGATGGGGAGCTTGCCCGCGCCCATCTCGCCCCGGGCCTTGTCCACGGCCTTCTTGATGGCGGGCGTCAGGACCTTGCCGACGTTGTCGTTGTACTTGAAGGTGAAGCCCTTGTTGGCGAAGTTGAGGGGGATGTTCTCTCCGCCCTTGACGCCGGCCCCGCGCTTGGCGATGAGCACTTCCACCACGGCGGTATAGTTGTAGCTGGAGGCGGCGAGGACCTTGGGGGCTTCGGGGACGCTCAGCTGGGAGATGTCCTGCCCAGCCCACCAGACGGTCTTGTCCTTGGTGTCAGCCACCACGTGCAGGGCGCCCATGGCCTGTTGGGCGGAGCCGGTGAGGAAGTCGGCGCCGGCGTTGATGTCGGTGCGGGCCAGTTCCCCGGCCTTGGTGAAGTCGCCGAAGCTGCCGGTGTAGGCGACCATGACGGTGGCGCCCTTGTTGACGGAGAGGACGCCGAGCTTGAAGCCGCGGTTGTAGCGGGCGGCATCGCCGCCATCCACAGGGCCTACCAGGCCGACCTTGTTGGTCTTGGTGACCATGCCGGCGATGATGCCGTTGAGGTAGCCGGTCTGCTCGCTCTCGGGCATGTAGGTGAAGACGTTCTTGCCGCCGATATCGCCGCTGGTGCCGAACACGAAGGTGGTGGCGGGGTAGTCGGGGGCCAGTTCGGTCACGAGGTTCTTGTACTGGGCGCCGTGGCAGATGATGATGTCGAAGTGGTTGTTGGCGTACTGGCGGGCCGCGGAACCCGCGTCCACGGGCTTCATCTTCTCGCTGTAGCTGTACTCGACCAGGGCCGCGCCGTATTCCTTCTGGACGGCCTTGATGGCGTCGTGCATGGACTGGCACCAGCCCTTGTCGTCCACCGTGGATTCCACGATGAGGGCCACCTTGACCTTGGTCTTGGGTGCCGCGGCGAAGGCCGCGCTGGTGGCGGCCAATAGCGCCGCTACGGTAAGAACTGCCTTCCTCATCGTCAGCCTCCTGTCATAGGGTTGAATTTATTTGAGTTTAGCAGGATTCCTTGCATGGCCTCCTTTTTGTCATGGAATAAATAATTTTTTATCTATTCCTGCACAAGGCCCTGGTAGGCTGCAAACCCATACGAACCAGCGAGGTGAAGCCATGCCAGCAGAGCCCGGAGCGGCGCCGTCCCGTGAACAGATGGTCGGGTTCCTGCGCCGCGCCCACACCGTCGCCCTGCGCGCCGTGGCCATGGGCCACCACCCCTTCGGCGCCCTCCTGGTGGCGCCGGACCACCAGACCGTTCTCCTCGAGCAGGGGAACGTGAGCACCGTCAACCACGCCGAGGCCGTGCTCGCCCGCACCGCGGACATGAACTTCACTCCGGCCTACCTGTGGGGCTGCACCCTGTACACCACCGTGGAACCCTGCGCCATGTGCGCGGCCACCCAGTACTGGGCCAACATCGGCCGCCTCGCGTACGGCCTTGATGAGCGCCGCCTCCTGGCCCTCACCGGCGCCGACGCGGAGAACCCCACCCTGGACGTGCCCTCGCGGCACATCTTCACCCATGGCCAGAAGAAGATCGAAGTCTTCGGTCCCTTCGTGGAGGTGGAGGAGGAGATCGCCTCCCTGCACAGGAACTTCTGGAAGAAGTAGCTATCTCCCGCTCTTCTTCCAATCGGCGAGGAAGCCTTCGATGCCCTTGTCGGTGAGGGGATGCGCCAGCATCTGGTCGAAGATCTTGGTGGGGATGGTGGCGACGTGGGCCCCGGCCAGGGCGGCGTCGGTCACGTGGCGGGGACTCCGGATGGAGGCGGCCAGGACGTTGGTGGGCAGGTCGTAGTTGGCGAAGATGGTGACCAGTTCCTCGATGAGGTCCATGCCCACCAGGTTGATGTCGTCCAGGCGCCCGATGAAGGGGGAGACGTAGGTGGCCCCGGCCTTGGCGGCCATGAGTCCCTGGGTTGCCGAGAAGCAGAGGGTGACGTTGGTCTTGATGCCCTCGGCCTTGAAGGCGTGGGTGGCCTTGAGGCCCTCGGCCGTCAGGGGCACCTTCACCACCACGTTGCGGTGGATGGCGGCCAGGGCCCGGCCTTCCGTGATCATGGTGGGGGCGTCCAGGGCGATGACCTCCGCGGAGATCGGGCCGTCGACGATGGAGCAGATCTCCTCGATGATCGCCTCGAAGGGCCGCCCGGATTCCTTGGCGATGAGGCTGGGGTTGGTGGTGACGCCGTCCAGGATCCCCCACGCGTTGATGCGCCGGATATCGGCGACGTTGGCGGTGTCGATGAAGAACTTCATGATTTTTCTCCAAGGGAGGGGCTTCGATGACGCGCACCCCGGATTCCCCTCCGGAAAGAGGGCACCCGGGGCGCGCGGGGCTGCCTGCCAAGCACCTATGATCATCGCATGTCGAGGGAAGCGCCGAAAGTGTACCGTGTCCCAGGTTACAATGGGCCCTCTCTGGAGTTACCGATGCCGTTGACCGAGCTGGCCGTCCTGGACCGAGGCTTCGTGAAGCTGGTGGACCACATGGGATCCGATCTCAGCGTCGTGAACGCCGCGCGGGTGTCCTTCGGCAAGCGCAAGGAGGCGTACGAGGAAGCGGACGGTAAGCTCATCACCTACCTGGCGGAACACGAGCACACCTCCCCCTTCCGCCACGCCACCCTCACCTTCCACGTGAAAGCGCCCATCTTCGTCTTCCGGCAGTGGATGAAGCACCGCATCTCCAGTGAATTCAATGAGATTTCGGGCCGCTACGTGGAATTTCCCGAGGAGGAGTTCTTCGTTCCCGGCACGTTCCGCCGCCAGGCCAAGGTGAACAAGCAGGGGTCCGAAGGGCAGATCGGGGAGGAAGCGTCCGTCCAGGCCAAGGAGATCTTCCTGGCCGCCTGCCGCAATGCCGTGGCCCAGTACAAGAGCCTCATCGCCCTTGGGGTCTGCCGGGAACAGGCCCGCTGCGTGCTGCCTCTGGGCCTCTACTCCGAGGTCTACTGGACCGTCAGCCTCCAGGCCGCGGCCCACTTCATCCGCCTGCGCACCGACAGCCACGCCCAGTGGGAGATCCAGCAGTACGCCCAGGCCGTGAAGGCCATGGTCGAGGAGCGCTTCCCCAACTCGCTCAAGGCCCTCCTGGGAACCGCCCGGCCGTGAGCATACCGCCCCTCAATCCCGCCCTCTTCCACCTGGACTCGGACCACCTCTGGCTCATGCACTGCTCCGAGGGGCCCGTGCCCCGCGCGGTGGCGCGCACGGTCCGGGCCCTCCTGCACAAGGAACTCTGGCCGTGGGAGCTGCGCTTCAAGGAGGACTACCTGGGGATCCCCGGGGCCCTCCGGCAGGAAGCGGCGCGCCTGGTGGGGGGCCTGGCCTCGGACATCACCCTCACCCCGTCCACCTCGTCGGGACTGGTCACCGTGGCCCAGGCCTTCCCGTGGGGCGGGGGGGACCAGGTGGTCCTGCCCCTGGGGGAATTCCCCAGCAACATCTGGCCCTGGAAGGCCCTCGAGGGCCGGGGGGCTAGCCTCCGCGAAGTCCCCCTGTGGGAAGGGCACCGGACCGGGGCCGAGGCCTGGGCCTCGGCCCCGCCTGAACCTGGCGTGGATCCGGAAAGCCGCCTCCTGGAGGCCCTGGGACCCCACACCCGGATCCTGGCCGTGTCCTGGATCCGCTTCCAGGACGGGCTGAAGCTGGATCTGGCCCGACTGGGCGCGGAAGGCGCGAGGCGCGGCGTGCACCTGGTCGTGGACGGCATCCAGGGCGCAGGCACCGCCAGCCCCGACCTCCGGTTCGCCAGCGCCTTCGCCACTGGCGGGCACAAGGGGCTCCTGGCCCCCCAGGGCCAGGGCTTCCTCTGGACCGAGGCGGCCTTCCGTCAGGATCTCGCGCCCATGGGCTCCTGGCTCTCCGTGGAGGGGGGGACCGACTTCTCCCGGGCCTCCACCGACCATGACCGGCCATGGCTGGAGGACGGCCGGCGCATGGAGCCCGGAACCCTCAACCTGCTCTCCTGCGCCGGCGCCCTGGAATCCTTCGCCGCCGTCAATCAGGCCGGCATCCCCGCCATCGCCGCCCATGTGGCTGTACTCCAGCTCCGGTTCCTGGAAGGACTGAAGGCCATCCCGGCCTGGGCGGGAGAGGCGGAGCGGCTTCTGGGCCTCCTGAAGGAGGGCCGCCTGGGCTCCATCCTCGGGCTGCATCACGGGGGCCGCGGCCCCGAGGGCATGCAGGAACTGCTCGACAGGGGCGTGCGCCGGGGCCTCTTCGCGTCGGTGCGGGAAGGCTACCTGCGAGTGGCCTTCCACGGCTGGCACGAGGAGTCTGATCTGGAACGGATCCTGGACTGGCTGAAATAGGTCCGGGTCGGGCTAACATGGAGAGCCAGCCCGGAGCCCCCATGACCCCCTTCCTCCTCAGCCTCGTCCTCGCCGTCGCCCCCGTGGTCCCCGATGGAGGGACCGTCGTGGCCAAGGGGCAGAAATTCATGGCCGAGGTGGCCCGCAGGCCCCAGGAGCAGGCCCTGGGCCTCATGCACCGCCAGTCCCTGGCCAAGGACCGCTGCATGATCTTCATCTACCCGGAGGAAGGGCTCCACTCCATCTGGATGAAGAACTGCCTCATCTCCCTGGACGTGGTCTGGATCAAGGAGGACGGGACGGTGGTGGAAACCGCCGAGAACGTCCCGCCCTGCTCCCCTCTGAAGGGGGATGACTGCCCGGTCTACGGGGGCACGCTGCCCGCCCGTCATTTCGTGGAGTTTCCGGCGGGCACCCTGAAGCGCCTGGCCCTCAAGCGGGGCGACCGCCTGGGCTGGAACCTGGCCCTGAGCGACGGCACCACCGTGGCGGGAGGCACCCCGGTGACCGCGGACGGGAAGACCCGCAGGAGGAAGTGACGGCTAATCCGGCAGCGGCTCGGGCGCGTGGACCTTCTTGAGGGGGGGCTCCACCCCGCGCCAGCCCACCTTCCAGCCCAGGTTGATGGCCAGGGACACCAGGGTGAACAGGCCGAAGAAGACCAGGAAGAACCGTTCCCTGAGGATCGGGGCCGTGCCCAGAAGGAGCACCACCAGGACCGTGTTGTTCCGCACCGAATTGGGACTGTGGGAGCGCTTCTTGAAGCTGGGGAAGCGGATCGTCGAGACCATGAGCAGGCCCACCACCACCAGTTCCGCGGCGAACAGGTAGGCCACGGTGGCGTGGGCGGGGGATTCGGGCCAGCAGAGGATCACAGAGGCGATGCAGGCCGCGCCCAGGGGAATGGGCATGCCGACGAAGAACCGTGAATCCACGCTGCCCACCTGCACGTTGAAGCGGGCCAGGCGCAGGGCCCCGCAGGCCACGAAGACGAAGGAGGCGCCCCAGCCCACGGCCCGCAATTGCGGATCCAGCAGGCCCAGCTCGAAAAAGCCGTAGCGGTAGGCGAGGATGGCCGGGGCCATGCCGAAGCTCAGCACATCGGCCAGGGAGTCCAGCTGCACGCCGAACTCGGTGGCGGTGTTCGTGGCCCGGGCGATGCGCCCGTCCAGGCCGTCGAAGACGCCCGCCGCCAGCAGCAGGCCGGAGGCCCACAGGAAATAGATGCCGGTGTGGTCGCCGGCGGCGTTGATGGACATCACGACGCTGGAAAAACCGCACAGGACCGACAGGAGCGTGATGGCGGAGGGCAGGGCGAACTTGGACCTGGCCACCACCCGCCGCCTGCGCTCGCGCCGCTCCTCGGGATTCATTCGCTGTTTCATGGGCGTATTGTCCCATCAAATACGCTCAGGGCGAGGGGGCTAATTTCAGCTGCCGCCCGGACCCGGGCGCCATTGGGGTGGCAATACGGAAGAAGCCTGCCTACATTGAGGAGACGTACGGGGAGGTACCATGGGTCCTGTTCTGCAGATCGTGCTGGTGGTGCTGGCCGTGCTCCTCACGGCCTTCCTCGCTCCCCTGCTCCTCCAGCTCTACCGCACCGCCCGGGCCGTGCAGAACCTCGCCGAGAGCGCCCGGGTGGACCTGAGGCAGATCGCCGAGGACGTGCACCAGGGCCGCCTCCAGCTGGAGAAGGTCTCGGGCCTCGTGGAGAAGAGCCTCGAATTCCCCGCCACGGCCAGCAGCATGGCCGCAGCCGCCGCCAGAACCATGGGAACCCTTCTGGGCGGCAAGGCACCCGTATGGGTGCAGGCGCTGATGACGGTCCTGAAGCTCGTCCTGGACTACTTCGGTCGGCCCCAGCGGGCTGACGGCCCCGAAAAGGAGACACACCATGAGTGACAGCAATGAAGCGTTGAGCAACGGCCTCCTGTTCTTCCTCCTCGGCGCCGCCGTGGGGGCCGTGGTGGTGGCCCTGGTCACCCCCAAGAGCGGTCCGGACCTGCGGGCGGACCTCAAGGACATGGGCAACCGGGTCAAGGACAAGGCCCGGCGGGTGGGGAGCGAACTGCGGGCCGGGGCCCAGGAGGTGGCGGAGAACGCCATGGATGAGGCTTCGAGCTAGGATCCATATAGACTGGGATTCCTGGAGTGGGCATGCGGCTGGTGGTGATCGGGGGAGGGCACGCGGGCATCGAGGCGGCCAACATCGCCGCGCGGATGGGCGTGTCCACCACCCTCCTCACCATGAACCTGGACCAGATCGGCCAGATGAGCTGCAATCCCAGCATCGGCGGGGTGGGCAAGGGGCACATGGTGCGGGAACTGGACGCCCTGGGGGGCGCCATGGGCCGGCTCACGGACGCCACGGGCATCCACTTCCGCATCCTCAACGCCAGCCGGGGCGTGGCCGTGCGGGGGCCCCGGGCCCAGGCGGACCGGGTGAAGTACCGCATCGCGGCCCGCAACCACCTGGAGCGACTGCCGCACCTGCGCCTCGCCCAGGGCATGGCCGCCGCCCTGCGCTGGGAGGAGGGCACCCGGCGCCTGCGGGGCGTGGAGCTGGTGGACGGCTCCTTCCTCCCCTGCGAGGCGGTGGTTCTCACGTCCGGCACCTTCCTCAACGGCAAGGTGCTCATTGGGGAGCGGAAGCTGGACGCCGGTCGTGCGGGCGAACCGCCCTCCACGGACCTGGCCCAGCAGCTGCGGTCCCTTGGCCTGCGCTGCCGCCGCCTCAAGACCGGTACCAGCCCCCGCATCTGCAAGGACACGATCGATTTCACCCGCCTGGAGGCCCAGCCCGGAGACGTGGTCCCTCGGCCCTTCAGCTTCTTCAGTGAGGGCATTCACCAGCCCCAGGTGTGCTGCCACATCGTCCACACCACCGCCGAGACCGAGCGGGCCGTGCGGGAGAACCTGGGCCGGTCGTCCATGTACGGCGGCCACGTGGAGGGGGTGGGGCCGCGCTACTGCCCCTCCATCGAGGACAAGTTCGTGAAGTTCCCCGACAAGGCCAGCCACCAGATCTTCGTGGAGCCCGATTCCCTGGAGACCCGGGAGATCTACCTGGCCGGCCTGTCCACCTCCATGCCCGTGGACGTCCAGGTGCGCATGGTCCAGAGCCTGCCGGGCTTCGAGCGGGCGGAGATCCTCCGGCCCGGGTACGCCATCGAGTACGACAGCTTCGACCCCCTCCAGCTCACCCGGGGTCTGGCCGTGGAGGGCCTCGAGGGCGTGTGGTTCGCCGGCCAGATCAACGGCACCACCGGCTACGAGGAGGCCGCCGGCCAGGGCATCATGGCCGGGCTCAACGCCGTGCGCTGGCTGCGGGACCAGGAGCCCCTCGTGCTGGGGCGGGACCAGGCCTACATCGGGGTCATGGTCGATGACCTGGTCACCAAGGGGACGGACGAACCCTACCGCATGCTCACCGCCCGGGCCGAGCACCGCCTGGCCCTGGCCTGCGACTTGGCCGACGTGCGGCTCCTGCCCGTGGCCCGCGAGGTCGGCGCCCTGAGCCCCGCCGAATTCGCCCGGGTGGAGGCCAAGCTGGAGCGCCGGCTCCGCCTCCGGGACCAGTGCGCCGAGGCCTGGGTGGCCCCCACCTCCCCCTTCGGCCCCTTCGCCCTCCAGGCCGGCCTCGTCCTGGCCTCGGGCATGACCCTGGCCGACTTCCTGAAGCGCCAGCAGGTGACCCCCGACCTGGCCGAGGCCGCCCTGGCCCTCCTGGACGGCTGGACCACCCCCCAGGAAGGCTGGGACCCCGCCTGGGAGCGGGACATCCTCCTGTTCGAAGTCCGCTACCAGGGCTTCCACGAGCGGGAGGCCCGCCTCCTGGATGGCCAGCGCGCCTGGGACCACGTGCGCATCCCCGTGGACTTCCGCGTCGAACACCTCCCCGGCCTCAGCAACGAAGTGAAGGAGAAGCTCCAGCGCCACCGGCCGGAAACCCTGGGGCAGGCGTCCCGGATCCCGGGGATCACCCCGGCGGCGGTGACGCTGATCCATCTGCTGCTGGAGCGGGGGAAGCCGGCGTGAAAGGACTGACCTCCAAGGTTGATGCCATGGGGGTTGAGGTTTCACTCCACCGCCCAACTCGGAAGCCTGGACTTTCAACGACCTTCCTAGTAGATTTCCTAGCATGGTGGATTTAGCCAATCTCCTCAATCCAAATGGCGAAGGAAATCGGGCGTTCAACCCGAGCCACCCGGGACAGGGTCAAACGGCTGGTGGAGTTCGGAATGGTCCGAGAGCACGGCAGTTCCTCCAGGGACCCCCAAAAAGTGTTCAAGCTGGTTGGCCCAGGTTGATCGTGGCGGGAGGTTCAGCAAACGAGGAAGCCCAGTCCATCCGGGTGCTTCCTAGTATAATTCCTAGTAGCCCATCCAGACCCTGCACCCTCAGCCCCGGTGCAAGTCTTCCCGCGTCCAGACTTGGCCATTGGAATGACCACCCCGGAGCAAACAGTGCTCGCGAGACACCCGAAAGGCATGTTCCTTCTCATCGTTGCCGATAGCCGGCTCCGGAGCCAGGCTTGTCTCAATGCGCTTGCGGAGTAGCTTGGTCTTGAGAAGATTACGGGCCCGTGTAATTCGCTTATGGCAGAGGAGCAATCTGGATCTCATGATTTCTCGGGGCAAGGCAAGTTGGGCGCTCAGTGTAGAGCTAACCCAAGGCGACCACCACCCGTCCCTTGGCCCCACCCTCCAGCATGCGCGCGGCCTCCGCGGGCACCTCGGCCAGGGTGAGTTCCCGCACCACGGGGGCCACCAGGTCCGTGTGCTGGGCCAGGCGCTTCCAGGCGATCTGCCGGGTGGCCGTGGGGCACTTCACGGAGTCGATGCCCAGGAGGTTCACCCCGCGCAGGATGAAGGGGAAGACGGTGGTGTCCACGTTCGCGCCGCCCACCAGGCCGCAGGCGGCCACGCTGCCGCCGTATTTGATGCGGGCGAGGATGGAGGCGAGGGTCTCGCCGCCCACGGAATCCAGGGCCCCCTGGAAGGTCTCGGGCTCGAGGATGAAGCGGCCGGGCTTGGACGGGGTGGCGAAGGCGGACCGGTCCACGATCCGCTTGGCGCCCAGGCGCGTGAGGAGGTCGTGGAGCTCGGGCTTGCCGCTCATGGCGACCACCTCGTAGCCCAGGGCCGCCAGGAGGGCGAGGCCGATGCTGCCCACGCCGCCGGTGGCGCCGGTGACGAGGACCTCGCCGCCGCCGGGGGTGACGCCGTTGCGCTCCAGGGCGAGTACGCCGAGCATGGCGGTGAGGCCGGCGGTGCCGAAGGCCATGGCCGTGCGGGGCGTCAGCCCCTCGGGAAGGGGCAGGGCCCACTCGGGCTTGACCCGGGCGTACTCGGCGAAGCCGCCCCAGCGGGCCTCGCCCACGCCCCAGCCGGTGACCAGGACCGGGTCGCCGGGCTTGAAGGCGGAAGCACCGGCCTCCACCACCTCGCCGGCCAGGTCGATGCCCGGCACGGCGGGGAAGTTGCGCAGGATGCCCCGGTTGCCCAGGGCCATGGCGTCCTTGAAGTTCATGCTGGAATAGGCCACCCGCACCAGGAGCTCGCCCTCGGGCAGGGCCTCGAAGGGCTGCTCCTCGATGGCATGGGTGAGTTCCTTGCCCTCCTTGTGGGCAACCAGGGCCTTGAAGGTCGTCGCACTCATCGTGTCACCAGTTCCTTGAGGTAGGCCAGGAAGGACGCCCCCAGGTCGGGGCGCTTGAGGGCGAATTCCACGTTGGCTTTGAGGTAGTCCAGCTTGTCGCCGGTGTCGAAGCGCCTGGCGGGGATGGGCGCGGCCACGAGGCGGCCGGCGGCGGCCATGGCCATGAGGGCGTCGGTGAGCTGGTACTCCCCGCCCACGCCCGGCTGGATCCGGCTCAGGTGCTCGAAGACCTCGGGAAGGAGCACGTAGCGCCCCACCACGGCCCAGCGGCTGGGGGCCTGGGCCGGCGCGGGCTTCTCCACGATGCGGGCCACGTCCCACCAGGGCAGTCCGTCCTCTTCCCCCGGGCTGACGATGCCGTACCGGGACACATGGCTCTCGGGGACCTCTTGCACGCCCACCACCGACTTCCCCGTGGCTTCGTAGGCGGCGAGGAGGGCGCCCAGGGCCGGGTCGGCCTCGTCGAAGACGTCGTCCCCCAGGAGCAGGGCGAAGGGCTCGTCCCCCACCGCGTGGCGGGCGCAGAGCACCGCGTGCCCGAGGCCCAGGGGCTCGCCCTGGCGCACGTAGGAGAACTGGCCCAGGTGGGTGATGCCCTGCACCGTGGCCAGGTCCTCGGTCCTGCCCCGCCGGCGCAGCGTCTCCTCCAGCTCGTGGGCCACGTCGAAGTGGTTCTCGATGGCGTGCTTGCCACGGCCGGTGATGAGGACGATGTTCTCGATGCCGGCGTGGATGGCCTCCTCCACCACGTGCTGGATGATGGGCTTGTCCACCAGGGGCAGCATCTCCTTGGGCTGGGCCTTGGTGGCCGGCAGGAAGCGCGTGCCCAGACCGGCCACGGGGATGACGGCTTTACGGATCTTTCGCATGGCCCATTATGGCATGGCTGGCAGGGGGAAGCGCATCGTGGTGCCCTTGCCCTCCTCGCTCAGGATGTGGATCTCCCCCCCGTGGGCCCGGACGATCTCGCGGCAGATGGCCAGGCCAAGGCCGGTGCCCTTGCCGTCGGGCTTGGTGGTGAACATGGGCCGGAACACCTTGGGCAGGACCTCGGCGGGGATGCCTGAACCCGTGTCCGCGAGGCTGATCAGCCACCTCGGGTCCCCCGGTTCGGTTTCCACGGTGAGGCTCAGGCGCCCGCCTTCGGGCATGGCATCCACTGAATTATTGACCAGGTTGATGAAAAGCTGCTCCATCTGCTTGCGGTCCACATGCAGGACGCAGGGCTCGGGGGCCACGAGCTCGAAGGTCACCCCGTGGCTGGTCAGGGTGGGGCCCCACAGGCGCTGCAGGTCGGCCACCAGGGGAGCCAGGGGGACCGGTTCGGGGTGGATGCGCGGCCTGCGGGTAACGCTCATCATCCGGCGGACGATATCCCCCACCCGCTCGATCTGGGCCCGGATGACGCCCAGGCGCTCCCGGGTCTTCTCGCCGATCCCGGCCTGGCCTTCCAGGAGCTGGAGGTGGCTGTTGACCAGGTTCAGCGGCGTGCCCACCTCGTGGGCGAAGGCGGCCGTGAGCTGGCCGGCCACGGCCAGGCGCTCCTGCTGCCCCAGTTCCTCCCGGAGGAGGGCGTTGCCCTGCATGAGCTCCTCCAGTTCCTGGTTCTTGGCCTGGAGGGCCGAGAGGGCCGCCTGGATCCGGTTCTGCAGCCCGGTGTTGAGGCCACGGATCTCCTCGATGAGGGCCTCTCGCTCCTGGGTGGCGCGCTCCAGCTGGGCCGCCATGAGGTTGAAGCGGTTGGCGATGATGCCCAGCTCGTCGCTGGAGCGCACATTGGTGCGGGCGGTGGGGTCCCCCTGCTCCAGGCGGCTCATGGCGTTGGTGATGCTGCGGATGGGCTCGGTCACCACCGTGGCCAGGATCACCCAGAGCAGGATGAACTCCCCCAGCAGCACGAAGGGGAGCCGGACGTAGGTGTTCTTGAGGTTGTGCTCCCAGACGGTCTCCCAGTGCTCCAGGTCGCAGTAGGTGCGGATGAGCCCCAGGGGAGGCTTGCCGGGCTTCGGGTTGCGGATGGGGAGGTAGAACTTCCAGGCCCGGCCCCCGGTGTTCAGGTCCACCAGCTCGGCCTGGGGATTGCCCTTCATGTGGCTGCCGATCTCCTTGCCGAAGGTGATGGTCGCGTCATCCCCGGAGGAGGTGACCAGGGCCACGTCCTCGGTGCCTTCGCGCTTGAAGACGTCGATCTGGAAGATGCTCCGGTCCGGGCCGGCCAGGGACTCGAGCAGTTCCTCGATGCCCCGTTTGTCCTTGAAGTCGTGGAAATCCTTGTCCCAGCGCTGGAGGATCTCCGTCTCCACCACCAGGCTGGTCTCGTAGGCCAGGTTCTTGGTGTAGTTCTCGATCTCGCGCCGGCTGTTGCGGGTGATGGAATAGGCCACGGCGATGGTGAGCAGGCTGGTCACCAGGGCGGTGACGGTGAATAGCTTGGCGTGGAGGCTGCGGAACCAGCCCAGGGGAATGAACCTCATGGGCGGTCCGCGGCCGCCAGGCCAAGGCCCAGGCGCAGGCTGGCCCGAACGTCCTCGAGGGGCAGGCCGGCGGCAACCCCGCGGAACCGCTCGAAGGCCTTCAGCCTGGCCTCCCCGACGTAGGCGAGGACCTCCAAGGTACCTGAGGCCAGGGTCCTGCGGCCCCGGAGCGCCAGGCCCTGGTACTGCTCCTGGAGCAGGGCTTCGAGCATGACCCGGTCGTGGTGCTCGCCAAGGGCGCCCTGGAGCTCCTTGAACTGGCGCAGGAGGGCCTCGGGCGGGGCGGGGAAGGCGTCGGCCAGCACTTCCAGGGCATAACGCAGATTCTTGACCCGGATCCGCACCGCATGGAGGGCCGGGGGGTCCTCCCGGACCAGGAGCCCGGGGATGGGGGAGAAGGACGCGTCCAGCAGCGGATCCAGGGCCTGCCAGGCATCGCTGGCCAGATCCCCCGGCGCGAAGGGATCGGGCAGGCTGGGCACCTTGAGCAGGTCCGGCAGGTGCTTCACGGGGTTCCCCTCCAGGTCCTCCTCCATGGCCTTGCGGGCCTTGGTCCGGCCGCGCTCCAGGAGCTCCAGGGCATGCTCCAGGGCCGACCCCGTGGCCAGACCGGGCACCTTGCCCGCCAGCTCCTCCAGGTAGAGGGCGTGGACATCCATTTCCCGGGTCAGGCCCAGGGCGCGGGTGAGGAGGCGCAGCCTGCGGCTCTGGCGCTTGAAGCCCGGGTACAGCTCGGGGCGCACCAGGGCCAGGACGCTGCGGACCCGCCGGGAGGCGACCCGCACCTGATGGACGCCCTCGGGGTCCGAACGCCAGTCCGGGGCCGCCATGAGACCCATGAGATACTCCACCCTCGCCTCCAGGGCGCGGTGAAGGAGGATGCTCAGTTCAAGGGCATGCATCCTTACATTCTAGAGAAGAAACCCGCACATTACCGCCCCTTGAAACGAAATTTTGACGTAAAATGAAGGGCGAGGTACGGATGGACAGCATCAACATAAAAGGGGCCCGGGAGCACAATCTCAAGAACGTGGACCTGATCCTGCCCCGGAACCAGCTGGTGGTCATCACCGGGCTGTCCGGCAGCGGCAAGTCGAGCCTCGCCTTCGACACCCTCTACGCGGAGGGGCAGCGCCGCTACGTCGAGAGCCTGTCGGCCTATGCCCGCCAGTTCCTGGACCAGATGGAAAAGCCCGACGTGGACAGCATCGAAGGTCTGTCCCCGGCCATCTCCATCGAGCAGAAGACCACCAGCCGCAACCCCAGGTCCACCGTGGCCACCGTAACGGAGATCTACGACTACCTGCGCCTCCTCTTCGCCCGGGTGGGCCGGCCCCAGTGCATGGCCTGCGGGCTGCCCATCGCCAGCCAGACCATCCAGGAGATGGCGGACCAGATCCTCGCCGAGCCCGCAGGCACGAAGCTCCAGATCCTGGCGCCCGTGGTGAGGGCCCGCAAGGGCGAGTACAAGAAGCTCCTGGCCGACCTCATGAAGCGCGGCTACATCCGGGCCCGGGTCAACGGCGAGATGCTCGACCTCACCGAGGGCATCCCCGACCTGGACAAGCAGAAGAAGCACACCATCGAGGTGGTCATCGACCGCCTCAAGAACGCCGAGGGCATCTCCACGCGCCTTGCCGACAGCCTGGAAATCGCCTGCAACCTGGCCGAGGGTTCCGCCCTGGTGGACGTGGGCGGGACCGAGCGGCTCTTCTCCAGCAAGCTGGCCTGCAACAACGTCAAGTGCCAGCGCTTCGGCATGGGCATTCCGGACCTGGAGCCCCGCTCCTTCTCCTTCAACTCCCCCTTCGGGGCCTGCCCCTCCTGCGACGGGCTGGGCTTCAAGCGGCAGTTCGCAGAAGAGCTCATCGTGCCCAATGCCGACCTGAGCCTCGCCCAGGGCTGCATCCAGGCCAGCGGCTGGAAGTCCGCCAGCGAGGACGGCTGGAAGGGGCAGTTCCTGGGGCAGCTGGCCAAGGCCCTTGCCTTCAGCCTGGACACGCCCTGGAAGAAGCTGAGCGCCGACGTGCGCCGGGTGCTCCTGCACGGCCTGGACCGCAAGATGAAGTTCGTGTACCAGAACAAGGGGAACCGTTACGAGTTCATGCACAACTTCGAGGGCGTGGTTGGCAACCTCGAGCGGCGCTACCGTGAGACTTCCAGCGAAGAGATGCGGGCGGAGATGGAGGAATCCATGCGCATCACCCCCTGCGAGGCCTGCGGCGGCACCCGCCTCAAGCCCGAGATCCTCTCCGTGTTCGTGGGCGGGCTCCACATCGCCGCGGTGAGCGCCCTGGGGGTCCGGGACGCCCGGGCCTGGTTCGGGGCCCTGGCCCTGGAGGGCAAGGACGCGGTCATCGCCGGCAAGGTGCTCAAGGAGATCAACGAGCGCCTGGGCTTCCTGGACGATGTGGGCCTGGGCTACCTCACCCTGGACCGCTCCGCGGCCACCCTCAGCGGCGGCGAGGGCCAGCGCATCCGGCTGGCCACCCAGATCGGCTCCAAGCTCCAGGGCGTCATGTACGTCCTGGACGAACCCAGCATCGGCCTCCACCAGCGGGACAACCAGAAGCTCCTGCACACCCTCAAGGAGATGAGGGACCTGGGCAACACGGTGCTGGTGGTCGAGCATGACCTGGAGACCATCCTGGCCGCTGACCACGTGGTGGACCTGGGGCCCGGCGCCGGCGAGCACGGCGGCTACGTCGTGGCCCAGGGTACCCCCGACGAGATCAGCCGCAGCGAGGCGTCCATCACGGGGCGCTTCCTGTCCGGGCGGGACGCCATCGCCGTACCCAAGAAGCGCCGCAAGGCCACCCGCGGCCAGATCCAGGTGCTGGGCGCCACGGAGAACAACCTGCGCAAGGTGGACGCCGCCTTTCCCATCGGCCTGTTCACCTGCGTCACCGGCGTCTCGGGCTCGGGCAAGAGCACCCTGGTGAACGAGATCCTCTACAAGGCGCTGGCCAACCAGCTCCACCAGGGCGTGCACGTGGTGGGCCGCCACAAGGCCATCAAGGGCCTGGAGCACGTGGACAAGGTCATCGACATCGACCAGGCCCCCATCGGCCGCACTCCCCGCAGCAACCCGGCCACCTACACCGGCCTGTTCACGCCGCTGCGCGACCTCTACGCCCAGCTGCCCGAGAGCAAGGCCCGGGGCTACACCCCGGGGCGCTTCAGCTTCAACGTCAAGGGCGGCCGTTGCGAGAAGTGCGAAGGGGACGGCGTCCTCAAGATCGAGATGCACTTCCTCCCGGACATCTACGTCACCTGCGAGCAGTGCAAGGGCCGGCGCTACAACCGCGAGACCCTGGAGATCCACTACAAGGGCAGAAGCGTCTCCGATGTCCTGGGCATGACCGTGGAGGAGGCCCTCGGACTCTTCGCCCCCATCCCCGTGCTGGCCAACAAGCTCCAGACCCTCGTGGAGGTGGGCCTGGGCTACATCCGCCTGGGGCAGAGCGCCACCACCCTTTCGGGAGGCGAGGCCCAGCGGGTCAAGCTGGCCAAGGAACTGTCCAAGCGCCCCACGGGGCGCACCATCTACATCCTGGACGAGCCCACCACCGGCCTGCATCTGAAGGACATCCAGAAGCTCCTGGAGGTGATCGGGCGGCTCATGGACGCCGGCAACACCGTCATCGTCATCGAGCACAACCTGGACGTGATCAAGACCGCGGACTGGATCCTGGACCTGGGCCCCGAGGGGGGCGCCGAAGGCGGCCTGGTCATCGCCACCGGCACGCCGGAGGAGGTGGCCAGGAACAAGGCCAGCGTCACCGGACAGTTCCTTCGCCCCTACCTTGCAACGGGACGGTAATCCCGGGCTATCATCAGCCCAACCGCTTTCATCCGGGAGATGACCATGCTTGCCAGAGCCACGTTTTCAGCCTGCCTTGTCGCCGGCTGCCTGTTATCGGCCGCGGCGCCCAAGGACGCCACCTTTCAGGGCCTCGCGCGCATCATCGTGGAGGAAAGCCTGCGCACCAGCCCGGACTTCGCCACGGTGATGGGCGACCACCGTTGGGATGACCGCCTGGGCGACTACAGCGCCGCCGGTTTCGCCCGGCAGCTGGAATGGGCCCGGCACATGGCCAAGACGCTTGAAGCCATTCCGCCATCGTCCCTTTCGCCCGGGAACCGGGTCGACCGGGCCATCCTCCTGGACAACCTGCATGCCACCATCCAGGATCTGGCGGAGCTGCAGAGCTGGCGCCGCAATCCCATGGTCTACAACCCCGGCGGGGCCATCGATGCGCTCCTGTCCCGGGAGTTCGCTCCGGCCGGCCAGCGCCTGGCGGCGGTCCGTGGCAGGCTGCTGCAGATTCCCCAGGTCCTGGCCGACGCCAAGGCCAACCTGACCCAGCCGCCACGGCTCTACACCGAGACGGCCATCCAGCAGTTCCAGGGCACCTTGGGGCTGGTCCGTGACGAGGTGGCGGCCGCCGCCGGCAAGGCCGGGCTGAAGGAGGACCTGGCCCCGGCCCAGGCCGTCGCGCTCGCGGCCCTGGAGGACTTCATCAGCTGGATGAAGGTGGAGCTCCTACCCCGCTCCACGGGCGAGTTCCGGGTGGGCGCCGTGGCCTTCCGCAAGCAGTTGGCCACCACCCTCAGTTCCAGCCTGAGCCCCGAGCAGATCCTGGCCCGGGCCGAGCAGAGCCTGGTTGAGACCCGGAAGGAAATGGCCGCGGTGGCGCGCCCGCTGTTTGTGGCCTGGTTCCCTGACCGGCAGGAGAAGGACGACCGGGTGGTGATCAAGGCCGTGCTTGCGCACATCGCCCGCAAGCACCCCGACAATGACCACATTGTCGCCCTCGCCGGCCAGGACCTGACCGAAGCCACGGCCTTCGTGCGGACCCACAACCTGGTCACGATCCCTTCCACACCCGTCAGGGTCAAGGTGATGCCGGAATATGCCCGAGGCACGGCCGTGGCCTACTGCGATGCCCCGGGTCCCCTGGAAAGCAACGGTACGACCTTTTTCGCCATTTCCCCCACCCCCGCCGATTGGTCCGCGGCCCGGGCGGAGAGCTTCTTCCAGGAGTACAACGACGCCATGGTGGCCAACCTGACGGTGCACGAAGCCATGCCCGGGCACTACCTGCAGGGGGCCTTGAGCAACGCCTACCATGGGCCCAACCAGGTCCGCACCCTCTTCGGCAGCGGCCTGTTCGCCGAAGGCTGGGCGGTCTACGCCGAGCAGACCATGGCCCGCGCCGGCTTCGGCGGTCCCGAAGTGCACATGCAGCAGTTGAAGATGCGCCTGCGCGTCGCCATCAACGCCATCCTCGACCAGAAGATCCATACCAAGGGCATGACCGAGTCCGAGGCCATCGCCCTGATGCGCGACGAGGGGTTCCAGGAAGAGGGCGAGGCGGTGGGCAAGTGGAAAAGGGCCTGTCTGACCTCCACCCAGCTCAGCACCTACTTCGTCGGAGCGGCGGAGATGGACGACCTCCGTGCCGCGGCCGAAGCCAAGGCCAGGAAGTCTGGGCAGGCCTTCGACCTGCGGGCCTTCCATGACCAGCTGCTCAGCTACGGCACACCGGCGCCCAGGTTCGTGCGCTCCCTGATGAACCTGTGAACGGACCGGGTGCGCGCCGCGCACCCGGCCAGCTGGCATCCCCGGCGGAGCATCCTCCGCTAGCCTGGATTTCCACGAAGCGAAATCTCCATAACAAAGCGTCTGACCGCTTTGCTGGTTTACGTTTGCTCGCCCTGCTCTCATGCTCGGTTCGGGTTTTCACAAGCTTGACCAGTTCCATCTCCTACACCGGCTGTCTGAACACCGGTTTGGCTGGTTGAAGGCCAGCGTTCGTAAATGAAGGCATTTTTTCATTAGGTGAAATAGTGTTCTGATAAAGCACCTTGTCAGATGCTACTTTGATGACTTAAGTATTTCATTGCATTGTTGAATCTGCTGACAGCATTTTCAAGTTCCAGGAATATTCATATATCCAAACACCTTTTTGAAATTCCTTGTTTTCGCATTGACGGGTGAAATCCAAAGAAGCGCCTTGCTGGTATGGGTATCGGGGCACCAATAGAGCTAACATCCTGTCGCCGATATTTCCTTGAACCGGCCAATCCGAAGCATCGAGTTTATGAAGCATTGCGTGCCTTCTTCGTGGAGGGCCGTCCCTCCGGGGAGGTGGCGCGCGCCTTCGGATACACGGTAGGTGCGTTCCGGGTCATGTGCCACCACTTCCGGAGAGACCCCTCGCCGGAGTTCTTCGTCTCAACCCACCCAGGGCCCAGATCCCAGCCGAAAAAGTCGGCCGCACGGGAGTTGATCATCGAACTGCGCAAGCAGAACCACTCGATCTATGAAATCAGCGCGGCACTCAAGGAGCGGGGGATCGGCCTGAGCCCTACCGAACCCCGAAGCAGGCCGACCGTGGGAACACGTCGCTTGTGATGGAGAGACCCGAAGTGAGGAGCCGGGGCGGTCGTGCCACGACTTCAGACCGGGCCCGATTACGGCCCGGGGGCGGACGGCGACCCACGGGCGAGCTTGCGGAAGCGCCGGTAGCCCCCGGACGCGCAGCGCTTGCGCTGCGGGCCAGCGCAGCTGGCCAGGGCCTGGTCCGGTGGGTAGAAAGCTCAGCCCC
>Ga0316217_10000335_pt1 | contig 68911 bp, 63 predicted proteins | sample 1anoAmetaG_FD_203633 | JGI IMG/M metagenome (GOLD analysis project Ga0316217, IMG submission 203633) | Freshwater microbial communities from Trout Bog Lake, Wisconsin, USA - 1anoA | ecosystem: Environmental > Aquatic > Freshwater > Lake > Hypolimnion/Profundal zone | place: USA: Wisconsin... | reverse complement strand
CCATCCCCTTCGTCTTCGCGGAGATCATCCGCCACCTGGCCCGGCGCGAGCGGGTGGAGATCCTCGTGCAGGACGCCCGGGCCGAGGCGAAGGCCAGGGGCGTGCTGGACCGCGCGGGGGCGCTGGGCGCCAACGTCCGGTTCCACCACCAGCCCACGGACCGCATCTGGATGCGGGATTCCGGGTGCGCCTTCGTGCGGGACGGGGACAGGCTGAAGGCCGTCACCTGGGGCTTCAACGCCTGGGCCAAGTACGACAACTTCCAGCGCGATGAACGGGTGGGCAGCTTCATGGCGGCCACGGCGGGCGCCGAGGAGGTGCCGGCCCGGCCCATGATCCTGGAGGGCGGGAGCATCGACGTCAACGGCGCGGGCACCCTCCTCACCACGGAGGAATGCCTGCTGAGCGAGGTCCAGGCGCGCAACCCGGGCCTGACCCGGGAGGACTACGAACGGGCCTTCGCGAGGTTCCTGGGCATCCGCAAGGTCATCTGGCTGGGCGACGGCGTGGCCGGGGACGATACCCACGGCCATGTGGACGATCTCACCCGCTTCGTGGCCGAGCGCCGGATCGTGACCATGGTGGAACCCCGGTCCGGGGACCCCAACCACGCGCCCCTGAAGGCCAACCTGGCCCGGCTGAAGGCCGCCACGGATCCCGAGGGCCGCCCCTTCGAAGTGGTGGAGCTGCCCATGCCCGGGCCCCTCTTCTACAAGGGCATCCGCCTTCCCGCCAGCTACGGGAACTTCTACGTCGCCAACGGCCTGGTCCTTGTGCCCGTCTTCAACGACCCCAACGACCGGGTGGCACTCGACATCATCGCCAGCCTCTTCCCGGACCGTGAGGTCGTCGGCATCTACAGCGGGGACTTCATCTGGGGCTTCGGCGCCATGCACTGCATGACCCAGCAGCAGCCCGCGGACTGACATGACTGAGGGGATGAGACGCACTGCGTCGAATCCCGGTCGCTACGCTCCCTCTGATGCAACGCATGCGTTGCATCCCCTCAGACTCCCCCACGTTGTTCCCGGGCCAAGCCCGGGGACAACGTCTGGTCAGCACCTGATCAGCCTGCGTAGTTCGGCAGTTCCTCGAAGCCCCTGCGGATGGCCTTGCCCCAGCCCTGGGAGATGGCGGCGTAGCCCGGGTCGTCCCGCTCGATGCGCTTGCGGGTCCTGAAGGTGTAGGCGTCCTTCTCGATGACGGCGAAATCCAGGGGCATGCCCACCGACAGGTTGGACTTCTGGGTGGAGTCCATGGAGACGAAGACCGCCTTGATGCCCTCCTCCAGGGAGCTCTCGGGCGTGATGATGCGGTCGAGGATGGGCTTGCCGTACTTGTGCTCCCCCAGTTGGAAGAAGGGGGTCTCCGGGGTGGCCTTGATGAAGTTCCCCGAGGAGTAGACGAGGAACAGGCGGTGCTTGCCGCCCTTGCGCTGGCCGGCGAGGAGGATGGAGGCGTCCGCGCTGGCGCCGTGGCGGGTGATGGAGTCCCGGTTCTCCGCCTGCATGCGGGCCATCTCGGCCCCCACCTTCTGCGCCACCTGGAACATGCTCTCGGCGTTCATGATGGTTTCCAGGGAGCTGTCCTTCTCCCCGCAGCGGATGCCGTAGCGGAGCCGCGCGACGACGCCCTGGGTGATGGAGAGGTTCCCCGAGGTCATGATCGCCATGGCCCGCTCCCCGGGCTTCTCGAAGGTGAACATCTTGGTGAAGCGCGAGATGTTGTCCAGGCCCGCATTGGTCAAGCTGTCGGAAAGGAGGACCAGACCCCCGGTTAGGCACAGACCCACACAATACGTCATCGTCGCTCGCTCCGGACCGTCACTGCTGCTGCTGACTCTGCTGGGACCCCTCGGCCCCCGCCTCGGAGATGTTAACATCAGCGTGGATGACGATGGCCGTGGAGCCGTAGACCGAGCCCTTCACCGGCGCCGCGTCGTGGGCGTCCAGGCCCCCGCAGAGGCGCACGTAGTGGTCCGTCACGCACAGGCCATTGGTCGGATCGAAGCCCACCCAGCCCAGGTCGGGAACCCAGGCCTCCGCCCAGGCGTGGGTTTCGTGCAGGGCCGCATCCGAATGCACGGACAGGAGGTAGCCGGCCACGTAGCGGGCCGGGATGCCCAGGATCCGGGCGGCGCTCACGAAGAGGTGGGCGTGGTCCTGGCAGACGCCCTGGCCCTGGGCGAGGGCCTCGCCCGCGGTGGAGGCCATGGAGGTGGAGCCGGGGCAGTAGTCCACCCGCTCCCGCACCATGACCGAGAGCGCGTGGAGCGTGGAGAGCACGTCCTCCCTGCGGACCCCCTCCGCCAGGGCGGCGATGGCCGGATCCGGCCGGGTCAGGGACGTCTGGCGCAGGAAGATCGCCAGCGGCGGTTCCTGGCGGAAGCCCGAGACGATGCCGGCCCGGTCCTGGGTGACCACGGTGCCCTCGGCCACGATCTCCACCTGGCCGATGGAGGTCCGCTGCTGGAAGAAGGCTTCCCCGTCCCCGAAGGCGTTGGGCAGCCAGGTGCCCACGGGCGCGCCGTTCACCGTCACCGCCCAGTCGCGGGGGGTCTGGCTGTCCAGCAGGGTCGGCCGCAGGCGCAGCAGCAGGGCCACCTGGTTGGCCGAGGTCGTGTAGAGGTACGTTGTCTGGTGCCGGATGACGAGTTCCATGGGAGCCCTAGAAATGATACGAATCCGCCAATTCACTTGCGAGGCGGTTGGTCAGGATGAGGCACTGCACCACCGACTCGTGCAGGCCGGCCTCGAACAGGGCCCCGTCCCGGCCCTGCTTGAGCAGCCGGTAGAGTTCGTCCGCCGTCCCCTGGCACGCGGGGGGGCCTCCGGATTCCTTGGCCAGGTGGGCCAGGTGGCTGCGGATCTGGTCGACGCAGTAGGCCACGGAGCGGGGGAAGGCCCGGTTCACCATGAGGAAGTCCGTGATGCGGGAGGGCGTGTAGACACCGCCGTAGACATGGTGATAGGCCCGGGAGCCGGACACGGCGTGGAGCACCGAGGTCCACTGGTAGTGGTCCCGCCCCCCGCCCACCACGTCGGTCTCGGGCAGGAGGACGTAGTATTTCACCTCCAGGAGCCGGAGGGTCATCTGGGCGCGCTCGATGGCCCCGCCGATGCGGAGGAAGTCGTGCCCCGCATGGCGCAGCATGCCCGTCTCCGCGGCGCCCCGGAAGGTGGAGGACTGGTTCTTCACCCAGTCGATGAGGGCCGGCAGGTCGCGGCGGGCCTCGTCAGGATCCATGCCCTCCAGGCGGCGCCAGCTCATGTTGAGCGCCTCCCACATCTCCTGGGTGAGCTTGGTGCGCACCGACTTGCCGTTGGCCCGGGCCGCAACAAGGCAGGACTGGATGGAACCGGGGTTCTCCGGGTCCAGCAGGAGGATCCGGACGATGTCGTCCTCGGTGATGGGGCCGCCGTTCTTCAGGTAGGACAGGCTGTCGGTGACCCGCAGCACCGAGCGCCACTCGTCCCGGTAGGCCGACCCCGGCAGCACCGCCATGCGCTGGCCCATGGTGACCAGGCGGGCCGTGCTCTCGGCCCGCTCGATGTAGCGGGCCATCCAGAACAGATTCTCGGCAGTCCGGCTCAGCATCGCACTAGTTCCTCAAGACCCAGGTGTCCTTGACGCCCCCGCCCTGGCTCGAGTTCACCACCAGGGAGCCTTCGGTCAGGGCGACCCGGGTGAGGCCTCCGGGCACCAGGCGCGTGGTCTTGCCCACCAGGCAGAAGGGACGGAAATCCGCATGGCGCCGCACCACCTCCGTGGCGCCCAGGGTCGGCACCGTGGAGAGCTCGAGGGTCGGCTGGGCGATGTAGCCGCCGGGGTTGGCCCGGATGCGCTCCGCGAAGGCAGCCACCTTCTCCCGGGAGGCCTGGGGGCCGATGAGCATGCCGTAGCCGCCCGAGCCGTGGGTCTCCTTGGCCACCAGTTCGCCGAGGTGCTCGAGCACGTAGTCCAGGCCCTCCTTCGTGCCGCACTGCCAGGTGGGGATGTTGGCGAGGATCGGCTCCTCCCCCAGGTAGAAGCGGATCATCTCCGGCACGAAGACGTAGATGGCCTTGTCGTCCGCGATGCCGGCCCCCGGCGCCGAGCACAGGGTCACCCCTCCGGAGCGGTAGGCGTGGAACAGGCCCGGGATCCCCAGCATGCTGTCGGGGCGGAAGACCAGGGGGTCGAGGAAGTCGTCGTCGATGCGCCGGTAGATCACGTCCACGGCCTTGGGCCCCGAGGTGGTCTTCATCCAGACCCGGCCCTCGTCCACGAACAGGTCGATGGGTTCCACCAGCTCGATGCCCATGAGATCGGCCAGGAAGCTGTGCTCGTAGTAGGCCGAGTTCAGGGACCCCGGCGTCAGCAGCACCACCACCGGCTCGCCCTTGCAGGCCGGCGGGGCCACTTCCTTGAGGCTCTTCAGGAGCATCGCAGGGTAGTTGTCCACCGGCGTCACCAGGCCCTTGAGGAACAGCTCCGGGAACATCCGGGTCATGATCTCCCGGTTCTCGAGCATGTACGAGACGCCCGAGGGCGTGCGGCAGTTGTCCTCCAGGACTTCGAAGGACTCGGGCCCGGTGCGCACGATGTCGATGCCGACGATGTGGCTGTAGACCCGGCCCGGCGGGTCGAACCCGATCATCTCGGGACGGAACGCCTCGTTGTTGTAGACCAGATCCTGGGGGATCAGGCCCGCGCGCATGATCTCGCCGCGGTGGTACGCATCGTAGAGGAAGGCGTTGAGGGCCTGGGCGCGCTGGCGGATGCCCGCCTCGAGCCGCTGCCACTCCATGCGGCTGAACACCCGGGGCAGCAGGTCGAAGGGGATGAGCCGCTCCGGATCGCCCCCTTCGCCGTAGACGGCGAAGGTGATGCCGATGCGCCGGAAGATGGCCTCGGCCTCCTCCATCCGGCGATGCAGGCCCGCGATGCCCGTCGCCTGGATCCAGCGCTCCACTTCCGCGTAGCAGCTGCGGATGGCGCCGTCCCGATCGTGCATCTCGTAGAAGGTCATGGCTCACCAGTTGATTAATTCATTCTCGCGCCCAGCGGCCCAACGGTAAAGGGAAATGTTACTCTTTTGATGATTTCTGATCTTGTTGATCATGTTTTTACTATAACTTTACAACTTTTTATACTTATTTTCAGGACTTGCGCCATTGACTCCGGGAAACAGGGGGGCCTCGCCGGAGGCCTGCGACACAAGGCTTGTAACGGGGATGTTTGCGCCATCTGCGGGACGCAACGGGGTAAGATCGTCTGGAAATGGATCGAGGCCCATGTACCTGACCAGCATCACCCACCGCCGAGAACTCTTCGATCTGGCCACACGCTGGTTCGCCGATTGCCCCCACCGCGGGGACGGCCGCTTCCTCACCCAGGTGACCACCTACGAAAACCTCATTTCGGCCCCGGTGGTGCGCGACCTGCTCACCAACATCAAGCAGGCCGTGCATCCCGGGCCGGTGAGCCTGGCGCGGCTGCGTTCCAAGGACGAGCTGCGGGACGCCATCGTGCGGGCCTGCAAGGACCCCAGCCCCCGGGAGGCCGAGCTCTTCAGCCACTACCACGCCCATCCCGAGGACTACTTCCCCGGCACGCCCTCGGACGTCATCCTGGGCCTGCGCGAGGACGGCTCCATCCTGGGCATGGCCCGCATCAAGCGCCTGCGCAGGATCGCCGAGAAGTGCTCCCGGCGCGTGGCGGACCGCCTCGCGGGGGCCATCGCGGAACGGGCGCGCAACCTGGCCCAGCAGCGGGCCGCGGCCCGGGGCGTCGCGCTGGCCGAGCTGCTCTCCACCCGGGACGAGATGGCCCAGGACTACCACGAGGCCGAGGCCATCGTGTCCCGCACCTTCCGGGACGGCATCCTCGTCTTCAAGCCCGAGGATCTCCGCATCGACGACGGCATCGGCCTGAAGTTCGTGGGCACCCCCGAAGAACTGAAGGCCATGGAGGAGACCATCCGCAACCATCCCTCCGTGGTCTACCTCGAGCGGGAGGAGCACCGGGGCAAGTACAACGACACCAATCTCCTGGTGGATCTCGCCCTGCCCGAGCCCGGGGCGCTGGTGGACCTGGCCCGGGACTGGGACTGGGCCCGCCACGCCGGCAAGGGCCTCAGTCCCCACGAACTGAAGGCCGGCTTCCCCGCTTTCGTGGAGGGCGGGGAGCGCACCTTCCGGGCGGAGGTGATCCTCACCACCCACGCCGACCTGGTGGAGAGCGAATTCGGCTCCTGCATCCACGAGGCCCGGATCCTGGAGCAGCGCAACGGGATCACCTACTCCGGCCGCATCGCCTCCAACGCCTCCTTCCTCATCGAGTACATGCTCATGCTCGCCCTCTCGCCCACCCTGGAGGTGGGCGACCTGCCCGTGAAGATGTGGGGCCGCTACCTGCCGGACGTCTATTCCATGTCGGTGTGGAAGCTCTTCGGCATCACCCTGGGCCGCGACCAGATCGACCACCTGGTACCCTGGGGCGTGGCGGAACAGCCGCTGGCCCTGGAGACGGAAAGCTGATGCCCCTAGCCTGGAACGAGATGAAAGCCCTGCGCCAGGCGCGCTTCACCATGCTCACCTGCGCCTATGTCGCACCGGCGCTGTACGGGGGCGCCATCTCCATGCAGACCCTGGGGGGAAGGTGGCAGCGCTTCTTCCAGAGCCTGGCCCGCATCCCCTGGCACCAGCCGAGGGTGCCCTGGCTCGCGGCCCTGGCCCTGGCGGCCCTGGCGGGCGCCCTGGTGCTCCCGCCCCGGCTCGCCCTGGGGTCCTCGCCCCTGACGGTCCTGCGCGGCCGGAACCTCCTGGCCGCCCTGCTCCTCCTGGGGTGCGCCATCTGCGGGCTCTACATGGGGATGAAGGTGGGCTTCACCGCCGCGCCCCTGGCTTTCGCCATGCTCGCGGCCCCCCCCGTGGCCGGGTTCCTGCTTTTTCCAACCGAGGAGCGCTGGCGGCGCGCGCTCTCAGGCTGAGTTCGGCATTTTGCGGAACCTGTGCTATCTTCTTCAACTCAACCACCTTTCGGGGGGTTCCCATGGGGATCTTTGAAGGCCAGCTACGCGTGGACAAGGGCGACCGGTTCGCCCTGGTGGCCGCACGTTTCAACGAATTCATCGTGGAACGCCTCATAGGCGGAGCCACGGACTGCATCCTGCGGCATGGGGGCAGCGATTCCCAACTCGACCTCATCCGCGTACCCGGCGCCTTCGAACTGCCCCAGGTGGCCCAGCAGGTGGCCCGCTCGGGCCAGTACGCGGGCGTCATCGTGCTGGGGGCGGTCATCCGGGGCGGCACGCCCCACTTCGACATGATCGCCTCCGAGGTCACCAAGGGCACCGCCCAGGTGGGCCTGGCCACGGGCGTGCCCGTCATTTTCGGGGTCCTCACCACCGACACCGTGGAACAGGCCATCGACCGCGCCGGGACCAAGATGGGCAACAAGGGCTGGGAAGCCGCGATGAGCCTGCTGGAGACCGTGGATCTCTTCCGGGTGCTCAAGGGCTCTGCGAAGGGGACGGCGTAATGGGTGTTCGACGGCGGGGGCGCGAGTACGCCCTCCAGATGCTCTACGCGATGGATCTCACGGACTACCTCCCCGACGAGGTGTTCGCGGGCTTCAACGCGATCCAGGACCTGAACCGGGACGCCTTCTACTATGCGCGGCGCCTGGTGGACGGAGTCCACGGCCACCTGGAGGAGATCGACGCCGTCCTCACCCGCTTCGCGGAGCACTGGAAGATCCACCGCATGGCGGTGGTGGACCGCAACCTCCTGCGCCTGGGCGTCTACGAGCTCATGTTCCTGAAGGAGATCCCCTTCCCCATCGTCATCAACGAGGCCCTGGAGATCGTCAAGGAATTCAGCGACCAGGAAGGCACCCAGTTCGTGAACGGGATCCTGGACGCCGCCAGCAAGGAGTTCCGCCCGGAAGAGATCGGGGCCAAGGGCCGGTCCCGCAAGTCCCCAGCTACAGCCCCCGAGGCCCCCGCCTCCGGACCCGCCCCCGTCGTTCCCCCCGAAGCCTAAAACCTGCCCGTGCCCCGTGGAGAATCCATGAGTCCAGCCAAGAAACCCGTCCAGGCCCGTCCCGCGCCCGTCAAGGCCTCCCCCGCCCTCACCCTGGGGCTGGAGGACATCAAGGCCCTCATCGGCCTGGTGGCCAAGGAGCAGATCGACGAATTCGAGATGGAGGCTGGCGCGGTGAAGTTCCGCATCCGCAAGGGCGGCTCCGTCGTCCAGGCGCCCGCGCCCCAGCCGCAGGCGCCCGCCATGCCCCTGCCGTCCATGCCCACCCAGACCCTGGTGGCGCCGGCCCAGTCCGCCGCGGCCGAGCGCCCCGAGGATCCCAGCATCCACCACATCACCAGCCCCATCGTGGGCACCTTCTACCGCTCCCCCAGCCCCAACGGCCCCGCCTATGTGCAGCCCGGCGATTTCGTGAAGCCCGGCCAGACCCTCTGCATCGTGGAAGCCATGAAGCTGATGAACGAGATCGAGTGCGACGTGGCCGGAGAAGTGGTGTCCGTCCTGGTCGAGAACGGCCAGCCCGTGGAATACGGTGAGCGCCTGTTCGCCGTGCGGGTGCGATAGCGCCATGTCCCCCATCAAGCGAGCCGTCTCCCGGAAACCCTCGGTCAAGGCCGGGGAACCGCCCTTCAAGAAGATCCTCATCGCCAACCGTGGCGAGATCGCCCTGCGGGTCATCCTCGCCTGCAAGGAACTGGGGATCCAGACCGTGGCCGTCTATTCCGAGGCCGACCGCAACGCCCTGCACGTGCGCTTCGCCGACGAGGACATCTGCATCGGCCCGCCGAGCAGCGCCAAGTCCTACCTGAACATCCCCCAGGTCATCGCCGCCGCGGAAGTGACCGGGGCCGAGGCCATCCACCCCGGGTACGGCTTCCTCAGCGAGAACCCGCACTTCGTGGACGTCTGCCAGGCCTGCGGCATCGTCTTCATCGGCCCCAACGCCGAGATCATCCGCAAGATGGGCAACAAGGCCCAGGCCAAGGCCACCATGCAGGCCGCCGGCGTCCCCCTCATGCCGGGCAGCGACGGCATCGTGGAGACCGTCGAGGACGCCCTCGCCTGGGCCGAGAAGATCGGCTATCCCGTCATCGTCAAGGCCAGCGCCGGCGGCGGGGGCCGCGGCATGCGCATCGTGAACTCCGCCGAGGAGATGTCCGACCAGTACAACACCGCCCGCACCGAGGCCAAGGCGGCCTTCACGGACGACTCGGTCTACATGGAGAAGTACCTCCTGGAGCCCCGCCACATCGAGGTCCAGATCCTCGGGGACCTCTTCGGGAACATCATCCACCTCGGCGAGCGCGAGTGCTCCCTCCAGCGCCGGCACCAGAAGCTGCTCGAGGAGAGCCCCAGCCCCGCCCTGACCCCCGACCTGCGCAGGCGCATCCACGAGACCGCGGTGCGCGCCGCCCGGGCCGTGGGCTACTTCAACGCCGGCACCATCGAGTTCCTCCTGGACGCCCGCGGGGACTTCTTCTTCATGGAGATGAACACCCGCGTGCAGGTGGAGCATCCCGTCACCGAGATGGTCACCTCCGTGGACATCGTCAAAGAGCAGATCCGCGTGGCCGCGGGCCGGAAGCTCTCCTACAGGCAGGAGGACATCGTCGCGCGGGGCCACGCCATCGAGTGCCGAATCAACGCCGAGGACCCTTTCAAGTTCACCCCCTGCCCCGGCCGCATCACCGCCCTGCACTTCCCCGGCGGGCCCGGCATCCGCATGGACACCGCCATGCACCAGGACGCCGTCATCCCCCCCTACTACGACTCCATGGTGGCCAAGCTCATCGCCTACGGCAACGACCGCCCCGAGGCCCTGGCCCGCATGCGCAGGGCTCTGGACACCCTGGTGGTGGAAGGCATCAAGACCACCGCCCCCCTCCACCGAAGGATCATGGACCACCCCGACTTCATCAAGGGGGCCTTCTCCACCAAGTGGCTCGAGGTCTTCCTGGCCCAGCTGGAGAAGGAAAAGGGCGACGAGTCCTGACCTTCCGGCCAGCCCGAGCCAACCCGCGTTCCGTGGCCTGCCGCGGAGGCGCGGCGGCCTGTCCGCAAGGGGCACAGCATTAATTATTAGGTTAGAACCTTGAAGAGTCTTCCGGCATTCAGTGGGTGGCGCGCCACAATGTCGATTTTTCATCCATAAAAGGAGACTCACCATGCTACGCACGTTCCTGGGCACAGCCCTGGTCCTGACCGCAGGTCTGACCGCCGCCAACGCCAACGAATTTTCCAATGCCCTGGTTCACGGGATCTTCAGGCCCGCCGAGGGAGGAATCGGAGAAGGCGCCGTCCACCCCCTGGAGCCCGCCCAGAAAGTGGAAGGCCTGCAGAACCACAACACCTTCCTCGTCACCAGCCGGGAAACCGGCGAAAAAATGGCCTTCCCCGTGCATGCCGGGCCGGGAGCCAAGGAACCCACCACCCTCAAGGACTTCGGGGAGGACGGGGCCACGTTCCTGGCCGCGCTCGATCTCACCGGCACCGGCGTCTCGGACCTCATCTACACCCGCAAGGACATGCCCGGCTGGAAGGTGCTCTCCAACGGAGCCCGCCTGGCCACGCCCGTGAGGGCTTTCGTGGTCGGCCTCCATGACCGGGACAGCCTCAAGGCCGAGCTCATCCCGGCCGACACCCGGGAGTTCAAGGCGGACCACGACCTCCTGGCCGTCACGGGCGACTTCCTGGGCAACGGCACGGAACAGCTGGCCTATACCCGGCCCGGCCAGACCCAGCTCTGGATCGTCGGCGCCAACGGCGTGACGACGATGAAGGCCGAACTCAAGGGCATCGAACCCACGCCCCCGGGGGCCCGGAGCCACTGGCTGTTCTCCTGCAAGGCAACCCGGAAGAGCCAGCGGACCCGCATCGCCTACTACCGCGCCGGGGCCGACCACCTCATCCGCCTCGTGCCCAAGGGCATGGAGTTCGTCCAGGAACGGGTGCCCCTCAAGGGCCACTGGGAGCGGCTGAACCAGGCGGTGCTGGACTGGCCCGTGACGGCGGCCGTGGCACAGGGCAAGGCGCAGGAGAAGGAGCAGACGGGGCCTGCGGCTCCGGCCAGCGCTGGACAGACGGTTCCGGAAGAGAAGGCCCAAGCCATCAAGTAGGCGACAACGAATAAAAATAACGTATTAAATGCCATGAGCCACAAATTCACAAACCGTGGCTCATGGCATTTTTTTATCAACTCAAATCTTATATATAGTGATATTATTCGACAAATTTCTCAAGTATACCGGTGCCGCGACCGATAGAGAACCCAGCGCAAGCGAGGCTTTACCGCCTGGTGATCCGTCCTGGCCCTTTGGCCAGGACCTGGGGCGGCTGCGCCCACCTCCAGGTCCCTTCCACCCGCGCCGAACCCGTTCGGCGGCTTTCCGGAGACCACCATGATCACGAAACTAATCGGTGTCGCGACCCTCTTCGCGGCCGGTTCCATCCTCTCGGCCGCGCCGGCCCCCACCCTTGGCGCCCGGGAGATCACGCCCGCAGCCATGGGCCCGCTGCAGGACGCGCCGTCCCAGCTGGCTGACGCGGACCGCCGTTGCGGTGGTGGCGGCGGCGGACGCCGGTGCGGTGGCGGCCGCAGATGCGCCACGGGGCCCCGCTGCGCCCGCCGTTGCGCCACCGTGCCCCAGTGCGCCCGCCGTTGCGCCATCGTGCCCGCCTGCGGCTGGCACGCCCTTTAGGCCCTCAAGATGAAAAGGGAACCCATCACCGGAGTCGGTCTCGGCCTGCGCCGCCCCCATGTGGAACAGGTGGCGTTGGCCGAGCCCGGGGTTCCCTTCTGGGAGCTCGCCCCGGAGAACCTCATGGGGGACGGGGGCCGGGAAGCCGAGCTCACCCGGGCCATCGTGGCCCGCACCCCCGTCGTCTCCCATGGCCTGAGCCTGTCCGTGGGCGGCTTCGACCCCTTCGAGGCGAATTACCTGGACCAGCTCGGAGCCTTCCTCCTCGCCTCGGGCAGCCCCTGGCACTCCGAGCACCTGTGCTTCAGCACCATCGACGGGGCCACCACCCATGAGCTGCTGCCCCTGCCCTTCACCCGGGCCTCGGCCCGGCATACCGCCGCACGGGCCCGGGAACTCAAGCACCGGCTCCCCGTGCCCTTCCTCCTGGAAAATGTCACCTACTATTCCGAACTGGGGGCCAAGGAGATGGAGGAAGCCCAGTTCATAACCGAGGTGCTGGAAGGGGCGGATGTGGGCTGGCTGCTGGACGTGAACAACGTCTACGTCAACTCCCTCAACTTCGGTTTCGACCCTTTCGCCTGGTTCGAAGGCATGCCCCTGCACCGGGTCGCCCAGCTGCACGTCGCCGGGCACGACCGGTTCGGCGATCTGGTGGTGGACACCCACGGCGCCACGGTCGTCCCACCGGTGGTCGAGCTCATGCGGTTCGTCCTCTCCCGCATCGGGCGGCCCGTGCCGGTGCTCCTGGAACGGGACAACGCCATCCCGCCCCTGGCCCAGCTCCTGGCGGAGCGGGCGGCGTTGCAGGAGGCCTACGACCTGGCCCTGGCCGCCCATGTCTGAAGCTGCCGAGGAGCTGCTGCTCATCCAGCGGTGCTTCGCCGATCTGGTCCTGGAACCCGGGGCCGAGGCCTTCGAGGCCGACCCGGCCACCTTCGCGGCGGATCGCGGGCTCGGCCCCCTCCACCAGGAGGCCTTCCACCGCTTCAAGGACCGCCTCCTGTTCTACCGGGACTCCGTGCGGGGCGCCCTGTGGGAGCCCATGGACCGCTACCTGCCCCTCCTCCAGGCCATCCTGGAGGAGGCCGAGGCCTGGGAGGACTGCCAGGCCGCCTTCCTGGCCACCCGGACCGTGGCCAGCCCCTTCTACCGGGACGTGGCCCCCACCTTCCTGGGCTGGCTGGCCGCCTCGGGCTGGGGCCAGGACCGCTGGCCCTACCTCCTCCAGCTCGCCCATTTCGAACTCGTCAAGGAACTGGTTGAACATGCTTTGCCGGGGGAAACCCCTGCCGGCCTCCAGCCTGTCCCCGGCCCCCGGGCCCGCGTGGTCCTGGCCGCCCCCACCCAGGTGCTCGCCTACACCTTTCGGGTCCATGAAGCGACCTTCGAACACCCCGAGCCGGAGCCGGGCCCGTGCCACCTCCTGGCCAGCCGTGGCTCGGACGGCTACGTGCGCTGGCGCGTCCTCACCGAAGCCACGGCCGCCCTGCTGGTGCGCGGCCAGGAGGCCCCCATCGACGAAGTGATGGAGGCCCTTGGTCTGGAAGATCTGCCCGCGACCCTGGCGTTCCTGGAGGATCTGCAAGCCCTTGGCGCCATCCTGGGCTTTCAGTAGTTTTTATTAAACTTCTTCCCCCTCCTCATCCCCGGCTTTTCCAGCCAGGGGCCGCATGAGGGGGAAGAGCAGGACGTCCCGGATGCTCGAGCTGTTCGTCATGAGCATCACCATGCGGTCCATGCCGATGCCCAGGCCGCCGCAGGGGGGGAAGCCGTGTTCCAGGGCCTCGATGAAGTCCTCGTCCAGGAGCATGGCCTCGTCGTTGCCGGCCTCGCGCTCGGCCAGCTGGGCCTGGAAGCGCTCCAGCTGCACCACGGGATCGTTGAGTTCGGAGTAGGCGTTGGCCAGTTCCATCCCGCCGATGAAGAGCTCGAAGCGGTCCACGAAGGCGGGGTCCCCGGGCAGGTTCTTCGTGAGGGGACTCAGCTCGACGGGGTACTCGGTGATGAAGGTGGGCTGCACGAGGTGGTGCTCGGCGTGGTGCTCGAAGAGCGCCCCCAGCAGGAGGCCCGCGCTCTGCTTGTGCGCGTCCTCCACGTGGATCTCCTGGGCCAGCTTCAGGATCTCGGCCGGGTCCTCCAGGCGGCCCCGCTCGATTTCGCCGTACTGGGCGATGGCGTCCTTCAGCGTCAGGCGCCGGAAGGGGGTCCGGTAGCTGATGACCCGCGGCTCGCCCTCGGCGGTCTCGCCCCAGGGGCGCTCCACGCCCCCCATGAGCTCGGCCATTTCCTTGAACAGGTTCTCCGTGAGCACCATCACGTCCTGAAGCTCCTCGCCCGCGGCATAGCTCTCGAGCATGGTGAACTCGGGGTTGTGGCGCATGGAGACGCCCTCGTTGCGGAAGTTCCGGTTGATCTCGAAGACCCGCTCGAAGCCGCCCACGATCAGGCGCTTGAGATAGAGCTCGGGCGCGATGCGCAGGTAGAGGGGGATGTCCAGGGCGTTGTGGTGGGTGACGAAGGGCCGGGCCGTGGCGCCGCCCGGAATGGGCTGCATCATGGGCGTCTCCACTTCCAGGAAGCGCTGGTTCTCCATGTAGCGGCGCACCCCCGCGATGATCCGGGAGCGGGCCTGGAAGGTCTGGAGGACGTCGGGGTTGGAGATGAGGTCCAGGTAGCGCTGGCGGTACCGCATCTCCTTGTCCTGGAGGCCGTGCCACTTCTCGGGCAGGGGCAGGTGGGCCTTGGCCAGGAACTGGATCTTGTGGGCCCGCACGGACAGTTCCCCCATCTTCGTGCGCATGACGGGCCCCGTGACCGAGATGAAATCGCCCAGGTCGAGCAGCTTCACCACCTCCCAGCCGGGTTCGGCCAGGTCGTTCATGCGGAAGTACACCTGGAGCTTGAGGCCCATCTCCGTGATGTGGGCGAACACGCTCTTGCCCATCTCCCGGATGGCGATGACCCGCCCCATGACGCTCACCACCTTGCCCAGGGCCTCCAGTTCCTCGTTGGAGGTCCGGGCGCCCTCGCGGTCGTGGGCCTCCAGGAGCTCCCCGATGCCGAGGGTGCGCTCGGCCTTGCGGGGCCAGACGTCGAGCCCCAGGGCCTTGAGCTTTTCGAGCTTGTCGATGCGGACTTGGCGGTACTGGCTGAGCTGCATGCTGTCTCCATCCGGATGGCGCAAAGCACCAGTTTATCGCGGGTGGCCCGGATTTCAGCCTTTGCTTGCATCACCCCGGGGCGCCACCAGGGCCATGCCCAGGCTGGCCCCGCCCAGGAAGGTCGCCGTGAAGGGCTTCCCGCACAACAGCAGCTCCAGGGGAGCCGCGGGCATATGGTCGGCGCCCGGGGCCGGGACGGCCCTCCACCGGGCCTCCAGGGCGGCATCCTCCCCGAACAGGGTCTCCCCGGGTTCCGGCAGCCCCGCGTCAACCCACCCGGGGGTGGCCTCCATGACCAGGCCCGTGCCGCGGTCGGCGAAGGCCGCCGGGCTGCCCAGGCTCCGGAACGCGGTGCGGTAGCGCTCGAAGGCCCGCAGCCCGTCCAGGGACGCCGCCTCCAGCTCGTCCTCGAGGCGGATCTTGGCGCGCCAGTAACGGTGGGCCAGCACCGAGGCCAGGAACAGGGCCGCCACCAGGAGAAGGATGCCGCCGTCCACCTTGTAGGGCCAGGAAGACAGGGAGAGCAGGAACGCCATGGCGGGACCTCCGGGAGCGGCGGCCCGCGGGGACCGCTGCTCCAGTCTATCCTCCAACGCCGGCGCGCCAGAGTTCCTCGAGGCGGGCCGCGATGGCGAGGAAGCCCCCGAAGGTGTCCGGCTTGACCAGGTAGTGATCCTCCGGCAGGCCGGTGGCCGTTAGGAAATCCCGTTCCCAGGCGGAGCCCGAGAAGACGATGACCGGCAGGGAGGCCAGGCGCGGGTCCGCGCGGACCGCGGCCAGGATTTCCCGCCCGCTCAGATTGGGGAGGTTCAGATCCATGACCAGCAGGTCCGGCCGGGGCTCCTCGGCCCGTTCCCCGCAGCGGCGCAGGTAGTCCAGGGCCCCCTTGCCGTCGCTCAGGTGGATCACGGTCGGGGCCCAGGCGGTCTCCCCGAGGGCCTCCTTGAGCAGCAGGACATCGCCCGCGTTGTCTTCCACCAGGAGCAGGCGGGTCGGAGTCATGAGGGCACTCCCTGGCGATGCGGCAGCGTGAAATGGAAGACCGCGCCCTCCCCGGGCCTGGAATCGACCCAGATGCGACCCCCGTGCCGCTCGACGATCTTCCGGCACATGGTCAGCCCGATCCCGGTGCCGGGGTAGGCCTCGCGGGTGTGCAGGCGCTGGAACAGGTCGAAGACTTTGTGCCGGGCTTCGGGGTCGATGCCGATGCCGTTGTCCTGGACCGAGACCTGCACCGCCGAGGGGAGCACCTGCGCGCCCACGTGGATGCGGGGCGCCTGCGCGCCGCGGAACTTCAGCGCGTTGCCCACCAGATTGTGGAACAGCTGGGCCATCAAGACCGGATCGGCCACGACACGGGGCAGCGGGTCCCAGGTGACGGCGGCTCCCGTCTCGTCCATGGCCCCGCGCAGCCCGGCCAGGGCCAGATCCAGGCACGGCTGGAGGTCCATGGGGACCAGCAGCTCCTGCCCCGGCGCGCCCAGGCGGGAATAGGCGAGCAGATCGTGGATGAGGGACCGCATCCGGGTCGAGCCCTCCAGGGCGAAGAAGATGTACTGATCGGCCTGGTGGTCCAGGCGCCCACGGTAGCGCTGGGCCAGCAGGTCCACGTAGGCGTGGACCATGCGCAGGGGCTCCTGCAGATCATGGCTGGCCACGTAGGCGAACTGCTCCAGTTCCCGGTTGGACCGGGTCAGTTCCTCCACCGTGCGCTGGAGGGCCTGGGCCCCCTCTTCGCGGATCGCGGAGGCCCGGGCCTGGGCTTCGGCCTCGGCTGCGCGTGCCTTGGCCCGGTGCATGGCCTCGATGCTGAGGGAGATCAGGAGGCAGCTGATGAAGAACAGGCTCATCCCGAGCCAGTCCTGGGACCTCGGCAGCAGGAACACACCCGAGTTCATCCACAGGTAGCTCGCCACCAGCGCCGAGAGGACCGACGCCAGGAGACCCGCCCAGAGCCCGCCCAGGAGGCCCGCCAGCACCACGGCCGGAAAGTAGCTTATGAACAGGTAGGCGTGGCCCAGGACCTGCAGGAAGGTCATGCGCAGCGTGGTGGCCGCCACCACCAGCAGAACCGCGAAGACGAAGGTCAGGCGCCCCCATCCCTCGGCGCGACTGGCCACCGGGACATTCCGATCCCCCTGCCCGGCGCCCCGGGCGGCCAGCACCAGGTAGACCCCCGCCAGGCAGAGGGTGCCACGCCCCGCCCAGCTCAGGGCGCTGCCGCTGGCAGCCTGGGCCAGGTTGGCGCCGAGCCCCACGGCGATGAGCCAGAGCGCCGGACGGTACCAGCGGGTGAAGGCCGGCCCCTCCCGCCTGAAGGGGAGCAGGCCCGTGGTGGCGAAGGTGGCCATGGAGGAGACCAGCAGCGTCTGGCGCGCCAGGGTGCCGCCCTGGCCTTGGATGAAGAAGGGCACCACCCCGCCTGATCGGGCGGACCAGGCGGTCAGGACCAGGAGAGCCGCCACCCCCAGGAGGACCAGGGCCAGCCCCGTGCGCCGTCTGCGCAGCTTGCGGGAACCCTGGGCTTCCAGGATGGCCCCGGCCAGATGGCACAGGGCGGAGCACCAGATGCCCAGGTCGAGGATGGTGACGCGCAGGTTGATTTCCCCCCTGCCCGCCAGGACACTGGCCGCCCCGGTCAGGCCCCACACCGCCATGGCGGCGCACAGCAGCAGGAGTCCCGGCGAGCCCCGGCACAGGAACGCCCGCGCCAGGAACCCGACGGACACCAGGGAAGCCAGGGTGTAGAAGACCAGGTACAAAGCCACCAGGATGGGCCAGACCTCGAACGGAGCGTTCCCAGCCAGGAGGCCGAGGCTGAGCGCGGCCAGGGCCAGGACCGGCACAGGCAGCCATGGCCATGGCTGGATGGCCAGGGAGGCGTGGGTCGTGGGCGACTCTGCGGAGGGCGGAAGCATACTTAAGTATTCAGATTTGAAGCACAAGATTATTCGAAAGCGGCCCTGGGACAAAGAACAAAACCGGCCAGGGCTGCCACCCCGGCGGGCGCCAGGAGAAGGAGGACCTGGTGGCCTTCCTGCTGCAGCTCTGAAACCTGCCCGTCCGCCTCTATGTGTGTCTGTTACCAACCCCAACGGGATTGTGGCGGGCGACACAACGTGGGCGAAGCCAAGGCTTTCCCCTACCCCCGGACGGAGGGACCGCCGATACTCCATGCAACGGCTCAGGTCAGCTTGTGAGGGACCGAAGCGCCGACCACCTCGTTGCTGGGAGTCCCCATGTCGGCACCTTCCTGTGCGTCCCCGGCCCGTTCCTTCCGGGTCCGAACCTTCCTGGTCCTGTCCCTGCCCTGGGCCGTGGCCTTGGCCGGCACCCAGCCGGTGACCCGCAGCCTCGCTGCCACCGCTCCCCTGGAGCTGACCGCCCTCCCCCAGGGACCCGCGACAGCCCTGGCCTTCCAGGAATGCCACCGGGCCGCGGAGCGTGGGGAGGCGGGGGCCCAGGCCCGCTTGGCCTCCTGCTACTACCTGGGCGAGGGGGTGGCGCCCGATCTCGCTGCCGCCGTGACCTGGTACCGCAAGGCGGCCGAGGGCGGGGACGCCGGCGCCCAGACCGTCCTGGGCATGCTCCTGGATGACGGCGAGGGCCTGCCCCAGGATGCCGCCCAGGCCGCGGCGTGGTACCGGAAGGCGGCCCTGCAGGGCGATGCCGACGCCCAGGCCCGCCTGGGGGTGAAATGCTACCTGGGCGAGGGCGTGCCCCGGGATCTCGCCCTGGCCCGCGCCTGGCTCGTGAAGGCCGCCCAGCAGGGCAGCGCCCGGGCGCAGGGCTGCCTGGGGGTGATGTACGCGGTGGGCGAGGGCGTGCCCAGGGACCCCGTGGAGGCCTGCGCCCTTCTTCTCCAGGCCGAGGCCGGGGGGAACGAGGAGGCGGCCCAGGCCCTCAAGGTCCTCAGGGCCGGGCTGTCCCCTGCGCAGATGGAAGCGGCCCGCCTGCGGGCGGCCCAGGCCCGGCGCCCGGCCTCCCCCACAGCGTCCGCAGCCCCACCCACAGCGCCACCGCCACCAGGACCGCCCCCATCACCTTGATGAGGCGTCCCACCGAAGCCGGGCTCCACTGCTCCTTGAAGCGGCGCGCCAGCCCCAGGAGCGTCGAGAACCAGGCCACGATGCCCAGGACCACCCCCAGGGCGAAGGGGATGGCCCGCTCCGGGGCCAGGGCCACCAGTCCGGTGGACTGCAGGGCGGCCAAGGCGGCCGTCCACGTGACCAGGAGCGTGGGGTTCAGGGCCGTGAGGAGGAAGCCGCCCAGGAAGGAACGCTTGTGGCCCCGCCGCTCGACCCCGCCCCGGAGGTCGGGAGCCGCCGGAGCCGGCCGGTGCACCAGGAGGTAGCTGCCCAGGAGCAGGCAGACCATGGCTCCCAGCAGCCTGGAGGCGGGCAGGAGCCCCGGGTGGCCGCCCAGGACCTCGCTGAGGCCCCAGAAGGCCAGCAGCGCGTAAAGGCCCTCCGCCAGGGCCCCGCCCATGGCCAGGTAGCGGGCGCGCCGGGCCTCGTCGCCCAGGCCCAGGCGGAGCACCAGCACCGCGATGGGACCCGCCACCGGCACGGAGCCGAGGAAGCCGAAGGCGAAACCGATGAGCACGGCGAACAGCACAGTGGAACACTATACCGGTTATGATCGGCTGGGGACGGCGGACCCGCGCCCACCGGAAGGGGACCCCCGCAACCATGGCTCACCTCGATCTGGCCCTGGTGGCCATCCACCTGGAACCTTCGCCCCGGGCCGTGCCCCTGGGTCCGGCCATGCTGGCCTCGGTCCTCCGGAGGGCCTTCGGCCCGGCGGTCACCACCCGGGTGGTGGACTGTTTCAAGGCTGAAACCCCGGAAACCTGCGCCGCCCGGATCCTGGACGGCGAGCCGCGCTGGGTCGGGTTCTCCATGTACCTGTGGAACCGGGACCTGACCCTGCGCGTGGCCCGGCTCCTCAAGACCCTCCGCCCCGGGCTCATCATCTTCGCCGGTGGCAGCGAGGCCACGGCCGATCTGGCGGGAGTCCTGGCGGACCCCGCCGTGGACTTCGTCCTGCCTGGCGAAGGGGAGGAGCTGATCCTGGACGCCGTGGCGCGCCTGCTCCAGGGCGAAGCCCCCGGCGCGATCCAGGCGGCCATCAGGCCGGCCCCCATCGCGGACCTGGCCACCCTGCCCAGCCCCTTCCTGGACGGCACCCTGAACCCAACCGCCGATTCCGGACAGCTGTGGGAGCTGTCCCGGGGCTGCCCCTTCACCTGCGCCTTCTGCTTCGAGAGCCGAGGGGAGGCGGGCATCCGCCGGGTGCCCATGGAGCGGGTCGAGGCCGAGCTGCGCCTGTTCGAGGCGCGCGGGGTGGCCCAGGTGTTCGTGCTGGACCCCACCTTCAACTACGACCGCAGGAAGGCCAAGGAGGTGCTGCGGCTCATCGCGGCCACGGCCCCGGGCATCCACTTCTTCTTCGAGATCCGCAGCGAGTTCATCGACCGGGAGCTGGCGCGGCTCTTCGCGTCCATAAGGTGCACGCTGCAGATCGGCCTCCAGAGCGCCGATGACGCGGTGCTGAGGAACATCGGCCGCACCATGGACCAGGACGCCTTCGAGAGCCGGATCCTCCTGCTGCACCAGGTGGGTGCCACCTACGGCTTCGACCTCATCTACGGCCTCCCGGGGGATGACCTGGAGGGCTTCAAGGCCAGCGTGGACTTCGCGCTGGCCCTGGCGCCCAACCACGTGGACCTCTTCCCGCTGGCCGTGCTCCCGGGCACCCGGCTCTTCGAGACGGCGCCCTCCTTCGGGCTCGAGCACCAGGCGGACAATCCCTACCTCGTCACCGGCTCCCCCACCTTCCCCCCGGCAGCCATGGCGCGCGCCGCCCAGCTGGCCCGAGGCTGCGACGCCTTCTACAACGACGGCAAGGCCGTGCCCTGGTTCGCCCTCGTGCAGGGCGCCCTGGAACTGGACCCCTCCGAGCTCTTCCTGCGCTTCGCCGACCACCTGGAGACCGACCCCGGCGAGAACGCCATCCGGGACTTCGTCACCGCCCAGTTCAAGGCCCTGGGCCGCCCCGCCCAGGGCCGGGTGGCGGCCGACCTCATCACCTGCTTCGGGCTCACGGCCCGCCTCGCGGAGCGCGCCGGCGCCGGCCAGCCTGGGCCGGACGCCGCCCTGGGCTCCTTCCACCACGACCCGGCCCTGCTGCTGGAGCAGCTGGCCGCGGGCTTCACGGAACTGGAGGACCTGTCCTATGTTCTGCCCGAGGCCCCCTGCACGGCCCGGGTCCATCTGGAAGCGGGAGAACCCCGCTTCCGGATTCTCAGCCGCTGAATCCTCTCAATGAGACTCAGATGGCGGTTTCCAGCAGGGGGCCGATCAGTTCGGCGCTGGCCTTCACGCGGTACCGCTCGGGGAACAGGCCCATGGGCTCCAGCAGGTTCCCCAGGCGCTGGCGCGCCACGTCCCAGGCCACCCAGTGGCAGGTGGGGAACCCCGGAGAGCCCCCCATCAGGCCCACCCGGTCGGCCTCGGGCAGCCAGCCCTCCTCGGCCCCCTGGGGCAGGAAGGTGCAGCTGCCCATGACGCCCGAGGCGTTCCTGCGGAGCTGGAAGGGCGCGACGGACACGGACTGGCCGGTCCGGTCGTGGAGCCGGTCCAGGAGGGTCTTCTGGCGGGTGTACTCCTCCAGCAGCCGGCGCCGGCGCACCCGCTCCAGGAGGGCGGCGGCGGGGTGCCCGGCCCGGGCCTCCCAGGCTTCCCACTGGTAGCCGCTCCAGCGCAGGGGGCAACCGTTGAGGGAGTTGGGATCCTCCCGCACGAATTCCAGGGCGCCTTCCAGCATCCAGCCCAGGGCCTGGGAGTCCTCTGCACCCGCCACCAGGAGCGTGTCCCGGTTGGGCAGCACCACGACCGGATCGCCCCGGAGGGGCAGCCCCCTCAGCATGCCCGGCAGGAGGGCGCGGCTGCCGTCCAGCTTGTCCTGCCAGGTGGACCGGAACAGCCCGGGCCGCACCTGGCGGAAGCACTCCTCGCCCCCTCGGAGCAGGAGGTTGGTGCGGGCCCGCTGGAGGAGGACGTCGAAGTCGGCGCCCCAGCGCTCGAGCTCCCCGGCGCTGAGATCCAGCTCCCAGTCCGGGCAATCCACGGCCAGGCTGTGGGCGAAGATGCCCGCCAGGGGCCTGAACACCGGGCAGGCCCGGCCCCGCTCCAGGGCCAGCGCCTCGTAGGTGAACCGCGGCCGCACCTTGGGCACCAGCAGGGGCAGGGCCTCCTCCAGGGTGAGGGTGTCACGGTGCAGGGGCGGGCCAGGGGAAGCGAAAGCCTTGAAGTTCTCGAATGCCTGCTTCAGAAGTTGCATGTGCGCTCCCCGAATGGCCTGCTTTATCTATTTGACCATGAATTAGGCTCCATGACGCAAAATTTAAGTTAATTCATCAATAATTTAAACTACCTGTAGATAAAATTACCTTTCCATCGCCTTTTCGGGCTCTCCCGCAAGAGCCGATCGCCAAGGGACCGGGTGAAGACGAAGGTGCAATCATCGCTCACCCGTCCGCTGAGGAGAAGCCAGAAAAAGGCCCAGGTTCCGATCCGGGGCCGCAATTTTCAGGCTTGTCCGATACCCATGAAGGCTTCAGGCGCGCCGGGCCCAGCGCAGCTTGGCCGACGAGGAACGGGGGTTGTCGTGCCGCTCCTGGCCGGAGGGCCGCACGGGATCCGGGGCGATGCTCGCGTAGACGCCCTCCCGGAGGCCCTGCTGGAAGGCCTTCTTCACCCGGCGGTCCTCGCCGGAGTGGAAGGTGAGGATGGCCACCCGGCCCCCGGGCTTCAGGGCGGCGGGCAGGTAGGACAGGAGCTGGTCGAGCACCTTGAGCTCGTCGTTCACGGCGATGCGCAGGGCCTGGAAGGTGCGCTGGAGGCTCGTGCGGGTTTCGGCCAGGGCGTCCTCCGGCGGGAAGGCGTCCTGGAGCGCCTGCCGCACGTAGTGGGCCAGCTGGGTGGTGGTGGCGATCGCCTGGCCCTGGAGCGCCCGGGCGATGACCTGGGCGTGGGGCTCGTCGGCGTTCTCCACCAGCAGCGCCTCCAGCTCCTCCGGCCCCAGGGCCTTCAGGAGCGCGGAGGCCGGACGTCCGCGGTTGGGGTTCAGGCGCAGGTCCAGGGGGCCGTCGGCCTTGTAGGTGAAACCCCGGGCCGGGTTGTCGATCTGCATGCTGGAGACCCCCAGGTCGGCCAGGAGGAAGTCCAGCCCGCCCCCGGTTTCCGGCAGGAGGCCCGGGAGCCCCGCGAAGTTCATGCGCCGCACCACGAGGATGTCCTCCTGGAAGCCCAGCCCCCGCAGCCGCGCCTCGGTGCGGGGCAGTTCCAGCGGATCCACGTCCACCCCGAAGAGCCGTCCCCCGGGCCGGAGGCGGCCCAGGACCTCCTGGGCGTGCCCCCCGAAGCCCAGGGTGGCATCCAGGCCCACCTCGCCGGGCCGGGGGTCCAGGATGGCCAGGATCTCCTCCACCATGATGGGGCGGTGCGTCCCCGCGGGGGTCTGGCCTCGGTCCATGACCTTCTGGAGTTCGTCCGGGTGGGCCTCCGGATCCAGCTCCTTGTACTTCTCCTGGAAGTGGCGGGGGTGGGTGCCCTTGTAGCGTGGACGGCGTCTGCCCTGGGGTGGTTCGATGCTCATGGTTCGATTCTGGGGCAGAAACGGGCCTGCGGGTAACTTCAGTACCCTGCCGCCTGGCCATCCTTGCGGCTTTCGCTGGCCCCGAAGAACACCTTTTGCCGTCCGTCCCAGCGGATCCCCTGGTACCCGCCGTAGCCCCCGAACAGCCACCCCACCCCGTGGCCCATGTTCATGAGCTCGCGCACGGTCTCGTACGGGAAGCCGCTCTCCAGCTGGATGGTGCCGGGCAGCAGGCCCTTCTCCCCCGTGGGCTCGGGTGAGCCGTCGTGGGCCATGCGGGGCGCATCGCCGGCCTCCTGGACGCCCATGCCGAAATCCACGATGTCCATCACGATCTGCACCTGGCCCTGGGGCTGGAACTCGCCGCCCATCACCCCGAAGCTGAGGAAGGGCTCGCCCCCCTTGGTGATGAAGCCCGGGATGATGGTGTGGAAGGGGCGCTTGCCCGGGGCGAAGGTGTTGGCCTGGCCGGGCTCGAGGCTGAACAGCTCCCCGCGGTCCTGCAGGCAGAAGCCCAGGTCGCCCGGGGTCATGCCGCTGCCCATGCCGCGATAGTTGCTCTGGATCAGGCTCACCATGTTGCCCTCCCCGTCGGCCACGGTGAGGTAGACCGTGTCGCCGTCCTTGAGGGCGGGATTGCCCGCCTCCAGGCGCCGGGAGGCCCGGTGCTCGTCGATCAGCGCCCGGCGCTGGGCGGCGTAGGCCTTGGAGAGCAGGCCCTGGATGGGCAACTTGGTGAAGTCGGGATCTCCGTAGAACTTCGCCCGGTCCTCGAAGACCAGCTTCTTGGCCTCGGTGAACAGGTGCAGGTGGCGCGGGCTGCCGAAGGGGATGGCCGAGAAGTCGTAGCCCTCGAGGATGTTCAGCATCTGGAGCGTGGCGAGGCCCTGGCCGTTGCCGGGAATCGCCCACACGTCGTAGCCCCGGTAGTTCACGCTCACCGGCTCCACCCAGTCGCTTTGGTGGGAGGCGAGGTCCTCGTAGCTGAGAAAGCCCCCCTGGGCCTTCATGTAGGCGGCGATCCGGCGGGCGATGTCCCCCTTGTAGAAGGCGTCCCGGCCGCCCTCGGCCACCAGGGCCAGGGTCCGGGCCAGCCTCGGGTTGCGGAACACCTCGCCCGAGCGCGGGGCATGCTCGCCATCGACCGAGTAGGTCTCGCGGAAGCCCGGGTACTTCCCCAGGGAGGCCATGCTGCGGCCCATGTAGTAGGCGATGAGCTCGCTCACCGGGAAGCCGTCCCGGGCGTAGCGGATGGCCGGCTCCAGCAGCGTCTTCATGGGCAGCCGGCCGAATTTTCCATGGAGCTCGAACCAGCCGTCCACCGCCCCGGGCACCGAAACCGGCAGGGGCCCCGTGGCCGGGATGTGCTTGAGCCCCAGGGACCGGAAGTGCTCCAGGGTGAGCGACCGCGGGGAACGGCCGCTGGCGTTGAGGCCATGGAGCTTGTTCCCCTTGGCGTCCCACACCAGGGCGTAGAGGTCGCCCCCCATGCCCGCGCCCGTGGGCTCCATGAGCCCCAGCGCCGCATCGGCCGCGATGGCCGCGTCCACGGCGGACCCGCCGGCCTTGAGGATGTCCAGGGCCACCTGGGTGACCAGGGGCTGGCTGGTGCAGGCCATGCCGTGCTGGGCGGCCACCTCGGACCGGGTGGCGAAGGCCCGCCCGGTGACCCGGTCACCTGCGGCGAGGCTTGGGGCGAGGGTTGCGGCGAAAGAAGCAGCCAAACAGAAGGCGACCCAAGGTGCGACTCGAAGCCAGCGCATGGCAGATACCTCGCAAGAAGATATGCAATCCTACCATCCCGCGCTTGCGGGCCTACCCCATGGCCAGGATAGTACCTACATGTCTCTCCCCGACCCCTGGCCCCTCTTCCAAGACCTCCGCTTCGCCGGCCAGCGGGTGCATCCGGCCCACGGTCCCTGCTTCGTGGCCGAGGGACGGATCCTCGTGGAGGACCTCCTGGCCTGGGGCCGGGCCGGCCGGCTGGACGTGGTCGCCGTGCTGGCGGAAGCGGGCTCGGCCGAGGCCGTGCGGCCCCTCCTGCCCCCCGGCGCCGAGCTCCTGGTGGCCACCCGCCCGGAGCTGGAAGCCCTGGCGGGCTTCCCCTTCCACCGGGGCCTCCTGGCCGCCGCCCGGGTGCCCGCCGAACCGTCCGAGGCGGCGCTACGGGCCACCCGGCGCCTGCTGGTGCTCCCCGCCATGGCCGACGTGGAGAACCTGGGCCAGCTGCTGCGCACCGCCGCGGCCCTGGGCCTGGACGGGGCCCTCCTGGGCCCGGGGCCCGATCCCTTCAGCAGGCGCGCGGTGCGGGTCTCCATGGGCACCTCCTGGAAGCTGCCCCTGTGGCGCCGGGAGGATCCCTGGGCCGCCCTGGCCGCCTGGAAGGGCGAGGACGGCGAGCGGGTGGCCGCGGCCCTCACCCCCCTCAGCCTCGCCGCGGGGGCTTGGCGACCCGCCCCCCGCACCGCCCTGGTGCTGGGCCCCGAAGGGCCGGGCCTGGCCCCGGAGGCGCTGGCCCGGTGCGAACGCACCGTGCGCATCCCCATGGCCGAGGGCGTGGACAGCCTCAACGTCGCCGCCGCCGGCGCCATCCTCATGCACCGGCTCATGACCGGAGAGCGACCTTGAACGGCGGGTACAGCTACCGGGAGCGCATCCAGGCCGGCGGCGTCACCGTCCTGGCCCACTTCACCCGCCGGCACCGCCATGCCACCGAAGCCGAGTGGCTCGGGCGCATCGAGGCCGGGGAGGTGGAGCTGGACGGCCGGCGCCCGGCACCCCTCGAGCTCCTGGTCCCCGGCCAGGACCTGGTGTGGCACCGCCCCCCCTGGGAGGAGCCGGAGGTGGACACCCAGGTGCCCGTTCTCTACGAAGATGAAGCCCTACTGGCCGTGCACAAGCCCAGCGGCCTGCCCACCCTGCCCGGTGGCGGCTTCCTGGAGCACACCCTCCTCGCCCTGGTGCGCGCCCGGTACCCGGAGTGCAGCCCCATGCACCGCCTGGGCCGGGGCACCTCGGGCCTGGTGCTCTTCGCCCGCACCCAGGCAGCCGCCGCCGCGCTCCAGGACGCCTGGCGCGACCACCGCATCCAGAAGCGCTACCTCGCCCTGGCCTCCGGCACGCCCGAGGCCGACACCCTCACCATCACCGCCCCCATCGGCCCCATCCCCCACCCCTGGCTGGGCACGCTCCACGCCGCCAGCGCGAAGGGCAAGGCGTCGCGCAGCGTCGCCCATGTCCTGGAGCGCCGCCCGGACGCGACCCTCCTCCAGGTGGACATCGACACCGGGCGCCCCCACCAGATCCGCATCCACCTGGCCTGCGCCGGCCACCCCCTGGTGGGCGACCCCCTCTATGGCCCGGGCGGCGTGCCCCGGGAGGGCATCATCGCCCTGCCGGGGGATCTGGGCTACTTCCTCCACGCCGAACGACTGGTGTTCGCGCACCCCCTCACAGGGGAGCCCATGGACCTTCGGACGGCCCCTCCGGTGGAGCTTCGCGTCACGGACGCCTAGGCAACAACCGGTTTCAAGCCGTAACCGGTTGACCCCCCGTCCCGGAACCATCTTCCCCCTCAGGGGATGACAAGGGAGCGGTGGACGGTAGCCGCCACGCATCCTTGAGTTGCTCAAATTCATTTCCTATTGAAATAGTTGAAGAAAAGCCCACCCTTTAAGGAATCGACCAAGCGAGCACCATGCCATTCACAGGCCGTTCGACACCGGAGGACACGATCCGCTACCTGACGGATCTCTACACCATGCTCCTCCAGGTGAACCGCGCCATCCGGCAGGCCGGGACGGTGGAGGAGCTGTTCTGGGAGACCGTGCGGGTCTGCGCGGATTCCGGCCGGTTCGACCTGGCCTGGGTGGGGGTCCCGGAGGCGCGGGCCTCGGCCGTCAAGGTGATGGCCGCCCACGGTCCCGCCGCGGATTACCTCGACGGCATCCAGGTCTCGACCGACGCGACCCGGCCGGAAGGCCTGGGCCCCACGGGCTCGGCCCTGCGGGAAGGGCGGCGGACGGTGGTCCAGGACTGGGCGCGGAACGCCACCACGAAGCCCTGGCAGGCCAGGGCCGCGACCTTCGCCCTGCGGTCCAGCGCGGCCTTCCCGGTGTGCGAGGAGGACGGGCCGGTGGCCGTGCTGACCCTCTACTCCAGGGAGGTGGGGTATTTCCAGCCGGAGCGGCTGGTCCTGCTGGACGAGTTGGCCCGGGATCTCGGCGCGGCCCTCGTCCGCCTGCGCCAGGAACGGTACCGCCGCCTCGCCGAAGCTGAACTGGAGGCCAGCGAAGCGCGGTTCCACACCGCCTTCGACCGGGCCATCGTCGCCAAATCCCTTTCCTCCGTGGACGGGACCCTGCTCCAGGTCAATGACGCCTACTGCCAGATGCTGGGCTACACCCGGGAGGAGATGGAAACCACCAATTTCCTCGAGCTCACCCATCCCGACGACCGCGCCCCGACCTCGGCCTTCATCCAGTGGCTCAAGGAGGGCACCGGCGTCGCCTACCGCATGGAGAAGCGCTACCTCCACAAGGACGGGCATCTGGTGTGGGGCGACATGAACACCGTCCTGCTGCGGGACGCCGCGGGCCGGCCGCGGCAGTTCATCACCGACATCGTCGACATCACCGCCCGCAAGGGGCTGGAACTGGAACTCCAGGCCCTGAACCAGGAGCTGGAGCAGCGGGTGCTGGAACGGACCCGCCAGCTGGCCAGCGCCAACGAGGCCCTGGAGGCCTTCACCTACAGCATCGCCCATGACCTGCGGGCGCCCCTGCGCAGCCTGACCGGCTTTTCGGAACTCCTGACCCGGAGCGCCGCCACCGGGGCAGACCCGGCCCGGTTGGACTACCTGGGACAGATCCGGGACGCCGCCCAGCGCATGGGCCTGCTCATCGACGACCTGCTGCGCCTCTCCCATGTGGGCGAGGGGGAGCTCGGCTTCGAGAACCTGGACCTCGCCGCCCTGGCCCGGGAGGTCTTCACCCAGGACCAGGAGCGCGAACCCCGGCGCTGCGTGACCCTGCGGGTGGAGGAGCCCCTGCCGGCGCAGGGCGACCCCAGGCTCCTGCGCGTGCTCCTGGACAACCTGATCGGGAACGCCTGGAAATTCACCGCGAAGAACCCGGGGGCGCGCCTCGAAGTGGGCCGCGAGGCCGGTCTCCAGGCCTACTACGTGAAGGACAATGGCGTGGGCTTCCCCATGGCCCAGGCGGGGCGCCTGTTCACGCCCTTCCAGCGCCTGCACGCGGCCGAGGAGTTCCCGGGCACCGGCATCGGCCTGGCCCTGGCCAGGCGGATCGTGGGCCGCCACGGAGGACGCATCTGGGTCCAGTCGGAACCGGAGGTGGGGACCACCGTCTACTTCACTTTGCAGCCTCGGCCCGGGCCGTGAAACTGTCCGCCCACCGGCCGTCGGCGGCGCCGGTGAAGGTGCCGTCCTCCCCGGCCAGGATCACCTGGGCGCAGCCCTGGTAGGGACGTTCGTAGAGCGGGTGCCCCATGGCCTCCAGGGCCGAGCGCAGCTCGGCGGAAAGCCGCCCCTTCTCGAAGCAGAGCACGTCGGGCAGCCACTGGTGATGGAACCGGGGCGCGGCCACCACGTCGGGCGCTTTAAGCCCGCCATCCACCGCCCAGAGGATGGTCCACAGCACCGTGTTGGGGATCGTGCGGCCCCCGGGGCTGCCGGTGACCATCCAGACCTTGCCCCCCTTCAGGAGGATGGTGGGGCACATGCTGGACAGCATCCGCTTGCCGGGTGCGGCCAGATTGGCCCGGGTGCCGATGCGGCCGAGACGGTCCGTGAGGCCGGGGGCCGCGTTGAAGTCGCCCATCTCGTTGTTGAGCAGGAACCCCGCCCCGGGCACGACGATCTTCGAGCCGTAGCTGTCCTCCAGGGTGTAGGTGAGGCTCACCGCGGCGCCTTCGCCGTCCACCACGGAGAGGTGGGTGGTGTGGTCCGGTTCCAGCGGCTCCTCCACCGCCTCGGGGCCCGACGGGGTGGCGCGCAGCGGATCGATGCCCTTGCTCAGCCCAGCCGCGTAGGCCTTGGAGATCAGCCTGGGCACCGGCATGGCCCCGAAGCCGGCCGGGCCGGGATCGCCCAGGAATCGCGCCCGGTCCAGGAAGGCCCGCCGCATGGCCTCGGCGGCCAGGTGCACGGTGGCGGCGCTGCCCACGCCGGGCCCCTTCAGGTCGTACCCCTCCAGGATATTCAGCATTTCCAGCAGGACCGTACCCCCGGAACAGGGCGGCGGGCCCACCAGCAGCTCGAGGCCCCGGTAGCTGCCCTTCAGCGGCTCGCGCGGGATGCAGCGGTAGGCGGCGAGATCCCGCAGGGTGATCAGCCCGCCGTGGGCCTTCATCTCGGCGACGATGAGCCGGGCGGTGGCGCCCCGGTAGAAGCCCCGGGGACCCTGGGCCGCGACGCGCTCCAGGGTGCGGGCCAGGTCCTCCTGGCGCAGGAGGTCGCCGGCCGCGAAGGGCGCCCCGTCCCGGGTGAACTGCTTGCGGCTGCCGGGGTGTTTCAGGAACTCCTCCCGCACCCCCTCCAGGGAGGCCGCCAGGGTGCCGCTGACCGGGAAGCCGTCCCGGGCCAGGCGGATGGCGGGCTCCAGGAGGGTGCGCCAGGGCAGGCGCCCCTGGGTCTTCCAGGCCGTGTGCAGCCCCGCCACGGTGCCCGGCACCCCCACGGAGCGCCAGGACCGGTGGTGCAGGTCCTCATCGTAGACACCGTCCTTCATGAACATGTCCGCCGTCGCGGCCGCCGGGGCCGTTTCCCGGAAATCCAGGAAGGCCGGCTTGCCATCCTTGTTCCGGCTCAGCAGGAAGCCGCCCCCTCCCAGGTTGCCCGCGGCCGGGTGGGTGACCGCCAGGGCGAAGGCGGTGGCCACCGCCGCGTCCACGGCGTTGCCGCCCCGGGAGAGGATGGCCGCCCCAGCGAGGCTGGCCTGCCGGTCCTGGGAGACGACCAGCCCTCCCTGGCCCCAGAGCAGGGCGGAGGCCAGGATGAGGAAGGCGAGGCGCTTGGGCATGGGCATAATAGGGCTATCTTAGCCTCGTCAAAGCGCCGGGCGTAGCAGTTCCTCCAGACAGGGCTTCCACACAACCGTGCATCGTGGTTCCTTTGCAATGCTTCCAAGGTGCGATGGTTTTACCCTGGCCCGCAAGGACCAACCGGCCCAGAATCGGGGTGCCCGCTATGGCGCGCGAGGAGAACCCGAATGACCGAGGAATGGACCCAGGCCTGGCGGAACGCGGTGGTGGCCGGAGGCCGCACGGTGGGGCGGGGCTGCCGCCTGCTGCACGTGGCCCTGCCCGACGACCTCCCCTTCCCCTTCCAGCCCGGCCACGTGGTGGTCCTGCGCCACGGCGGGCACAAGCACCCCTACACCGTGTCCCAGGCGGACCCCGCCAGGCGCACCCTGGGCCTCCTCTTCCGGATCATCCCCGGCGGACGCCTCACCCCGTCCCTGGCCACCGCGGCCCCCGGCACCCCCGTGGAGGTGAGCGGTCTCCACCACGAACCCGTCGCCACCCTCATCGCCCCGGAGGCCCGGGCGGTGGTGGGCTGCGCCACCGGCTCGGGCATCGGCTCCCTGTGGGGCTTCGCCGAGAGCGCCCTGGCCTCGGGCTTCGAGCGCCCCCTCACCCTGTTCGCGGGCTACCGGGAGGCCGAGGACATCTGCCTGGCCCCGGAGCTGGACGCCCTCCAGGCCGCCCACCCGAACTTCCGCTGGCACCCGACCCTCACCCAGCCACCGGCCGACTGGACAGGCCTGCGCGGCCGCCTCGGGGAGAGCGCCCCCGCCCTCATCAAGGCGCCCCGCGAATGCCATTTCCACCTCGTGGGCAACGGCGCCATGCTCGCCGAGATGAAGGCGGCCCTGGCCCTGTGCGGCGTGCCGGGCCCCCAGGTGACCTCGGAGGTCTTCTTCAACTACAACGCCGTGGCCGAACCCGGGATCGTCCAGGCCCTGGCGGAACGGTTCAAGGCGACGGATTGACCGAAAAACTGGCCCCCGCTCCCAAATGCATTAACTTGGTTAATGGATGGGAGGCAGCTTGCCGAACGAATCAAGATTAACGGCTCAAGGACAATTGACCATGCCTGCGGACATCCGGCGAAAAGCCAATGTCCATGCTGGGACACGGTTCACATGGGACGTGGACGCTGCCGGCAACATCCTGTTGAAACCAATCCGCCTGAAACTGGCGGACGTAGCAGGCATGTTCAAGTTGGATCATCCCCTCACGGACGAGGAGATCAAGAAGGCCATCGAGGAAGGTTATGCTGGCAATCGCGATTGACACCAATATTTTCGTGAGGGTTTTCGTCGATGACAACGCCCGCCAGCACGCTCAGGCCGTGAAACTGGTGGAGACCCATGGTCAGGTGTTCATTGGGACGGTCGTCATGGTGGAAGCGGTCTGGACCCTGAAGAAGGTGTTCAAACTCCAGAAAAGCAACTTGGTCCAGTTCGTTAACGCCGTCCTGGAAGGGGACAGTTTCATCCTGGAACAACGCGAGATCATCGAGGCGGCCATGTTCGCCTATGCCGATGGCAACGCCGACTTCTCGGACTATGTGATCCTGGAATCCAGCCGGAACAAGGGAGTTGGCCGATTCTACACCTTCGACAAGGAGATCTCCCGCACTGAAGGGGTCGTCCTGCTCGGGCGTTGAGTTGCCTGCTACTTGTCGAGCACGGCCTTGGCGGTCCTCACGACGTTGTCCACCGTGAACCCGAACTGCTCGAAGAGGACCTCGGCCGGCGCGGAGGCGCCGAAGTGGTCCAGGCCCACGGAGGCGCCCTGCAGGCCCACCCACTTCTGCCAGCCGAAGGTGAGGCCGGCCTCGATGGAGACGCGGGCGGTGACGGCCGCGGGCAGGACCGCTTCGCGGTAGGCGGCGGGCTGCTTTTCGAAGACCTCCCAGCAGGGCATGGACACCACGCGGGTGGGGACGCCCTGGGCTTCCAGGGCGGTCCGGGCCTCCAGGGCCAGATGCACTTCGCTGCCGGTGGCCAGGAGGAGGAGCCGGGGCGCCGCGCTGGCTTCGGCCAGGACGTAGGCGCCCTGGGCGGCGCCCTTTGCAGCGGCGGGATCCAGCACAGGCAGTTTCTGGCGGGTGAGGGCCAGGCCCACGGGGCCGGTGGTGGTGGCGATGGCGGTGCGCCAGGCCTCCGCGGTCTCGTTGGCGTCGGCGGGACGGATGAGGGTCATCCCGGGGATCATGCGCAGGGTCATGACCTGTTCCACGGGCTGATGGGTGGGGCCGTCCTCGCCCACGCCGATGGAGTCGTGGGTCCACACGTAGGTGACGGGCTGGCCCATGAGGGCCGCCAGACGCACGCTGGGCCGCATGTAGTCGCTGAAGATCAGGAACGTGGCCCCGAAGACCCGCAGGCCCCCGTGCAGGCTCATGCCGTTGAGGGCCGCGCCCATGGCGTGCTCGCGGATGCCCCAGTGGAAGTTGCGCCCGGCGGTCGAGGCCGTGAAATCGCCGCCGTCCTTGAGGTTCGTGTTGTTGGACGGGGCCAAGTCGGCGGAGCCGCCGAGGAGGTTGGGAAGCTTCTGGGCCAGGGCGTTGAGGACCTTGCCGCCGGCTTCGCGGGTGGCCTGGTTCTGCCCAGGCTGGAAGGTGGGGATGGCGTCCTGCCAGCTCGGATCCATCTCGCCCCGCAGGAAGGCGCCGAAGTCCTTGGCCAGATCAGGATACTCCAGGGCATACGCCGCGAAGAGCTTGTCCCAGGCGGCCTCGGCCGTGGCGCCTCGGGGTTCGCAGGCGCGCCAGTGCACCAGGGCCTCGGCGGGGACGACGAAGTGGCCGTCGGGATCCCAGCCCAGGATCTCCTTGGTGGCCCGGATCTCCGCCTCTCCCAGGGGCGCCCCGTGGGCGTGGTGGGTGTTCTGCTTGGTGGGGGCCGGGAAGCCGATGATGGTCTTGCAGTCGATGAGGGTGGGCCTGCCGCAGGGCCTGCGTGCCTCGGTGAAGGCATTGGCCAGCGCGGTGAGGTTCTCCCCGTCCGCCACGTGGATCACGCGCCAGCCCTGGGCCTCGAAGCGCCGGCCCACGTTCTCGGTGAAGGCCAGCTCCGTGGAGCCCTCGATGGTGATGTTGTTGTTGTCGTACAGCAGGACCAGCTTGTCCAAGGCCAGGTGGCCGGCGAGGCTGGCGGCTTCCTGGGCGATGCCTTCCATGAGGTCGCCGTCGCCGGCGAAGACATAGGTGTGGTGATCCACCACCTTGAAGCCGGGCCGGTTGAACCGCTCGGCCAGCCAGCGTTCCGCGATGGCCATGCCCACCGCGTTGCCCAGGCCCTGGCCCAGGGGCCCGGTGGTCGTCTCGATGCCCGCCGTGTGGCCGAACTCGGGATGGCCGGGGGTCCGGGAGCCCCACTGGCGGAAGTTCTTCAGATCCTCCAGGGCCAGGTCGTAGCCCGACAGGTGGAGCAGCGAATAGATGAGCATGGACACGTGGCCGCAGCTGAGCACGAAGCGGTCCCGGTCCGCCCACAGGGGGTTGGCCGGATGGTGCTTCAGGAACTTCGTCCAGAGGACGTAGGCCGCGGGCGCCTGGGCCATGGGTGTCCCCGGATGGCCGCTGTTGGCCTTCTGGACGCCGTCCATGGCGAGGCACCGGATGGTATCGATGCACAGTTTGTCGATGTTCGTGGCCGCGAAGGTCAAGAGCTACCTCATGGAATCAGGAATTGTCTCATGAACCGGCCGTGAGGTTGGTCTCAAGCCGGGCTGGGCTAACGAGCGTACATCCTTGTTCAAATGTTGAGCGTGCTGGCTTTCACGAAGGCCGTGAAGAGAGGGTGGGGCTGCAGGGGCTTGGACTTGAACTCCGGGTGGAACTGGCACCCGAGGAAGTAGGGGTGGTCCTCCAGCTCCACGATCTCCACGAAGGTGCCATCGGGACTCACGCCCGTGAAGGCCAGGCCGTTGCGCTCCAGGGGCCCCCGGAATTCCGCCTGGTTGAACTCGTAGCGGTGCCGGTGCCGCTCGCTGATCTGGAGGCTGCCGTAGGCCTTGGCCGCCTGGCTGCCCTCCTTCAGGACGCAGGGGTAGGCGCCCAGGCGCATGGTGCCGCCCAGCTCCTCCACATCCACCAGCTCGCGCAGCTTGAAGATGACGCGGTGCCTGGGGTTCTCCTCGAATTCGGTCGAATCGGCCCCCTCCAGGCCCACGACGTTGCGCGCGTATTCCACCGAGGCCATCTGCATGCCCAGGCAGATCCCGAAGAAGGGCACCTTGTGCTCCCGGGCGTAGCGGATGGCCAGGATCATGCCCAGGGTGCCGCGCACGCCGAAACCGCCCGGGACCAGGATGCCCTGGCAGTCCCCCAGCAGCTCGGCCACGTCGCTGTGCTCCAGGGCCTCGCCCTCGATCCACTTCAGGTCCACCTGGGTCTCCAGGCCGTAGCCCGCGTGGTGGAGGGCCTCGATCAGGGACTTGTAGCTCTCCTTGAACTCCACGTACTTGCCGACGATGGCGATGCGCACGGAGCCTTCGGGGTGCTTGATGCGGTGCAGCAGGTCGGTCCACGCGGTGAGGTCGGGGGCCCGCTCGGGAAGGTTCAGGAGGGCGGCCACCTTGGCGTCCAGGCCTTCCAGATGGAGGTTGTGGGGCACCTCGTAGATGGTCGAGGCGTCCTTGCAGCTGAACACGGCGTCCGGGGCCACCGAGCAGAACATGGCGATCTTGTCCTTGAGGGAGCGGGGGATCTCCACGTCCGCGCGGCACACCAGCACCTCGGGCTGGATGCCCAGGGCCCGCAGCTCCTTGACGCTGTGCTGGGTGGGCTTGGACTTCAGCTCGCCGGCGGCCTTGATGTAGGGCACGTAGGTGAGGTGCATGTTGATGGCGTTGCCGTGGCCGGCGTCCAGCTTGAACTGCCGGATGGCCTCCAGGAAGGGCTGGCTCTCGATGTCGCCCACCGTGCCGCCGATCTCCACCAGCACCACGTCCACGTCCTTGGCCACCTTGCGCATGGCGCCCTTGATCTCGTCGGTGATGTGGGGGATCACCTGCACCGTCTTGCCCAGGTAGTCGCCGCGGCGTTCCTTCTGGATGACCGTGTTGTAGATGCGCCCGGTGGTGATGGTGTGGTTGCGGGTGGTGGGCACCGAGGTGAAGCGCTCGTAGTGGCCCAGGTCCAGGTCCGTCTCGGCCCCGTCGTCGGTGACGAACACCTCCCCGTGCTGGAAGGGGCTCATGGTGCCGGGATCCACGTTGAGGTAGGGGTCCATCTTCATCAGGGTCACCTTGAGGCCCCGGGCCTCCAGGAGGGCGCCCAGGGAGGCCGCGGCGATCCCCTTGCCCAGGCTGGACAGCACCCCGCCGGTCACGAACACGAACTTGGTCATCGTTGGCCCCCCCCTGTCGTATTGCCTTCAGAATTCATTCACATCTCCTCGGGAGCCTGGATGCCCATGAGGAAGAGCCCCTGCCGAAGGGCCCTGGCCGTGGCCACGCACAGCGCCAGCCGGGCCTCCCGCACTTCGGGGGCATTGTCGGCCGCCAGGATCGGGCAGTTCGTGTAGAAGCCCGAGAAGGCCTTGGCCACCGCCAGCAGCTGGCGCGCCAGCGCCGTGGCCATGTTCTCCCGCTGCACGGAGCGCAGCGCTTCGGGCAGGCCCGAGAGCTCGAAGAGCAGGGCCTGGGCCGCGGCGTCCTCCAGCCCGGCCATGCTGGCCGGCACCGGAGCATCCGGGTAGGCCACAACCGCTGAAGCCTGGGTGGGCCCGGTCACGGGCCGGGCGCGGTCCGCCCAGTCCCCGCCGGCCTTGCGCAGGACGGAGAGGATGCGGGCATGGGCATACTGCACGTAGGGCCCGGTGTCCCCGTCCAGGGCGATCACCCGGTCCCAGGTGAAGGTGATGGACTTCACCCGGTCGTTGAGCGCGTTGAAGAACACCACCGCCCCCAGCCCCAGCATCTCGGCCACCGCGGCCTTGCCGGGCAACTCGGGGTTCTTCTCGTCGATGATGGCCGTGACCCTCGCCACCGCCTCGTCCAGCACGTCCTCCAGGAAGATGACGTTGCCCTTGCGGGTGGACATCTTGCCCTCGGGCAGGTTGATCATGCCGAAGGGCGTGTGGATCATGCGCCCCTGGAACCACGGGTCCAGCTTGGCCATGACCGCGAAGATCTGCTGGAAGTGGAGGATCTGGTCCGCGCCCACCACGTAGATGCAGCGGTCGAAGCTGAAGGTCTCCTTTCGATAGAGGGCCGCGGCCAGGTCGCGGGTGGCATAGATGCTCGCGCCGTCCCCCTTCTGCACCAGGCAGGGGGTGCTGATGCCCACGTCCTCCAGATCGATGATCTTCGCCCCGCCCTGCCCTTCCACCAGGAGCCCGGCCCGCTCCAGCAGCTCCGTGGTCGCTGCGAGCTTGTCCTGGTAGAAGGCCTCGCCCATGTCCAGGTGGTCGAAGCCCACCCCGAGCCGGTCGTAGATGCGGTTGAAGGTCCGGATGCTGATCTCCCGGAACCAGGACCACAGGCGCGTGGCCTCGGCGTCCCCGTCCTCCAGGCGCTTGAACCAGGCCCTCGCCTCGTCATGCAGGGCCGGGTCGGCCTCCTCCATCCCGTGGAAGCGCACGTAGAGCTGGAAGAGCCGGTAGAGGGGGCTCCTGAGCTTGGCGGGGATCTCCTCCGCCCAGGGGAAGTCCTCCTCCAGCTCCGGGTTGCCGTCCTCGGCCCAGAGCTTGTAGGCGGCCAGCAGCGTCCCGAACTGGGTGCCCCAGTCCCCCAGGTGGTTGAGGCGGATCACCTCGCAGCCCAGGTAGCGGTTCACCTGGGCCTGGGCGTGGCCGATCATGGTGGAACGCAGGTGGCCGATGGTGAACAGCTTGGCGATGTTCGGGGAGCTGTACTCGACGATCACCGTCTCCCCGTGGGGGTCCACGGAGCCGTAGGGACGGGTGCCGAGCAGGGCCTCCAGGAGGATCCGGGCCCGGCGGGCGGGTTCGAGCTTCAGGTTGAGGTAGGGTCCCGCCGCCTTGAGCTCCGCGCCGTCCAGGCGGAGGGTCCCGGCCAGCTCCCTGGCCAGCTGCGCGGGGTTCGTGCCCAGGGCCTTGGCCGCCTTGAAGCAGGGGAAGGCGAGGTCGCCCAGTTCCCCCGAACGGGGCCGTTCCAGGGCCAGTTCCTGGCCCGGCACCGCGGGCAGGGCGACCCTCAGGGCCTCGAGAAAGGACGCTTTCAACTGCTCCATGCCTGCTCCATGACAATCCTTGAACCGGAAGCCAGGGGCCTCCAACCAGCATGAAGGAACCGGGACCCCTCGGGAAGCCCCAACTTTGCCCTTTGTTCAGGTATTGCCCCCTTGCTTTCGGGGCCGGGAGCGGTAAGATGAATGTTCGCCTTCAAGGGCGGAATTCCGTTTGCACGTCCGCTAACCGGGTTGCTTATCAGTATCAGGAGTCAGGATTCATGGCCAATCACAAGTCTGCCGTCAAAAAAGCCGCCCATGACGTGGAAGCCCGTCTTCGCAACCGCGCCAACCGGTCCACCATGAAGAGCGCCATCAAGCGCTTCCTGACCGCCGTCGCCACGGGCAACAAGGCCGAGGCCACCACCCTCCTGCCCAAGACCCTGGGCGTGGTCGACAAGGCCTGCCGCAAGGGCGTGCTGCACAAGAACGCCGCCAACCGCTACAAGAGCCGCCTGACCCTCAAGGTCAACGCCCTGTCCTAGGCTTCAACCCCCAGGCAGCGGAACAGCCCGGCGCGAGCCGGGCTGTTTCGCGTACGCTCACCACCAGGCTGCGGGCACCGGCATCGGGCCGGCGGGCACCCCCGCCCAGGTGAAGCGCGGGATCAGGTCCTCCAGCCGCGCCGGTTCCGGCCGGTCCAGGCAGCCCAGGCTCCACCCCAGCCAGCCCAGCACCTGCTCCGTGGCCAGACCCCGGTGGGCCAGGCGCGCCAGGCCCAGGGCGCCGTCCCGCTTGCCGAGCCGCGACCCATCGGGAGCCACCACCAGCCCCAGGTGCGCATAGGCCGGGCGGGGGAGCCCCAGGGCCTCCTGGAGGCGGATCTGGGTGGCGGTCACGCAGCGGAGATCCTCGCCCCGGACGACCTCGGTCACCCCCTGGCCGCTGTCGTCCACCACCACGGCCAGGTGGTAGGCGTAGCACCCGTCCCGGCGATGGAGGAGGGGATCGCCCGTGAGGCGCCCGGGCTCGTCACCCTGGGGCCCCAGCAGGAGATCGTCCCAGGCCACCGCTCCGTCCGGAAGCCGGAAGCGCAGGGCGTCGGGCCTCAGGAAGGGCAGCGGCCGGTGCCGGCAGGTGCCGGGGTAGGCCCGAAGGCCCTCCTCGCCATGGGGGGCCGAGGCCAGGGACGCCAGATCCTTGCGCGTGCAGAGGCAGGGATAGAGGCTCCCCTCCTGGAAGAGCCGCTGCAGCGCCGCCTGGTAGGCGCCATGCCGGCGGGACTGCCAGAGCACGGACCCGTCCCCCACCAGTCCCAGGGCCGCCAGATCTCGCAGCTGGTCCTCGCCCAGGCTGGAGCGGCACCGCGCGGTGTCCACATCCTCCATGCGGATGAGCCACCGCCCCCCCCCGGCCCGCGCCGACAGCCAGGAAGCCAGGGCCGTGCGCAGGTTGCCCAGGTGCAGTTCCCCGGTGGGTGAAGGCGCGAAGCGCCCGGTGATGACCATCGCTCCAGCATAGGGGGTCCGCCGTGGGTGCCGCCACCCCTTAGAACCGCATGATCGGCTCAAGTGCCCATGAACCCTTTCCCCTTGCCTGGCGTTCAAGCCGCCCTAGCTTGGCAGGGTCCCCCGCACGGCGCGGGACCCCCTTCAAAACCCCTATTCAAAGGAATCGAGATGTCGTTGCGAATGACCTTGCCCTTGGTCTGTCTTGACGAAACGGAACTGGCCCAGATCCACGGCGCCGGTGCGGAGCTTTCCCTCAACCTTGCGGGGCACCCCGAGCTCACGGGCTCGTCCCTGACCGGTTCCGCCGGCCTGACCTGGCAGGGCGACCGGGGCTCCCTCACGGGCAGCGTCGCGCTGGACGGCCAGGGCTGGGGGGCGGGCCTGGCCTATGGCTACAAGCCCAACCCCAACGTCAGCCTGGAGGGCAGTTTCCGGACGGACGGCCAGAACGTCGCCTGGAACATCCAGGGCCGGATCCGCTTCCTGCACGCCTGAAGCGCACCCTCCTCGTGGATAATGGGGGATGCGCACCTGGTCCCCCATCCTCCGGGCCGTCCTCGCCCAGGCGGCGGCCTATGCCCTGTTGCTGGCCGTGGCCCGGGCGGGCCTTCTGCCCGTCGCCCTCCTGGGCGTGCCCGTGCTGCTCCTCATGGGCATCCTGGCCGCCGCCGCCGGGCGTGGCCTTGGCCTGGGGCCCTCCTGGGTGCCGGGGCTCCTGGCCTTCCCCCTGGTCCTGGACTGGCTCCTGCGCCACCCGGGCCCCCACTGGGTCTGGCCCGCGGCCCTGGCCGCCCTGCTCCTGGTGTACGGCGGAGGGATCTTCACCCGGGTCCCCCTGTACAACTCCAACCGCGCGGCCTGGAAGGCCCTGCTCTCCCTCTGCCCCCCCACCCTGGTGCGCTTCGTGGACCTGGGCGCGGGCCTGGGGGGTCCCCTGGCCTACCTGGCCAAGGCCCGCCCCGACGGCTTCTTCCTGGGCGTGGAGGCCTCCCCCCTCACCTTTGCCCTGGCCTGGCTGCGCACCCTGCCCGCCCGCGGCAACTGCAAGGTCCACTGGGGGAGCCTCTGGAACCAGGACCTGTCGGGCTTCGAGGTGGTCTACGCCTTCCTCAGCCCGGCCCCCATGCCGGAACTGTGGGCCAAGGCGGAACGGGAAATGCGCCCCGGAACCCTGTTCGTGAGCAACACCTTCGCGGTGCCCGGCCGCGACCCCGACGAGCGGATCCCCCTTCCCGGCCGCAGCGACGCCTGCCTTCTGGTGTACCGGATCGGGGGGGCCTGATTCCTTTCTGGACCGGGTCCCTCCCTTCCGCCCCGTTACCTCCGCCGGCGCGGCCGGCGTCGGTTAAAGACTGGCCCTGAGAAGGATGGTTGATGGGTGTTCACACCTTTTGGCTCCGATGGTGATGGGGGAGGCCTGGGGGGATCCGGCTCTCCTGGTGGGCCTGAGGCTCCGAGTCGAGGGAAGGGTCATGGCTTGGCGCCGACGTTGAAATCTGGCTGACGCTTATTCCCGAGTGCACCCCAGTCACCCGGTACTCAACGTCGGCGCCAACCCCCTGCCGCTGCCTGGACTCGCAGCCTCAGGCCCACCAGGAGAGCCGGATCCCCCCAGGCCTCCCCCATCACCATCGGAGCCAAGGGGTGCGAACACCCAATCCTCATCTCCCCCACGGCCAGTCTTTAACCGACGCCGGCCGCGCCGGCGGAGGAAACGGGTCGCAATGGGGGGACCCGGACCTACAGGGCTCCGGACTTCTCGAAGGCTTCCTGCCGCGTGAGGCCGTAGTCCTGGGTGATCTCGCCGATCAGGTCCCTGACGTGGACCAGTTCGTTCAGTTTCCAGCCGTTGGAGCCGGTAAAGAAGAGACCGGATTCCATGTCCCCGCCCCAGGCGTCGCCCAGGCTGTCGGCGATGCAGTAGCCTACTTTCACGGCGCCCTTGCCGTGCTCGCAGGGGGCCACGCAATTACTTATACATTTGATCTTGGGAGCGACGCCTTCGATGATGCGGCGGTGCAGGGCGGTCTTGACGCCCCGGGCCGGCATGCCTACGGGTGAGCCGTGCAGGGCGATGGTGTCCTTGTCGGCCTTCAGGATCACCTGCTTGAAGTGCACGTGGGCGTCGCACTCGAAGGTGCCGATGAAGCGCGTGGCCATCTGGACCCCGCCGGCGCCCATGCCCATGTAGCGGTCGAGGTCCTCCCGGTCCCACACGCCGCCGGCGGCGATGATGGGGAAGGTGCCCCAGAGGTCCCGCTCCTCGAGGACGGAGGGCAGGATGGCGTCCAGGCTGAAGTTGGGGTCCGTGCACTGCTCCACGCTGAAGCCCTGGTGGCCGCCGGATTCGGGCCCCTCCAGCACCACGGCGTCGGGCAGGCGGTTGTACTTGCGCTGCCAGTTCTTGCAGATGAGCTTCAGGGCCCGGGCGGAGGAGACGATGGGCACGAGCGCCACGTCCGCGTCGCCCACGTACTCGGGCAGGCTCAGGGGCAGCCCCGCCCCGGAGATGATGAGCTGGGCCCCGGCGGCCACGGAGTCCCGCACCACCCGTTCGTAGTCGTTGATGGCGCAAAGGATGTTGACGCCCACGGCGCCGCGGCCGTCGGCGATCTCCAGGGCGGTCTTGAGGATGCGGGTGAGGGCGGGGGTGCTGTTGAGGCCGGCGGCCTGGAAGGGCCGCCCCGAAAGGGACTCCGATACCCCTGGGTAGCGGTAGCCCGTGCCGATGGCCGAGACGATGCCCACGCAGCCGCAGCGGGCCACGTTTCCCGCCAGACGGTCCCAGGAGACGCCGATGCCCATGCCCCCCTGGATGACGGGATAGGTGAGATCCAGGTTGCGGATCCGCATGCGCGGCAGCGCCGGCGCGGGGTCGTCCACGAGCGCGTCCAGGGCCGGGGCGCCGATGGCGTCGGCCAGGCGCTTGCGGAAGGAGGCCAGGAAATCCGCGGCGCCCTCCCGTAGGAGGGCCGGGGCCCGGAGCTGCAGGCCGGCGGCGCCCTCGCCGAGCAGGGCGCGGGCCTGTTCGGCGTCGGCGGCCACGGGGGCGAAGCAGGGGAGGTTGGTGGCGCCGATCATCCGGCGGAGCCGGTCGGCGAGTCCCTCGCCCTCGGCGGCGAGCAGGGCCGAGGCCCCCTGGGCCTGGGCCACGCGGGCCTGCTCCTCGTCACGCACCTCCACCACCCGGGGCAGCCCCCACGCCCGCAGGGCCTCCAGGCGTTCCGGCAGCAGTTCGGAGCCGTGCATGATGAAGGCGGACAGATCCTTGGCGGCGGCTTCCACCCGGTCCGAGAACTCGCCCAGCACGCCCCGGAAATCCAGCCCCACCTCGCCCGAGGTGCACAGCTCCCTCAGGCGCTGGGCCAGCGCCTCGCTGTCGGGGAAGGCCGGCATGCGGATCACGCCCGCCCCGCCTGCGCCCGCGAAGGCCGCGGCCAGGGCGTCCGTGGAGAAGGGATGCCAGCCCTGGAAGAAGGTGGGGGCGCCAGCCCCAATGGCCCCCGGGGGGGGCTGAAAGAATCGCGATGCGGTCATGGGAAGGCTCCGTCGGGCCGAGGGACTTCCGCAGGGCCTGATGTTCAGATTTTCATAATGGCAGACCTGGGACATTTCTAGGCTAGATTTAAGATCATTGGTTGAAATCCCTAAACCCGAAGTGGGAGTATGGTTCATGTTTTTCATCATTGGCCTGGTAGTCGTCATCGGAGCCGTTCTGGCTGGCTATCTCATGGAGGGGGGGAAGATCCATGTCCTCCTCGAGCCCCTGCCCGCGGAAGGCACCATCCTCTTCGGCGCCGCCATCGGCGCCTTCCTGGCCGGCAATACGATGAACACCATCAAGTCGGTGGTGGCCAACATCGCCAAGCCCCTCAAGGGCAGCAAATACACGAAGTCCGTATACATGGAGTCCCTCATGCTCCAGTACGAGGTCTATGTCAACATCAAGAAGGGCGGCCTCCTGGCCCTCGAGCAGGACGTCAACGACCCGCACAGCTCAAGCATCTTCAAGAAATACCCCGCCGTCATGCACGACCACCACGCCATGGACTTCTTCTGCGACTCCATGAAGCTCCTCATCAACGGCTCGGCCAAGATCGACGAGATCGACCAGGTCATGGACATGGACCTGGACGTCCACCACGCCGAGACCGCCGCCCCCGGCGCGGCCGTGAACGTGATGGCCGACGGCTTCCCGGCCTTCGGCATCTGCGCCTGCGTCATGGGCGTGGTCATCACGATGGGCTTCCTGGACCAGCCGCCCAACGTCATCGGCGGCAAGGTGGGGTCGGCCCTGGTGGGCACCTTCCTGGGCATCTTCCTGGCCTACGGCGTCTTCGCCCCCCTGGCCAAGAACATCGACCAGGTGAACCAGGCGGAGGGCTACTTCTTCAGCGCCCTGCGGGCCGGCCTGGTGGCCTTCGGCAACGGCGCGGCGCCGGTCACCGCCGTGGAGTTCGCCCGCCGCAATATCCCGTCCCCTGAGCGCCCCGGCTCCCAGGAACTGGAGGAAGTGGTCCGCCAGATCAAGCCGCGATAGCGGGACGACCCCATGGCCGAACAGCAGCCCGAAGTCAAAATCAAGTTCATCAAGAAGAAGGGCGGGCACGCGGCCGCCCACGGCGGCGCCTGGAAGGTGGCCTATGCCGACCTGGTGACGGCCCTCATGGCCTTCTTCCTCCTCATGTGGCTCCTCAGCAGCGCCTCGGCCAACACCAAGGCCGGCATCGCCGGCAGCTTCCAGGACCCCAACTTCTTCAACACGGAGAAGGGCAAGGCCGTCATGGAGGCCTACAAGATGGAGAAATCGGGCATCCTACCGGGCGGACGTGGCATGAAGGAGGGCACCGGGGACGGGGGCAGCGGACCCGAGACGGTCGTGGTCGAGTCCGACAGCGGCGAGAAGGAACGCAAGACCATGGAGGAGACGGCCCAGAGCATCGACAAGGCCTTCCACGAGGACAAGCTGCTGCAGGCCTTCCAGGACCAGATCTCGTTCGAATTCACCGCCGAGGGTCTGCGCATCCAGCTGCAGGACCGGCTGACCCAGGTGCTGTTCGACTCCGGCTCGGCCACCCTCAAGCCCTACACCATGACCATCCTCAAGGAGATCGCCTCGGAACTGGGCAAGCTCCCCAACCACCTCCTCATTGGCGGGCACACGGACGCGGTGCAGTACCCCAACCAGGCCTACACCAACTGGGAGCTCAGCGCCGACCGGGCCAATTCCGCCCGGCGGGTGCTGGAGGCCTCCGGGCTCCGGCAGGGTCAGGTGCAGCGGGTCACCGGCTACGCCGCCACCCAGCCCCTGGAGGGCAAGGACCCCAAGGATCCCCAGAACCGCCGGATCTCCATCGTGGTGCTGTCGAGCGCCACGGAGAAGGCCGAGGAGGCCCGCCAGAAGGTCCAGCCGCCCAAGGCCAGATAGGCCGGACTAGGGCAGTACTTCATGCACCTTGGCCATGAGGTCCGCGGGCGTGATGGGCTTGTAGAGGATCTCGACCCCGCCCAGGGGATCCAGCATGGGCCGGAGATCCTCGGAGCGGTGGGCGGTGATGAGGAGGATGGGGACTTCCCGCAGGGACTCCCGGGCGCGGATGGCGCGGATGAGGGCATCCCCGTGGAAGCGGGGCATCAGGTAGTCCACCATGAGCAGGGCGGGTTCCGCCGCCTCGATGGCCACCACCGTCTCCAGCAGGTCGGTGGGCGTGATCTGCACAGGGCGGTAGCCGTCCTTGCGCAGGCAGGCGGCATGGAAGGCCCGGCTCAGCTGGCTGTCGTCCACGATGGCCACCACGCCGGAGCAGGCCAGGGCCCAGCCCGGATCCGTCTCCACCTCCTTGTCCAGGAGGCTGGCCACGCACGCCACCAGCTCCTGGGGGGAGACAGGCTTGGCCAGATAGTGGACGTTGCCCATGCCCTGGATGAACTGGGCCAGCTGGGTGTCCCCGTGGGCGGTGAGGAGCAGGATCCTCAGGTTCCGGAGATGGGGATCCTCCCGGCAGGCCCGGATGAGGGTCTGCCCCGGGCAGGTCGGCATGACCAGATCCGAGACCAGGAGTTCCGGCGTGTGCTCGTGCAGGGCGCCCAGCACGGCGAACAGACAGGTGGGCTCCAGTTCCCGCACGCTGTGACCGCTCTTCTCCAGGGCGGCGCCCACGAAATGCCTCGCCCCGGGATTGTCGTCGACCACCGCAATATCGGACATTGGAACCTCGAGGCCGGACGCTCCCGGCCATGGAACAGGCGGGTCGGGACGGGATGGGCAGGCTGGCCCTCCATTGTGCCACACCTGGGCCGGGTGGATCCTCTGCCATGAAAGCTCCCCCAGGGCCATCGCATCACCAAGCCCTGAGGTCCCAGACTTGCCCCCCGTCTCGAGTACCATTCAACGTCGGCGCCGACCGGTGCCGCCGACCACTGGACTCGAAGCCTCAGGCCACCGATGAGGGCCAACCCTTCCATGCTCCACGCCAAGGATCGGAGCCAAGGCGTGCCCCCAGGGCCCCTTCGTCTCCCCTGGGCCCATCTTTAACCTCCGCCGGCCGCGCCGGCGGAGGTACCGGGGGGAAATGGGGGGGCCTCAGTCAAGGGGGATGCGATAGCCCTGAAAGCTCCCCGGCCAGGGGTTGCGGCAGGGCGAAAATGGCCCATCAATTAAGATGCGGGGGACTTGCGCACGCATTGGATCCTGATATAAATGAAACGAAGTCTCATTGCTTGGGCGACAGACGGTGTTTCCTTGAGGGACCTATGAACAAGGATTCCGGTTTCACCCTGATCGAACTGCTCCTGGTGCTGGCCATCATCGGCATCATCAGCGCCATCGCCATTCCCACCATGATCGGCCAGCGGGCCCGGGCCCGGGACCGCGTGTGCATCAACAACATGGCCGGCAACCTCGGCGATCTGTATGACCAGTACAACAAGATGCATGAGAATGGCAGCGCAAGCTACGTGGCCTCCCTGAATGCCTACATGCTCGCCAACCACGCCAAGGACAGGGATCCCTGGAATTCCAGCATCCCGGCCTTCCAGGGCATCACCTCCCTGCCCACGGCGACCTCCCAGTCGGCGTTTTCGGCGGCGATGACGGTTTCGGTCCTGGGCCAGGTAAGGTACTACATCAAGATCCCCACCGTTTCCGGCGTGGGCGGCTACCTGGGCGGCGTCGTAAAGCTGAACGCCAACTACAATAACTCCAGCACCTACCGCCGGGTAGCCGGCATCGAGTAGCCCGCCCGGAGGTGGTCCGGGTCAGATCATCCAGTCGCCCGGGTGTTCCTGGCGGAACTCCTGGGGCTGGTGGTTCCGGTACTGGAGGTCGGGGTTCTTCACGCTGACCCGGGTCTGGGCCGGCACGGACTTGGTGAGGAACACGTTGCTGCTGATCACCGCCTCCTCGCCCACGACCGTCTCCCCCCCCAGGATCGAGGCGCCGGAGTAGACCGTGACGCTGTCCATGAGCGTCGGGTGGCGCTTGACGCCCTTGAGCTGCTGGCCGCCCCGGGTGGAGAGGGCGCCCAGGGTGACCCCCTGGTAGATCTTCACGTAGCGGCCGATGACCGTGGTCTCCCCGATCACCACCCCCGTGCCGTGGTCGATGAAGAAGTACGCGCCGATGACCGCGCCCGGGTGGATGTCGATGCCCGTGAGGGCGTGGGCGTACTCGCTCATGATCCTGGGGATGAGGGGCACCTTGAGCACCCACAGCTCGTGGGCGATGCGGTGGATGGTGATGGCGAAGATGCCGGGATACGAGAAGATCACCTCGTCCATGTCCACGGCCGCGGGGTCCCCGTTGTAGGCCGCCTGGACATCCGTGGCCAGGATGGCCCGGAGGCCGGGGATGGCCTCCAGGAAGGCCAGGACGATCGCCTCCGCCACCTGCTCCACGTCCTGGGCCGGCGTGCCGTAGCGGGTGGACTGGTGGTGGATGGCGTTGCGGACCTGCTCGAACAGGTTGGTCCGGATCGAGCCCAGCAGCTCGCCCACGTAGTACTCCAGGGTGTTCGAAGCGAGGTTGCGCTTGCCGAAGTAGCCCGGGAACAGAAGCTCCCGCAGCTGCTTGACCAGCTCGATCACCCCCTCCCGGTTGGGCAGGGACCCCGCGTCGATGTGCCGCGTGATGGGTTCGGCGAGATCGCTGGCCACGATGGCGGCCACCAGCCTCGTGAAGTCCCGGGAGGAGGGCCCCCCGTCTTTCAGGATGGGCACCGCGGAATCGGGCATGGGGCTCAGGTCGGTCATGGCGGCTCCTGGGGCGTCGGAACACGGGAGTGGCCTTTCATAGTACGGCAGCACCGCTCCGGGAAGGCGGCGGATTCTCGAACCCGGGCTGGAGTGAAGTATTCTGGTGCTCCAACTCCATCACCGACATGAGCTTCCCGTGACCCCAACCCCAGGCAGACCCGCACCAGCCCGCCCGGCCCGGATCCGGGCCAGCCGCCTGGCCCTGGGGCTGGGCGTCCTGCTGGTCCTGTTGGTGGCCACGGCCACCGCCGGGTCCATCTACCTCCTGCGCCGGAGGGAAGTGGAGCTCTGGCGCAAACAGATGGCCAGCCACTCCCTCGTCCTGGCCGAGCACGTCTACCAGAACATGGCCACCGCCTCCCTGGCCCTGGACGGCATCGCCGACCAGGTGGACGCCGCCCGACTGAAGGACCCCCGGGAGCTGCGCAGGCGGTTCGGGACGCCCGCGACCTTCGCGATGCTCCGGAGCCGCACGGCGGCCATGCCCCAGGTGGACGTGGCCACCATCGTGGCCGACAACGGGGACGTCATCAACTTCACCCGCAGCTACCCGCCGCCCCCCATCAATCTGGCGGACCGGGACTACTTCAAGGCCCGCCAGGAGAATCCGCTCCTGGGCCCGTTCATCAGCGTGCCCGTGCGCAACAAGGGCACCGGCAAGTGGGTCTTCTACATCAGCCGCCGCCTCCAGGACGCACAGGGCCGGATGCTGGGCCTGGTGCTGGTGGGCATCTCCGTGGACGTGTTCACGGACTTCTACCAGCGCTTCGGCTCCAACCTGGGCGCGGGGGCCTCCATCTCCCTCTACCGCGATGACTTCACGCTGCTCACCCGCTGGCCGAGGGTGGACGGGCAGATCGGCCGGAGGAACCTCACCGGGACCACCTACACCATCGTCCACCAGCAGGGCCTTCCCGACGGCACGGCCTACGCGGTGGACAGGCGCGGGACCGGCAGCAGGTCCGTGGCGCGGCTGGGGGCGGCGCGGGTGGTGGAGAAGTATCCCCTCATCATCAACCTGACCCTCACGGAGGCCTTCTTCCTGGCCAACTGGCGGCACCTGGCCCAGCTCATCAGCCTCGGGGGCGCCGCCAGCCTCCTGGTGATCCTCGCGGCCCTCCAGGTTCTCGTGCGGGCCATCCGCCATCGGGAGGCGGACATGGCGGAAACCCTGGAGCTCAAGCGCCAGGCCGAGGCGGCCAACGCCGCCAAGTCCAGCTTCCTCGCCACCATGAGCCACGAGATCCGCACGCCCATGAACGGCGTGCTTGGCATGAGCGAGCTCCTGCTGCACACCCGGCTGGACCCGGAGCAGAGCGATCACGTGCAGACGGTGCTGGCCTCCGGGCGCCAGCTGCTGGCCATCATCGACGAGGTGCTGGACTTCTCCAAGATCGAGGCCGAGAAGATGCACCTGGAGAGCGTGCCCTTCGGGCCCCGGGTCCTGGTGTCCGATCTGGCCGCCCTCTACGCCGAGAACTGCCGGGCCAAGGGCCTTCTCCTGCGCACCGAGGTGGCGCCGGACACGCCGGAGTGGGTGCTGGGCGACCCCGTGCGGCTGCGCCAGGTGGTCTCCAATTTCATCAGCAACGCCATCAAGTTCACGGAGGCGGGCACGGTGACGGTGCAGGTGGCCCCGCTCCCGGACCACCGGCTGCGCCTGGCCGTGGCCGACACCGGCATCGGCATCGCCCCCGCGGTCCAGGAACGCCTCTTCACTCCCTTCACCCAGGCGGACGGGACCATCACCCGCCGCTACGGCGGCACCGGCCTGGGGCTGGCCATCAGCCGGGGCCTGGTGGAGCTCATGGGGGGCCGCATCGGCGTGGAGAGCCGCAGCGGGGAGGGCTCGGTGTTCTTCCTGGAGGCGCCCTTCCCCCTGGCCAGCCCCGCCGCGGCCGCCCAGCAGCCTGCCGCTGGAACCCTGGCCGCCGAGGCCCTGGCCGCCCGGCCCCGCCCCGTCCACGTCCTGCTGGCCGAGGACAACAAGGTGAACCAGAAGCTGGCCGGCACCCTCCTCACCAAGCTGGGCTGCACGTTCGAACTGGCCGCCAACGGCCTGGAAGCCACCGAGGCCGCGGCCCGGGGCGCCTTCGACCTGGTGCTCATGGACTGCATGATGCCCGAGATGGACGGCTTTGAAGCCACCCGGACCATCCGGCGCCGTGAGGCCGAAGCGACCCTGCCCCGCCTCCCCATCGTCGCCCTCACCGCCAACGCCACCCGCGAGGATGTGGACCGCTGCCTGGCCGCGGGGATGGACGACTTCCTCAGCAAGCCCTACACCTCGCGCGCCCTGAGGGATCTGATCTCGAAGTGGACCGAGGCGGAAGCACCGGACGCCATCTAGTCCATGCGGAGGCGTCCATGCAAGGCACAAGCATTCCCTGGCGGAGCCTGCTCCGCAAGGGATGCCAGGGATGTCCGGGATGTCCGGGAATCCTTTCGCCATTAGCTGCACATGAAAGGGGTGGCCGCCCCTTTCCAGGCAGCCCCAGGGTTCTGGGCAGGTCCTCCCTTTGCCCTTTTGCAACCGGGCCAGGCACGAAGGGAACCAGCCCCGACCACAAGGAGACGACCCATGCTCAAACCCGGCCTCTCGGCCCTTGCCCTCATTCTGCTTCCCACCGCCCAGGCCGGCGCGAAACCGGGGTGTTGCCGCCGCTCCCGCAAGCCGGCGGCGGTGGCGCAGGCCCCCTACCTTGCCCCCCCAGCGGCGGCGACCGCCCCCGCGCCCCCCGTCAGGATCACCCGCCCGGCCTTCCCACCCCTCCCACCTGCCGCGAAGGCCCAGGTGGCCCCCGACGACCACCCGGGCCTCTCGCCCGCGGCCATCGCCCGGCTGTTGGCGTCACCGGCCACCGCGACCGCCGGAGAGGCCACCCCCAGGTCCGCCCGGCCAGCCCCTGCCATGGCCCCGGCGGCCCCGCCACCCGCCCAGGCGGCCATCCCTGGCAGCCCCCGCCGCCCGCCTGAACCCGAGGCCCCAGCCTCACCCCCGCCCCCCCGTGCATACCATCCGTCAGGCTCCTCCTGGGCTGAATTCACGCCGAGCGCATCGGGCTCCGGCCTGGGAGCCGAAGCGGACCCTCCCTCCGGGTCGCTCCCCCCCGGCCATCGGCAGCCCTTGACCATCCGGGTGGTTTCGACCTCCCAGCCCGTTCCCGAAGACCTGGCCGTGAGCCCCGTCATGGTGACCCTGCCCCTGGAATTCCACAATCCCGGCCCCCACCCGCTGGCCATGACCGTGAAACGGCACGTCCCTGAACCCGGCAAGCAGGCGGTGTTCCTGGTGAGTTCCAGCCTGCCGCCCCGGGCCCATGTCTCGGAGCTGCTGGTGCCCGACAGTTTCTGCCGCTACCTCCTCCAGCCCGGGGAACGGATCGCCGTGCGTGCCAGCGTGGCCGGCGTGGAGTTCCAGTTTCTGTTCGACCACCCAACCGGCCGCCAGGACCTCTTCATCCGGGCCCTGGAACCCCTTGCGGCCACCCCCGGGGAGAGCCTCACCGCCCCCTGATCGCCTTGGCAGCACGGTTCGAACTCCACCTCGCCAACCGCGGGAGCACCGGGACTGCAGAAGCCTCGCACCGGACCGTGTCACTCCACCAGGACTGGATGCCGGGCGCCGGCCGAGATGCCCTGTTCGGTCACGCAGCGGACGATCACGGAACCGCCGCCCGGCTGGTGGAAGGTGCCCTGCCCGGTCACCGGCGTCCCGGTGATGCCCTCGCCGGTCACCCGCTCCGCCCGGGTCCCATCGGCCTCCATGAAGTCCATCGTGTACTGGAAGGTCCGGCTACCGATGCCGTGGCCGCCGTCGGCATCCGCGGACAGGAAGCGGATGGCGCAGGGCTCGGCGGCGCGAACGGGCCCCTGGGGTTCCATCGTCACCTTCATGTTCTTCAGATCCCGGGGAAGCACCAGGTCGCCCAGGCAGCAACCGGTCGTCACGAGGTACGAACCGCCCCCGCTCTCCACCAGGGTCCGGGGCGCGGAGCAGCCGGCATAGCGCTCATCCAAAGGCACTTCGAGGCCGAACCGCAGCAACCCCCAGCGGGTCTCCTTCAGCAGGGGGTCCCCCGCCACGGTCCGCAGCAGCGCCTTGCTGAGCACCCAGGACCGCACCACGTTGTTGCCCGAATCCGCGATGCCGAACAGGTCCGGGTCGCACCTCAGGATCCCGCAGGGGTTGTCCAGGCACGGCTGGCGAAGGGCCTGCCGCCGGTCCTCCAGGGTGCCGCCCTGGACCTGAACATGGCCGGGCGTGTCCACCCGGCCCACCACGGTGGTCACCTCGCCCCCGGGCAGGCTGATCCGCCGGATCGCATGGCCATCCACCGCGAACAAGGCCGGGTCCTCCCGCAGGTCATTGTAGGCGAGCCCCATGAGCCGGGTGAAACGCGCGGCCGAGCCTGCGCCATCGGCGCTTCCCGCCTGTCCCGGGCTGCCGGCCAGGGTCTCGACCCGGCCTTCCCGCGTGATCCGGCGGATGACCCGGTTGCCTTGATCCGCAACGTAGAGGGTGCCGTCCCCGTCCACGGCCAACCCCTGGGGGTTGTTGAACAGGGCCCGGCTCATCCGCGGGGCATCCCGGTGGCCCGCACGGCCCGGGCTGCCCGCCAAGGTGGCGGTGGTCCCGTCCTGGTGGAGTAGGCGAAGCACATGGTTGCCGCTATCGGCGAGATAGCACGACCAGGTCCGGCCCCAGGTCCCATCGTCCTGTTGGGCGTACAAGATCCTGGGCAGCAGAAAGGTGGGGCGATTGAACAGGGCCACCTGCGACGCCCTGACGGCCTTGCGGCAAAGGGAGGCCGCCAGTCGCTTCAGGACGCCGGGCCCCGTGGCGTCCCGATGGCCGGCCTCGCCAGGCCGCCCAAAGGGAGTCAGCACGTCGCCCTCGGCGGAAACCGCTCGCACCACGTGACTCTGGGGATCCGTCACCAGGAAGGCGGGCAGGTATTCCCCGGCCCCGTCCTTCAGGAAGATCCGGGCCAGGCCGAAGGGCTCCCGGAACCGCGCCGAGACCCCAAGGCCATCCGCGTGCCCAGGCTCCGCCACCGCATTGCCGGCCAGGGGGACCACGCCTACGACCTGATGGGCAAAGGTCTGGACCTCGCTCCGCCAGAGGCCGCCCGGTTCGGCCGGTGGCAGCAGGCCCTCCACGGTGCAATGGCGCACGTTCCCAGTCAGGGTGAGGTCCTGGGCTGCCTGACCGGAGGCTTCCAGCCGCAGGGTTTCGTTCCCCTGCACGAGCGTCAGCAGCTGGTTGCCGGCCATGGGCGTCCAGGTCAGGGTGAAGGGCATCCCGTACCCGTGGGACGTGGCCGGGCCGGGGCTGCTTTCGATCTTCCGGGCCGCGATCCGGCGCCCATCTGCCGAGCGCCTCTTGGTGACCGGGTCCAGGAAGGGCAAGGCGGACGAATACGGGTCGATCCATTCGGGGAAGACCTTGTCCATCAGGTGGAACACTTCGTGGGGCAGGATGAGCAGAAGGGCTTCCCCGGCCACCTCGGGACAGGGACGGTACCGGGCCTGGATCCTGACGGTGGCGGGCTGGTCCAGCGCCGGGGCCGTGAAGGCCCCCGTGGCCTCGTCCAGGAGGCCCGCTCCGCCGTCCGGGATCCTCCAGGACCAGTCGCCGGGCGGCAATAAGGCCCCCGGCAGGCCTGGAACCGTGCCCTGTCCGGTGGCCTCGCGCACACGGAAGGTATGGGTTTCCCCCGCCAGCATGCAGGCATGGGCAGGACACACGACGAACTGGGCGGCCCCTGGGCTGCCCGCCAGGACCGCAAGGACGGCCCAGGCCAGGACACGGTGAAGCATGGCAGTGCTCCTCACGCGCTGGATGCCTTCAGGGCCCATCCAGGTTCCTGCCGTCCCCTGGCAGGGTGGCCAGAAGGATGGCTTGCGACGACAAGGCGGCCTTCACCCGGGGCGGTGCGCTCAGTCGCGCACAACCCTGGGGAAACGGGCAGGTCTTTCCTTTCTCATCCGCGTCGACGATGCTGCCCGACGGAACGGACGCCTCGTCCTCCGCGGTCAGGGGTGTGGAACGGCGGGAGCGGGGGCGGGAGCCGCGGGGCCCTTGCGCTCCCCGCCGCCCGCAAGCAGGGGATTGGCGGTGATGATGGCGTCGTGACTGTCCTTCACCCTCTCGACGGCAAAGGGCACCTTTCGGCTGTAGGAGGACTCCACGTACCACAGCGGGGCCTCGTTGTGGGACCAGACGCCCTCGAAGTAGTACCTGAAGGCGGCTTCCGGCGGGACCTCCCCGCCCGGCTTCGGCTCCTCGCCCAGCGTCATGGGTATGATGAGTTGCGGATAGCCATTGGTGCCGCGGTCGGAACAGATCTCCACCTTGCTGTGGGCCGGAAGGCGCACTTCGAAGGTCTGCCAGGGGAACGTCCCGCTCCCGGCGATGCTTTCCACGGGCGCGGGGGTGCCGGCGGCCGGGGCCGCGAGGGGCGAGACCCGGAAGCGTGCCGAGTGGCCATCCGACAACGCCATCTGGAGCCGGAGTATGTAGACCTTATCGGAGTGGTTGTAGAGGGTGGCCGGATGGTCGAAGGCCGCCTGGGCGGCACCCGTCCACAGGCTCAGGGCACCGACGACTGTCCATTTTGAAAAGGAAGGAACGGGCAGGGACCTCATCTTCGGACCCTGCCGTTGAGGGTGCCACAGGCATGGATGAAAGGCATGGGTGGGTTCTCCTGTTGATGGATGCGGTGCGACCTGCGGGCGTCCTGACGCGGAGGTCCTGATACAATATTAATTATTATTTATTTATGTCAAGTCGTTCGTCCGGTCGGGGACTCCCTTCGCAGGGGCAAGGGGACGACACTCCCATGACGTGCCCGATTGAGACAAAAAGTTCATAAGCCTGTGGCAACGCCCCTGACGATCACAGGGGAGAGGCCGGCAGGGTCCCCTCCGAAGGCGGGGCGGGCGGTGGCAGAGCCGAAGCAGCAGGCGGGGGATCCGCGTCGAGCCTAGGCCTTTTGCCGGGGCCCTTGAGCTTGGGTCTCTGGACGCCCGCGGGGGTGCCTGCCGCAGCCGGCGAGGGGGCTGCCGGGGCGGGTCCGGAAGGGGCCTTCCGTTTTCTCTCGGCGGGGGACTCGTCCCAGCCCGGGCCCGTGAGGGTCAGGACCTGGCCCGAGATGGTGTAGGGCAGGACCCCGGGGACGCCACGGCGATGGGTCACGGCCACCCTGCTCAAGGCGCCGTTGAAGGTCATCGCCAGGATGGCGGAATAGGGGTTTGCGCGCTGCCTTCCTTCGAAATGGCCCATCAAGCTGATGCTTTTGATGGAATCGACCGATCCGGCCGGCGTCAGCCGGGCCGTGGCTCCACGGGGGATGACGGCCGCGTATCGCTTGCCTTTATTGATCGTCCTCAACTTGATCCCCCCTCCGAAGGTCAGGCCCGAACTCCCCTCATCCGGGCCTGACCATTCCAGGAACCACGCTCGACGTGAACCGTTCCGGACCACGACGCCCTCGGAGGCCTGGGTGTTTTCGGGAACCCCGGGCCCAGGCACCGGTGGGACAGCTTTGGCCGGGGAGGGCGCCGGAACCTTCCTGGAAGCTGGGTTCTCCTGCCCGGCAGGCTGGATTCCAGAGGGCCCCCAGGACCCTTCCGTGAAGGTCAGGACGTTGCCGGCAATCAGGTAAGGCGGCCTGGCCGGTTCCATGGAGCGGTAGTGGACGGCGATCCTGCTATCCGCCCCAAGGAAGGTCAGGTCCAGGCTCGCCTTGAACGGATTCGCGAGACTCCCCATGTGCCTGGCAAGGAGCACGATCCGCTTGCAGACCCGCGCGCCGGTGGGCCTCAGGGTCACCCGGTGCCCGGGCGGGATCTGGAGTTCGCGGGTTGTCCTGTCCTTGGCGACGGTGCGGATGGGCAGGGCCAGGTCTCCTTCCGAAAACGCGACACCGGGGTCCTCCCCTTCGGCGGCCTCCCACCTCAGTCTCCAGGTAGCGCCGGTGGACTCCGGATTCACGAGCACGACCTCCCCCTCCAGGCGGCTCTCAGGGGTCGCTGAGCCGAGCGAAGCCCCCTCTGCCGTTCCAGCCGGACTTGCAGGCAGGCTGCCCACTGGCGCAGCCGCAGGCTCCACCCCTGCCCCGGGAAGCGCCACGGGGCGCCATTTCCCCGTAAGGGTGAGAACGTTGCCTTCGAGCAGGTAGGGCAGGGAATCGGGGCAACCGTGGCGGTAGTTCACGGCCGGAGCGAAGACGCCCGCCCGATCGTAGAGGAACAGGCCCGCCCCATGGGGGTTGTAGAGATTCCTCCTGACGGCATCGTAGGCACATAAACCGAGCCTTTTCACGTCGGCCACCGCGCCGGTCCGGGTCAGCGTGACCCGTTCCCCGGGCTTGATACCGATGCCGTACCTCGATTGGCCCTTTTTGGTGATTTTCCCGGACGCACCCGTGATCCGGAGGCCGCATTCGGCGCCCACCGTGGACGCCCACTTCAGGTACCATTTCCCGCCGGGATCTTTCGAGGCATTGACAATTTCGAACGTCTCGGCCGGCGATGCTTCGGGCCCGGCCTCCGGCGCCGAGGCCTGGGGGAGGGAGCTTCCAGCCGGCGGCAACGGCCGGGGAGCCGCGGGGGACGGCAGGTGGACCCTGCCGCTCCCGCCGATGGTCAAGGTGGCGTCATGGCTCTGAAGCGGTTCCCCGGGCAGGCAGCGGAGGTGGACCGCGCTGCGCTCCGGCGAAAAGGAGAAGGTGACCTGGGCGTTCGGCACCCTCGCACGCTCCGGTCCCCGATCCAGTCTGAGCATGACGTCCCGCGGCCCGGCGGGGGGCAGCAGATGGATCGTCGCCTCCCCGCCCGGGGGGATCCGGACCGGGCCATCCAGGCACCAGGACCGATTCGAGACGGGCTCGCCCGGGGCTTCGATGCGGATGTCCAGATCATCAAAGCAGGCCTCGGTCCCCAGCAGCCACGGCTGGTCGGAGGCATTCCGGATGAAGATGGGAGGCAGGGCGAAACCGGCGGTGGCGGCGAGGCAGAGCAGGCCGAGGAGAGTCCTGGCGAAGAGCGAGCGCATGGGGTGAGTCCTTATCGGGGGCTCCCCTCACGCTGGCAAGGGGAGCCCATTCCCAGAACGTGTCCAGACGAAACAAAAGGTTCATTAATATGTTTCAAATTCCCTGATGGTCACCGAGGTGGGGCCGGCGCGGTCCCCTCCGTAGGCGGGGCGGGCGGTGGCAGCGGAGAAGACGCAGGCGGGGGATCCGCTTCGAGCCTTGGCCTCGTGCCGGGGCCCTTGAGCTTGGGTCCCCTGACGGCCACGGGGGTGCCGGCCGCGGCCGGAGCGGGGGCGTCCGGGGTGGGTCCGTAGGAGGCCTTCCGCTTTCTCCCGGCGGGAGGCTCGCCCCAGCCCGGGCCCGTGAGGGTCAGGACGTTGCCGGCAATCCGGTAGGGCGGCCGGGACGGTCCCTTGGAGCGGTAGTTGACGGCGATCCTGCTGTCCGCTCCGATGAAGGTCGGAGCCAGGCTCGCCCTGAACGGATTACGTACACTGCCCCTGCGCACGGCGCCCAGCCGGATCCGCCTGCAGGCCCTCCCGCCGGAGGGCCTCAGGGTCGCGCGGTGCCCGGGTGGGATCAGGATTTCGCGTGTCTTCCTTCCCTTGCCGATGGTACGGATGGGCAGGGCCGAGCCTCCTTCCGAAAACGCGACACCGGGATCCTCCCCTTCGTTGGCCTGCCACTGCAGACTCCAGGCACCGCCGGTGGACAGCGGGTTCACGAGCACGACCTCCCCCTCAAGGCGGCTCTCAGGGGCCGCTGAGCCGGGCGAAGCCACCCCTGCCGTGCCCGCCGGCAGTGCAGGCAGGCTGCTCGCCGGCGCAGCCGGAGGCTCCGCCCCTGCCCCGGGAATCGCCAGCGCCCCCTCCTGTTTTTCTCGCCCTTCGGCTTCGGGTTCCGCGCTGAGCCATTTCCCGGGGGACGACCACCACAGGTACCAGGTACCGCCGGGACCTTTCGTCGCATTGACCAGTTCGAACGTCTCGGCAGCCAAGCCTTCCGGCCCGGCCTCCGGCGCCGTGGCCTGGGGGAGGGTGCTGCCGGCCGGTGGCGGTGGCGCCGGAGACGGCAGCTCGACCCGGCCGCCGCGGCCGCTGCTCGCCTCGGTTCCGGCCGGTGTCCCTGGCGCGGGGGCCGCCGGGGATGCCCCATGGACCCTGCCGCCCCCGCCGATGGTCAAGGTGGCGTCCCGGCTCCGGAGCGGTTCCCCGGGCAGGCAGCGGAGGTGGACCGCGCTGCGCTCGGGCGAAAAGGAGAAGGTGACCTGGGCGTTCGGCACGCCCGCACGTTCCGGTCCCCGATCCAGTCTGAGCGCGACGTCCCGCGGCCCGGCGGGTGGCAGCAGATGGATCGTGGCCTCCCCGCCCGGGGGGATCGTGACCGGCCATCCAGGCACCAGGACCGCTTCGTGACGGGCTCGCCCGGGGCTTCGATGCGGATGTCCAGATCATCAAAGCAGGCCTCGGTCCCCAGCAGCCACGGCTGCTCGGAGGCATTCCGGATGAAGATGGGAGGCAGGGCGAAACCGGCGGTGGCGGCAAGGCAGAGCAAGCCGAGGAGAGTCCTGGCGAGGAGCGAGCGCATGGGGTGAGTCCTTAATCGGGGGCCCCCGGGTCCATGGGGGCTCCAGCCTCGACCGGCGACGTGAACCCGCTGCGTTTCACCCCGGTTTCAAGCACCGGGGAGGACACGGGAGCGGGCCTCTGGCCGGTTTCCAGCACGGCCATGACCACCCGGGTGCGTTCGACGGGAACGGGTGCGCCTGCGTCCCCCGGCCTTCCGAGCGCCCCGGCACCACTCCAAGCCAGCGAGGCGTCCAGGAACCAGCCCCTCGCTTGGCTGTGGTAGGCCGTCGCTGGGTGGTCGGTAGGGCCTCGGAGACCTCAGGACTTCCAGGCCTGCCCGAGGCCCTCCAGGACCTCCACCTGCGCGAGCACGGCCCCGGCGTCCCCCGCCGCCTGGGCCCGGCGGAGCTCCCGCGCCGCCTGTTGCAGGGCCTCGACGTCGGTCCGGATGGCCGTGACGGCGGTGGTGAGGGAGCGGTCCATTTCCCAGAGCTGGTCCCCGGGGTGGATATCGGTGCGGTCCAGGAACCGGCGCCGGCCCAGCTCCTCCAGCACCGCCCGGATCCTCAGCAGGGGCCGGGCGAGGCGGTGGCTCATGTGGACCACGTAGACCGTCACCAGCACCGTGGACACCAGGATGTTGAAGCCCGCCAGGCCCATGACGATGGGCATGAGCATCTGGGCCATGGAGCGGTAGCTGGCGTGGGCGGAGGCCAGGTTGGCCTGGAGTTCGCTGTTCAGGAACAGGTAGAGCCCGCCCGCGAAGAGCGCGGTGAGCAGGATCTGCAGCAGGACGAACTCCAGGGCCAGGCGCAGCTGGAAACGACGGTCGATGAGGACGATGCGGCTCGGCGTGGCTTGGTTCATGGTTGTCTCCTCAGTGGCAGGAAAGGCACAGCTGCCCCTGGTCGTTGCGCATGGCGAGGAAATAGGTCTTGTACCGCGGCTCGGCGCGGAACATCCGGTCATACAAGCTCGCGGCCTTCCAGCGGACCGAATCGTACCGCGGCCGGGACAGCAGGTGGCAGGTGATGCAGGCCGTCTTCTTCCCGGACGTGAGCGGCAGCACCGCGCTGGGCGCCTGGGCCAGGGCCGTGCCCACCTTGTGGTGGCGGGCCATGTCGTCCTTGGCGTGGCAGGTCTGGCAATAGGCCGAGCAGAGCCGGGTGGCGCCGGCGGCATGGCGGGAGGCCGCGTCCCCGGGATGGCAGGCCACGCAGGCCGCGGCGCCCTTGGCCGGGAGGCACCCCGTGGTGTGGGCGTCCTCCTCCCCCGGGGCCAGGGCCAAGGCGAGCAGGGGCAAGGCCAGGCCCAGGAGAAGGACGCCAAAGCGTGCGGCCGGCTTCATAGGACCACCACGAGCTGGGCGTACCATTGGCTGGGACGGTAGTTCCGCACGGCCAGCGTGGCCGGGGAGGCGGCGAGGTAGTGATCCCACTCCAGCTTGAACTGCACGATGCCCGCGAGGGAGGCGGACCCGCCGGCGGCGGCCCGGGTGTCGCGGCCATCCGGAAAACCCGCGGTGGCCGCGGTCACCCGTTCCCCCCGGACGAACAGCGTCATGGGCCAGGGCGCCAGGTTCCCCAGGGCGAGTTCCTGCGTGAGATGCCAGCCCCGGCTGGTGCCGGCCGACGGTGCGCCTGGTTCGGGTTCCCGGGTGCGGGTCACGTACTCCGCCCGGACGTAGTAGGGGCCCAGGCGCCCGTCGGCGTCCAGGGCGAGCCCCGTCTCCCGCTTTTCCCAGCGGGAGGTCCCATCATAGAACCAGGACAGGCCCAGCTCGGCCACCTTGGGTTCCCGGGTGCCCTTGAGGGAGAAGGGATCCCCGAAGGGCGTCAGGCCGAGCCGCGCCCCCAGCAGGCGTCCGGGCTCGAACCCCTGGAGGAGGTAGGTGTTGAAGTTGAGGGTGCCGTTGTTGCCCAGGACCCGCACCCCCGCGTCGTTGTAGCCGCCGCCCATGATCGCGGCGGTGGTGAGGGGCCGGGAGATGGAGACGCTGTCCTTGCTGGCGTAGAACTGCCAGTCGTTGCCGAAGGGCACGTCGAACCGGCCCGCCTGCACATGGAAGCCCTTCTCCACCCAGAGCTGGCCGCGGGGCGCGATCTGGCCGCCGAAGGGGTGGTAGTCCAGGAAGCCCACGGTCAGCTTCGTGAGGGCCGGCGCATTCACCACGGCCAGGCCCAGCTGCACATCGCGGGTGAGGTCGCCGGCCACATCCACTTCCCCCGCGTCATAGCCGAAGTTCCGGGCCCCGTCCGGGGCATAGCCGCCCAGGGCATCCCCGAAGGCCGACACCTGCATGCCGAACAGGTGATCCGCCAGCCGTGAGCGGCCCTGGTCGAGGGTTTCCCTCAGGGTTGGTGCCGCCGGGGCGGGCCCGGCCTCCTGGGCGCAGCCTGCCCCGGCCGGAGCCAGGACCAGGCAGAGCCCGGCCAGGGCCGCGCCGGCCGGTTTCATCGGGCGCTCACGGCCGGTTTCATCGGGCGCTCACGCCCGGGGTGCCGCAAGGCTCGCCCGCAGGGCCGCGATGGCGGCGTCCTGGGCATCCATGCGCTGGAGGAGCAGGTCGAGCTTGGCCGCCAGTCCTTCCGGATCCGGGGCCTGCTGCAGGGCTTCGATGCGCCGGGTGGTGCCGAGGATGAGCTGGTCCTGGTGGACCAGGTGCTTGAGGATCACCTCGATCTCCTCCTCGGCCTTCTTGTTGATCTCGTAGTCGTTCTGGGCGCTCAGCCGGTCCTTCTCGTTCTGCCGGTTCTGGCTCATCATCACCACCGGCCCCGTGTAGGCCGCCTGGAAGCTGAGCACCAGGTTGAGGAGGATGAAGGGATAGGGATCCCAGGCCTTCAGGAAGCCGGGATGGGTGTGTTCCATGATCGCCAGGTAGACGTTGAACCCCATCCAGATGACGAGCAGGATGCTCTGGACGATGATGAAGGGCCAGCTGCCCACGGAGACGGCCACCTTGTCCGCGACGCGCTGGCCCGTGGTCATGACGTCCACGAGCACATCGTTCACGTTCTTCACCGGGGGGTGGTCATGACGGTACTGGGCCGCCGGGCCTTTGGTATCGCTGGCTGCAGTCATGGAACACCTTTGCTCGGATGGTTGGCCGGGTTCATCAGGTTCTGAGGAGCGGTTATATATACCACGAAGGTCAGGGCAGGCCCGCCCGCAGGTGGCGCACCAGGTCGGCGAGGCCCAGGGCGGTGCCCTTGACGGTCATCCGGGTCGGGGGGGCCGGCTTCCAGATGACCCTCGGGAAGGGCCAGGCCGGGTGGGGGGAGGACGGCTTCACCTCCATCGTCCCGCTGCGCACGAACGCCACGTTCTGGTGATGCACCGCCAGGAGGTAGCACGCGCCCGCCGCGGCGAGCTGGCCCGACCCGCGGTGCGCGTCGTCATGGTCCGGCGTGTAGCCCTCCCCCTCCACCTGCCGGATCCGCTCGGCCAGGACCCGCTCCACCGCCTCCAGCTCCAGGGGTCCGCCCAGCCTCTCCAGCTGGGACAACTTGGCCGTGATCGATTCGATGCTCATGGTGGCGATCCCAATGATCCTACGTTACAAGGAAAGGCCCGGGCGCGCGCCCGGGATCCTTTCCCAGTGTAGGCCCGAGGGCGCGACAGGTGCTGACGAGGATGGCGGTCCCTCAACCTTCGCGGTTCGGCGCAAGGACTGGGGTACCCTGGGAACCCAGGAGCGCGCATGAGCACCCCCCCGAGTCCGGCGAAGTCCCCCTTCGCCCACCCCGCCGTCAATCTGGCCCTGTGCGCGGTCTGCGTCTACGCGGGCATCCTCAGCCTCATGGTGTTCCTGTCCGCGAAGGAGAAGACCGCCTATTTCTTCGCCGCGGCCTTCTCCTTCATCGCGGCCTTCCGGCTGGTCCAGAACTTCCTCAAGTTGAGGGACCGCAAGCGGGGCGGGTGAAGCTCACCTCCTGATCACGCAGTTGAGGGCGCCAAGCTGCTCCATGCCTAGACCCTGGACGTTGCAGTCATCCGCAAGGAGCTTCCCACAGCTCATGAGCCGCACGCTCCCTGGGGGGACCCCATATTTCCGTCCAAGCAGCAGCTTCAGGTCCAGAATGGTCGCCTCGGGTGTATGGGCGATCCGCTCATAAAGTAGGCCTTGGCCGTTGGTTTCGACCTGCGCCCTCCTGGCAGCGCTGAGTGTCCCCAGCCACGCGTCATACGAGAGGTGGTCATACACCTTTACATCCAGTTGCCAGGGGGCATCGCCTGCCGCCCGCAGACCTGCAAGGCAGTACCTGGCCAGCGGCGGATCATAGGCCATGACGATATCGGCCAGCGCTTCCGGAAGCGGGGTCGTGCTCAGGATCATCGCGCGCTTTTCAGGATCGGCGTAGGCCGGGGCGGCCGGGGGCGCAACGCCAGCGGGGGCCGCCGGGGCGTCTGCGCCGGCAGGGGCCGCGGGGGCCGCCGGATGGGGCGGATCCCCGGCGGCCAAGGGGCCAACGACCGCCAAGGTGAGGGATAGACCAAGCATGCGGGCGGCAGACCTGGAACTGTTTTTCAAGAAATGCATGGGTTGGCTTCTCCTGTTGAGGAAGGTGGTACGACCTGTGGACACCCTGGCGCTGAGCTCCCAATCAAATCGGGGCACCGTTCGCTCCGGCACGGGGAGTGCACTCCCCTAACGTGACTGAATTCGACAAAAGGTTCATACGCAATTTTCAATCGACGGATGTCAACCTCGCAATTTTGTATGCTTTCACTGGTTGTTGCTGGTGTTCTCAACCCTGTGCGGGGTGCCCCTGGGTCCGGAACCAATTAGCCAATTATCTCATTAGAGGGTGTCATCGCTCCCGAGCGAGGGGACCGTCCGTCCCGCCAGCTCGCAGGAGCCCTGCCCCCAAGGAACCCATGCGTCTCCCATTCCGATTCCTGCTGCCCACCCTGCTCCTGGCCGGCTCCCTCCTGCGGGCCACCGACGAGGCCCCCGCCGCGCCGGCGGGCCTGCTGGCGAGAATCCCCGCCGCGGTGATGGGGGAAATCTGTTCCTATGTCGTCAAGGAGTCCCATGGGGTCAGCCGGGCTTTCGAAAGCGCCGCCCTCGCCGGCGCGCGCGAACTGACGGTCACTGGCCCCGTGGACGATGCTGGGCTGTTGACCTACCTGCGGTCGAGGCCGCGGTTGAGGCGCCTCGCCATCCGCCATGCGAGCCACCTGACGCCCCCTGGGCTCCTGGCGGCCCTGCAGGCGTGCCCGGCCCTGGAGTCCCTCGAACTGACCCCCGCGCCCACCGGCATGAACGGCACGATGCTCCTTCCCCTGGCCGCGACCCATGCCCGGCTGACCCGCCTGCGGCTGGACTGTCCGGTTGGCGATGACCTGCTCCGGGCCTTCGGGGACCAGCTGGAGGAACTCATCCTGGAGCAGGCCGGAGCACTCACCCCCAGCGGCCTTGGGAGTCTGACGCGGCTGAGGTCCCTGTTCCTGGCGGACTGCGCCTCGCTTAGGGACGGGGGCCTGCCGGCCACCCTGGAAAGGGCGCTCCTGTTCAATTGCGAGGCCTTCACGGGAGCGGACCTCCCCGCCGCCCTTCGCCGCCTGGAGGTGGTGCAGTCGCCAGTTTTCACGGGAACCGGCCTGCCCCAGGGATTGACGGATCTGGCTGTCACCCGGTGCCGGGGATTCCTGGGGGTCGACCTGCCCCCCGCCCTCCGGTCCCTGGAGGTGACGGCCTGCGCCGCCTTCTCGGCCAGGGCCTTGCCGGCGGGGCTGGACACCCTCGCCGTGCGGAGCGTGGACTTCACCGGCGAGGGGCTGCCCCCTGGGCTCCGGCGCCTGCGGGTGGAATTCTGCGATGCCTTCCAGGATGTCGTCCTGCCGGCCTCCCTCCGGTCCCTGGACGTCGACGTGGCCCCGAGGTTCACCGGATGGAGGGTGCCCGGGACGCTGGAGAGCCTGACCATCGCCAACTGCCCGTACTTCGAGGAGGCTCAGCTCAGGGCGAGGCTGCCCACCCTGGTCATCATTGACCCAGGCACCCTCCACGTGCGGGCAGCCCCATGACCCACTCATTACCCACCCATGACCCGCCCTGCCCCACGCTGCTCCTGGCTGCGCCCGGCCCTGTTCCTGGCGGCCGCCTTCCCGCGCCTGCTGGCCGCCGCCGAGGTGGAGGTGGTCCCCCCAGCTCACATTCTGGTGTGCTCGGACAGCCACCGGTTCACCGCCCGGGTGTCGGGCTCCGCCCTGCCGGTCACCTGGAGCCTGCCCCAGGGGGAAGGGTTCATCGACGCGGGGTCGGGCCTCCTCACGCCGGACCCCGGCCTCCAGGATGACCTGGCCACGGTCACCGTGCGCGCCACCCTGGCTACCGTGCCGCCGGTCTCCGGCCAAGTCTCCGTGTAGATCATCCCTCCCCGCATCCAGGCCCTGGTCCCCAGGGAGTTCATGGCGACCATGGCCGGCCGCGAACCCCATTGGCTGCCCATCTGGCTCGCGCGCAGGTCCTTCCACGATCCGGAAACGAAGGCCCTGCCCCTGGGCGCGGTCGCGCCCGAGGTCCAGCCGGATGCCACCTTCGCCATCTTGGACGGCGGCTTGCGCCTGTGCCCGGGTCCCCGGATCCTGGGCTACGGCCTGCCCTTCGACGTGTGCTTCGACGCCTTCGAGACTCCCGACGTGGAGACCCTCATCAGCTGGGGCACCCCGGGGCGCTTCTGGCACACCCGGGAGGTGACCGCGGAGCGCGCCTTCACCCTCCGCCCCGACCCCACCTGGACGGTCGCCCGGGCCCAGCACACCGTGGTCCGGAAAGGCCGGGCCGTCACCACGACCCGGACCCTGGAGGTGAAGCTGCGCGGTGTGCTCCCCCTGGCCGGGCGGGCCGCAACCCCTGGCCACGCCAACGGAACGGGTCCGGCGGCCCTGCTCTCCCGCCCTTCCGGGCTCGCCCTGCTCGCCCCCGGCCACGAGGCCTGGCGCGCGGTGGCGTGCGACAGCGCGGCCCACGTCATCCGGCTGGTGACCGCCTCGGGGAAAGTGGCCACCTACGCCGGCCAAGTCGGCGAGGGTGGCGGTTTCCTGGATGGTCCGGCCGCCGTGGCCCGCTTCAACCAGCCCACCTTCCTCGCGGTGGACGGGGACACCGTCTACGTGGCCGACACCGGCAACCACGTGATCCGGCGCATCGTGGCAGGCCGCGTCGACACCCTCGCCGGCACGCCGGGGAGGTCCGGGTACCGCGAGAGCGCGGGCGCCCCCGAAGGCCGGGCCCTCTTCAACCAGCCCCATGGCCTCGCGCTGGACGGCCAGGGGCACCTCTATGTCGCCGACCGGGGCAACCAGGTAATCCGGAGGATCAGCCTGGCGACCGGTATCGTGGAGCTGGTGGCGGGCACTCCGGGCAGGGCGGGCACCCGGAATATACTCGGTGGCCAGTTCTGGGATCCCAAGGGGCTGGCCTTCCAGAAGAACACACAGGGGGACGTGCTGCTCGTCCTCGATGGCAACAGCCTGCGGGGCCTTCTCCTGGACAAGCGGGTGGTCTACCCCTACCTGGGCGTGCCCGGGGAGGAGGGATTCCTGGATGGCGGACCCTCGGGCAGCCCATGTCTGCGGCGCCCGTGGGGACTGGCCTTGAACGGGAACCAGATCTTCATCGCCGATGAGGGGAACCATGCGGTGCGGCTGGTGGCCGTGAAAGGAGGCGATTTCACCCTGAGGACCGTCGCTGGGGATCCCTCCCTGACCACCCCGCGCCCCGGGCTGCACCGGGGGGCGACCACGGGAAGCATGCCCCAGGGTCCCCTGCGGGACTACTACGCGGCCCTGGAGAGCCCCCGCGCCCTCCTGGCCCTGCCCCACCGGATGGAGACCCTCGGCTACATGTTCCTCCTGGCCGACGGCACCACGTTGAGGGAAATCGCCGACGTGCCGGGCCCGAGCCGGGCGATCGGCAAGCCCCTCTTCGGTCCCCTGCCGGAAGCCCTCGAAGCCGCCCGGCCTGTCGGCCTGTCCTTCGCCCTCTCGCCACCCCAGGCGGATGGTACCTCCTACCGGCTCCCCTTCCGCTGGAGCCTGGAATTCCTCGCCGAGGACGGCACCCCCGCACGGGAGACGATGACCGGCTGCGATGGCGGTCAGGAGATGGTGGTCAGGGAATGGCTCCCCGCCGCGGCAGGTCCCCTCACCCTGCGGTTGACTTCTCGGACCGGTTCGCCAAGGCTCCGGCGGACGCCCTGCGCGGCCTGATCGCCGAGGGACTGTCGCCGGAGGGACGGGTGCGGGAGGAAGCCGGCACCCGCCCCAACCGACGCCAATTCCTGTGCAAGGGCGCCAAGGTGGGCATGGTGACCGACCTCGCGGGCGCCACGGGGGAGACGGATTATTTCCGGGTAGTGGCCTGGCGGAACTCCTGCCTGGACCGCTGGGAGATCATCACCGCCTTCCCCGTGCCCCGGCCGGGGGCTGGAACCGATGGGCAGCGATAACGAGTCCGGGTTACTTCCCCGTTTGCCCTGACTGCCCGGATCGAAACGCATCAGCGCGAGGCCGGACGCGGACGCAGTGAGGCCAGCAGGTCCTTCTGCTCCCCGAGGTCGATGGCCAGGGCCTCCAGGTAGCCATCCTGGATGTCCAGGAAGGCCCCATCGTCCTTCAGGATGGAGGCGGCCTCGGCCAGCTGCTGCCCAGCCAAACGCCAGGCGGCGTTGGCCCGGCGCAGGGCCCGCCGCGCCTTCCGGAACTCCAGGTCCGTGGCCGCCGACCCCTGGAGTCTGAGCAGGAGCTCCCCGGCCGTCCCGGCGTCAGCCATGGCGCGGGCCAGGGCCAGCCTGAACCACCCCTTCTCCTCCAGGATCCGGGCCGCCCCGAAGCACGCCCAGGCCTTGCCGGCGGCAGCCCTGGCCCGCTGCTCGCACAGGTTCAGCACCGCCTTCCCTGCGACCGTGGCCACCCTTCCTTTCGCCTTGCCGGCATGGAATAGAAGCTTCATGCGATGGAATTCGGCCTCCACCCCGAACGCCTCGGCCTGGCGCCGCTGCTGGACACCCTTGGCCAGGAGCAGCAGTCCTTCGGTCCGGGCCCACCCCTCCCAGAAGTCCTCCACCTCCGCGGCCCTGGCCAAGGCCGTGTCCACCCCGGCTTCGGAGGCTTCCGCCCTGAGGTGGGCGTCCCGGACCACGTCCTCCCAGGCGCGGATCCGCTCCCCCCGCCCCGTCGCCAGGGCGAACCCGCCCGCGAGCGTGAGCGCGCACCCGACCAAGCCACGACCGCGCACCATGGGACCCTCCGCACCCGACGCTACAGGAGTCAGGGTGCGCCTACGGCGAGGAACGGTTCCTTGCTCCGGTGGCGTGGGGGGTCTGCAAGCGGATGAACACTCCCCTCCCTACGCGGCGCTTGTGCGCCGACTAAAGGAAGAGGTTTCTTTTTCTCGCTTCGCAGGAGTTGCGGAGGGCTGTTCGCCCTGCTTCCGTCTTACCACCCCTCGCCCTTGCGGGCGGCCAGCCTGCTTAGCCTGGCCTGATCGAGCACAACCCGCCGTTCCAGCGGTGCGAATGAGCGCCAGTCCGCGCTTCCTGATGATTTTGGCCGCGTTGAGGTCCGCATTGTCCGCGAACCCGCACCGCTGGCACAGAAAGGTGGCCTGGTCCGGGCGGTTGGCCTCCTCCGTGTGGCCGCACGCCGAACACTCCTGGCTGGAGTGGTGGGCTGGGACCAGAATGAGGAGTTTTCCCAGCTTTCGTAGGGCCTGCTCCAGGTAGACCTTGAACTTGCCGAGGCCAGCGTTGGCCAGGGCCTTGTTCAGACCCGTCTTCTGGGTGCCGCCGTTGCGGAGCCACTGCCCCGTGGCCTCGCCCCGCTTGGCCTTGGCTCGCTTGGTCATCCCCTTGAGATTCAGGTCCTCCAGGGCCGTGACCTCAGGGGCGTCCTGGGCGATCCTGAACGACGTCTGGCGCAGGAAGTCCTCCCGGATGGCCGCGCTGTCCGCGGAGCGGTGGGAGGCCTTGGCCTGCGCCTTCTCGCGCCGGCGGGAGCCCTTGGGCTTTCGGGCGACGGCCCTCTGGTAGTGCTTGCGTTGCTTGTCCAGCCGCTTGAGGCGTTCCTTCGCCGCGTCATCTAGCTGGTACAGCCCACCACCGGAGGTGGCCGCAGGGACCACGATGCCCCGATCGATGCCCTGCACCTTGGCGTCCAGCTCGGGGTCCTGGGCCAGAGCCTTGAGGCGCTCCTCGTCGGGCAGCAGCTCGGGCCCCTCAAGGGCATCCGAGCTGTAGCTGAGGAACCAGTGACCGTAGCGGGTCCGGGTGAGCACCAGACTGTTGGGTTCCGGCACGTCCCGGTGCTGGACGAACGCCAGCACCCCGATGGGGTGCGCCACGGTGCCGAGTTCCACCCGGTTCGGCCCCACGAACCGGAACAGTTCCCGGGTCAACCAGACCGAGTTGCCCTCCCATTTCTTCTTGGAGCGGGGGCGCCGGAAATGGCCCGGATTCTTCCAGTGGCTGGTCCAGCCGCGCTTGTAGCGGACCACGCCATTGCGCAGGATTTGGCACGGGACCTCCGACAGCCAGGGCGAGAGTTCCGGATCCTTGAACTGGGCGAAACTCTGGTCCAGGGGAAACCCTTCGCCCTGGGGGTCCGAGTCGGTCCAGGACGGGCTCAGGATGGCCTGTTTACGCAGCCAAAGGAGGTAGTTGACCTCAGCATCTTTAGCATTCCCGGCCACCCGCTGGCAGCCGATCCACCGCGCCAGGGTGTCGGCCATTTCGGGTTGTGGATAGCATCGGGTTCGGAAGCCAAGTTGCATGGCCATAATTTAGGCGAAAAAAAAGAAAAGGCAAGGGACGA
>Ga0316217_10000334_pt1 | contig 68973 bp, 112 predicted proteins | sample 1anoAmetaG_FD_203633 | JGI IMG/M metagenome (GOLD analysis project Ga0316217, IMG submission 203633) | Freshwater microbial communities from Trout Bog Lake, Wisconsin, USA - 1anoA | ecosystem: Environmental > Aquatic > Freshwater > Lake > Hypolimnion/Profundal zone | place: USA: Wisconsin... | reverse complement strand
ACGATCGCTGGACTGGCCTTCCTTGTCCCAAAGATTAACGGGAGCGAGCCGCTGGCTCCCGTCCGTGACACCAGCTATCCCGCTATTGCAGTGGGAAGCCCCGTCCTTTAGGGCGGGGAGCAGTCACAGAAAGAAGGCAACTCATGGACGAGATCGCCGACCTCAGGGCGACGCTGGCCAGGTCGGATGCGGAAACCGACCGCTTGCAGGTCAAGAACAACCGCCTCAGCGATCAGAACAGCCGCCTCAGCGACCATGTCGACAGGTTGGAGCGGTATGAGGGCGCCGTCATCGAGGCCCTGAAAGCCTACCCAAAGAATGGCTGCATCGCGTTTTCCCCGACCTAACCCAATCCGACGGCTGGAGGTTTGGCCATGAGCCCTTCGCGAGACTTTGATTTCGACCCGAGCCTGAATCCGGACATCGAATCCGGAGGCCAGGGTTTGGAGTTTGCTCACCAGGCTCTCGGGACGGTCCAGACCGCGGCGACCGAAATGGAGGCAAGTGCCGGCGCCGGCGCTGACCTGGACCTCGACGAGGCCGCTCCGGCCGCCCCCGGGTTCGACGTGGAGTGGGGGCCGAAGCACATCGCGATGGCCAAGCAGATGATCCAGGGGCTGCTCCACGCCGACCGGGACAATCTGCGCCTGATTGGGAATTACGTCTCGACGATCAATGGCCTTCGGGCCGACATCGACAAGTCCAAGCTCGACAACTTGCGTCTGCGCCGGGAGTTGGAGCGGTATGAGCGTTTCTCCGAGGCGATTGGAGAGGCCCACGGCTTCTCCTACCCCGGGTGCGGCCCGGAAGACCCGGGCCCGGACGAACTGGAATTCGACCTATTCAGCGTGCAGCAGCTCCGCGAGGAACGGGATCGGTTCAAGGCGCTTGCCGAGGGGAAACCCCAGGTCTGAGGGCCCGAAAAAAAGATTCGTGAAGCCAGTCCCTTGCGTCTCCAGGGAAAAACTTTCCCGCGTGGATCCTGATGCCAGGAGGAATCACCCATGGACGAAGCCGTCTTGGCCCCCGTCAATCCCGTCATCGATCTCATTCCCAGTCGTTTCCATCGGCTCCGTCAGGTTCTCCATGATGAGAACTTCGGCGGCCGGACGCTCCTCTATTACCTGCTCGGCAAGCTGAAGAACGGCTCCATTTCGGTCCACGACCTGGGCCTGGGCACTTCGACCGCGGCCAACGAGATCGCCTTCCTCCAGAAGCTGGAGGTCATCACCTCCCTGGCGGTGGTGGTGAGCGCCCGTGGTGGGAACTACGCCATGGACGAGCAGGTCGAGGACTTCCTGCTGTTCACCAACGCGGCCGACATTTGCCGCTACCAGAACATGGAGAAGTTCCGCCGGGCCGTCCTGCCGGTCATCCTCTGGGCCATTGCCGAGGACGACAAGCTGCGCCGTGCGGGCGACGTGCCGGCCAAGTTCCGGATGCCCATCGACATCCTGGTCGCCATCGGCGCCGAGGTGGCCGCCTGGCACATGGCCATGACCCAGGACTCCGGCGAACTGGCCGATGACATCGACGAGGAGATCCTCCGGGGAACCATGGCGTCCACCGTGCGGGAGACCTACCAAATGATCGCGAGCAAGCTCCAGTCCATGAGCCTGCATTGGGCGGTCAACGAGATCCGTGCCCGGTTCGGGATCTCCTCCGTCGCCGTCCAGTTCGAGGCCTAGCTCGTGTCGGGAATCCTGCGGGCCGTCCTGGTTGTCACCCTCCTGGGGGTGGGCCTCTCTGCGCCCGCCCAGGTCACTGTCTCCAGGGGGTCGGATGGCAAGATCATCTACGTCCGGGACCCCATGGATCGGGCCTTCCGGGGAGGTGCCATCGGGAGCCTCCCGCGAGGGGCCGACCGGACCCGGTGGTATGCCTATGACCCCTGGATCATCTCCTTCTGCCAAGAGGAGGGAGTCGACCCCGTCCTGGCCAAGGCCGTGATCTGGAACGAGTCCCGCCACAACTGGCGGGCCACCAGCCCCAAGCATGCCAAGGGCCTCATGCAACTGATGGACGCCACCGCGGCCAAGTTCGGCCTGAGGGGCGACCCGTACGACCCGGTCAACAACATCCACGCCGGAATCAAATACCTGGCCTACCTCCAGACCCTGTTCAACGGGAACCTGATCAAGATCGTGGCCGCCTACAACGCGGGCGAGGGAGCGGTTGCCAGGGCCAATGGCGTGCCGCACTTCCGGGAGACCCGGGACTACGTGCCCAGGGTTCTCTGGACCTGGGATTGGATCCAAAGGAGCTAAAAATCGTGAACCTGAACCTGAAGCTGAGTCCCGTGTTCTTCGTCCTGGCGGCAATGGCGACCCTGCCGGCCGCCGCGCAGATGCCCGGCCCCACGGTGCCCAGGGAGTGGAACGACATCGCCCCGAGTGCCGACGACGCCCACAATGGTCCCAAGATGCCCCTGCCCAAGCCGGAGCAGTTCCACATGCCCCCCAAGAGCAAGGGCCAGAACCAGATCGCCGTCCCTGACCAGAGCCTCAAGGCCGCACCGCAGGTCGTGGCCAAGCCGGCCGCTGCCGCACCCGCCGCTCCCAGCCAGGAGAAGGCCCAGGAGGACACCGGCTTCGTGCCGGTGCAGTCGATTCCTGTTCCCGACACCACGGTGAAGATCCCGATCCCGGGCAAGCCGGTCCGCTATGTCCGCGTTCCCAACAGTTCGGTGCGGATCGACCACAAGAAACCGTTCATGAGGGTCTATTATTGGCCGCCCGATCCTCCGGCCGGTCTTGATACTATGCCGGGAAAAGACAATACTTCCTCTGCTTACAGGATTGGCTACGGGATCATCCTGGACCCGATTTATTTCCCCTTCAATGAATCAGAAATGGTAGCTCCCTCCTCGTATCTGGACCGCGTTGTCTGTTGGATGAAGGCGGATAGCTCCCATGCGCTCACCCTGACCGGCTATGCCGACCCCAGGGGCACTGCCGCCCGCAATAAGCGGCTGAGCCTCGAACGCGCCAGGCTGGTGAAGGCCGCCCTGGTCCGCCTGGGCGCCCCTGGTGATCGGATCGATACCATCGGTGCCGGGGCCACCAAAACGGTTCATAAGAGCATGACCCAGGAAGCGAACCACTGGGGTTCCCGCCGGGTCGAGTTGCGGCTCCATCCCGTGGGGCGCTCGGCCGGGTCGGTGCTGGAAGAATCCCCGATCGTGACCAAAGAAGGCGGGGCCCAGGAGGATATTCCTCCCGCCCCCAGACCCGAACCCGCCCAGGTTTCGGGGAACTGACGTTTCTCTCAGATCAGCATCCTTTCCCTGCACTAACCCATGTATGTAGTAGGAGATGACCTCAATGGCCCTGTTCTCAAAATTCGGCGAAAACGTGCGGAACCGCGCCGAGAGCAAGGTCGCCGCCTGGGTGACTCCCAAGGGCGCCCATGCCCTGCGCGTGAGCAACCTCGAGGCCGGTTACACCCTGGGTGTGTTCCTCATCGGCCTGGTTCTCCTGGGGTTCATCTCCGGGAAGGGCTACGGGGCCCTGCTGGTGATCTTCGGGATCGTCGCAGCGATCAGCCGGGTCGTGAAGACCAGCACCATCCCAGTCCTCTACGCCAACCTCGCCCCGCGCTTGGGCTGGCCCTCCTGGGCTGATGGCTGGGCCCAGGACGCCGCGGAAGCCGCGGGACGCCCACAGGGGGCCGCCACCCAGGCCGCCCCACTCCAGGCCCCTCTGGCCCCGGCAGCGGCCCCGGTCCCGACTCCCACCCCCAAGGTCGAATCCCCCCGGACCAAGATCCTGGGTGCCTGGGCCGGGCTGCCGGTCGATCGGCAGAAGGCCCGGGCCGTCGATGTGGCGAACCACCTGAGAACGCTGCCCGGCGACAACCAGTCGCTGGAGATCCTCGACAACGTCCCGGACGGAGAAGGGAAGGAGAAGACGGCTTTCACCCTCCTCTCCCTCGTCGCCCAAGCTGAAGGCGTCACCGCTGTCGCCTCTCAATCCTGACAACCAAACCCCTGCTGATGGGAGACGCGATGTTGAATCCTTTGAACGATGACCATATCAATGCCGAAATCGACCGAAACCGCCGGACGGTAGATCGCCGCAAGGTGAACGACGACGACGTCAAGGCCTCCGGCTTCCGGGCCCTGGAGGGCATCGGGACCGTCCGGTCCTGTGCTATCGGCGGCAACAAGCTCCGTATGACCATCGAGACCTGCGGAATCACCTGCAAGCTCAGCACCTCCGCCAAAGGGGCCGGCCACGCCGCGAAGATCGACCTCGTCTCGGTCGGCGACCGGGTGCTGTTCCGGGCCCGGCCGACCGTAGTGGACGGCACGACGATCCATGTCGGGATCATCGAAGTCGGCGCCCTGGGCGCCGCCGGCGGCGAGTTCTGCGTCTGGAACGTGGAGCAGTGGACGCACGACGGTTTCGCCGTCACGGGCGATGTCCGGCTGCAGTTCCCGGAGCCGGTCCGCCGCGGCGAACCCTGGAGCCTCGCCCTGCGGGCGGATGACGGCCGCATCCTCTGGACCCCCGTGGGCGACACGCCCGTGGAACCTATCATCCACTAGCCAAACCTCATCAGATCCGCGCCTCGGCGCGTATTCCTAACGAGCCGGAACACTGACCGGCAAATGGAGTCCCTCTCATGGCGAAAAAGGCCACCCAGTCCGTCACCCTCGAAGAACTCGGGAATCACCTCGTCTCGACCCTGGCCGACAGCGGCATCACTATCACCAAGGCGAGTGCCCGGGATGCGGTCAAGGGCCTCTTCAAGCTGATCCATACCTCCGCTGACCAGGGCGCCAACGTGCAGATCCGCAACTTCGGGACCTGGTCCTACCGCAATACGAAGCCCGGCAAAGGGCGGAACCCCCAGACCGGCCAGAGTGTTCCGGTCCCCGGCGGCCGGAAGTTCGTATTCAAGGCCTCGGACGCCACCAGGCAGCGGGAAGGCGAGTAGCCGCAAAAGAATCTCCGACATGAAGAAGGGCCCCTCGCGGGGCCCTTCCTGTTGCGGGGCATCGGATCAGAACCGGTAGGTCCTGGATGCCGGTCCAGGTTCAGCGCCCAAGGGTGGCCAGGCGGAATGCCAGCCTTTCCACGAATTCCTTGCGGCTGACCAGCTCGCGGTTGCCGGAGGACGGCCCGGACACCCACTTGATCGAGGCCAGCCAGCCGTCGTGCATCTTGACTCCGTCCATGAAGACGCCGAGGGTGCCCTTCTCGATCCCCATGGCGGTCGGGGTCGCCGTCACTTCGCCCCCCTGGAAGCGCCGGATGTCACGGGCGGTGAACCCGCCGAGGGCATCGTCCAGACCATAGAGGGAAAGGGGTGTCCCGTCGGGGGCGGTCAATGGCTTGGTCATTTCGAGACGGTCTCCTTGGACGTGATTCGGGTGCCGCGGGGGATGTGCCACTTGGGCTTCTGGCCGCGCTTGCGGGCGAGGAGCTCGGTCGCGTCAGGCGGTTCCTCCGGCGAATGGGGCATCAGGAAGTCGGCGACCTGCAGCGGGGTCATGCCGATGGCTTCCAGGCGTGATTGCAGGCCGATGGAAATCCGGATCGCGTCGGTGCGGGTTTTCGCCCCCGAACGGACCAGGATCGCGATCCTGGCGGCGGAGTTCAGGATGAGCCGGAAGGCGGGCCAGGCGGTCGAGATGTTGGTCGGGACCTCCTGGTAGCCGCACTCCCAGAGCAGGTCACCGAAGGATAGGCCGGCCTTGGCAGGCTGCCCGGGGATCAAGTCCTCCATGAAGGCGAGGCGATCGGGGGACAGACTGAGCTGTCCCTCCAGGTTGTGTCTGAACCGGACCCAGATCGGCCCCCGGAGGCCGAGCCTGGTCTCGATCTCGTCGAGATCGCCCTGGTCGAGCGTGAGGCCGGTGTCGATTCGGATGCGCTGGAGAACGCTCTTGGGGTCGAATCGGCAGCCCTTCATGAGCAGGATGCGGGAGAGGATCTCGGCCTGGACGGTCAGGCTGGATTCTTTGAAGGTTTGACTGAGCATGGTGGCCTCCGGCCTATGCCGTGAAGTGCCGGGTGAGACTGGCGGGAAGCTGGCGACGAAGAGCAGGAACGGCACTGATGACCCAGCCGAGCAGGGCCATCAGGCCGGCCAGGGGAACCAGGTAGAGGGCGGCGATCCAGAGCCCGCCGGTGTAGCCCGTCTCGACCCGCTGGTAGGGCAGGGGGGCGTGGAAGCGGAGGAAGGCCCTGTCCGGGGCCATGGCGGCCGGGAGGGAGTCCTCAAGCCAAGGTACGACCAGCTCCGTGTCGGCGGTCTGGCCGACCCGGTAGCCGATGAGCCCCAGCTCCAGCAGCCGGGCCCTGGCCTGGACCGAGGACCCCATCGCCTCGTGGACGCCCAGCCAGCCGCCGATATTGGGGTTCATGACCGAGGTGATGGACTTGTCGCCGGCGATCTTCTGGACCAGCCGGGGGTTGCGGATCTCGCCGGACATGCAGATGACGGCGCGGCTGACCTTGGTGAGGCCGTGGATGACCTCGTCCTCGTGGAAGGCGTCGTAAGGGGAAGTTCCCCGCTTCCAGAGGTCCATGAGCGGCGTCTTGACCGGAGCGGCGATGGAGGGCATGTAGGTCTTCGAGAAGAGCCCCTGGACCCAGGGGATCGTCACGTCGACCCCGGGGGTGCGCTTCTCCATGTCCTTCCACTGGACCCGGGGCTTGTCGCCCTGGATGTCGGAGAAGTAGACGCGGGAGGAATGGAAATCCCGGACCCCGAACAGGGCCTGGGAGAAGGGCACCGCCACGGCGGTCCCGATGGAGGTGATGTGCCGCTGGAGGGTCGAATCCTCGGTGTCGGGATCGACCACCGTGTTGGCCTGGATGAGGTTCTCGGGGCCCATGATCAGGTCCGGCTGCATGGCCGAGAACAGAATCATGGGGTAGAGGGCCCGGTCGCTCATGGTCTTGTAGTTGGAGATGAAGGGCGGTAGGCCGCCCGGGATGGCCAGGACGTCGTGATCGACCACCTTCCGGGAGATGCCGGCGCACTGGCCCTGCCACATCCGGTAGCCGGACTGGGCGAGGCTCGTGGTCGCCAGGGCGGAGAGGACGACCAGGGCCATGGTCTTGACCGGGACCGAGCGCCGCAACCAGCCCAGGATCACGAAAGCCATGCCGAGGAGCAGCCCGCCGGCCAGGTCGCAGCCGAAGGCCCAGACCAGGCCCGGGACCTCCTGGACGATGGGGGCGGCGAAGGCAAACCCATAGGGGCGCGGCAGCCAGACGGAGATGCCGCAGTAGGCGCCGGCCACCACCAGGAAGCTCACCCAGAGGGGGGCCTGGTGGCGCGGTCGGTTCAGCAGGGCTCCCAGGCCCACGGCCGCCAGGAGAGGGGCCGACTCCCACACCGCGGCGCCGAGGATCGCCACGAGCGCCTTGGGAAGGCCCAGGCCTGCCCCGACCATGGGCGGGAGCAGGAAGAAGATGTAGTGGAGGGCGCCGATCGGGATGAGCGCCAGGACCAGGCTCCAGGGCACACCCTGGAACCCCGCCGCGACCAGACCGAGGATCCCGGCCGGGATGAGCCAGCCAGCTTCGCCCCGCAGGCCACCCTGCCAGAGGAAGAACGTGCCGACCGTGAGCAGGAGGGGTGCCCCGGCCCTGGGCCAGCCCCGGAGGGCGGCTCGAACCGGTGCCTCGTAAAACGGCTGGCGGAGCCTGTTCTTGGTCAAAGATGCGGCTGCGGAAGGATTCATGCGTGACTCCAAAAGTTAGTGTCCACGCGGAGGAGATTTCCCAAGGAAAAGTGCCTCCAGTGGAACCTTGGAATTGAGAGGTGAACCATGACCCCCCAACTCGAGAGCTTCCTTCCCCCCTTGTGGGCCATCGACTTCCAGGACGGGAACCGCACCGTCCTTCGCCGCGAAGACCCCATGCGCGAAGCCCTGGCCTACCTTTCCATCGACTGGGCTGCCCGTTCCTTCGAGACCGGCTACAACATGGCCGGCCCGATCCCCCGGCTGGGGCGCGTCTACGAGGGCCACGCCTGGGTGGAAGGACTGCTCCTGGACGCCTTCGCGGAAGGCGAGCACCACGCCGCCGAGCGGGCCCGGCGGATCTCGACCCTCAAGCCCCGCCCCGTGCTAGCCATCACCGGCACTGAAGGGGGAAACCAGAAGCAGAGGAAGAAGGCTCGGAAAGATGTTTGAACATCAGGAAGGAACCGAAACCTCCATGGGCTACTGCGAGTGGTGCGGCTGCGAGATGCAGGAGTCCGAGGACGAGAAACCCGAGTGCTCCAACCCGTTCTGTCTGTCGCGGGCCGAACAGTGATCAACCAGCCTGGAGGATGAACCATGGGCCAGAACGATTTCGATGCCATCTGCCTGGATTGTGGCTGGATTGGCCACAGCCGTGAGTGCCGCGGGGGACAGGGCGCCCCCATTGCTGGTGATTCTTCTCAGATTCAATGCCCTGCCTGCGTTTCCACCAAGATCGATCAACGGTTTGCATAGCGGATTTTCATCCGAACCCGGAGCCCCTGATGTCCATCTCCTCCACGTCCTTCACCGAGCGGCTTGCCAAGCGCGAACTGGAAACCAAGGCTCCTGGCCCCCAGGCTGCCGACACCCAGCCCAAGCAGTCGCTCAGCGTTGTGAGCCGCCCCGCCCAAAAGCGGGACGCTGCCATGCAAACCTTCTGCCCGAACTGCAGCCACGAGTCCCTGGCCCCTGATGCCTACCCCTGCAACCGTTGCCACGCCCCCTTGGGCGGCATGATGGCGCGGTGCACGCCGTCCACCCAGAAGGCCCCTTGCAAGGCCGCCTGCAAGTGCGCCAAGAAGACCCCCAAGAAGTCGACCTGACCCGGAGCTCCCATGAACTCCCAACTCGCCGCCGAGCGCGGCCTCCCGAAGACCTTGGCCCTCCTGGTCATAGGCATCATGTCGCCGGTCATGCTCTTCGGCCTGGTGGCGCTGGCCATCGCTCCGATCGAGGATTTCTTCCGTGGGAGGAAGTGAGTCCCGAGTGGTGCATATCTAACTTTCTTTCAAGGAGCTGCCGTGAGCCACCACAAGAGGAAGAAGGCCAAGAACCAGCGGGCTGGGTCCACGATGGACCACCCCCACAAAATGAACGGGTGGAGCACCGACCGGTTGGACGTGCGTCGCGGGTTCAGCAATCTGCGCGACCGATTCCACGCCAACGCCGACCTCACCGAATTCGACCGGGGACTCGACCGGGTCGAATAGGTACGAACCTCCCGTGCCGCCACGGAGGTTAAATCAGGCGGTAGTCGTAATGCTGTGCGAGCCAAGGCGTCACCGAACCTTGCACACTGCGCTGGCAGCCGGGAAAGACCGGCGCACCAACCCTAATCCCCCTCCCCAGGCGCCATCGGGCGTCCATCTTAGTTGTGAATGCGAACAAACCAGAAAGGGCACGTTTCCCCTCCTCTGGGTTGTGCTGGAAACGCAAATCGGGGTCGACCAGTCGAGGCTGGCACAGAAGGTGGGGGGCAATATCGAGACCATGCCGGGGCGCAGAACGCGCCTCGTTGCATTCCAGAGGAGGCTTCATGCATTTGCCGGATCATCTACGGGCCAACGGCAACCGGTGGGCTTCAGAGGGCCCCCAGGTCAGCTTCAACGCCGAACCGGACCTGCGGGTGGTCCTGGTGGACCATCTGGGCAAGCACGTCGAGAAGATCGACAATCCCGAGACGGTGCAGTGGATCGCTGCGGTGCTGACGGCCGCGGTCAAATGGGGGCACTCCCGGTCCGCTTCGCCTGTCTCCAAGGCCAACGCCTCGCGGGAGCTGCTGAAGGCCCTGGCGGGAGAAACCCAGCCCTAAGACTTGGCTCCCAGTGGCCGGCGCTCGCGGTTGGGCGGGGTCATCTCGACGACCGCAGCGGCCTTCGCCGCGGTGAGCCCGATGGCACTCCCAGCCTGGGCCACGGTCCAGCCCTCTTCCACGGCACTGGCCAGGAACTCCCACCGGGCAGCCTGCAGCTCGGGGGATTTCGGCCCCAACTCGTTCCGGTCCTCCACCAGGAGCACCTGGAACTGCTTTCTCCGGAGGACGGGGCCCAGAAGGGGCATGACCTCCGGCTTGGCCAGCCGACCGGGAAGGACGGGGCGGACCACCCCTTCCTCCTGGGAGACCTGGCCGCGCTTCTGCAGGTAGGCCAGCTTCGTGTAGATCCTGCGGGCGATCCGGCCCTTGGCGCCACGCTTGGACCTCGGCGAGAGCAGGATGGTCGCGAACTGGTCCAGCAGCGCCCGGCGCAGCACGCCATCCGGGTGATTCTGCTGGAGAACGTCCAGGATCCAGACCGCACTCAGGGTTCCTACCGCCATGGGATGGAATCCAGGTTCGCCCTCTGGCTGGCCGCTTCGGATGTTCCCTGCTTGTCCACGAAACCCCCGCTCAATGTTGCCGAAGTAGCTCAACCATGCTGCCATCGGCCCTTTTGATGAGGATCTTCCCGCCCTGGGACTCCTCCTTGGAGAGGAAGAGATCCGTCTGGAGCCCCCTGCGCAGAAGGTCGGTTACTGTGAGGTTCTGGATTTTTGCCGCCTGCCTGATCTGATCGATGAGTTCAGAGGGTAGGTTGAAGGTTACTTTGGTGACCATGGGAACCTCCAACGGGGCAGAAGCGATTCCCGTCTGGCAAATATACGGTAAAAGTATGGTCCAGCGGCAGACTCCTGGGCCTCAGCCTTCCTCGAACAGCCTGGGTGTTTCCGCCAGGGTGGGCGGTGTATCTTTGCGCGGGCGGGGCCGGGCCCGGATCACCAACTGGCCGCCGGTGACCTCGAGGTCGAGCCGGTGCAACCGCACCCATCTCAGCAGCAGAGCCTCCGGGGTGTTCCAGCCTTCCCGGTCCCGACGCTCCCGATCCTGGGCGGACGCGATGGCCAGCTTCTCGGCGGCGCCGGCGAGGACCTGGGCATGTGATCCGGTCCAACGGCCCTCGACGGCGACCGCGGCCTCGGCTTCCAGGCACCACTTGTCCCAGAGCGTTAGCAGGGAACGGTTGGGGATGTGGCGCACCATGACGAGTACTATACCTGGGGGGTTGCCTGACTATGCAAAAACTATATAATATGTATAGCGGTAAGGAGGTTCCGATGGCCGTCACGACTGTTGATCTGAATTTGGTGGAACTCGACAAGCTCAAGGAATCGATGGGTGCCACCTCCCGGGCGGAGGTCATCCGGAAGGCGTTGGGGCTCCTTTCCCTCGCCGAGGAGAAAAAGAACGGCAAGGGCTTTGTCTCCATTGGCGAAGGGGCTGGTGCGGTCACGGTGCTTCTTGGCTAGACGGAAGATCCGGGATCTTTTCTCCGCCATCGCTGCCTGGTGGCGGGGAGAATTTCCTGTTTCGCCCCTCACTCTGGCAAGCTTGGGAGATCGATTCGCTGCCGTCGAACTGGCTGGGCTGGAATCCGATATCGAAGACCGGCGAGAAGAGCGCAACATCCGGGTTTCCATGTCGAGATGGATCCTCTGGGTTTTCACCGCGCTCAACCTGGCCGTCATCACCCTCGTGATCTGGGCCTATTCCAAGGATCAGGCGCTGATTGGCTCCAAGATTATCCAGCCAGAGGGGCGCTTGGTCACGGAGCGGGTCCTCATGGCGCTGATCGGAGCGACCGCGGTGCAGGTGGGCGTCGCCATCACCACCATGGTGATTCATTTCTTCCCGTCGAACGGCAAGGCCAAACCACCCAAACCGGCAGACCGTAAGGCAAAGGACCGAAAACCCAAGTCAGCCCATGCGTCCGAGCCTTTGGTCGAACCAGCCGAACCGGTTGAAGTGGCTGAATAGTTCCATCTGAGAGAAAAATGGTTTCAGAACCAGGTAGAGATTGGATCACCTGTTCGGGAGCTGCATGAAGATCGACCGCAACGTCAAACGAATCGAATTCCAGGGCGAAGAAGGGGAAACTCTCGTCGTCCATTATGACAACCGGGGCGAGCCCTACCGGCAGGGTGTGACCCTCGACCTGCGGAACTCCGACATTGAACGGGAAGTGGCGGTGTTCCTGGAGAACCGCGAGGCCTGCGAGCTCCGCGACTTCCTCAACCGCATGTACCCCAGGGAATAGTCGGATGCCCGTGACCACCAACTACGACCACGTCGGCAACCTCGCGTTCTTCCTCCTCGCGAAGACCGGAACCATCCTGGGAACCTGGCGCGGCCGGCTGACCGCGAAGCAGCAGCGGGATCTCTTCGGGCGCTTCCTCGGGAAGGGCATCCTCATTATCAATGGCTCAGAGGAAACCCTCCGGCACCGGGTCAAGGTCGCCTTCGGTCTGGACTGGGACGACACCGTGGTGCTCCGTTGGAACGAGGTGTAGGCTTCGCCGGCGAAAGCCGGATTCAAACTGATCTCAGAATGATTTTCCTTCTGGGGTTTGGGTAAGACTTGAAACACAAGCTGCTCCGGGGCATAGCTCCCCGCCTATCTGAAGCGAATCCAACATGTCCTGCGAGACCCTGATCCCCACCGACGCCACGAGCCAGACCTCGACCACCGAGGTGGGAACGGGCCATGCCCTGATGCGGATGACCGGTTTCGGGATGCAGGAAACCATCGACACCCTCCACCAAGAGCCTGTCGAGGCACTGGTGGCCGAGGACGTGCTGGCCGAGGTTCTCCAGGGCGAGGCGATCTTCTCCGGAATCGCTCAGGCGCCATTCCTGCTGCCGGTCCACTACTTCGGGAACCTGGTTGCCGGTGTGACCAAGGCCGGCGTCATCCCGGTGGTCCGCCACCTGGATGCCTGCATGCAGGCCGTCTCCCGGTTCGAGAACGAACTGCCGATGGAGGGTCGGGTCGGTCCGAGTCTGGCGCCCTTCGCGAAGGGGATCCTGCTCCTGGCGGTCGCCGAGGCGATGCGGGAGGAGAAGCCGGTGGTCGCCGAGATGATCTTTGGGGCGAACGGCCGGGCCCACGCCGCGGCCCTCCGGCAGATGATGAACCCGACCCAGAACAAGCAGGCGCACCGCCGCAAGACTTCCCTGGACCTGCTCCGCCAATTGCCCAACGCGATGGCGCTGGAGGCTTGGCGTGCGTTCGAGGTCTGGGCGATGGTCTCCCCTGACGAGAAGACCCTCCAAGGCCTGCTGGCCGAACTGGAAGGCGCCCCCGACCCCTGGTCCCCGGGGTATGCCGAATGGAGGCAGGCCACTCTGGCCGGTCTTGGGCAGGCCCACCTCACTCCGATCCTGGCCAAGGAGGTCGAAGTCCTGTCCGTGTTCGGCATGGGCGCCCCGGTGGTCGAAGCCCAGCGCCAGCTCCTCGTGGACATCATCCGCAATGGCCTCTTCGGCCGGTCGACGATGCGCCCCTCCCGGCCCGGGACCCAGTTCTCGGCCTACCAGACCATCTCCGGATGGCGGTTCATGGCTGGCAAGGAGGATGGGATCGCCCTGGCCGGCGAGCTCTGCTCCGACCTGGTCCTCTCCGGCGCTCCCTTCCCGCTCTACGGTCTCCCGGACACCACGGCCGCTGAGGAATACTGGGTGGTCCAGGGCCTGGAACTCTTCACCCGATCCTTCCATGGGACCCCAGAGTTCCCGACGGTCTATGCGATGTTCGCGGCGCTGATGACCGAGTGGGACCGTCTGAACCGGCACCCGGCCGCCTCGAATACCGCCATGCAGCCCCGGGCCGCCATCATCGCCGATAACCTGGACCGAGTCGCCGAGGTCCTGGCCCTGCTGGATGAGAAGCTGCCCCTCGAGCACGCTCCCTGGGTCGAAGCACAGGGCGTCATCTCTGCGATGGGCGTGGCCCTCGTCGGGTTCGGCGGGAACCCTGCCATCCGCAGCGCCCTGGGCGAGGTGATCGCCTACGCTGACGCTCGCGGAATCGATCCGACCTGAAGTCGCAGCCACAGCAGACCTGGACACGGAATAGAGGGGGCCGCACCCCCTCGTTTCATGCATGATGGGTGGAAACTTCGCGCAGGGTGGACACTTCAGTAGGAGGCAGCCAATGCAACCCCCCTTCAGCCCGGAATCCTCGCCAGCAGTCGATCCAACCATTCTGACCACGAACGCCGGTCCCGAACCCCTCGGCCAGTCGGCCCCGGTCCACACCGCGGTGTCCGAAGGGATGGGTCTTGAAACCGGCTGCACCATCCAACTGGACGAGAGCTCGGTCGAGCCCGTGCTTGAAGGTGATCCTAAGATCGCCGCCCTGAACCCCAGGTGCGACCCCGGGCTTCGGCAGTCGGTCGAAGCGATGGTGACCCAGCGGATCGCCGAGGGAGGCACCGACCTCCGGGCGGAGACCCGGGCGCTGCTGGACCTCCCCGAGAAGGACCGGATCCCCCGTCTCCTGGAGATGGCCAAGGATCGCGTCGGGGTGGACAAGGCCCAGACCCTGATCTATCTGGGGCAGGCCCTGCCGCTCGACGTCAACATCTGGAGCCGGTTCTATGGGGTGTTCGACGCGATGGGCAATTCTGTCGAGAAGGGTCCTTGGCCCGGTAAGGAGGAGGACCGTCGCAACCTGGTTGGTCTCCTGGCCACCTACTCGATAGCCCCCTGGGACCAACACGGTTACGACCCCATGTGCCAGGTCGAGGAACTCACCAGCCTGTATTTCGGCCACTATGACCCGAAGTTCAGACTCCCAGTCGGGCATCCGGCCCTTGGACTGAACCTCGCGCTGGATAACGCGCCTTCCAAGGAACGAGCCAAGGAGATCATGCACGAACTGGTCGCCATGATGAGCCATAGCTCGGTGGCGGTGGCGTTGGTCAACGGCCGTCTGCAGGACCACATCCAGGGCAACGGTGACCCGGTGGGTCCCGAAGCCGAGCTCGGTCTTGCCAAGTGGGTGCGCGGCCAACTCACGGTTGACTCTGATCTGGCGGAGGCTGTATCCACCAGCCTGGGTGAGTTCTATTTCGGACAGCACACGGGTTCCCGGAAGGATTTCCCCGGGCTCCTGGCTTGGCCTAGCGGCATGTCCGCGAACCTGACCCTCGAATGGCTCACGGGAGAGAATAGCCGGATGCAGAGGGTTGCGGACGTCTATAGTGCCGCGGGGATCAACGGACTGCAGAACCAGGTGGTTCTCTCCCGGCTGGTCTGGTCGGCCCGCGAGGGTTGCGAGGGATCCGCCCTGAAGGGCGCCTTGAAGGCTGTGGACGCCGCCATGACTACCTACGAGGCGGACCAGGCCGAGGCTATCCGCCTGGTTGGAACTTCGACGGCGGGGCTCCGTCTGGGACCCGAGCACGCCTACCCTCAGGCCGCCTGGCACCTCTACCAGGCCTCCACCGGGTATTCGGACCCTGCGCCGATCCTTGAAGTGCTCTCTAGGCACATGTCTGCGGCCAACGCCCTGCGGATCACCTGGGATCCTGCGGCGGTGGCGAAGCGGGAGTTCTGAGAGCGGAATTTTGCACCTTCATTAGAATCAACAGATGAGGTGTGTCTGAATGTCGATCGTCTCCGTGTTCCTGAGCGTCCAGGGCTTGTTTCTGGTCCATGAACTTGGCCACCTGCTTGCCGTCGGGGCCCGGGCCCGGGTCCTGAGCCTGGGGGTCGGGAAGCCGATCGTCACCTGGCGGCCCCGGGCCGACGGCCTCGTGCTGCAGCTTGGCTGGGTTCCGGTCGGGGCCTATGTCGAGTTGGCAGGCGACCTGCCACCCGTCCTTGGCAGCGAAGTCGACAAGGGCTCGAAGACGGCCTTCCACCGGCTCCCGGCCTGGCGCCGGGCGTGCTACTGCCTCGGGGGGCCGGCCGCGAACCTGGTGCTCGCCCTGGTTCTGGCCTGGTGGTGCGCCCGGCCGGAGCCCTGGACGCCCATGGCTGCCCTAGCCGGCCTGGGGGAGGCGGTGCAATGGCTCTGGATACTAGCGGGCAGCCTATTCCGACTGGCTTTCGACACCCACTCCTGGGCCGGCGGCGGCCCGCTCTACCAACTCGCCGTGGATGGGAAGTACTCCGCCGGGCTGGCCACGGGTTCCTTGACCATTGGTCTGCTGAACCTCCTGCCGGTTCCATCCCTGGACGGAGGCGGGCTGCTGCTGATCGGGTGGGAGGCCGTCGCCGGGCGCATGTCCAACCGCTGGATGTACCGGCTGGTGGTTGGAGGAGCGAGCTTCCTGATCGCCCTCCTGCTGTCGACGTTCTTCCTGGCGGTGATTCAGGCGTCCTGAACCAATCAGCAGTCACCAATCCATGGCGCGACGCTTGGGAACGTCGCGCCCGGTTGCGTTCAGGTGTGGCGGAGGTTCAGTTCTGGATGAAGGTGACCTCGCCGCCCTCGAAGTAGACGTAGGTCTTCAGGCCATAGACCCACTGCTCCCTGGTCCTAAGGGCGGACGTGGAGCTGTTGATGTCCTCGGGCCGGCCCCAGGAGAGGATCACCGCCTGCTTGTCCATGCCGATGTGGATCCGGTGTTTCCGGATGGCCGCCTGGTCCTCTGCCGAGTAGCGCGAGAGCTGGGCTTCCCGTTTGGCCTTGGCCGCTGCCTGCTCCTTTTTCGTCATCGCCGCGCTTCTTGCTGCGTCCTTGGCGGCCTTCTCCTGCGCCTCGGCCGTGACCTTCTGCTCCTCGGCGTCCCTAGCTTCCCGCTCCTTTTGCTCCTGCATCAAGGCGTTGAACTTGGGATCGGCCTCGGTCTCTGCTTGTGCCGGCGGCGCTGCTTCCGCCGACTTGCGGGCGATTCGCTCGGACTCGTTCTCCAGGATCCTGCAATTCGACAGGACGACCTTGATTCCATAGCTGTTTTTGGGCTTCTGGGTGGAATAGAGCGAGACGATCTTCGGGGTCGGGATCGTCGTGTCGTCCATGGAGAAGACCGTGGTCGAGGGAACGCTCCCATCGGGCGAAGCGAGCACCTTGCCATCCTTGGCGCAGAAGAAGAACTGGAAGACCACGTCCTCAAGACGGTGGTCCGTCCTGTTCCCAATGGCGTAGCTGACGGTCCAGTCTCCGGACCAGGGCTTGCTCACCTTGAAGTCGTACAGGACGATCCGCTTCCCGCCCAGGTCGAAGGTCATCGAGCCATCGGCGGAGAGGACGCCCTCAACGGCCGTGGGGTTCTGGGCCGGCTGGGAGAACGCCGGGCAACTGCACGCGATGCCGAGCGCCAGCAGTCCTTGCAATCTCATTTTGGCTCCAGGGATGGCCTAGCATAACAGGCTCATCCCGGGGGCTGGGGGTTCAGACCTCGCCGCGCTGCGCCGGGGTGAGTTTGTTCCGGAAGCGTTTCGCGCCCCAGGGGGAGGTCCAACCGTTGGTGGCCAGGCATTCCTGCAAGGCCAGGACCTGGGTGGGGCCGGGGAAGTGGCGAAACAGCGAGGCCGCACCGTAGCAGGCGAGGTTGCGCTCCACTGCGTCGATCCAGAGGGGGTGGAGCCCGTCGAAGATCGCCTTCCGGCAGGCATCGGCCGCCAGGGCGTCGTAGTTGAGGCTCTCGATGAACTCCAGGCCCAGGGTGGCGGTGTCCGCGGTGGTGTCGGCGAAGGCCTCCAGCATGACGTTGACCGTCCTGGGCGGGAAGGGCTTCAACGGATAGGTGGCGCCGACGAAGGCATGGTTGGCCCGCATCTTCTGGGCGGCGGAGGCCAGGGCCCGGATCATCGCGGGGATCCCGTTGAGAACCAGGGCGTGGACGCCGGGAACCCCGCGCTTGCGCAGGATGGTGCCCAGGCGGAGCCGGAGGTCGTTGGGCAGGTACTCGGGGATGTTGGCCTGCTCCGGGGTGAGGTTCATGCGGGACCACAGGTCCATGGTGTGGGAGATGCTGCAGACCACCTTCCGGCTCACGCCGAGGGGTTCCAGCATGGCTGCGACCTTAGGCCGGGGCAGGCCCTTGGCGGTGAGGCCCCGGATCGCTTCCACCAGTGGAGCGCAGGTCGCGCCCCTGGCGGAGGTGTAGAACCGGGCGGCCTGGGTGAGCTTGGTGAAGCTCTCCTTCAGGTCTGAGAAGGCGTTCAGGCGTTCCCGGTGCGCAGCGATGAAAGGCTCGGCGGCGTCCGGTGGGATGATGAAGGCCTGGATGGGCTGGCCCTTTCCCCAGGCGGCCTGGATGCGTTTGACGCCGTCGACCACGATGAACTGGATGCCCTTCACCGGGATCTCGCCACCGGGGATCGAGACGCCGTTGGTGTCGGCCGGCCAGGGGGTGTCCCGGGTCTTGGCGATGAGGATGGGGGTCTCGTGGCTCGGTCCCGGGTCCTCGCCCTCAACCAGCGGCGGCACCAGGCCGCCCAGGGCCACGAAGGGATGGTCCGGGTGGACGGCGATATGCGGCGCCATCGACGGGCGGAGCGGGATGGGGTGCCAGGTCCCGGGATCCTCCCGGCGCGTCTGGCGCTGGGCGGGTCTGCCGGTCTTGGTGAGGGCGGGGGTGGCCATGCTGAACTCCGTTACTACTCTGAAATGGAACCCCATAAGGATATGTTCCATCTGAGAAAAGTCAAGAAACGACAAGAAAAAGGAACCCGGAAACCGGTGGTCGAATCGGGCGGTCCGATTCGATCCGGTTCCGGGCAATTCGACCGGCCTTAGGCCGCGGGCACGGTGGCAGCTTCGGCACCTGCCTCGGCCTCGGCTCCGGCGATGGCGATGACCTCGGCGACCTGGGCCTCGGGCTCGCCGGTGGCCTCCTGGGTGATGCCGAGGATCAGGTCGGCGGCCTTCTTGGCCTTGCCGGCGGCCGACACCAGCAGCCGGGCGTCTCCCTCCAGCGCCTTGATCCAGCCGGCGAGATATTCGACCGTGGATTCGATCTCGCTGGCGATGCCGACCTCGTTGTTCAGGAAGGCGGCAGCCATCTCGGCGACCAGTTCCTCCTTGGCATAGGTCTCCTGGGTGCCGTGGGCCTGGGCCTGATCGGTGGCGAACCGCTTGAGCCGGGTGGCGTGGCCGGTCGAATGGGCCAGTTCGTGGTTCAGCGTGGCGTAGTAGGATTCGACGCTCATGAAGGCGCCCCGGTTGGGCATGGTGATGTGGTCCGCCTTCGGGCTGTACGAGGCCTCGTTGCCGCCGTGGACCAGGGACAGGCCGGTCTGGGCCGCGAAGTAGCCATCCACCACGGCCTGGGCCGCGTCCAGAGGCTCGAAGGTGTCCTTCTCGAGCGCCGGCAGTTCCAGACCCTCGGTCTGCTCGGCGTTATAGACCCGGTAGTAGCGCAGGAGGGGGATGGTCTCCTTCTTCCCGGTGGCCGGGTCTTCGACCTCCTTGAAGTTCCAGAACACCACGAGGTGGGAGTTCTTCGCCTCGCCCTCGCGGATCTCGCCGCCCAGCTCCTTGACTTGGTTCCAGGTGAACCAGCGCGGGTCGGCGTAGGAGGTGAGGCCCAGCAGGATGCGGTTCAGGCCGTGGTAGGGCCGCTTGCTCTTGCCGTTGTGGGGGCGCTGCGTGGTCCAGGGCTTGCGCCAGGGCACGATGCCGCTCTTGAGGACGTCGATCACCTGCTCAGTGACGATCTGGTAGACGTTCTTCTTATCCTTGGCGGGGGCGGCCGGCTTGGGGGTGGTCGCCTTGACGGCCTTCTTGACGGGCTTGGTGGTCTTGGTCGCCTTGGTGGCCTTCTTCTCGGTCGTCTTGGTGGCCATCGCCGCCTCCTGTGAGCCCCGCTTGGGACATCACCAGCTTCGATCCCCAAAAACTCTCTGCTTGATCTGAGAGAACAGGGGCAGGACCGGCGCGGGTGGCCGGTCCCAAGAGCGTGGGGCTGATCCCGCTCAGCCCTCTTCGCGGTCGTCCTGGTGCGCGGCCGAGATCGCCAGCTTTGGCCCCAGGACCTCGCGGGTCCGGCCGTGGGCGCAGGTCGAGGTATGGGAACCGCTGATGTAGCGGTGCCCGTTCTTCGCCAGCAGCACGAAGGCGCCCGGGACCTCGCGGAGCCGCCATTCGCCCTTGTGGGGGTGCAGGTTCTGGCAGGCCGGCAGGACGCCTTTGGCCCACATGCTCACCGGTTCGCCGCACTGGGCGCACACGGCCAACCGCAGGAGAGGGAAGGTGAGGGTGCGGGATGAGACAACGCCACCCTGCTCCGTCTCGGTGAGGGTCAGGCGCAGCCGTTTGCGGGCCGCGTCGACGACGAGGTCCCAGGGCATCAGGTTCCTGTGGTCGATGCCGCTCATTTTGCGCCTCCATTCTGGAGCAGGGCCTGGATGGACGCCAGGATGGCCTCCTGGGCCTTGGCGGTGGCCTCCGCGGCCTCGGCGGTGCGTTCCTGGGCGTCTGCGATGCGCTCCAGCGCAGCCGACTGGCGCTTGGCCTCGTCGGCCTGGTCCTTCTGGCTGGCCATGAGGGACCCGGCGAAACGCTGACCGCCAACGGTCTGAAAGAAATCACCACACATGCGAGAGCTCCTGTCGTGTCCTTCCCATGGTCGCTGGGGCCTGGATCATTGCCTTGATCTGAGAAGGGAGAAGAACCGCCTGGTCTGGCCGCCGGCGGGTGCCGGCGACCTCGGGTCCGGGCTGGCTAGGCGGTCTTGGCGACCGGGAGGGATTCCGCCAGGGCATCGATGGCGAAGCGGTAGCCCTCGTTCGCCAGCATTTCCAGGCAGAAGGTCCGGTAGTCCTTCCACTGGCTGAAATCGAAGGTGCTGGTGGTGGAATCGACGGCCTCCGCGATGCCATCGGCCTTCGCGCTCGTAAGTTGGTGCATGTAGGAGTCGATCATGCCCTGGTGATAAAGGTGGACGATTTCAACATCGCCGGTCTGGCCGGGGCGCAGGATTCTGTGACGGTACTGATCCAAATCGCCCGGGGTCCAGCCCAGGTCAACCGTAATTAACTTACTGAACTCTGGCAGGTTAAGGCCTTCCTTGCCCATGCCCACGCTGATCATGAGGACCGGAACATCCGAGTGGTCCCGGGCATGGTCGATGGCCTTGTTCCGGCGCGAAATATCCGAATCCAGGGCCATGATGCACTCGACCGGCTCGGCATCCAGCCACTTATCGGCATTGGCGAGGATGACGCTCAGCCACTGGAGAGCGGCCGGTTTCTCGGCGCCAACCAGGACCCTGTTGCCTTCCTCGACCCAGCGGCAGATCCGAGCGGCAGCTTCCAACATGAGCGCCGTAGGCTTGTTCGTGGGATAGGCCATTTCGGGCGAGGTCGGGGCCAGCCGATGCGGGATGACCGGGACGGTGCTGGCATAGCGCAGGGCGTCCAACTCGGGCAGGATGCAAGCGGAGGCCGAGGACGAGGTCTTGCCGAGGACCCGTTCTTCCTTGATCCGCTTCTCCCAAACGTGGGCGAAGCTCGTCAGGACCTGATGGTAAAAGGCGAAGTGTTCGGGGGTCGGAGCGACCGGGACCCACTGTGGCTTGGCCTCGGGGGGCAGGAAACCGGAAGCGCGGACCTCGGGTTCGCCCGGGACGCGCCGGAGCAGCTTCGGCGCCAGGAAGGAACGCCACAGGCCCTGATCCTTGATCCGGGGAATCTCACGGGTCCGGGAACCCTGGGTGACGAGGGAACCGTCCTCATCGGCGGTGGTCGGAGTGTATTGGATGACGTCCACGAAGTCGTCACTGAACCGGGTGGATCCGGCCACCAGGGCGCCCCGGAAGCGGATTTTGTGCCGCTTGGAGGGCTCCACCACCTTGTAGCCGCCGAGCAAGGGCCGGCGCAGGGAGGCCCCGTAGGGGTTCGCGGCGGTGCCATCCCCCCAACCGGCCGACAGGAGGCCCAGAATGTTGCGCGGATAGCTCTGGATGGCCGTGCCGGTCAGCAGGATCACCCGCTTGGCGCGTTGGGCCAGATATCGGGCGGCGATCCCCTGCTTGGAATCGGGACTCGCCATGGTGTGGGCCTCATCGAAGAAACAGGTCAGCCGGTACTTTGCCAGGGCCCAGGCATAGGTCCCACCAGGGCCGAACTCGGTCCGGGTCTTGGGGATGCCAACGTGGTTCCATAAGCGGTTGTAAGTAATGACATTAATTCGTTTGAGGTTCTTAACGTCATCCGGATTCTCGATCAGATGGAACTCGTCCTGGAGACCAACGCGGGAGAGCTCCCGCTTGAACTCGTTCACCAGTCGGGATTTCAGGATCCACAGACCCCGCTTCATACCGCTGGAAAGGAAGGCGAGGATGGAGAACCGGGTCTTGCCCAGGCCTTGCTTGGCCGAGTAAATCACCGACCGCCGCGCCAGGACCCGGGAGGCGTCCATCTGTGCGAAGGGGTAGACCGGGAAGCCGGGCCATTCGGTTTCGACATGGGCTTTGGCCTGACCGTCCCAGCACTTGACCTTGATACCGCCCTGGGCCGACCAGCAGCGCCGGCCGAACACTGCGTCCCGGGCCTTGAGATAGGCCATGCCGGCCTGGGTTTCCGGGGCGTGTTCGTTGTTCCCATTGTTGACGGTCCAGCCGGATCCGTCCTGATTCTGCACCCACTGCGGGAACGGGATGTTCTCCCCATGGGCGCGGCGATCAGCCTTGCGCAGGTGACGAATGAGCTGGTCGTCGACGCTCACCCGGAGGCCGCAGGTTTCCAGCATCCGCTGGACTTCGACCAGCGAATCCGAGGCATGGCCGGCAGCCCGGGGCAGATCGCAAGTCCAGGTGAGCCGGGACTGAGGGGCAAAGCCGATGGACGAAGTGAAGCCGACCTGGAGAGCAGCTTCCGCAACGGCGAGGCGGGACAGGAGGCGCTCATCCTCGGTCGCGCCGACCGGAAGGAGCAGGATGCGGTGGGCCCGGCCGGCCAGGGCCAGACGGACCATGGGGGCGTCAGGCTGGGGGCTCCCGGCCTTGCGGGTGGAAGCCTTCGCGGGGGCCTTGAGAACGGAGACGGAGCGGGTGGCATTGTGGGCGAGGGTTTGTGGGAAGTCCGCACCACGCCACCCACAGGACGAGTCGAACAGGTCGGCCATGGCCTTCTGGACCTGGACCCGGGCTTCTGCCAGGGTGACCGCGGGAGCCTGGGGGGTGGCCTTGAGCGCAACGTGCAGTTGATGCGGGTTGAACGCGACCAGGGAGGTCGGCTGGGTGAGGCCCAGGGCCGGGACACCGGCAAGGTCCACCCGGAGGATGCCGATGTTCAGCAGGTCGGGAACCCGGTTCAGGAACGATTTCAGGTCCTGCTCCATGAAGCTAGTCGGGACCACCGCCAAGGTGATGGCCGAACGGTTGATGGCGAAGGACAGCATGGCCTGGAGGCTCGGGATGGACGTAGCATCCCCGCCGGCGCCCCACCGGGCGCAGGGGTAGTTGATGCGGCCGTTCCCGGGCAGATGGATGGCCGGATTCGACTGTTCGGGATTCAGGACGATCAGGCCTTCGTGGCCACCGATGCCTTCCCGCTCGGCCGCGCTGTTCCCGGACAGGGCGATCAGGTCTGCCACGCCGCCCTGGATGACCTGGGCTCCCGGATAGGCCGCACGGACCTCATCCGCGTCCTCGGCCTCGGGGGTCAGGGTGGCGATGGTTCCGCAGCCGGGGGCCAGGGCGAGGAAGGGCATGGGATCGGCGCCAATGAAGGTGACGCTGGTCTTGGAGGAGTGGGCCCAGGGAGCTTCGGGCTCCGAGGCCTCGACGCGGGTGACCTGGGTGAGATTGCGCGGCTTGATGAAGCCCACCATGCATGCCAACAACTCGGCAACTTCGCTCGACATGCGGTTCGACAGAACGGCCATGAGAATCTCCAGACCTCAATGGTCGGGTCATGGTTTTGCCACTATCTGTCTAAGACTGAATTGGAGCCGGGCGCGAGCCGGTAGGAGAGGGAAGTCGGGGGCGGCCGAAACCGCATCGACGTTGCCGGTGTGAGGACCATGGCGCGGGGCAGGAAAACGTCTTACAATTAAAGTCGAGGAGGGGAAATGGATTTTCAATGGCTGCCGCATTTCAAGAAACACTGCGGAGGGCATCACCCGGAGGCACCGGAAATTAGTCCGGCGTTCATCGAGAAGGTACTTGAACACGGGAGTCCGTCCCGGACCTACCCCGACAAGAACTTCCCCCACCGGATCGTCTTCGAGGGCTATTACCCGCCGAGCACTGGGCGGCCTTACCGGGTGATCTTCGAGGTGTCCACCGACTCGGAGGTCGTGCCAGTCTCCTGCTGGCGGATCAAGGATAAGGATTTCCGCAAACCGCGCTAGTAGTTCACCCTCCAAGGCTTTTCTCTGACATCAGACAACCAAGGTCGTCCAACCAACATCTAACATCTAACCGCAAACCACATACAACGGACGCTGACCATGACTACCCACAAAAACGCGCTTCAACTGGCCCTGGAAAAGGGCAAACTCGTCACTCGGCCCATTGAGGAGATCACCCGGGATCAAAAGGAAACCCTCCGGTGGGCCGAGGAGGTGGCCCGGGACTTCCCGGTCAAGGTTCGGCGGGGCCGACCACCCAAAGATGTCGAAGTGGTCGCTCCCAGCCGCTCGGTAACGGTTCGGTTTCCAATGGAACAGGCCGAGACGATCCTGGCCGTCGCGAAACGCCACGGATTCACCATCTCGGAATTCGTTCGGGCAGCAGCCTTCCAAACGGCAGCCAAGGGCACCTTGGTCCTTCCCAGGGTGGCTGCCAAACCAAAACCACGCAGGACCCCAACATCGAAGGTGTGACATCCTCCCCGCCCTAAAGGATGGTGCTTCCCATCAGCGGGGCATCCCCGCTGGCAGAACTCGCTTTGCCCCAAGACCTCGAATTCTCTGAGATGGCCTGGAAGAAAGGAACCTTCCGGGGGCTCGCGCCCCCGGGGCTTGGTTCTGCCGCTGGCGGTGCTACTTGAGCAGGTCGGGGTTCTGCGCCTCGAGCCTGGAGGCGTAGGGCCGCATCTCCTTGGGCGTCTTGCGGAGGTTCCCGGCAGGGGTCTTGTCCACCAGAACCACGTAGACGTCGGCCATGATGTTCCAGCCGAACTTCGGGTGTCTCTCCCCGGCCGGGGAGAAGTGGAGGACGACGCCCTCGTTCACCGGATCCGTGTCGTAGCGGGCCTGCCATTTGACGCGGGCTCCCTCGGGGATGCGGGGCTTGTTCGGGCTCTGGGCGGTCATACGGTCTCCATGGATGCTCGGTGGGTGATCTCGGTGCAGTCGAAGCCGAACACGCACCACCCGGTCTTGTCGCTGATCAGATCAGCGCCATCGCAGTCCGGGTCAAAATCGTCGGCCATTTCGGCGTCGATGGTGGCCGGAAGATCGAGCTTCTGCCCGTCGGTGTCGTATTGGATGTTGGAGAACTGGACGGTCTTCATATTACGCCGGCCCTACGGCGCAATCGGGGTCGAGGCACCAGGGGTTAGGCGACTTCTCTCCGTGCGGGTAGTAGCAGGACTTGAGGCACTTGTACTCGCCGCACCACCGAAACATATATTCGGGCTTCGCGGCTTCGAGCATCTGCTCGGAGGTGGGGGTGGGATTGGTCTGCGTCATGCCCCAATAATCATGCTGGAGGATCACTTCGCACAATCTTAGAAGGGTTTTGTAGGGACGGCGGCGCCGGCGCCGGGTGCCAATGCTTCCGGCCAGCCTAGAACTCCCGCGGGAAGGGCATCCGTTCCAGGGACTCCCTGATCGAATGGAACTCGTCGGCGGGCAGGCACTCCCGGCCGCACCGGGACCAGAGGGAATGGAGCAGGGTCCGGGCCAAGCGCATCCGCTCCGCGGCCCGGGTCCGGTATTCCAGGAGGGCCGGAACTGAAGGGGCGTCGGCAGGGGATCCGAACCCGTAGGTTCCCAACCGGGAGTTGCCGATCCGGGCGAGGTTGAAGATGCCCAGATCCCGCCGGCTGATCATGCTGGGGTAGTTGATCCTGAGGCAGCGGCCGTTCGTGTTGGTGTGGGTGGTCTCCTTGATGGCCGTGGACCCGTCCGACTTCTTGCAACGTGAGTAGCCTTGGACCCGAACCTGCCCCTTTCGGATCATGGCCTCCGCTCGCTCCCAGTCGCTCCGGCCCAGGGCCCGAAGCAGGCGCCTGAGGAGGGCCTCTTTGCTGCCGGGCTTGACCTTGTAGCCGCGGTGCCACCACTTCCCTTCCGGGTTGACCATGGCCATCAGGTTCGCCAGGGTCAGGGCCTCAGGGCCGAATCCTTCAGCGAACCAGAGGCGGGTGGCCTCGCCGGTCCGGAGCACGCGGCGGCCCTGTTCAATCAGGCCCACCGCCTGTCCTGGATCCATCAGGAACACTAGATCCCAGGCGGTCTTGAGATCGGGCGCCGCCACCAGGACGGGCTTGACCTTCGGGGCGGCCGGCTTGGCCGGGCCCTTCGCAGGCATGGGCTTCGGATAGATCCGGACAGCCTCCCGCCCGTCGCCGGGAACGTGCCACTTCTCCATGACGTCCGGCCGGGAATAGCGGCTGGTCCGGAACTGCTTTTCGATCTTGACGGGAAATTCCGGGACCGGGAGGCCAGCCATCAGGTGGAAGTGCAGGTTGGCGTAGGCGTCGATCCGGGCGGCGCGGCGGGCTTCAGCCATGCTGGCGTCCCAGGCGGTCCCCTTGCCCTTCATGTAGAGGGCGCGGCCCCAATCCGCTACATCCAGACGATGGGCGTGTTCGAGCCCTTCGGGGCAGGAGCCAAACTTCGTAATCGACCAGATGTACCACTGAGCCATGAGCCCCTCCGACCTCTCCATGGTCCAGGTCTTGGGCTTTTCCGCTCGATCTCAGAGAGAATTGAAAAACGGGGACGGAACCTAATGCGAGATCAGTCCGAGTACCCTCGAACCGATTGAGCCTCAGGTCTCCTTCAGGTGGGGTGTTTGCGGTGCGAGTCCCAAGCGTCCGTGTATTGGCGGGCCACCGTTGGGCTGATTTCCTGCCAGGCCTCCCGGTTAACCAGGGAGCCCGTAAATCCCCGTCGTTCAGGGCGGGGATATAAGGGTGCTTGGTCGCCTCAGGCGATGCCATTCTGAGACGCCTGAAAATGTGCTCGCGATAGAGAATGGCTTCAAAGGAAGTGAGAGTGACCGTCACCGCAATAAGGAAACCCAGAGCCAAGCGCAAGAAGAAGCCCAAGCATCCGCTCGAGCTCCGGGCTTGGCGCTACCCGCTGGACGTGTCCCATGCCCAGGAACAGGTGCTGTTCGAGGTGCTGGACTGCTGCTGGGAGGTCCGGAACATCCTGGCCGCGGAACGCCAGGAGGAGCGGCGGAAGAACCGGGGCCTCCGGGCGGCCGGCCTGCCGGTTCGATACCTGGATCGGGCCGCACAGTATATTCGGGTCACAGAACTTCAACAGGCGGAACCTCGCTACCAGATCATCCACAGCCAGGTTCTCCAGAACATCGCCCGGCGGATCGACGAAGGCACCAAACGCTGGATGGAAAGCCTCAAGATGCCTGGAGAGCGCAAGGTGAGCGCCCCCGGCCCCATTGAGCGCAAGGACTACCACAGCTTCACCTTCCCCCAGTGCGGCCCTGCCATTGGCATCTGGGATGGCCGGGCCCATTTGTCCAGGTTGGGGTCGTTCAAACTGTTCCAGCACCGGAAGTATCGCGGCACTCCAAAGACCCTGACTCTCAAGTGGGAGGAGGGCCAGTGGTGGGCGATCCTGGTCTGCGCCATCCAGGGCAAGGCCATCTACCGCGATCCCGCCCTGGTGGAGCACCTCCAGGACATCGGTGGCGACCCGGGGCTGAAGCATCTCCTGGCTCTGGCCGACGGGACGGTCATCGACCCGCCCAAGGCACTGAAGGACGCCTTGACGTCCCTCCGCCACGAGCAGCAACTCATGTCCCGCAAGTTCCTAGCCCGCAAGGCCGCCTATGAGGCCGAGAAGCTGCGCCGCAAGGCGGCGGACCTTCCGCCGCAGGCACCCTTGCGGGAGCTCCCGTATTCGACCCGGCTCAAGGCCCAGATCAAGCGGGTGGCGATCCTGCACACCAAGGTGGGCCGGGTGCGGGAATACCACCACCAAAAACTGGCCAGGATCCTGGAACGCAGCTATCGGAAGGTGGCGGTGGAGGAGCATGGCGTGGCGTTCATGATCCGGAACCGGCGCACCGCCCGTTCCGCCTCGGACCGTGCCATCGCCGCCATGAAACACTGGCTGGTCTCGGCCCTCGGAGATCGGCTGCTGCTGACCCCGAACCGGCGGCCCGGAATCGGCGGGAACAGCCAGACCTGCTTGTGCGGTACATCCGTGCCCAAGGGGCTGGATGAGCGCAAGCACGTCTGCCCAAGGTGCGGACTGACCGGCGACCGGGACGTGGTTTCAGCGAATATCGTCATGCAGATCGCCTTCGGCCGGAACCTGCTCAAGCAGGTGCCGGAGGCAGCAAGTCCTACGGTGGTGGCCGGGCAGGTCATCGTCAGGCGTGGAGGGGCCAAGGGCAGGAAGCAACCGCTGACTGCCGAGCCGATGAACCCGACCGTTGTGGTCGGAGGAGAATCGCCTTCAGAGGCCCCCGTGAAGCGCCAACCTCAGCTTTCCACCAGCCTTCTCAAAACCCGGGGTGGGGAACCTACCCGGGAAGCCAAAAGCGCCGGAATCAGTCCCCAAAGGCTGTTGCCGGCTGAGGCATTGGGTATGGTCAGCGGGGACGCCCCCGCTGATGGGAAGCACCGTCCTTCAGGGCGGTGAGGATGTCACACAGGTAGAACCGCCCCATCCGCGCCTTGATGCAGATCGTCGGCTCGCCTGGACGGGTGGAGAGCGTGACCAATTCGTCCTTGATGGGTTGCCGCTTTGCCATGTCGGTTCCAGTGTGAATTCAGTAGGAGGGCCCCAGACGATCGACCCGGAAGTAGATCGCCAGGAGCAAGGCGAAGATCGCCGTGAACGGGAGGACGTTGTCGCTCTGGCCGCTCGCGACGACGATCCAGAACAGGAAGATCACGCAGGAGGCGATCGGAAGGAGCTTGGCCGCGAGGTGCTGCCAGTCCTTCTTTGCTGGTTCCCTGGATGCAGAACCTGGCTGCAGCATCTTTCCTCCTGGCTTATTTGGGAATTTCTGTCTCCACCATGATGCGGTAGTCCACGCCTTTGTGCTCGAAGGACCAGTCCTTCAGCTCTTCGAGGGCGTTCTCCTTGATGGGGTCACCGACCTGGCCGTCGGCATCCGGCACGTAGGCTTGGATGTTGAGGTAGACCTCCGTTTTGCTGCACATCACGTCGAAGTCGATGACGATCCGGTTGTCGAATTTGATCGTCCTGGAAAGCAGGACGGCGTCCTTCTTGATTCCCAGGCGCTGCCTGAGCTCGGCGGGGATCTCGCACATCTGGCCGATGGCCAGCACGGTGTCGAGGTCGTTGCGGAGGGATTCCGCGATGGTGATGGTTTGCGATTCGATCTGCACGATGCCTCTACTTTGCTAGGGGATGGCCGGCGACGAAGGCCTTCGCCTCCGAGTGCTCCGGGTTGCATTTTGCCGCCCAGGCTAGGCCCCAGTTGCCGCTGTCCCAATGGAACTGGCAGAGCCCGACCCCGGTGACGAGGCCAGGGATGGAGGGCTGACCGCAGTTGAGCTCGCGGCAAATCTTCTTGGTCCGGGCCATGGATGCTCCTGATTCGATGAGGGGAGGTTATTTGCCAAAGCCCGCGTGGTAGTCCAGGCAGGTGAAGCCGACCGAATCCATTTCCTCGGCGGTGGAGAGGTCCATGTAGGTTTCCTTCTCCGGATCCTCAACCTCGAGGACCACCTGGAGGCGCACGAGCCTGCCATCCGGCAGCCGGTAGGCGTGGATCTGCTTGCTCGCGCCGTAGACCGGCTCCAGGTTCTTCGGCACCCAGAAGGTGCCCTCAATGGCGAAGCCGATCTCCTTGTCCACGGCGGGGGTGGTCTGCGGTTCGGCGGTGGGCTCGGCCATGGGACGCTCCTAAGCTGGTCTTTTCAGAATGGAACCCTGGCCATCAGTGACTTGTTCTGAGAGCGGGGTTTGCGGAGGGCTTGGCGGCCAGTATCGGGATCCAGGCCGTGGCGGATCCGCTCGATGAGGAAGGCGCAGGTTTCAGGTCACGAGGCTTTGACGCCGTGGAGCTCCTCATCGAGGATGACCCGGCCCTGGTAGGAGCCGGTGATGGTGCAGCAGGACGCCTCGACCCAGTGGCAGGGGTGTCCCAGGACCTCCACGGGCACCTCACCCAGGGTCACTGGTCCGCAGGTAGCCAGTTCCTGCGCCTGGATCGCCTCCAGGCGGGGGGCCAGGGCCAGGGTGAGGGCGTCCATGACTATCTTGTCGCGGGCGACCAGCCAGCGCAGGTAGGGATGGTCGATGGAGAACCCGCCGGGCCGGATGAACCGGTTCGGCGGAACGCCGACATGGGCGGTGAGGACCGCCCGAAGGGGTTCGGAGACTTCGATGTGCCAGCTCATGTTCTCAGGTTATGACGGGCGGGTTTTTCCCCTGGTCTCAGAAGGGGGAAGAGCGATAAAAGTTAGTTATTGGCGGCATAAATCCCTTTCGAGAGGCTCTCCAGACGGGCCGTGGCCGATTCAAAATCCCCATCTTTTTGGATCAAGGAAACGTCGCTGACAAAATAGCCACCGCCCGAATTGGGTACCATACCTGTGAGTAGCAGCTTGGACCAGATCCGGGTTTTCCCGCCAAGGTGAGATTCCATCTTCACCACTGTGCCGTAAATGAATCCATCAGCCCATTCCTTAACAATGCCGAGTTGACGTGCTTCCTTTACCTGAAGGACCTTTGATGATGCATTTGCAGCGTCAAACCCTTTCTGGACCTGGTCCTTGAGGCCTCGGATGTTGCCCCTCATTGATTCCATCTCAACCCTGGCCTTGGAACTTGGGAAGTAGGTCACATAAATGTAGTGGCCACTGGCTGGATTGGGACCACCTGCATAGTAGCGAGCGAGATCGGCCTGTCTAAAAAGGGACGAAATCATGTTATCGGGTTTCATCCCGGCGGCCTTGAATGCCTCCAGGGATTCCTTGTAGTAGTCGGCCGCAGGGGAACCCGGGGCCATGATGTCGACATAGCCTTCTGGGACTGGGATTTGGTGTGAACCTGGGGCAATGAACGTTCGCTGGGGTGGAACAGGTTTCGCTTTGGCCGAGAGTGTTTGGTTGCCAACAAAGTGGTAGGCGGACAAGGCGATGACCAGCCCCGCGGCTGTCTTAAGGCGGTTCTTGGTGGTCTGGTCCATGGTCCCATTTCCTAAAAAGGAAGATTTTGCCTGCGGGCAATTGAATTGAGCTATCACTCAGGATAGCCCTGGGCCGAAGCCACTTCGCTTCTAATTCTGTTCCTGGTTGGCTGGCTCTTCCGACTCGCCCTGGGCCTCCATTTCCATTGCCTCCTTGGCCCTCCGTTTGGCCAAGACTGTCTTGCGGATCGCGCTTCGCTCCTTGTGGAGCGTGATGCGATCCACGGCGGGTTTGCCCTCCTGCGGGAGTCGGAAGACCAGCAGATCCACGATCTGGGCGTCGTCATAGTAGGCGCCGGTGAGGGGTTTGGGCTTGTGCTTCTTCTTCGACGGCGTTTCCGATTCCTTGGCGGGCTTTGGAACCATTGCGGCGTCCAAAAGCGCCTTCGCGCTATTGTCCGGATCCATTGGGTGCAGTAGACTTACTTGTCGATCATCCACCTTGCGCCAGGCCGTGAAGGTGTAGACCAGCCCGGGGAAGAACACCACCCGGACCGACCCTTCCAGAGGCCGGACGTTGAAGTGGGCCAGGATCTTCTCGACCCAGCCCATCCACTGTTCGGTGGCGGCATCCTGGCGGAGCTGGGGATACCCTGCCGCCTTGTTGAACCAGGCCCGGGGGCGGTTGTGCCCGATGGTGCGCTCGTCGATGCGCAGGCAATGCCAGGGCCCGTCCGTCCAGTAGGAGGCGGTGATCGCCGGCTTGGCGATGTTCAGGGCCTTCGTGACCGCCGTTTCGGGCGGGACGTGTCCGGGGCCCAGGAGGTCCATCAGACCATCGTGATAGAGCTTTAGGTGGGCCTCGATGACCTCCAGGGTCTCCCGGCGCTTGCCGTGAAGACCCCGTCCGAAGGTGTTGAGGGCCCGGGAGAGGGCGGGGGGATACATGGGCTCCCTCCTACAAGAGCTTGTAGGTGCGGCCCTGGGTAGTCCCGGAACCCGTCAGGATGCCTTCATCCTCCATCCGGTAGAAGTGGCGCTTGAGGGCGTTCCCGATCTTCTCCAGGTCACCCTTGGCCGACCCCATGGGGAGGCCGATCCCGGCGCGGACTTCCTTGGCCGAGGCCGACTGGCCGGGCCGGCTCTTGAGGTAGGCGATGACGCGCTCCGCGACCTGGGGACGCCATCCCTTTTCCATCAGGTGTTCCAGGCCCAGGACAGCCGGCAGTTTGTCGCCGGGGTGGACCTGGACCGCCGGGGGCGGGGCCGGGGCGGGAGCAGCGGCCTGAGGCAGACCGATCCCGAGCGCAGCAGCCACACGCTCGGTGGAGGCCAGAGCCGGGGAGACCGGCTTGGGGGTCGGAAGGACCGGGGCGGGAACCGGAGCGGGAGTGGCGGCCTGGGCAACCGGCACCGGGGCCGGAGCAGCAGGGGCCGGAACGGGGACCGGGGTCACCGGAGCGGCAGGGGCGGGGGCGGGAGCGGGAGCCTGGGTGGAGAGGATCTTCTCGACCTCGGCCTCAGCCATGGCCAGGGCCTCTTCCGGGGTGCTCGCCATTTCCATGGCCACGATCTTGACCGCCCTCTGCTTGGCGACATAGGGGGCGATCTTCTCGGCGGGAACATCGAAGCCCTTAGCCTCGTCGGCCAGTTTCGTGAACCAGCCGGGCAGGGCGACCTGGACGGGGGCCGGGGCCGGAACCGGGGCAGGGGCAGGAACCGCAGCCTCGACCGGCGCAACCGGAGCGGGAACCGGAGCAACCGGAGTAGTGGCCTGGGCCTCCGCGACGGGCATGGAGTAGACCCGGGGCAGGGCAGGGGCAGGGGCGCCGCCCATGGTGGCGAGGCAGGACTGGACGGCGTGGTCCACGCTGATCCGGGGGTTCTGCCAGACCAGGGCGCCCGTGGTCGGATCGTAGACTTCCAGGATGATGTTGTCGCTCACCGGCTTGCCGGAGTTGGAACGCATCCAGAGGCGGAGCCGGTCCATGCTCACCAGGAACAGGTCCTTGTTCAGGAGGCTGGACTGGACCTGGTTGATGATTTGGAGATCCTCGGGCGTGGTGTTCTCCCGGCCCTCGGCCAGGGTGATGGTGAAAAGCTTCTGGAGCCGGGGCCCGCCGGCGGCGATCTGGTCCGCCCCGTAGGACTGGAATTCTGGGGCGCAAGGGATGGCGATGGTCTGGTACAGGGCGACGAAGATGTTGTAGTCGCTCAGGACCCGGCCGTGGGAACTGCGATGGGGCGGGAGGACGCTCACCCAGGGGGGCAACCCAAGGACCGTGCCCGCCCCGGGGATGCGCTCGGTGATGTAGCCGCGGGTCACCGCCAGTGGGACGCTCTGGAACGTGGCCTTCGCCACCCGGTTGATGGCGGCTTCCAGGGGGGTGATGGTGGCCGGGGCCACCGGCTCCGGGGCCGGGGTTGAAGAAACCAAGGGAGCGACCGGCAGGGTCGAATCGCCGGAAGCGACCGGGCGAGCGGTAACTTCCGTGGCGGGATTGGTATTGCGCTTGGTGCGGGTCATGATCTCTCTCCTGCAAATAGTTTACATCGGTCGAATATTTCGCGGTCGAAAAGCCTGTGATCGAATTTTCAAACTGACGGTCGAATCGTACCTGTCTGAGAGAAAAAATGCTTGAGGTGTCTGCTGATGATCGAAACAGAAGCACCGCCTTCAGCCCGAAGGCACCTCGGTACCCATGGAACGGGTACACCCAATGCACAAGGAGCACCCATGGCCAACGCTACCGGCCTCATCCCCACCGGCGACGCACTTCGCGGTATCACCCCCATCCTGCACATCAAGCGCCAGGAGGAGAACGCGGCGCTTGGTCGCCAGTCCTACGACTTCGGCGCCCTCTATCCCGTCCCCTTCAAGATCGGTGACCGGGAGTTCCCGGTGATCGGTTTCCTGGGTGCCCCCGGCAAAACCGTTTCGGTCGTGGCCGAATTCAACCCCAACCCCGGCATGGGCAGCAAGGGTGAGCATGAGAAGCCGGCCATCAAAATTTATACCGAGAACGAAGGCGAACTGCAGGAAGTCGTCATCGCCTTCCGCAAGAAGTCCGACGGTTCCGACCGGGAGTTCTACACCGGCAACACCACTGGGACCCCCCGGAAGAACTTCGTGTTCTGGAAGCACGAGCCCAAGGCCGCTTCCGACCAAGCCTAACAATCTCTGCCGGCCCAGGGAATGGACCCGCTCCGGTGGGTCCATTCTTTTGGCTGGCGCCAAGTTTGCGCTTGGTTTGGGCGCCCTCTGGTCAAAGCCCTCTGAGACAAGGGGATTCCTTTCCCGGGAGGAGAATTGTCCTATGCCATCTGGAGGCCCCATGGGTCATGCCAACGAACTTTCCATCTTCGAGGGGGCCGACACCTGGGGCGCGGTCAAGAAGGCCGCGACCCTTGCCCTCGCGCGGCCGGCCGGCACCCTCACCGCCGATGAGGCCACGGACCTGGCCGGAGTCCAGGCCGAAATGCAGCGCATCGAGAACCGGGCGTAGGCCGACCTCCGCGCCTCTACTAATAGACCACCACCAGGAGCCCCGATGACCCTTCGCGAGATGACCTATCTGGTCACGGACACCGAAACGACCGGGCTGGACCCGGCAGAACACCGCACAGTCGAGGTCGCCGCCGTGATCGTCAAGAACGGCCAAATCACCGCGGCGTTCACGACCTATATCAATCCGGGCCGGCCCATCCCGGCGACCGCTTCGGGGGTCCACGGGCTGGTCGATAGCGACGTCGCCGACGCCCCCACGCTGGAACAGACCCTGCCTTGGCTCAACGCCCTCGCCGCCAAGGCCGACGCCATCGTGGCCCACAACGCCCCATTCGACCGTCCGATGCTGCCCGGGATAGTCGAGCGGCCCTGGCTGGACACCCTTCGCATGGCTCGGCGCCTCTACCCGGACCTCGAGAACCACAAGAACCAGACGCTGCGCTACGCCCTGGGCCTCCGCTGCCCAGAGGCAGACGGCATGCCGGCCCACCGGGCCCTCGCCGATGCCTACGTCACCGCCCGGCTTCTGGTCCGGCTCCTCGACGATGCCGAGGCGGCGGGTATGCCGACCACGGTCCCTGATCTGGTGGCGGGCATCGACGCGCCGATGCTGCTCACGACCTGCAGCTTCGGCAAGCACCGGGGGACCGCCTGGAAGGACGTGCCGGTGGACTACCTCCGCTGGATGCTCAAGGGCATGCCGGACATGGAGGTGGACGTCCGCCACACCGTCGAGACGCTTCTCCGCGGGCGGTGAGGGCCTGAACGCCGGATGAATGCGAGGTGGCGCCCCGCCCGGGCGCTGCCGGCGCCGAAGAAGCCCGCCGACTCCCTCCAGGCTAGGTGGATTCCGGGCCCCTGGATGTGGGTTGCCCCGGGGTCCCAAAGCACTGCTCTCTCTTAGACAAGGAAGGTCCAAAGGCCGACCGGAGACTGGTGGAGAGGTAAAACCCCCATGACCACTGTCCTTTCGCTCGACACCGCCCCCGCCCCCGCTCCCGCTGCCGCTCCCGCTCCCGTCCCTTCGTCCCTGGCGATCACCAGCATTCGGCAGTCGGAACTGGGTGCGATCCTGGCCTGCGGCCACAAGTTCTACCTGGAGCGCATCCTGGGCTACAAGTGGGTCGGCTCCCGCAAGTCCATGACCGGGACCGCCTTTCATCGCGCCATGGAGGCGGTCTACCGCTCCCTGATGATCGGCGACCGCCTGGACTGGGACGAGGCCCATCAGTTCGGCGCCGAAAACATCGAAACCGCCCTTTCCCTGGCCTCCGAGGAGGTGCTGGAACTGGACCTGGAGGCCGGGGAAACCCTGGCCAGCGTGATCGAAAAGAGCAAGGAGGCCGTTCGCCTGGCTGTCGAGTATCACAAGGCGAACGTGTTCCCCGCCATCATCGCCAAGGGCGTGCCTCTGGCGGTCGAGGAAACCGTCCGCTTCGAGTACCGGGGCATCGAGATCACCGGGACCGTGGACATGCTCGATGCCGAGGGCGTCCTGCACGACTGGAAGCTGACGGGCGCCCCCCTCCCCAAGAGCATGCCGTGGAATTACTGGATGCAGCTCGCCCGGTATGCGTGGTTCTGGGCGTACAGCCAGGGCATCCCGTTCTCTGGCATCTCCCTGGACGTCATCAGCACCTCCAAGCTAAAGAACAAGGCCGCTGACAAGAGGATCGTCGAAGGCCGACCCTTCAGTGACCCGGACATGGCCCGGATGATCCGGGTCGGCCAGCAGAGCGTGGATCAGGCGATTGACCAGCTCAAGATGGGGTACTTTCCCAGGAATGCAATTAACTCATTCCAGGGGCTTTGTGGCTTCTGCTCTCACAGCGGCGACCGGTGCCTGAACACCTGCTCCTGAGCACCGGGAGGGCAACTGCCGGCCGGGGATGACCTTCTCCGCCGGCAGATTTCAATGATGGTGACGCGCAAAGGCGCAGCCGCCGCCGTGATGGGCCAGAAAAGGCCACACCTGGGCGCTTGCGAGAAACCAATCTCAGACCGGGACCTCTTCAACGGAGGGATTTTGATTGTGGAGAGGGGGAAGCCAACCGGCCCTCCGAACCCAGGGGGAAACGTGAGGACGCTCGGTGAATTTCGACTGCTGAAGGCCGATGCGCTGGCCTGCGTCACGGCCCACGCCGAGATTCAGAATCTGCTCTCGTCGAATCCCTTCAAGGGCCGCTGGCCCAACCCGGCAAAGGTAGAAATCCATTGCCATTGGGATCAGTCGATGTCCCTCGTCCTGACTGAGACCGCCCTGGGACAGGAGTGCTTCGGTGTCCGGCACCTCCGGCGGATCGTCGCCGAGGCGATCCCCTGCGCCCGGATCTTCGGGACCGACAGCAAGCCTGCCCAGTCCCTCTGCCTCGTCAAGACCCGTGTCTCTTTCAGCATCCCCGAGGGGATGACCCTGGAATCGCTCGTCCCCTCCACCTCCAAATCGTAGGTTCGCCATGACTGCCCAGAAACTCACCCCCGAAGACCGCATCAAATCCCTGCGCAAAGCGCTTGAGGATCGTCTGGCCGCCCGGCCGGAATCCTGCGGCCTGAGCAAATGCGAAGGCCTGGCCCAGATGATCAAGGACCACAAGGTCCAACGGCCGGAATTTCGCGACGTCAAGAACATGTCCATGGAGGAGTTCAGCGAGAGCCACGGCTGGCTCGACGCCTGGATCACCCTGAAGGGCCAGCTCGAACTGGAATCCCGCCTCGCCGAGTCCCCCCTGCTGAGCAACGGCCGGGACTGGCGGGACGAAAAGATGGCGATGGGTCGCATCGAAATCTGACTAGAAGTGTTAAGAGAACACCGAGTTACGGATTGGAATCCGCGTTAAAACCCCGTAAAACATGCGACGGCAAATGTTAAGGTTGAGGAAACGGCGGAAGAATGACATCTTTTCTTCAGGGCGCCATGGGGTGCTCTGAACTTTGGAGAAGAGATGCGTTTCATCGGCCTGGTGACCAAGGATGGCGTCGATCCTTTCTCTCTGGCCTCACAACTCGATGCTTTCTGGCACCTCAACGTGAGGACTGAATCCCCTGATTCTCCGCTGATCGTCTACGCCTCCGACCCGAACTGTGCGGTCGCCCAGGTGTGGGGTCACATGAACAAAGTTCATGTGGTCGCAATCCCCGACACCCACGACATGGTCCAGGACTTCATCGGCCTGCTGCTGGTTGCAGAATCCATCGACCTCCCCAAGAACGAGCGGGACGACCTCATCCAGTTGCTGGTCCGGAAGTCGGACGGCGCCAGCGTGACGGTGTTCTCCCTCATCTGCGACGGCTGCCCGGTATAGCCGCGACCTCCTGATCTTTGACGCGCCCCGGGTTCCGGGGCGTTTTCATGGTTCCAGTCAGCGAAGGAGGATCTTCGCCGTGATGATCGCAAGGTCATTGGAGTAGCCCATGTCGGCCAGGGCCGTGACACGCTCCTTGATCTCCTCCGGAGACCAGAACAGCCAATCGTTGGCGTTCATGTGTTCCTGGACTCCCTGGCTATTGTTCTGGTAGACGTGCCCGGCTGCGAGGCCGAGCTGGAATTTGGTCTTCTTGTTGGCCATTCCCCGCTCCTGGAGGTCGAGCTGGAGCCGGTTGAGGACCACCTCGCGGAAAAGGGTAGAGGTGAACATCTTGTAGGCCCCCTCTGCCACTTCGTATTCCTTTTGCAACTCGCTAAGGCGGACCCCGGGGGAATCAAGATACGACTTGACCTCGAGAACGAGGATTTGGTTTCGGGCCAGATCAAGGGCGAGGAGGTCAATTTCAGGGCGAGGAATCGATGGATTCTGAATTGCCCTCTTTTCTTCAGGGGTCAGCCCCACCTTGAAGGACTGGCAAACCCAGTAGCCTGAGGCTTCCAGCAACGTCTTCACCAGGGACTCAAAGTGGTCCATACGATTCCTTTCTGTGGGATTCATCGAGAATAGCCCAGAGCCATGCAGGCAGGGCGGCATATGCAGCCGCTTTACGGCTCAATTCGACCAAAACCTCCGTTCGGGCAAGAAGGCGCCCGCCTAAAAATTCCTCCCGGTGGAACCTTGAGAGACAGGAGGTGACCGTGCGAATTCAGTTGGGCCAAGAAGATCAAGACGCGATCCAACCGGCGCCTGGCCAGCCCCTGGACCGCTCCGCAGCGGGTGGACCCACCAAGTCAGCCCCACCGGCCCTGCCGGCAGCCTTCAGCGCCAATGCTGCCCCCGAGCGGGTCGTCGCGACCGAACGGATTCGCGGGATGGAGGTGAAGTCCTTCCTTGTCCCGCCCACTTCACTGGTCCGGGCCGGAATGTTGGCGGCAGGGATGGCGCTGGTGCCCACGCCGACCCATGCTTTGGCTCTCCAGGGCCGCACTCAGGGGCACGTTCTTTCTGCAGTGGAGCAATCCGCCATGGATGCAAGAAAAATGGACATTCGGGATCGCGGACTTCAATCGGCAGGCTTCCAGAAGGCCCTGCCGCCTCCTGCTCCGGGGGCGAACCCCTGGTTCGTGGTGGCCGCCATGGCCACCGTGGCCTCCGCCCTGGGCAACGCGGCGCGAATGGTCCAGCGACGCGAGCGCGAGGCCAAGAGCGCCGAGGTCCGCAAGAGCTACGTGAGCGCCCTGGACTCCGAGTTCCGGGCGGTGCGTCTGGACGGCCTGGCCGGGATCCAGAAGTTCGAGAACTTCTCAGAGGTTCCTGTGGCCAAGATCCTGGAGATGGCCAACGAGAAGGATCCCACCATCGCCCGGGAGGCCCGGAAGGTGCTGACTCATCACCCCGACACGCCGGTGGAAGTGCTCAAGGCGCTGGTGGAGCGCGAGAGCACCCTGAGCATCCGGATGGAGGCCCAGCGTGCGCTGGATAGCCTCCGGCCGGCGATCGGGAGGGCCCAGGCTTGAGCGGGGCCGTCGAGAACTGTGACCACACTCCGGTCGACCTGGACCTGACCGTCATCACGACCGAGGAGGGGCGCTTCGTCGTCCTGGGCGAGGTCACCATCCAGAAGCGCGACTGCCTCGCCCTCGTCCATGAAGAGTCGTTCCTGGACGGCATGGCGGCCCTCACCAAGGGCGCGTCCGTCCCGGGCTTCCCGGAGATCCGCTGGCGCGAGAAGCGCGGGGATGAGTTGGTGCCGCTGCCGGCAGCACAGGCGAACCTGGCCACCCGGCTGCTGTCCATGGAAATGGTGGAGTGGGCGAAGGGGAAGAATCCCTAGCTCAGGGCAGGACCGAACCCAGCAGGTCCACCATCATCTGGTTCGGCATGTGCTCCCAATGGGCATGGCCATTCTGGATCCGGATCCTGGCGTAGCGGGGCGGCTCCGAGATACGGCTTCGCCGGCCCCGAGGCACCGCCTTGAGCGCGGTGTCAGGCTCGCAGCCCATCGCCTCGACGGCGGACGAGATGGCGGCCTGGCCGTAGCTCTCCTTGCCGTAGTGCTCCACCCACATGATCGTGTCGGGTTCGCAGCCCATCGTGTCGATGGCGGCGCGGACCGCGGCTTCGGCTGCATTGGTGACGCTCGGCCCGGGGTTCTCGGCCCGTTCGGTGAGGATCGCCACGATCCCGACGACGGTGGCGAAGACCCGCAACCGGCAGAAGCCGGGGAAGCCGTTGCTCCCCTGGAAGTCGAGCTTTTGATCCAGGATCTGGCGGGCGGTTCCGGCCTCGGTGAACGGGCTATGGGGTTCAGGCATTGCGGCGGCTCCTGAGGTTCTGGGTGCGCTCCACCTGGACCAGCGCGGGGTCCACCAGAATCTCAGCTTCGTTCCGCCGGGTGAAGTGGGCGAGGACGTGCTTCTTCTCGACCTGCCCGTAGACCACCTTGGGCAGGGGCTGGTCGCCTCGGTGCGCGAACCACTTGGCGACCGTCTCGCTGGTGGTGAAGCTGAAATCGTCAGTCAGCCGGTAGCCGGCGTGGAGGCCCTTGAAAACCGTGAGGAGGTCGGGGAGGGCGGCGAAGTCGGCCTGTTCGTCCTTATTCATGAGCGCCTTCCGGCCGGGCCGGGACGAGGTGAGCAGCTCCTTGATGTTGTCGACCTCGTGCAGGTTCTCGGAGTCGACGTAGGCGTCGCCGAGGATCTTCCAGTATTCCCGGTCGCTCATCTGGTCCATATATTCGGTGAATTTGGCGAGGCGGTAGGCTCGCTCGTGGAAGAAGACCACGCTGCGCCAGTCCTTTGCCTCGATGTACTCCGCGATCCGGGCGGTCTTGGCCACCAGGGTATCGTTGAGGGTGGCGTTCAGCACCGGCCAGTAGGGCACCTGGAAGACCAGGGGATGCTTCAGAACCACCCCGAATTTCTCGTCGTGGTAGAGCCACGCCTTCAGCTCCAGGGCCAAGGGGGTGTGGGGGGTTTCAGGCTTGGGCAGCATGGTCATTCGGATGGCGGTGGCTGGGGATTGGCTCATGGTCTTCTCCAAAACTCTAACCTTTAGAATGTGGGTGAAGGGAAGTTTCCCTGGGGCCTGGCCAACGGGCCGAGCAGGGTGATTTCGACCCGGGCCAGGCCGGCCTCGGTAAACCCGAGCACCCGGGCCGCGCCCTGGGAGACGTCGAGGATGCGTCCTCCAACGTAGGGGCCCCGGTCCATAACCTTGAGGTGGACGACCCGGTTGTTGTCGAGGTTCCGGACCCGGATGAGCGAGCCCAGGGGCAGGTAGCGGTGGGCGGCCACCATGGCTTCGGGTGAGAACCTCACCATCGAAGCCATTCTTCTGCCCTTGAAACCGGGACCATACCAGGATGCGGTGCCTACCTGGGTCGCGGGGACCAGCACCTGGGCGGCCGGCTTGGGTTTGGTGAAGAAGGACTCCAGGGCGCCCAACAATCTTGTGGGCCGGGGCGCAACCAGGAGGCACAACAGCCCCAGGGTGGCATACAGGGCGAAACGTCTGCGGCTGGATCGTCGCACGGGGCCTCCAGATCCCAGAATCCGGGGTGGAACTGCCATGCATTGATCTCAGATGGGCTGCCCTTGCGGGTTTGATGCGGGAAATGGACTTCGCCTCGCCTATTTAATGCCGATGCGGGCGGGCAAAAATCCCCCCGACCACACATTGTCATCAGGAGATTCTGATGTTTTCCGGAAGTGGTCCAACCCCTGAGTTCGCTGAGCGCCCCACCAAGTGGCAGACACCCGACTTGGCGCTTCGCCAGGCGATCCAGACCGCCGAGAATGAGCGTGTGGTTGCGCCCATCGGACTGGATCAGGAGGCCGAGGAGGTCATGGCCACGGCCCCGCGTCTTAGCCCAATTCCTCTGGACAGTCTCGGGGGCCAAGCCTCCGTGGAGACCGTGCTGAGCCAGACCACGATCAAGCCAAACATGGTCACCATCGAGTTCTTCACCGAAAATTGGATGCACCCGCGCCTCGCCCAATGGGGGAAGGAGAACGGCTTTGTTCCCTCCACCCAACCCATCAAGCTGGAGGACAGGGTCGGGCATTTCGACCACGCTCCCTATGCCTTCAGCAGCAGCTACGGGAAGCTGGTCCACCCCACTCCGCTCCAGACCTCGGCCAACGGGCGGGTGTTCCTGGTCGAGTGGGACCGCCGGAGCAAGGCCTACGAGATCGTCAACCAGATCATCGCCGATGCCAGGGACTTCGTCCGGGAAGGACAGGAAAGCCGCAAGGCGAGTTCCGGCCCTTTCCCTCCGAGAACGAACGGGAACGACGGGATCGTGGAGACGAACCTGCTGCGCCACCTCGATAACCTCAGTGGGGCTTTCGGGGTCTGCCCGGGGGCCGGCACCTCCCCGGAATATGGACGTGAGCTCCTGATCGGGGGAGTGGCATCCATGAGGGCCCTCCTGGCCACGAGTGCCACCGCCGAAGGAATTCGGGGCGCCGAGAGCCACGGGAAGGCATCGCGGGAGAGCATGATCGCCGCACTGGACCGCCTCTGGCCGCTGGGCCAGGTGCTGATCGAATCCACCGAGGCCTGGGAGGTCGAGGTCACGAGCCGTGAAAATTGGATGGCGAATCTCAACGAACAACAGGCGGGAGCCTGAAACGGATGCCGCCCCGCCCGACGCCTTCCCGAATTTCCGATGCCACCTGGGAGCAACTCGTCTCCACCGACCGCGTGCTGGTGGTGGACGACTGCCGCTCCCGTCTTTTCTGCCTCAAGGAATACCATGCCATCCCGGAGTGGGCGACCCATGCCGGAGACGCCCACGAGGGTATCGCCAGGATGGAACCCGACAGTTGGGATGCGATCTGGCTGGATCATGACCTGGCCACCCACACCCCGGACGGCAAGGCCGTGACTGGGCTGGACGTGACCCGGGCGCTGATCGACCGGATCCCGCCAGGCCCCGGCGCCCCGAAGATCATCGTCCACTCGACCAACCTCGAAGGCGCCCGCTCAATGATGGCGGCGCTGCGGGAGGCTGGATTCGAGCCGATCCGGGTGGCGATCACGGATATTTTCCCACTGGAAGGGCTGGACTGACCGGGGCACAGATGGGCTGATGGTGCGGGTCTATGTGTGAATTTGGGAAGGCCAGGCGCTGCCGCGCCGGCTTGAGGGCCGGACAAAACGCACTGGGCCGAAACTTCATGGAGACTCCTTGGAGGTCCCATGACTCCCCAGCTCGGCCACGACCACGACGGACCCAGGGCCCGGGGCCAGAACCCGAAGGCGGTAGCGTTGGAGAACGCGGCCGTCCTGACTGCATCATCTCAGATCGAAAACGGTCCCTTCTCCTTGGACGAACTGACGGACACGGAGATCGAAAAGGCCCTCGACAAGTCCTCGACTCGCCTCCTGGCCGCCAAGGTTCTGGAGGACCCGAAGGCTGACGCACTCCTGAAGGCGTTTTCCGAAGCTGCGATCCGAAAGGATGGGCCGGACGCGGAGGTGATCCTGGTCAACCTCGCGCCGGCGGAGACGCTCGAGGCTGAGGACGTGATGGGCGTGCCCCGGCGGAATGGGGTCGCGCCGGCGCCCGAGGGCCCGGCCCGGCCCGTGTTCGAGCTGCAGCCGATCGAGACGGCACCCTATGGCCAGGAAGTGGTTCTCTTCGGGGAGAGTGGCTATCGCACCCACGAGACTTTCATGGTCAATGGATTCCGTGAGGAGGACTGGCACCGGGGAGCCTGGAATGACGTCCGTGGAGAGAAGCTCTCCGACGTGGGTTGGACCCCGACTCACTGGATGCCTAAGCCGGAACTAAAACTCCCTGTCGACTCGCCGGCGCCGGGATCCACTGCTGTGGGTCTGAAGCCTGTACCGGCGTCATGGGACGTGGAGCGGCCTGGCCTCAAGCCCGCCAGGATCAGCCGAGGGCGCGTGGCCGACCTGCTCGTCACTGCCTTTGAGGGGGGGATTAACTACTGGGGGGAGATCGCAAAATATGAGAAGCCGGAGGAACTGACATTCAGGACCGATCCTGAGCACGTCTACAAATACGTGGACTATCCGCTGAACGCTGGAGGTGCCGTCATCCTCCAGGATGCCGAGGATGCATCTGAACGCTGGCGCCTGGACGCAGATGCCATCGAGCGTGGGCTGAACCTCATGGCCGCCAATTCCCCCGACCAATTCCAGAACTTCCTCGGCGAGAACGAGGACGCGGAGACTGCCGACGTCTTCGTCCAGTACGCCGTCCTCGGCGAGATCGTCTACGGCTGAACCTGACCCGAGCGAGGTTGCACATGCTGGATCGCGGATTTGAAATCACACTCGACTCGGATTCCCTGGAACCTGACCAGCCGGCCATGGGGCAAGGCCTCGAACCTGAGGACCTGGTTGTTCCCACGGCGGCATCCCTTGAGGCCGACCCCGGAGGATTCGACTCAATACCCATCGGATTCGACCCCGATTCGACCTATTCTCCGTTGAATGTCCTCGATCCGGAGATTCGACGTATTCATGAGGATTCGATCCTCAAGGTCGGGCACGACCTGGCCCTGGTCCAGGCCCTGAACCCGAATGAACGCGACGAGGTCGGCTTCAGCAACGCGGACTTTCCGCTGGCCTTCAGGCTCGTGGCGTCGGAGAACGTCCCCGCCCTGGCCAGCCTGCTGCTGCTCTACCCGGACCAGTCCAAGGCCCGGGGTCTCGATCTCGACATCGTGCGGTCCCTGGCACTCCGGAGCGAGGGCGGCAGCGGTGGTGGCGGTCTGGGCAAGCTGGCCGGCGGGCCCGGCGAACGGTCCCTGGTTCGGGAATCCCTGAAGCAGACCCGTGAGGTCGCCCGCGGCGAGCTAGGCTGGAGCCATGCCGTTGCGGAGGGCGTGGTCCTCATGGGGGGAGTGGGCATTCCCTTCGAGGCCAAGAGCGTGCTGCGGCAGGTGGCTCTGCCGGGCGGCCCGGCCGGGGTCTTCCGCATTCCCATGGAGCGGCTGCCAGTTGCCGTGGCCAGGCTGGAGAAGCTGCCCGAGGTGCGGGTGGAACGATGGAACGACCTGAAGGACCTGGTCGCCACCTGCCCGCCCCCCAGCGAAGCCTCCATGATGGACGACCTGATGGCAGCCATGGACCCGAGCCTGGCCGTGATGTCGGCCACGCTCAACAATGGATCCTGGTCGGTCAACTGGACGAACCCCTTCTCGGCGGAGGGTGTCCGGGTGCGGGAGCTCGTCAGGCCCCTCGCCGGGACCTTCGATGGGCGGACCAAGTCCTATCCCGTGCCGGACGGCCTGCAGGTCCACCGCCTCCTCCGGAAGCTGGAGAACGAGCCCGGTGTCGTCATCGCCGGGTTCGCCCAGGCCGTCGGCGCTCCCAGCCCGGAGGTCGAGGACCTGCTGGAGCGGGCCGACATCATCAGCCTGCGGGTGCTCCGGACCGAACCGGAGGGAGTTGTGGTCCAGGTCTCGGGCTACGGTCGGGAGGGTTTCGGGAACCTCTACAACAAACCCATGGTGGAGCTCTCGCGTTCGGTCGGTGGTTCCTTCCTGGGCGACGAGAAGGCCAACCTCATCCCCTGGTACAAGGTGAAGGACTACCTGGCCGGCGCCGAGACCATGCCGGACGTGGAAGCCTTCGAGGTGGCCGCGGCCTACCGGGAGCACCTGGAGGGCGTGGTCGAGAACCTGAAGAACCGGGTCGCACTCGTGGACACCTTGACCCCGACCGGGATCCGCCTGTTCCCCTACCAGGTGGAGGACGCCGAATTCGCCATCGCCTCCCGGTTCCGCACCCCGGGCCTGAAGGGCACCTACCTGACGCACGAGCAGGGGCTAGGAAAGACCTTGATCGCCGGGATGGTCGCGGAGGCGCTGACCCGTGACATTCCCAACGGGGGCCGCATCATGGTGGTGGTTCCCACTCACCTGAAGCCCAACTGGCCCCGGGAAATCCGGAAGTTCTTCGGTGACCAAACCATCCAGGTCATCAACGACGCCAAGGCTACCGTCCGGCCTGACGCCCGCTTCACCGTGGTCAGTTATAGCCTGCTCAACAAGCTCAAGGACCAACTTATCGACGCGAACTTCGACGTCTGCCTCATCGACGAAAGTCACTATATGAAGGAATCTACCACTACTTGGACCCAGGCCCTGCTTGGTGTGCGCAAGAAGGGCGTGCCGCCGGTGCCGGGCATCCTGGACCAGATCCCGAACGTCTTCCCGATGACAGGCACCCCCAAGCCCAATGGCCGCTCCAAGGAACTCTTCAATCCCCTGGCTGCCATCAACCATCCGGTGACGCGGCGGGGGTTCTTCCCCTTCGGGATGGAGTATTGCGCCGGCCAGAACACCGGCTGGGGCATGGACTTCGACGGGAACTCGAAATCGGATGAACTAGGCGAGGCCATTGCCGACGGCGTCTGCGACCGCCGGAAGCAGGACACCCTGGACCTGCCCCCGAAGATGTACCGGGACTTCGAGATCGAACTCCCGGCCGAAGCCATGAAGGAATACCGGACGATGTTCCTGGACCTGCTCAAGGGCTACCGGGCCAACGGAATGAGCAATGGCGCGGAAACCCTGCAAAAGATCAACGCCATGCGGCAGGCCACCTCCCTCGCGAAGGTCGACTCCACCAATGAGCTGGTCGACGGAATCACCTCCCGGGGTGGCAAGGCCCTGGTCTTCACCAACTTCCTGGCACCCATGGACCGGTTCATGGAGCACTACGGGAACAGGGCCGTCCGGATCGATGGGAGCATGAGCGCAGATGAGCGAATGGCGGCCGTGGACTTGTTCCAGGACGACGCCTCTGTCCAGGTCTGCATCGCCCAGACGAAAGCGGGAGGGACCGGCTACAACATGACCGTTGCCCAGGATTGCGTCATCCATGATCCGAACTGGAATCGCGGAGTTGAGAGCCAATGCACGGATCGGCTCCACCGCATCGGCCAGACCGGAACGGTGACCGTCCACCGGCCGCTTGCCGTCGGAACCCTCGATCCCTTCATGTTCCAGATGAACGAGCGGAAAGCTGCGGACGGGGCCGCCATCGATGTGGGCCTGGCTGCCGGCGCCGATCCGGAAACGGCCACCGCCAGCGGCCTCCTGTCCGCCCTGATGAAGGAATTGGACAAGGCCGAGAGCCTCGAATCCGCTGCCAAGAAACCCCGGGCCAAGGTGAAGAAGGCTTCCTGATTCCTGCGCAGCGGCCGGCGAAAAAACCCTCCAGGAGAAAATTGATTCATGGAGGGCAACATGTTCCAGATCGCAGTGCTTGATCGGGAAACAGAATTCCAAGGACCGGAGCTTCAGGGCGACCAGGAGCCTTTGGTCAAGACCTTGGACATCTGGTTCCGCCGGGGAGAAGGCAAGTCCACCGAGACGATCCGACTCTTTGGTCGCAAGGCTCTGGTCGACCGCGAGGCCGGTGCGGTGGATGGGAAGATCCGCCTGAAGCTCCAGCCGGTCGAAGCCGGCATGGTCAAGGCCGGAAGGGAGATGCTCGACATCTGGGCCGACGTGCCCAAGGTCCGCGAGGTCATCGGGAACCTGGTTCAGGAAGGCTGGCGCCAGTGCGCCCGGCCCACCATCGCCTTCGAGAAGCACGCGCAGGACGGGGGGAACGAGAAAGCCCGCCTGGCCCTGCTGGATCTGGTCGAGGCCGCCGGCCCAGTGATGGGCAAGCCGGCCAAGTCCGTTCGAGGCCGTAGCCTCGCCTCTGAAGTCTCCGGTCTGAGAAGTAAAAAGGTCTGAACAAGCCTTCAGGCTGGGCTGGAGGTGATCCATGGGCGTCAGCGCCGAAATCGAAATCAGCCAGCCGCCGGTGGCCGCCCCCGGGCCGCTCTACGTGGCGGTGTCCTTCTGGTCCCCGGAGTCCGGTGGTTCCCTCACTATCGACGAGAATCCTGACCTGGCCAGCCTGCTCATGGGCCTCTGCGAGACCCTCGATGGTGGCCAGGACGGCAACGTCTACGGCATCGCCAGCACGAACTGGGCGAGCGTCCGGGACAAGGTGCTCCGGCACATGGAGGAATACAAGGCCGAGAAGACGAGCACCGAGGAGGCCTTCAACGAACTGTCGGAGGAGATCCTGGTGATCCCCGAGACCGCGCACGTCCGGCAGGATGGGCGCTGCGACTACATCGTGCGCTGAGGAGATGGGGATGAGTACGTTCCAGGTCGAATGTTCGGGGATGCGAGGTCCCGTCTACATTGAAACTGTCGAGGCCGAGAGCGCCAAGTTGGCCAAGAAGAAGGTCAACGCGATGGCGATTGCGGCTGGCCTCACCCCGACGCGGTTCGAGGCGACGGAACTGCCGGACAGCTCCGCGCCCGGCGAGACGAAGGCCGAGGTGCTTGACTTGGCCGTGCCCGAGGATACCCTTCAGGCGGGCTGATGGCGCCGGTCTCGCGCCGCTGCCGTCATTGTCTGTCCACCTCGATCCGCTACCATTTTTGAACACAAAATCCCGGAGAGAATCTTGACCCCTGAGCTTATCTGGCACCCCCTTCGTGACTCCTGGATCGTTCAGTGGATGGAGGGGGGCAAACTCAAGACCAGATTGTTCCGAGCCACCGGGAACCTTCGCTGCCGCCAGGATGCGGAGGATTTCATGAGCGCCCTCAAGGGGAGCGCCGCGGCGTAGCACCGGCAGCGGCAAGCCCGGTCGCCGGTCTATCTCAGAACGGGCAAGTGGCGTTCGGCTGTCCAGGATTGCTTCAGCGAGTAGTCGCGGAGGGAGGCAGTCATGCAGCAAATCCTCATCGGGCGTCAGGCCTACCTGGTGCTGCGCCGGGAGACCGAGGACGGCGGACCCAGGGCCGGTAAGGCGGACCGGATCTTCATCCGGAAGCCCAAAGGCAAGGTCGTGCTGTTGTCCTGGGACCACGGCCCGAGCGCCCGGTGCCGATTCGAGGATCCCTTCAAGGTCGGCGACGACGCCGAGGCGTTCTTCAACGGGTCCCGGCCGGCCGGAGTCTGCTTGTTCCCGGATCCTGGTGTGCAGAGCTGAACCAGGAGAGTCTTTCATATTGCAGTCGGTTGAGTTAGGTTGTTAAAAACAACACTTTTGGAGTCTTTATGAAGCGTCTCTTCCTTCCCCTCTGTTTCACCCTGCTGCTGGCTCCGGCCTGCGCCACCATGGGCCACCAGATCGACCCGGCCCAGGTGGAGGCCGTCACCGTGGGCGTGACCACGAAGGAGCAGGCGCTGAAGATGCTCGGCACCCCCACGGCTACCAGCGTGACCACCAATGGCATGACCACCATGATCTGGAGCTACGCCCATGCGGTGGTCTTCGCTGGTGCCAAGTCCAGCAGCGTCTACCTATCCTTTGGGGCGGACGGCGTTCTCACCAACAAAACTGTGTCCGGTACCAACATGTAGGGGAACCCGGAGGCCCCTGGTCGTTGCCCTTCGGTGGCGGCCAGGTTCTTCCATCTGTCGGTTCATCATGTTTAGAACGGAACCCCAATGGCAGAGCCAACCATCATCCCGAAATGCCCGCGCCCAGCCGAACCGGGGCGCCATCTCGTGCGCCACCGGAAGGGTGGGACACTCTCGATGGTGGAGATCAAACTGACCAAAGGCGAACTCTGGTGCTACGACTCCTGGCGGACGAAACTCCTCAGCGAAGTGCCGGAGGAGGCCCGCTGGTGGGGACCTGTCGAGGTCAAGAAATGACATCCTCCTGGTCTGGACCTGGGGGTAGGAGGTAAATCCGGGTCAAGATTCTTCATCCGGCTGGATGCTTATCTTGTGGTGGGGATGATCTGAGATGGTGAGGTTGGAGACCTCGAGCAGGAGAATGATCGAGTCGATTCGGGAGGAATCATGAAGCTGAACGCCGCGAAGGAAGCCATCTGCGATTGTGGTGGGCACCTGCTCCCGGTCCAGGGCGGGCACGGCCGGATGGTCATGGACGAGTGGCAGCACGAGCTGCGCTGCGAGACCTGCAGCAAGTCCACCTGGCTGGTCTGGAACTTTCCGGTGGCGAAGACCGCGGCGCCGGCGCCCGAACCTACCTTTGTTGCCGAAGTCAACGTCGAGACGGTGGCGGACTCCCCCTATCGGTCCAGCCTTTCCTTTCGGGTATTCTAAATGATGTCAAAAATTAGAGCCTTTGTATTGCTTGGCCTGATGGCCTTTCCCCTGTCAGCCGGGGTCCATGTCGAAAAGGATGATTTTTCGGGGGTCACGAGCTATTACACGGACGTCGCGCCTGTCCGTAAGCCCTCAATCATGGATGGAATCAGAGCTGGGCTTGAGGAGTACCAGGGAGGGAAAGCGACCGGGGCCATGATCCTCGGAATTGTGTTCACCACCACTGATCCGGTGAAGGGGCCCTATTTCCTTGTCGTGTCCTACACCAATAACGCTTGGCTGTTCATCGATGCGGGTGAAAGCCTCCTGGTCAAAGCTGACTCCGAGATGATCCCCTTTTCTGGGAATGGCAGTGCTAAGCGCAGAGAGGTGGTTAAGGGGGATACGATCACTGAAACTGCCTTGTACCCAATTTCCTTGGCTCAGTTGACGACCTTGTCCAAGGCCAAGGAGATCCAGATTCGGGTGATCGGGGAGAGCGGCTACCAGACAACAAAGTGGGAGGAAAGTACCCGCAAGCCCCTGCGTGAATTCAACGATTTCATCGCCTCCAAGGCCGACCTCTCACAACAAGGATCCGGTGCCGTAGCGCCGGCCGCGGCCTCAACATCAGTACCTGGAACCGTTCCTGCCACCACTGAACCAGTAGTGGGGAAAACCACAAGGTTCAAGGCGGGCATCCATTGTGGGCCACTCCCGATGCGTCCGGATGCCTTGTTTGTCTCAATCATTGACCCTGGCAGCCCGAATGGTTATCTCCTTCACCGGTACATCACATCTATCGAGGGAGAAACCGGAATGGGCACCATGTTGAACGCCAAGCTGGGAACGATCATCGGCAAGCAGGATGGGAAGCCAATCAATATCATTACCGTCGATGTCATGGGAGGCGATGAAAAGCCTTCGACGATCGTCCTCTACCAGCCATAACGAGGCTCCCGCGGTGTCGGCCCGTGGCAAGGTGGGCACTTGCGAGGTGCCAGCCACGAACCTATTTTGGGTCGGCGACTGGCCCTGACCATCTCGGTCCGGTGCCTACTTCCATGAGTCGCTTGATGGGACAGCCCCTGCGGAAGGGGCTGTTTTCTTGCCCTTTCTTGGATCCCTCTTAGAAAGTGAGTGTCCAACACTGCATCCGAAAATGGTTCTAGCCCCACGGAGGACCTGATGGTCAATCACGCCAAGAACGACAGCGAACTGATCCAGCGCCTGACGGCAAAATACCCGGAACGGGACCTGGAGTTCGTGATGGCCGCCAAGATCGGCTTCGTGCTGAGCCTGGCGTTCTCCCTCGGGGAGAAGAACGACGAGGACCAGGTCGTGCTGGCCGTTCATGAGCACGTCGCCCAGCAGGCGAGCCTCATGGACCTGAGCGATGCCGGGGAGGCCGAGGAGGTCATCGAGGTCAACGATCTGAACACGGGCGAGAACCTCTGGCCCGAGCCCGCGGCGCCCGGCGAGAAGAAGCCCCGGTTCTGCCCTCACTGCGGGGCCCAGACCCTCGAAAAAGACGTGGACGGGTTCGTCGAGATGGGGCAGTACGACGGCAAGGCCTATCCGGTCGAAGGCGATGGCATCGGCTACCGCTGCACTTCCTGTGGGGAGAGCTTCCTGGACTTCAGCATCAACGATGCGGACCGCGAGGCCATCAAGGCTTCCGATGAGGAGAACCACTGATGCGCCCGATCAAGGAATTCCTTCGCAACCTGGAGGGCGCCCGGATCATCCTGGCGGTCCCGGGCCCGACGAACGTCGAGGAGCAGCTCAAGCAGCTTCGGGACCTCCTGGATGTCCAGGTCGGCCTGATGCCCGACGAGATCACCCCCCGGGCCATGTGGGAGGCCAGGCGGAACCTCGACCTCTATCAGGTGGCCCTGGACGTCGCCCGGGAGACCTTCCTGGTGGATCCCGCCATCCAATCCCTGACCTTCGACTTCATCGACTGTGATGGGGTGCCGTGCATCTGGCTCGGTTATGGGGACGATGAGGACCAGGTGATTCACGGCGATTACTCCGGCGGGAAGGAACTGCCTGAGTGCATGGAGGCCCTGGCGGCGGATCTGCTGGCGGAATACCATGCCGACGGAGAGGTGCGATTCGACCGCGAGGAGGTCTTCCCGAGCGCGGAGCCGGAAGCCGACCCGAGCGAAGCGGTGAAGCCATGAAGCCCCTGCCGCTTCCCAGGCTCCAGCTCACCTGGACGAAGAAACCTGAAAACGCCTGGACCTGCAGCTACGACCTTCTGCTTCCGGTCGGCCAGGGCGACGTCCGGAACGAGGCCAAGGCTGGAAAGCCGGGCTACACCACGGCCAACATCAGCGCGACCGAGATCGAGGACTGGGACGGCCCGATCGACGAGACCGGCCGCCTCACGACTCCGTTCCGCGACGGCGCCCATGCCGCGTGGGATGCCCACCGACTTGGGTTCCCGGCCTTCGTGGTCTTTGGGAGGGCCCGCCGCCAGATCACCCCCAAGCAGTCGCCCGAGTAGCCCCCACCTGGAGCATCCCATGATCCCGACCGTCACCAAGACCCTCCTCCCTGGAACCCCCGGCTATTCCAATCCTCATGCCTGTTCATGCACCTTCCTGGGGTATGCGCCTGATGGTCGCCTTCGGGTCGAGTTCGCTCCTTCGGAGCCGGAATGTCTGCTGGAGGTGGAGTCGTTCGATCCCGACGCCCCCATGCCGGGCGACCGGATCAACACCGACTATGCCGCCTATGTCGCCCTGGTGAACGAACGGGACACGATGGAACGCATCCTGCGGGACTTCCTCCAGGCGGGAGTGCGGCACGGTCTGGACCAGAATGCCCACGCCGCCGCCTACGCTGAAACCGTCAATTTCCTTGAAGCCTGACCCACATCCACGGGCCCCAAAGCGGCCAGGCGCCGATGGTGCCGTCTTGAATTCCTTCTGAGAGGGGAGGAGCTCTCTTTGCCAATAGAGGATTGGGGAAGGATCCGCCGGGAGGCTGGACCTACCCACCCTGGAGGGGCCATGCCCGAGACCATGACCATCACCCTTTCCGCCGAGACCATGGCCGGCCTGCGTGAGTTGATCGCCGGCGGTGATTTCGACGTCGCCAACGTCGAGGAGATGGTCGTCTCGATCGTCGACAACTTCGTCGAGAACGAAGAGGAGACCCGGCGGGGTCGGTAGTCTCCCTGTTTGCCGCGAAACAAACGGTACCACGCCAAACCCCCGGCCTCAAAGGCTGACCCCAGGAGCCCCAATGCCCTTCGCTGCCGATTCCACCGCCAACGGGACCGTCAAAGTCATCCTGCCCATCACCGGCGAGATGGCCGTTTACGACGTGCAACCGCAGCACATGAACCTCCAGCACTTCGGAGGCAGTCTCGCCGAGGCGGCCCGGAACTACGGCCGGCAGATGGCCCACGCCCGGGACGGGAAGTGGTATCGCCGCGGTTCCTGGGAAGAGATCACCGACCTACGCACCCTGGCCCTGCTGGAAAAGGTGGAACTGGTGAAGGGCTGACCTCGCTGGATCCTGATAGGCTTGAGGAACCATAAGTCCTGCTCTGTGTGCAGGCGGTAACGAACCGTTGCTGCTTGAGGAGGAAATATGGTCAGTAACCTAAATAATTACATCCAGGGGATCGAGCGAACCTTGACGCTCCGGGATGGGATTTTGATGGGCTTCGGCAAGACTGGGGGCTGGAGCTTCCCGGTAGACCGCCTCCGTCCGTGCGAGGGGGACTCGCTCGCGGACGGCGTTTTTACATTCCAGGATGGGGTTCGCTTCATTGTCTCCTGTCCAAAAAATGGGGAGATTTTCCTCGACTGCCGTGAGGCCCATCCCATCCATATCCCTGCGCCGCCTCCGGTTCAATGGGAGCATAACCCTGAATACTTCCCGATTCAGGAATACCGCAGGCGGCCCAACCACTGGGGATTCAACAGCGGCGTTCGGCTGAGGCCGATGTCATATCAGAAGCTCTGATGGCCTGACGTGGCCAGGCGGCAGTGGTGGCGGCGCCCTTCGGTGTTGAGCCCGTCTGAGAGAAAGTGGATTGTTCTTCGTGCCGGATGCTTTGGGGGTAGCGAGGAGGCCCCCGTGATCTACCGAGCCATTTTTGATGCCATGCCGACTGGAAGCGGATACGTCCGCCAGGAGTTCCCCAGCCAGGGAGAAGCCGAATCCTGGTTCTCGTCCTGGTCCAAGAATGCCAAGACCACGATCAAAACGGTCTTCCCGGACCCTGATCCGGTCCGGCTCCCTTTCCTGATGCCGTAGAACTCAGCCAAGAACGCCTTGTCTCCATGGAGGAGCTGATGAAGAACGATTGGGCACTCGTCCTTTCCGACGGGAAGTACATCCGGCTCCAGGCCGCCGAAGTCCGGCCGGGCGACGACATAATCGCCTGGGGCACCGCGGAGGAGATCACCGATCTCTTCCTCTCTGGCCCGCTGGCCACCGCCTCTCGCCGGGACTGAAAAACCATCCCCTGTCCGACCAGTGCGGAAACCGGTTGACCCGGCTGGAGGCGGGGTTCGTTGCCACGGAATGACGTGACCCGTGGCTTGGGGGAGGGGCCGTGAACCGAAAGGTGCGCCCCTCCCCGACTCTTACCCCTGCAGGCCGGCGGCCAGGTGCCGCCCAGCCCATCGGTGGGACCCTTCTGAGAGGAGCAGACCTGTTCCTCCCTGCGGAGGATGGATGAGAAGCAACCGACCCGAACGGAGCCCCTCATGAAGAAGTTCGACACCTTCCGCTCCACCCTCGCTGCCGGCCTTTCCGGCACTAGCTCCAAGCGCAAGGCCAAGAAGCTGAACAAGCGCAGGGAGCGCCGGGCGAACAAGCGCATCGAGGGAGAGACCCTGGTGGTCCGCAAGACCCTCGGGATGCAGGCTTGGTAGGCCTGCCAGCATCCAGCTACCTCGTTCGCAACGAACCTTCCACTTTGGAGCCAGCCATGACCGATCAGGAAATCATCCTCAGCGCCCTTGAGAACCCTGGCTCGGCGCTTCAGACCACTGCGAAGGACGCCCTGGCGCGGCTCGTGTACTCGAACAAGGCCCTGGCGGTCCAGGCGGCGCAGCGGAACGATCTGGTCACTCGGCTCGACTGGTACATCGTGAACTTCAGCCGGCTCGAAGCCGAGAACCTGACCCTGAAGAAGAGCTCCCGGCTGCCGACCATGAGGGAGATCGTGACCGCCGGTGAAGCGCGGTAGAGGAGGCCCAGATGTCGAGCGTCGTCAAGGACGTCCTGGTCTGCGTCGGATGCGCCTACCGCTGGCTCCAGCGCCGGCCAGACCCGAACCGGATTAACCGGGATCGGTGCCCCTGCTGTGGGTCGACCAACCAGCGGGTTGCCTGAGCCTGAACGGGAGGTCTGATCCTCCCGAAATGAATTCCCCCCGCGAGGCGAGGCGCCCGGCGGGGGGAAGCTTCGTCGTGCCTGAGCCTATTCGGCCTGGGGCTCCGGGTGGGATTCGCCACCCTTCCCGGAGAGAATCGCACGGAGAAGCTGCTCCTCGGGGCTGAGCTGTTTGGGCGCGAATGCCCGGTCCACCGAATGGCCGATCTCCTCGCGGGTGAAGCGGTGCGGGCCGTCGCCGCTCCAGACCTTCGCCATATGGAACGTCCCGTTGAAGATGAACAGGCGGACCACCCCGGCGAAAGTGTAGAGGGTGATCCCGAAGGTGTTCATGGAATCCATGATCGGGGCCAGGACCTCGCCAAGGAGCTTGTAGGAATTGGGATCCTTGGGGTCCTGCACCTCCAGGGCCTTCTTGGGATCAAGCTGCCGGGGGTCGCTGCAGATGGAGGCGTACACGATCTCCGCCATGGTGCGCGGCTTCCGATCGACCTGGTTGGGGCCCTTCATCAAGAAATCGTCGGTCACCTCCCGCTCCAGACTCTTGAAGCGAGCCACGTTGGCCGGGGGGAGTTCTTTGCGGCTGCGGGTGGTGTGCCCCTTGAGGTCCGTGTAGTTCCGGCACTTCAGGTAGCTCACTTCGCACATGGCCTCGAAGACCGCCTTCGGGAACTTCTGGAGGAGGAAAAGCTGTTCCACGGCAAGCTCCACATGCTTGTCGTTCTCTTTGGGGATGGAAAACTTCACGTACCAGGTCTTGAACCCATCCAGGAACTGCTCGCGCTTGGCGAGGGCTTCGTCGAAGTTCTCGAAGTCCTTTTCGGTGAAATCGGGGGCGGCCACCACGGGAGAGGCGGAGATCGCGATCCGGCCGTAGTCGAGGAGGGGAAGATTCTCCGGGCAGCGATACAGGGTGCTGTCGGGCAGGACCGTGAACACGAAGTCCTGGGTCTTCCCGCCATCGCTGGAGGTGACATCGTAAAGGTTAAGGCTGTTCATCGTTATTTGTTCTCCTGGGAGTTGAGGTTGGAATTGATGACGGAAAGAATGGCGAGTCTGGCCAACGTGAGGGTGTTGTTCCACTTGAAGATGTCTTCGCCCTTGGGCGGCTTTGAAATGCGAGTCCCCAGGCGGGTTTCGATCTGCTGGAGCCTGGGGATCCCTTTCCACTTGTCCACCAGGAGGGGGCCCAAGACTGCCTGGGGATCCTCGACGGGCTGCTCCATGGCGCTCTTGGTGGAGGCATACCGGGCGATCAGGTGCATCACCTCCTCGACCTTGATGTTGGTGCCCTGAACCCTTTCCCAGATGGCATCGGACAGGGTTCCGGCCAGGCCGGTCCCAAGCGGGACGCCCCGGAGATCGCCTTCCGCAACGTCGGGCAGGTGGAGCTGGATTAGGTTGTGAATGATGTCGCCCATGGATACGCCCATCATGAAGGCGTTCCTCTCGAGGCGGATTCTGGACGCCTCGGGGATTTTGGTATGGAGGGATGCGTAGCCGACCTTCGGCTTCCGTCCGACCTTTTTCAGTTCGTCACTCATCTCGTGCCCCTCAGCACAAGAGTGGGTTCACAAAACAGTAATCGCCAACATTATTTTTAAAATCGTGGACATGAAATTTGGAAAACGCGAACGCGAATTGGTCCTCTGGCCGGCCAACCGCTGTTAGGCGGAAACCCTTCTGAGAACAGGGAGTTTCTCCTTTAGCTGGAGAATGGACCCATGGCCAAGCGCCACCCGAATCCGCGAGGCACTGTTGAAGACCACCCTCAGCAAGAAGCAACTCCATCGCATCACCAGGGAGCGTGTCCGCGACCTCCTCAAATACCTGCGGTTCAGCCTTGGCCACCGCCAGGTGCCGGACCTCGGCACCGAAGGCGGCGACCGGTGATCGTCGGCCTGCAGTTCACTCTCGCCCTGGTTCCAGCCCGCGGCCACGCTCCACCGGATGTGGCAGTGGGCCTGGGATGGGCCCGTGCCTAAGCCGGCTTCCCTCCCTTCACCTTCCGCCAGACACCAAGGAGAAATGCCAATGCTGGTCCACGAGCTGATCACGGAACTTAGCCGACTCCCCGTGGATGCGCCGGTCTACCGGCCAGTGATGGAGGGAGAACGCGGCGCCGGGCTGATCGACGTGACCGCTACCCGGCAGGAATATGCCGACGGGTTCTCGGTGGTGGTGGTTTCATGACCCCGGATTTCGACCAACTCCGAGCCGATGCCGCCAAGGCGGAACGGGAGCGAATCATCGATATGCTCTGCAACGACCCGGCCGGGCCATGGCTGTGCATCTTCATCAACGGCGAATTCGCCCCGCTGGGGCGGAGACGGGTGCGAGAGGCCCTGCAACCTACGGGGCTGGCAGAGCTGCAAGCCCTGCCGTCGGACTGAGCCCGGGCCGGGAATTGCTTGCTTCCCCTCGGAGAGGCGAACCCCTTCTGAGATCGAGGTCCTCATGGTTTCCAAAGAAAAATCTTCCCATACCAACCGAACCACCCAGTCGGCCACCCACCCAAAGGAAGGACCCCGCCATGCGACCCACCTTCACCATCCTCAACGACCGTCGCGTGGGCCGGTCCCTCCCCCGCATCCTGTTCTACCCCCTGGAGACCCTGCCGGGGCGCATCCTCGAGCGGATCAGCGGGTGGTTCGCCCAACTGGCGTGAGCTACTTCTTCGTGGATCGAATCCGGGCGACCGGCGGCACCTGGTTCCACCGGCCGCCGGCTGAGGTCTTGCACGGCACCTTCCAGGGCCGGTTCGTCGCGATCACCATTCGGGTCCGCGGCTCGAGGTGGGTCTGCCACCCGCACCCGGAAGGCGACGAATGGGCGATCACGGGCCGGGGCCGGGCGCTGCGGGGCAGGAACGGCCGCGGGCCGTCTCGCCACGTCCGGAAGATCGCTAAGATGGTGCTGCGGCGCTGGCTCAACTCGTAACCGGTGGAGGTTCCCTTGAAGGTGGTCTGCACCCACTGCAAGAAGGCGGTCACCCTCCGGCAGGACGGGTGCCTCCCCAGGCACACCATCTCCATCACGGCATGGAGGCCCCACCCGGCAGGGACCTATTGCCCGAGCAGCCCGAAGCGGAAGGTCGTCATCCAGAAATACGAGTGCCCCAAGTCGGGCACCAAGCCTGAAGGGACGAATCCATGAGTTCCGAAAGCATCCGCCACCGGGGCATCCGGCTCTACCGGTTCCGGGACAATCCGCTGGAGCAGAAGTTCTCGGATGTCTGGAAGGCCGAGAACGACCGGGGCCAACTGCTCGAATACCTCCTGGGCGACGGGAACAAACGCGCCTCGGTCACCGAGCGCGATGAAACCGTGGCTGCCACGGTCATCCAGTGGCTGGGGACCCCGGTGGGCCAGAGTTTCGTCAAGAAAGTGATGGGCCTCCCGTAGAGGCCAGGGGGAACGAGATGAACTCCATGCTGGATCTGCTGACGATTTCTCTCCAGGATGCCGGCTGCTTCGCCCGCGTCATCCACTACGACACAGAGAAGGACAGCGGGATCCTCCGGGTCACCACGGACGATGAGCGGGTCTATTCTGTTCACTTCACTCCCGAATAGCCCACGCCTCTTCCTCTGGAGATCCCATGCTCGAAAACTGCCCTGGTTGCCACGTCTCTCCCGGCCAGCCCCACCAGGAAGGGTGCGACGTCGAGCGATGCTCCTGCTGCGGCGGCCAGCGCCTTTCCTGCGGATGTGCGGGCCATGACCCGCTTTTCGCCCGCTGGACCGGACTCTGGCCCGGGGACGCCGAGGCCAAGTTCCTCGGCATCGACCTGAATGCACTCTATGGGCAGGGCCTCCACGAAATCCTCTTCGTCAAACCGAAGGCCAAGGCCAAGGTGAAGGACTGAACCCGATCTCCACCGGAGCTTCCGTGCCCAGCTTCTACAACATGAATTCGGTATTCGGCGCCACCGGTCCCTTCGAGGCTGCCTCGAAGGAGGCCCTGGCCGAGCAGATGCACCCAACCTTCAGGCTGTGGGCGGAGGACCGGTGGGAGGAAGATTCGGAGGCGGCTGCTGACCCAGAGGGGAAGGCCGCGTACATCCGCCAGGCCATCGAGCAGATGCGCGGCGAGTTCCTCGCGGGGCTGGTGGAGGCGGCGCCCAACCGGGCCTGAGCCGGTCCGGCCGGCCAATTCCTTCCCGCGTTCTCAGACAGGAGATGTCCAAGACCTGAACGGACACTGGAGGGGAGGAAAGCCATGACCGACACGACCATCGATGCCCCGACCGCGACCATCACACTGAAGTTCAACGTCCATGACGCCGCCAAGTTGCGGAAGATGGCGAAGAAGGCCATCGAGAAATTCGGCGACGGGATCGAAGTCGACAGTGAGAACCCGCTGTCCTTCTTCATCGTAGAGCTGCTCCTGCACTCGAACCCGGCTGCCGCAGCATACCTGGACTATGGCATCGAACTGCAGGACCAGGTTCTGCAGGATGAACCCGCTGGATCCCGGTCGTAGTCGCCCGTCCCCAGTACAAGGAGATAACGATGATCCACTGCTCTGCTTGCGGTGAGCCTGTCCACCCGGCGCCAACGGCATTCCCGCCGCTGTGCGGGGAGTGCGAAGGGGTGGAGGAACCTCCTCTCTGTGAGGGCTGCGGGAAGCCCATCAACCACGCCAACCCTCCCGGCAGGGAGGATGCCTGGTCCTACGACGACCACCTCTGCAACGAGTGCATGGCGAAGCAGGGCACCCCCGTCAACTACCTCTGATGCCGCCTCCGGTGGACCAGCGCCTCCTCCAAGTCACCGCCCCGCACTTCTGCGCCGGCGCCGTCTGGCAGAAGCGGGAAGGCAAATGGGTCTGCGTCCAGGCCGCCCCGATTCTCAAGTGGATGGTCGGCCTCTCCGCTGAGACCATGAAACAGCGGCAGCCAGGGATGCTCCGGAAGGGCTGGACGTTCGTGTGGGTCTGATCCACCGCCACCCGGGCCAGGCGGTAGCCCTGTCTGAGAAAAGGGGAGTGGAAAGCCAGATTCCAAACTGGATAGGTCAACCCGAATCGCTTCCGTTTCGGTCCTGCCAGGGGGTTTCATGAGCTACATCACGACCATCTTCATGTGCTGCCCCCAGTTCAAGGCGACCAGGACCTGCCATACCTGCGAGGGGAGCGGCGGCATGGAGGCCCGGAACATCGATGGTTGGGCCGAGTGCGGGACGTGCTGGGGCCACGGGCGGCTGGATCTGCCCCGCCGGATGGTCCGGTTGCGTCTCCCGGCCACGCCCAAGCATTGCTTGGTGCCCTGGCAGCACCCCGGCCTGGCGGCGGTGGCGGCCTAGTTCCGAACCTTTCAACCCTGGAGAATCCATGGTCCTCTTCAAAGTGCCCGTCCAGGTCTACGTCCGAGCCGAATCGGCGGAGGATGCGCTCGCTGCGGTGGCCGAGGAATGCGACTACCTGGCCGTCTGCGACAGCGCGATGACCAGCTTCGAGTTCCCCGAAACCCCCCAGGATGTCGAGGAGGTTCAGGAGGAAGAGGGTGCGGCTTAGTCTATCCAGACCCTTCCTGGCGGCTTCGGCCGCCTTCCTGCCCTTGCGGTCTAAGACAAGGAGAGTCCAGGACCACAACCGAAACTGAATGGAGCAAAGGCCCAGCCGATGCGCTTCCGGTCCAACATCCCCAAGGAGCCCTCCATGCCTGCAATGCTCGAAGGCGGCACCATCATCAAAGGCACCGATTCCAGCGTCCTCGCCATTCGGTGGCCCAACCGGATCGAGGTCTGGGACATGGACGCGGAGACCTGCTTCGGCACCCTCCCGGCGGTCCCGGAGGACCTTGTACTCCCCCTGGTCGAGGTCGTCATGAAGTTCTACGACGCCGGCGAGGGGTCCGGCCTGGAACAAGGCCGCGCCCTGGCCCAGATCGAGATGCGCAGAGCCCTGGGCCTGTCCGAATCGGCATAGCCCCGGTGGTCCCTGGCGGGGTGGGAAACCACGCAACCGCCAGGCTTGGTAGGGATCGATCTGAGAGAATAGGGGGCCGAGACGCGGACCGAGACTGGAAGCAGAGGAGAGCCAATGCCGGCGATCATCGTCACGTTCAATCCCCAGGTGCTTGTGAATGGCCGCTACGAGAGCGCCCAGCCGCTCGGGCCGACGGAATTTGATGCGACGGCGAGCATCCTTGCGATGGGGAAGGCTCACGCCCTGGATCTCAGGGACGATTCAAGGGCGTCCGATTCGCTCAAGGATTTGCCGGAAGCGCCGGCCTGGATCCGCGCCTGGGAAGGGCCTTTTTCCATCGAGGTCCAGGAATCGATCTGGCAATACTTCGAGAACTAGTTTGGAAGGAGATTGCCATGGGGTGGTGGGGCATGGGAGAGAGCGGCGGCATCGGGGGGTTCCTGGATGTGCCCAGGATAAAGGAACCCGACCTCAAGCTCGTTATGGGCGACGGGCCGGCCGACGTCATGGACAACTTCCGGGGCGACCACCCGGAGATCCGCCGAACGGTCCTGGAGGTGGCCCTGCTGCGCGAGGACTACCAGGGCCCCGTGGAGCAGGTGGAACTGCTCAAGAAGCTGCGCCTCGACCTCTGCGCGGAGTGGGTCTCGGACTGGCAGCGCGACCCACACCTGCTGGAACTCCAGGGGTGCCTGGACTTCTGCATGGAGCCCGAGAGGACCTGGGACGACCTGACGCCCGGTGAGCAGGAGGATTGGGCAAACGCCTTCATCGAGCGGCTCCGCGAGACCCACTCGCCGGAGCAGGTGTCGCCCAAGGATGCGGTGCGCTTGGCCCGGGACAGCTACCCCGACCTGATGGGGGGCCGGCTGCTCAACCCGATCCACGCCGAAGACGAGGTCCGCTACCTGGGCTCGGTCTACACGGTGGTCCATTCCCCGGACGCCTACGAGGTGGACGAGCCGAACCCGGATGCCCGGCCCGAGGATGTGATCGTCCTCCACACCGGCTGCGGGGAGACGATGGAGGTCTTCCGGTCCGAACTGTCCTGAACGGACGGCAGACAAGCAGTTGTATGGGCTGGGAGTAGAATGGCTGCGTTCCGTCTGGGGGTGCAGATGGCCAACCAGGATCCAATTTTCTGGGGGGTGGAGCATGAACCTTGCGGGGATTTCATCCTCCACGCCTTTGATTCGCCGGAAGGACGGCGCCGCTGGCTGTTCGCCACCCAAGGCTTGAGCATCCACTCGCCCGGCGGCCGAGGGTTCCCGGACGACCTGGCCCCCAAGGAGAATCCCCTGCGCGTGGACTACACTCGGCCCATCGTGTTCCACCGGGATTGAACGACGTTTGCCAATTCTCAGAACAAACAGTCATGGGGATCCCGCGGGAACCTGATCCGGTCCCTGGAGGTCCCGTGGTTGAAGGTCGAATCCCCGTGAAACGCAAAGCCCGCGACCTCGAGTTGGGCCTGGCGGTGGTCATGGCCCTCCAGGGCGGCACCACGCCCGGGAACGCCTTCTGGGATCTGTCCAAGCTCTACGATCAGGACGAGCTCCTGGTGGAGCTGCGCCGGCAGGCCGGGAAGGGGGCCTTCCGCTCGGTGATCCTGGATGGCCTGTGCCAGGACCACGACCGGATGATGAAGCTCATCAAGACCTATCCCTTGGAGACCGTGGAGGCCTTCCCGACCTCCAAGAAGCTCTGGCGCTTCTGCAATCCCTACACCATCGGCCGGGAGAAGCTCGGCGAGGGGATCGGCCAGCTCATGTGGGCCCGGAAGGAGGGCTACCGGGGGGTCTTCGTTACCCAGCAGATGCGGCGCGACTGCTGGACGGTCCTCATGTCCTACCACTACGGCGTGGTCAACGACGTCACCAAACTGGTCAGCGTGCTGACCGGCTTTCCTTACCAGGAGCGGGCCGCCGACTGCTTCGGGACCGTTAAGGCCAGCCAGGAAGGGAAGTCGCTGGACGAGGCCCTGAAGGAACTGGCGATGCGGATCGCGGGCCGGGACACCTACAAGGTCCTGCCGGTGACCCAGATCCAGCGGAACGGGTAGTCGGCCAGGATCACGACTCGGGCTGCAGCTATACCATCGATCCGCGGAGTCTGGGTATAGCGAGCGACGTCTACCATCCCCGGGTGCGGGTGCTAGATCATTCCTTCGTCGATCTGCTTGATCCGCTTGGCGCACATCTCCCATTCCTGGATTTCGCTCTTTTCCCTCTCGGACAGTTCGCCAATATGGCCACCGGCTGCTTGCAGGCCCGCGGCCAGGGCGAAGCCGTAGGCGACATCATGGGGCGCCTGGGAAAACCGAACCCCATAGTCGAAGGCACTGTTCAGGCGCTGCTCGTCGTAGCCGACATCCACGGCTGTCCTGAGGAAGAGGGCGATTTCCCGATTCTCCTTGATGGTGATGGCTCGCTGCAGCTTGGAGGTGACCACGCCCATCTGGCGGATCGTGAGTTGATCCGACAGGGGAGCCACCGGCGCCGGTTTAGTGGGCTCCGGGGTGCTGCCGGAATGGTTGTAGTAGCCGAGGCCTGTGAGCCCCAGCACGGCTGCCCCAAGCCAGATGATAAATACCTTCCCAGGCTGCATGCATTCTCCAGGCAATCCTTTAAGATGAAATATTCAACAAGGGAATTCAACCCCCCGGATGACCTTCAGGATGCTGCCGGCTCCACCTCCACCGGGATGTTGGCCGCTTCGTGCCCCAGGTAGTCCAGAAGGGCGTGCGCCTGGCGTTGGGTGACCTCCGGGAAGTCGGGCAGGGGTGGCCAGATGAGGGTTGCGGTCTCGTCGCCCGGGGCGCCCCAGGTGAGGGTGTTGCCGCAGACGACTACGGCGGGGATCCCGTTGGCGGCGGTCTGCACCGCGCACATCCGGGCGCACAAGGGGTCCAGGTCTACGGCAAGCCAGATGAGGGGCTTCTTGGGCATGCCCTGTTGCCCGATCACCTCGGCCGCGGCCAGGATCATCACCCCGCCGCCGCAAGCCGGTTCCATCGCCTTGAGGTAGGGGAGGTCCGTTTCGACCGGGGTGGAGAGGGCCATGGCGGCGATGGCAGACGAGACCACCTTCGGGGTGAAAAACTGTCCCATGGCCTGCTTCCCCGCAGTGCTGGCCAGGAGCATGTAGGCGCTGCCCAGGTGATCGGTGAAGGGTTCCGCCCTCACCGCTTCCTCGAAGGCCTCCACGAGCCCTCGCAGGTCCGCCAAGGCGGCATCCGGGTTGTGGTGGAAGCTCTTGCGGGCGACCAGGGCGGCCTTGGTGTCGTCGCCGTTGGCGGCGAGCTTGTCCAGCATGAACTGGACCGCGAGACGAAATCCTTCGGCGGGGCCCAGGCCGGCGTGGCGGCCCATGGTCCCGATGGCCCCGGCCATCTTGTCGGGGAAGTTCTGGCGCACCATGCAGGCTCCTTCGCTCCCAGGCTGTGGCCGGTTCGCGGTAGCCCCCTGTCTAAGAAAATTGCCCATCCCGAGAGAAAAACTCCCCCGTGGGAAGGTAAGTGGACAGATCAGTCGAAGTGGAGCCCCATGTTTTCGATGTTCCAGGACCATCTCCCCTCGGATCTATGGATCCTTGGGGCACTCGTGGGCAGCCCACTGCTCGTCAGGTTGCCGTGGCACCGCTTCTGGGGTCCCGATGGAACCTCCCGCCAGGCGGAGAAACGCCTGGAGGCTGATGAATCTCTCCGGTCCAGGGAAACGGAGCTCCACCGGCAGCGTGAGAACCTCCTCGAGGCCCAGAATCTCTCCCACATCGGGAGTTGGGAAATCGACCACCAGACCGGTCACGTCACCTGGTCCGATGAGGTCTCAAGGATCTTCGAGGTTGAGCCGGGCCAGATCGATGCCTCTTACGAGGCCTTCCTGAACGCCATCCATCCTGAGGACCGGGAGGCGGTGAACCGCGCCTTTGCCGGCTCCCTGGCCAGTCGGGAGCCCTACCGGATCATCCACCGTCTAGCCATGCCTGATGGCAGGATCAAACACATCCAGGGCAGTTGCAGGACCTACTTCGATGAGGCCGGGACGCCCACCCGTTCCATGGGGGTGTTTCAGGACATCACGGAACTGGTCGAGTCGGAGACGGAACGCCGATCCCTCGCGAACCAGTTGGTGCTCGCCCAGAAGATGGAGAACCTCGGGGTTCTGGCCGGCGGGGTGGCCCATGACCTGAACAACGTCCTGGCCGCAATTCTGGCGATAGCTCAGGTGCAGCAGCAGGACTCGGCGGGACTCGGGGGGATGGCCATGGTCATCCAGGCCTGCGAGCGCGGGGGGAAGCTGGTCAAGGGTCTGCTCGCCTTCTCCCGTCAGGATGTTCCCGAGGTTCGGAGCCTGAGCCTGAACGACATCGTGCGCGACCAGGCAGCTCTCCTTGAACGGACCACCCTTCAGAAAGTCACGCTGGTGCTAGATCTGGAACGGGATCTGCGCCATATCCGGGGGGACGCCGCGGCCCTCAGCCATTGCCTCATGAACCTGTGCGTGAACGCGGTGGATGCCATGCCGGGGGGTGGAACCCTCAATCTCCGGACCCGGAATGATAAGAAGCAGGTGCTCCTTATCGTGGATGACAACGGCTCCGGAATGTCCGAAGAGGTGCTAGCCAAGGCCTACGATCCCTTCTTCACCACCAAGCCCAAGGGGCAAGGCACGGGCCTGGGGCTTTCCATCGTCCGCCAAACAGTGTCGGCCCATGGAGGCACCATGAAGATCGAGACAGCCATCGGGCAGGGCACTCGCGTCATCCTGGGCTTCCCCAGGGCCTGCATGGAATCGTTGGCCGAGCCGGCGGTCGAATCAGCCGAAGACAATTCGACCGGGAACCTCCGAGTGATGGTCGTGGACGACGACGAGTTGATCCTGATGACGATGCCGCCCTTGCTCCGCAGCCTTGGACACGAACCGACCGCGGTTTCCAGTGGCCAGGAGGCTCTGGCGCTTCTGGAATCGGGATACCGTCCGGACATTCTTGTCCTCGACATGAACCTGCCTGGCCTCGGTGGGAAGGAGATCCTGCCTCTCGTTCGATGCATCACCCCAGACCTCCCGATTCTGCTTGTGACCGGAGGGGCCGATGAGTCGGTCCAACAGCTCCTTGCCGAGAACCGGAAGGTCTCGCTCCTGAGCAAGCCCTTCAAGATGGCCCAACTGGGTACGGCCCTGAAAGCCCTGGCCCAGAACTGATCCGGTTGCGCCGATCACCGAATGCCCTGGCAGGCCAGAAAAGTCTCGTCGGGGCTCGTTTTCATTCAATGAATCTCAGAGAAAAGTCAGTGAAAAGGCCCTTGGAAGCTGAATGAGCCGGGATGGTCCGGTGTCACTCACAAGGGTCGAAATGTTCAACCTGCGCCACATCCTCCTCTCCCTGACCCTCTGCCTCGCTCTGGCCCCCAAGGCCGCCGCCCACGACGAATGGACCAAGATGGACACCGTTTATGAGAGCGTGATCGTCGCCTCCGACATCATCGACTGGCACCAGACCCGGAAGATTGCGGCCACGCCGACCATGTGGGAGAACAACCCCATCCTGGGGCACCACCCCACGACCTCTCAGGTGGATCGCTACTTCGCAGCCAGCATCATCAACAACATCGCCATCGCCTACCTGCTGCCCAAGGATCTGCGGCACGCCTATCAGGCCATGTCCTTCAGCCTGGAAGTCTACTGCGTCGGCAAGAACGTCCAGATTGGGATCGGGATGACGTTCTAAACCTCATGCTAGGTTTGGTTTCCGCCTTGGCCGAACCGCTCAAGGATGCGTTCTGGCCTTGGCCTTTGCCTTGCCGGGCTTGGCCGCCGGGTCACCCCCCCCCCACGCCCGAGGTCCAGCCCCTCGGGAGCCCCAGGTCTTTCGCCACTCCCGGACAAGTTCTGGGGAGGTTCTCCTGGCACCAGGTTTGATCTGGCCAACGGCCGAGGGCGCAAGGTCCCTCCGGGTGGACAGGGCGGCCTGGTTCAACTTGGCCCTCTCCCTGGCGGTCCGGCGATAGCCGAAATGGGCCTGCTAGCCCTTGCCGTTGTGCCCATGCTGGGCCTGTTCCCTGACGTCTGATCCGTTGGGGGTGGAGGCGTTGGCAAATCAAGGATTTTGGTTGCCTTCTCCAACGTGATTTCGTCCATTTTCGTTATTTACGGTTCAGATTGTATTACACTTTCATCATTAAATCACTTCGAGAAGCGTTTGGCTTGGTGTAGGCACGGGATGGCAATCCCGTTTTTGGAAGGACCTCCCAATGGAAGCACCAATTTCAGGTTTGGGCGACGGCATGGAACCCATCGACCCTAACCTCAATCGGGTAACGGGGTGGCTAGCCTTGTTCTGTGCTGGCCAGATTGTGATAGGGCCCCTTGTGTCTCTTGGTAGCCTTGTGGAATTCAGCGAATCATACGAGAAGCTGTATCCAACGTTTCCGGCCCTGCGGACTATGGTTAGTTTCACAGAATGTATATATGTCATTATTGCGATTTTTGGGATCTATTCTGGGTTGATGGTGAATGGCAAACGCCGAAACGCCATTTTAATAGCAAAATGGTATTTGTTGACATTATTCGCGGGGCGCACTGTATGCGCAGTCTTCCCATTTGTAATGGGCCTTCCGCCTGATTTCACAAACGCCAGAGTTGAGTCTGTCATAACAGAGGTTATTAAGGTTGGTCTTACTGTATGTATTTGGTACGCGTATCTATCTTGCTCAAAAAGGGTGAAAACCATATTTGGTAATGAGGTCAGCAACAGGAATCCGTTATTCTACTTGAGTTTAGTTTCGGCATCGTTCTGTGTGTTGTTTGCGATGTCGTTCCTTTCTTCACAGTCCCAGAAAACCCAAAATGAAATTTCTGCGAAGGCGATTGCGGAATCAAAAGACCCCATTTATTTTAAATCTGACAGTGGAAAATTTTCGATTGCTTTGCCATATGGGTCGCGCATTCCGGAGAGGAAAGATGAAGTATTAAAAACAGATGCTGGACCAATGACTAGCAGCACCTATTTGGTCGAGTTCCCAAACAGTGCTTATAATATGAGCTATTATGAGATACCTCAAACTATCCTTAAAGTCAAAAGTGTTGATAGGCTTCTAAAGGACTCAGCGGAGGGCGTTGCCAAAGCGACAAATCTACAAATCACTAGTTATGAAAGATTTAGCTTTAATGGGTTGCCCGCTACCCACGCCAATTTGACTGGGAAAATCGAAGGGACCATCGTTACAGGGAGATTCGATCTAATTCTTTCAGGGGGACGGATGTATGCGTTATTTGCCCTGGCGAAAACAAAAGAAGAGATTGAAGGCGCCACGGTTCGGGCATTCTTCGACTCTTTTCATATCACGAGCTAAGGGCCTGGCGGTTGGCCCATGCGTCGGCTAGACATCTTCTCTCTTTCTCGCGCTCGAAGGCGTCGAATTTCGGTCGAGTCATAGGGCGGCGGGGGCGCGACTTTTTTTGTCGTCCATCAAGCGTGCCGAGGAGGGGGAGAGCATCCAATACGAAAATCTCAAGGCGATCTGCGATGCCCTGGGCGCTCCTATTGAGCAACCTGCGGCGCCACCCCTTCCTTCAGGGAGGGGTCAAGCCGTGCCCTTGGCCAAAGGCTTCCGTTGGTCCTGGATGTACTGCTTGATGATCTCCAGGGGCGCACCGCCGCAGGAAATGGCGCAGTAGCTCGGGCTCCAGAAGTGGTCACCCCAGAGTTTCTTGCGGACCTCCGGGAAGTCCTCCTTCCGAAGCCGCTGGGCTGAAGCGCCCTTCAGACGGCTCACCAGGAGGCACAACG